>ERZ1026872.65-NODE-65-length-48744-cov-105.218345_pt1 | contig 48744 bp, 41 predicted proteins | sample MGYA00380166_ERZ1026872 | MGnify/ENA primary metagenome ERZ1026872 (study PRJEB33269, sample SAMEA4719802) | human gut metagenome | biome: human-associated habitat; feature: organic feature; material: feces | place: Cameroon | collected 2013-10 ... | reverse complement strand
CGCCGAGGAAGCTGCGGCAGCCCATCGGGGTTTTAAACGAACCGGTGACTTTCACTACCTGATCGTAGTTCAGGATATCCGGATACATGCGCTTGCTTGCGCACTCCAGCGCCAGCTGTTTGATGTCGTAGTTCGGATCGCCTTTTTTATGGTTCAGGCCATCGCGAATCGCAAACACCAGTTTCGGGAACACCGCAGTTTTACGGTTTTTACCGAGGCCTGCGATACGGTTACGCAGGATCGATTCCTGAATCAGGCGCGATTCCCAGCTGGTGCCCAGACCAAAACCAAAGGTTACAAACGGTGTTTGACCGTTGGCGGTATGCAGGGTGTTTACTTCGTACTCCAGCGACTGGAAGGCATCGTAGCACTCTTTGATGGTACGAGAGTTAGCGTAGCCTTCGGCGTCCGGGATGTTCCACTCTTCTGCGGTCTTGCGATGTTTGTTGTAGCTGGCGGTGACAAACGGTGCCAGCACTTCATCGATACGGTTAATGGTGGTGCCGCCATAAATATGGCTGGCGACCTGAGCAATAATCTGCGCAGTTACAGCGGTTGCCGTAGAGATCGACTTCGGCGGTTCAATCTCGGCGTTCCCCATCTTAAAGCCCTGGGTCAGCATGCCTTTCAGGTCAATCAACATGCAGTTGAACATCGGGAAGAACGGCGAGTAATCGAGATCGTGATAGTGAATATCGCCACGCTCATGTGCCTGCACCACGTCACGCGGCAGCAGGTGCTGGCGTGCATAGTGTTTAGCCACGATCCCGGCCAGCAGGTCGCGCTGGGTTGGAATCACCTTGCTGTCTTTGTTGGCGTTTTCGTTGAGTAACGAGGCGTTGGTCTGCTCGACCAGACCACGGATCTCCTGGTTCAGGCGACCGCGTTTTTCACGTTCAATGTCGCGATCGTGACGGTACTCGATGTAAGCACGAGCCAGTTGTTTGTATGGACCCGACATCAGCTGGTTTTCAACTGCGGTCTGGATCTCGTTGATATCCACCTGGTTGCGGCCCTGCATCTGCTCGCTGACAACCGCAGCAACAGTGGCGCAATAATCGGCATCATCGACTTCCGCTGCTTTAGCTGCACGCAGAATCGCTTCTTTGATGCGCTCTGATTTAAACGGCACTTTGCAGCCGTCTCGTTTCATCACATGCGGTGTCATGATCGCTCCATATTTTTAAGAACAGGTTATCCACAGAAATTGGGAAAGGCGTTTTCCGGTTTTTTCGTTTCGTTTTCCGGTGCTTTCCGCAATCGCCATCCGCTTATCCACAACGCCGCACCTTTTTCGTGGGGAGCTGTAGTAGCAATTATAGTCGATTAATACAACATATTGGGTTGGGACGCATTTTAAAGTCTATATATAGTGCTTTGCATCAAGGATGTTTGAACTTTTTTTGATGTAGCTCAAAGTAAAAAGCAGAGCGTACGGATGACGGGCGCTACAGCGTTATGTAAATTTTTTAATGAATTTGCTGGTTGAAAAATCAACAAAAACAACATGCTGACAGACAAAACCCCGGAATGACCGGCATTACCGGGGCTTAGGGAAGATTTACTTCTGTAACCACCAGACAGCCTCAAAAGGCCGTAAATTCATGGCACAGGGTTGTGGTGAGGCTTCTTCGTAGTTATGCATCACAAGCTGCCAGTTGCCGCGCATTTGCCCTGGCTGCCAGGGTTGGATCCCACGGCTAAGGTTGGCAATGACCAGCAAGGTTTGCCCCTTCCATTCACGGCGATAGCACCACAATACAGGGCTGTTTGGCAGCAGATCCTGGTAATTGCCCCATGTCAGAACGGCTTCTTGCTTACGCAGTGCGATTAACTTTTGGTAGGTGTAAAACACCGAGGACTCATCGGTCAGCGCGGCTTCTACGTTGATTTGTTGATAGTTATCGCCCAGGCCAATCCACGGTTCGCCAGCCGTAAACCCGGCATTATCGCCGTTGCTCCATTGCATGGGCGTGCGACTGTTGTCACGGGATTTACTGGCGAGGATTGCCAATAACTCGTCGGCATCACGCCCATCGTTGCGCAGCTCGGCAAACATATTGAGGCTCTCCACGTCGCGATAGTCAGTAATGCGCGTGAAATGCGGGTTGGTCATGCCAATCTCTTCGCCCTGGTAGATATACGGCGTTCCCTGCATGCCATGCAGCACCATCGCCAGCATTTTTGCCGCAGGCACGCGGTATTCACCTTCATCACCAAAGCGAGAAACAATGCGCGGCTGATCGTGGTTACACCAGAACAAGGCATTCCATGCTACGTTGTGCATTCCTTGTTGCCAGTGGCGGAACAAGGTTTTCAACGCCACAAAGTCAGGTTTAGCCAGCGTCCATTTTTCACCACCGGGATAATCGACCTTCAGGTGATGAAAATTAAAGGTCATCGACAATTCACTGCCTGTCAGTGCCGCGTATCGCTGGCAATGCTCAAGGCTGGTGGAGGACATTTCACCTACGGTCATTAACCCGCGTGGCGTAAACACATCGCGGTTCATCTCGTGCAAAAACTCGTGTGCTCGTGGCCCGTCGGTGTAGAAGCGACGCCCGTCGCCATCCAGGTCTTCAGGGAAACGCGGGTCTTTGGAGATCAGATTCACCACATCCAGGCGCAACCCGTCGACCCCACGATCGGCCCAGAATTCACAGACTTTTTTCAGCTCTGCGCGTACCGCTGGATTCTCCCAGTTGAGATCCGCCTGTTCTGGTGCAAAGAGATGCAAATAGTACTGTTCGCTTTCCGCATGCCAGCGCCACGCACTACCGCCAAATTTTGAACGCCAGTTGTTCGGTGGCGTTTCTGGTTCGCCATCGCGCCAGATATAAAACTGGCGGTAAGGGCTTTCTTTGTTCAGCGCCTCGCGAAACCAGGCATGTTGGGTAGAGGTATGGTTAAACACCATATCGAGAATGATACGAATCCCGCGCGATTTTGCCTGCGTCACCAGTTCGTCAAAATCGTCCAGCGTGCCGTAGGTGGGATCAATCGCCGTATAGTTCGCTACATCGTAACCGTTATCGACCTGGGGAGAGACATAAAAGGGGGTTAGCCAGATGGCATCAACGCTCAGTTTATGCAGATAGTCCAGGCGTTGGATAACGCCACGTAAATCGCCGGTGCCGCTACCCGTGGTGTCCTGAAAACTCTTTGGATAAATCTGGTAGATAACGCCGTTTTGCCACCAGTGGGGAAGATTAGTCATTACGTTATTCCTGCAAATGCGAGGGGGCGCAATTGCGCCCCGAAGAAAATTAAACAATGTCCAGCGTGCCCAGGCGGTATTTCCGCTGATAGATAAACGAGGTGAGTACAATCGGGATGATGATGGCGATAGCCATTGCCAGCGCAAACACCTGCCAGTAGCTCGGTTGAATCGAGAGAATTCCCGGCAGGCCGCCTACGCCGATACCATTCGCCATAACGCCGTTCAGGCCGCATAGCAATCCTGCCAGACCAGAACCAATCATCGCGCACAGCATCGGGAAGCGATATTTCAGGTTGATGCCGTACATTGCAGGCTCAGTGACCCCAAGCCAGGCGGAGATAGCGGCAGGCACGGAGATCTCGCGCTCATTGTGCTTGCGGCTGGAAATGATAATGCCTATTACGGCGGAGCCCTGAGCGATATTCGACAGCGCAATCAGCGGCCACACTGGCGTGCCACCCATGCTTTGAATCATCTGCAAATCAATAGCAAGGGTGGTCTGGTGTACGCCGGTGATCACCAGCGGCGCGTACAGGAAGCCAAACAATGCCGCACCAATCGGAGCAAAGCTGCCGGTCATCAGGTGACGTACCGCAAAGGCAACGCCATCGCCAATCATGCGACCAAACGGACCAATCAGCGCATGGGCGAGGAACACCGCGAGGATCAGCGAACAGACGGGTACCACCACCAGATAGAGGTAATCCGGCACGATGCGTTTAAGGCGAGTTTCAATAACGCCCAGCGCCAGTCCGGCTAACAGTGCCGGGATCACCTGCGCCTGATAGCCTACTTTGGCGATGCTGAACATGCCAAAGTCCCACACTTCCGGCAGCTGCTGCCCGAGCAGATAAGCGTTCATCAGCTGTGGAGAAACCAGTGTCACGCCAAGCACGATACCAAGGATCGGCGTGCCGCCCATTTTTTTCACCGCTGACCAGCAAATACCGACCGGCAGGTAGAAGAAGATCGCTTCACCGATCAACCACAGAAAATCGTAGATCGTTTGCAGGGAAGGGTACATTTGCGCCAGCGTCTGACCGTTGCTCATGGGCAAATCGCCGATCACATTGCGAAAACCGAGGATCAAACCGCCGCTGATCAACGCGGGCAGCAACGGGAAGAAGATCTCCGCGAAATGAGAGATCAACTGCTCATGCCATTTCATATTCTGCCGGGCGGCTTTTTTTACCTGCTCTTTATCAACCTGCGCCTGTCCGGTTGACGCAATCAGTGCTTGATAGTAATCACCCACGTTGGTGCCAATCACCACCTGAAATTGCCCGGCATTGGTGAAACAGCCTTTCACCATGGGGAGTTGCTCAATTTCTTTCGGTCTGGCATTGGCCGGTTGGTTGAGGACAAAGCGCAGGCGAGTAATACAGTGGCTCACCGTCGCAATATTGCCGCGCCCGCCGACCAGTTCAATCAACCGATCGATATCCGTTTGGTTTATTTTGCTCATCATAAAGCCCCATGGCAGATGACATTTTTGGTTGGCTGCAGAATATATTGCGCGGAAAAATTTAAAAACGGGAACGTTCCCGAAACGCAGCGAAGATCACAATTTATCGTTCAGGAAACGATCAGGACAGGGTGGCGGGGATGATGATTTGTTGCGGTTCGCTGCGCCCGGTTACCTGCGCGATCAACTGGCAGGCCGCCTGGCGTCCAGCTTCGGCGTAACCGGGATCTACGGTGACGATCTCCGGATGGAGGAATTTCATTAACGGTGTATTACCGACGCTCGCCAGTTGCAAGGTGTCGATGCGTTGCTCTTGCAGGTATTTACTTGCGCCAAGTGCCAGCGTGTCGGTTGCGCACAGTAACGCAGTAGTTTCAGGCGTAATCACTTTTGCCACGTTCTCATAGCCTTGCTTCATAGCAAGCCCTGGCAGAGCGGCAACGGGATGCAGTTTATGCGCTTTGCAGAACGCCAGGTAGGCTTCGTGACGTCGCTTACCGGTTGTCACGTCACTATGCGGCACGCCGAGATAACTGATATTACGATGCCCCTGGTCATACAGCCGTTGCATCAGGATCTTGATTGCCCCTTCGTCGTCATAACAGACCGAAGCAAAGCCTTTTGCGTCACGCGCCAGCAGAACCAGCGATGACTGCCAGTGGGCTAACATTTCTTCTGTTATGCCAGTAAAACCGAACAGCACTACGCCGTCGATATTACGCCGTTTCAGCACCCCCAAATGTTCGGCAACTAATTGCGGGGAAAACTGACTTTCCATCATGATTGGGTCGTAACCTTGTTCATAGAACGCTGGCAGCATGGTTTGAACGGCGAGATTTTCTGACAACGAATCCAGGCGGGTAACAATGATGGCGACCACTTTATCGCTTTGCCCACGCATAGCGCGCGCAGAGCGGGAAGGGGAAAATCCATGCTGATTCATCACTGCTTCAACACGCTCGCGGGTGCGCTGGCTCACGCCGCTTTCGTTATTCAGCACCCGGGAAACTGTAGATTTCCCCACGCCGCTTAAGCGTGCGATGTCTTTGATGGTCAGCCGATTTTGCATCCTGTTGTCCTGTAACGTGTTGTTTAATTATTTGAGCCTAACTTTACCCGTGCATTCAGCAATGGGTAAAGTCTGGTTTATCGTTGGTTTAGTTGCCAGCAGGTATTATATCGCCATAGATGCTACGAATATTATTGGATTCTCCTTATTATTTGCGGCGCTTTTTTCACTTACCGGAGGTTATATGGAACCTGATCCCACGCCTCTCCCTCGACGGAGATTAAAACTTTTCCGGTAAGCCCGTCTTTTCACGGCGTTACCGGATGCGTAAGGCCGTGACGTTTTAACGTCCCTGCTCAGCTTTATTACCTTCAGGTAAGGCTTCGCCACGCCTGAAGACATTTCTGTACTGTTTCAGACAGTGCGGAGGGACTCCTTATGTTTAAAGAAATTTTTACCCGGCTCATTCGCCATTTACCTTCCCGTCTGGTTCATCGCGATCCATTGCCTGGCGCGCAGCAGACAGTGAATACGGCGGTCCCGCCGTCCTTAAGTGCGCATTGCCTGAAAATGGCGGTGATGCCCGAAGAAGAATTATGGAAAACGTTCGACACCCATCCGGAAGGGTTAAATCAGGCGGAAGTGGAATCTGCCCGCGAACAACATGGTGAAAATAAATTACCCGCACAACAACCGTCGCCGTGGTGGGTACATTTATGGGTCTGCTATCGCAACCCCTTTAATATTTTACTCACCATTCTCGGCGCTATTTCTTACGCCACGGAAGATTTATTTGCCGCGGGCGTTATCGCGCTAATGGTCGCTATTTCTACGTTGCTGAACTTTATTCAGGAAGCACGTTCCACTAAAGCGGCAGATGCCCTGAAAGCGATGGTCAGCAATACCGCGACGGTGCTGCGCGTAATTAACGACAAAGGCGAAAATGGCTGGCTGGAGATCCCGATCGACCAGCTGGTGCCCGGCGATATTATAAAACTGGCGGCGGGGGATATGATCCCGGCAGATTTACGTATCTTGCAGGCGCGGGATCTGTTCGTCGCTCAGGCGTCGTTAACCGGTGAGTCTCTGCCCGTAGAAAAAGCTGCTACCACTCGCCAGCCGGAGCACAGCAATCCGCTGGAGTGTGACACCCTGTGTTTTATGGGCACCACCGTGGTGAGCGGCACGGCACAAGCAATGGTGATTGCTACAGGAGCCAATACCTGGTTTGGTCAACTGGCGGGGCGTGTTAGTGAGCAGGAAAGCGAGCCGAATGCCTTTCAGCAGGGGATCAGCCGCGTCAGTATGCTGCTGATTCGCTTTATGCTGGTGATGGCTCCGGTGGTGTTGCTTATCAACGGTTACACCAAAGGCGACTGGTGGGAAGCGGCACTGTTTGCGCTTTCGGTCGCGGTAGGCTTAACGCCGGAAATGTTGCCGATGATTGTTACCTCGACGCTGGCGCGCGGCGCAGTAAAGCTGTCGAAACAGAAAGTGATCGTCAAACATCTGGATGCTATTCAGAACTTTGGCGCAATGGATATTCTGTGCACTGATAAAACTGGCACCCTGACACAGGACAAAATTGTGCTGGAGAATCATACCGATATCTCCGGTAAAACCAGCGAACGCGTGCTGCATAGCGCGTGGTTGAACAGTCATTATCAGACCGGACTTAAAAACCTGCTCGATACAGCGGTGCTCGAAGGTACGGATGAAGAGTCAGCGCGCTCTCTGGCCAGCCGTTGGCAAAAAATTGATGAGATTCCGTTTGATTTCGAGCGTCGTCGGATGTCGGTGGTAGTGGCAGAAAATACCGAACACCATCAGCTGGTTTGCAAAGGCGCATTGCAGGAAATCCTCAATGTGTGTTCGCAAGTACGTCACAATGGCGAGATTGTGCCGCTCGATGACATCATGCTGCGTAAGATTAAGCGGGTTACTGATACGCTGAATCGCCAGGGGCTGCGCGTGGTTGCGGTGGCGACGAAATACCTGCCAGCGCGTGAAGGAGATTACCAGCGGGCGGATGAATCCGACCTGATCCTCGAAGGATATATTGCTTTCCTTGATCCGCCAAAAGAGACAACCGCTCCGGCACTGAAGGCATTAAAAGCGAGTGGAATCACCGTAAAAATCCTTACTGGCGACAGTGAGTTAGTTGCAGCGAAAGTGTGCCATGAAGTGGGGCTGGACGCGGGAGAGGTGGTCATTGGTAGTGATATTGAAACGCTATCTGACGACGAACTGGCAAATCTCGCACAGCGCACCACGCTGTTTGCTCGTCTGACGCCGATGCATAAAGAACGCATTGTGACCTTACTGAAGCGCGAAGGGCATGTGGTTGGCTTTATGGGCGATGGTATTAATGATGCGCCCGCCTTACGCGCTGCGGATATCGGCATTTCTGTGGACGGCGCGGTAGATATTGCCCGTGAAGCGGCTGATATCATCCTGCTGGAAAAAAGCCTGATGGTGCTGGAAGAGGGGGTTATTGAGGGACGTCGCACTTTCGCCAACATGCTGAAATACATCAAAATGACGGCGAGCTCTAACTTCGGTAATGTGTTCAGCGTGTTGGTGGCGAGTGCTTTCTTGCCCTTCCTGCCGATGTTGCCGTTACACTTGCTTATTCAGAACTTGCTGTACGATGTGTCACAGGTGGCGATCCCGTTTGATAACGTCGACGACGAGCAAATTCAAAAGCCGCAGCGTTGGAATCCGGCGGATCTGGGGCGCTTTATGATCTTCTTCGGACCGATCAGCTCGATCTTCGATATTCTGACGTTTTGCCTGATGTGGTGGGTATTCCATGCCAACACGCCGGAAACGCAAACGCTGTTCCAGTCGGGATGGTTTGTGGTGGGCTTACTGTCGCAAACGCTGATTGTGCATATGATCCGTACCCGCCGTGTGCCGTTTATTCAGAGCTGTGCATCGTGGCCGTTAATGATCATGACCGTGATCGTGATGATTGTCGGGATCGCATTGCCGTTTTCACCGCTGGCCAGTTATCTGCAGCTGCAGGCGCTGCCGTTAAGCTATTTCCCGTGGCTGGTTGCGATTCTGGCAGGGTATATGACGTTAACCCAGTTGGTGAAAGGATTTTATAGCCGTCGTTACGGCTGGCAATAAAGAATAAACTGGGCACGATAGCCCCGATTCAGATTGTAGACAAAGTAAGCTTTGTTCATGCCGGATGCGGCGTAAATGCCTTATCCGGCCAACAAATTCAATAAATTGCAGGAATCACGTAGGCCTGATAAGCGTAGCGCATCAGGCGATTTTGCGTTTGTCATCAGACTTAATCCGGGCATGATAGCCCGGATTTCCATCAAGATTAGCGACGAACAGCGATCGCTTCGATCTCAATTTTTACGTCTTTCGGCAGACGGGCAACTTCAACGCAAGAACGTGCCGGGAAGGTGGCGTTGTGTTCGGTGAAGAAGGCTTCGTAAGTGGCGTTTACGGTTGCGAAGTCGTTCAGATCTTTCACAAACACGGTGGTTTTAACGATATCGCCCACTTTCAGGCCAGCGGCTTCGACAATCGCTTTTACGTTATCCAGCGACTGACGTGCCTGTGCAGCGACGTCTGCCGGTACTTCACCCGTTTTCGGATTTACCGGGATCTGACCGGAGGTGATGATCATATTGCCCAGATCAACGCCCTGTACGTAAGGACCGATAGCTGCCGGTGCATTTTCCGTCGCGATAGTTTTGCTCATGATTTCTCCTTTATTACAGCGGTAAAAAGTCTGGCTCATTATAGGGAGCCAGACTTTTATTACCAACCGCAATTAATTGGCCAGCACCACATTATGGGAAAACTCTTTTTCACAGTATTTGCATTTGAGCGCGATGTCATTGGCGCGTTTTCGCACGGCAAAGCTGGAAGAAACCGGTTCGGCATGGCTGATACAGTTGCTGTTCGGGCAGACCAGCACGTTGTCGATGCGCTCCGGCAGACTGGGGCGCGATTTACCCACCACTTCATAGTTGTCGATACGGTTAACCGTGGCTTGCGGTGCATACAATGCCAGTTGATCTACCTGATCTTCACTCAAAAAGGTATTTTCGATTTTGATCAGATCTTTGCGGCCCATCTCGCCAGAAGGCAGGTTCAGACCAATGGTGATCCGCTGATCCGTTTCGGTCAGCTTGAACAGACTCAACAGCTTAAAACCGATCTGGGCGGGGATATGGTCAATTACCGTGCCGCGTTTAATAGCTTCAACCTGCAATTTATTATCGTGTGTCATCTCTATTTCCCCTTACAGTACCAGATCGCGATTCAGAACCAGTGCCAGTAACGCCTGGCGAGCGAAAATCCCGTTGCCTGCCTGCTGGAAGTACCAGGCGTGTGGCGTTTTATCAACATCCGTCGCAATCTCATCAACACGCGGCAGCGGATGCAGCACTTTCATATTGGCTTTGGCGTTGTGGAGATCGCTGGCGCGAAGAACAAACTGCGCTTTCACGTTGGCGTATTCGGATGGGTCCAGGCGCTCTTTTTGCACGCGGGTCATATACAGGATGTCTACTTCCGCCATCACTTCTTCAATAGAGCTGTGCAGACTCCAGGCGATCCCTTTTTCATCAAGCATATCCAGAATGTATTGCGGCATTGCCAGCGCGTCCGGCGCGATGAAGTAAAAACGGTTGCCGTCGAACTTCGCTAACGCCTGAGTCAGGGAGTGAACGGTGCGGCCATATTTCAGGTCACCAACCATTGCGACGTGGAGATTGTCCAGACGCCCCTGGGTTTCCTGAATGGTGAATAAGTCCAGCAAGGTTTGCGTCGGATGTTGGTTGGAGCCATCACCGGCATTCAGTACCGGTACATTGCCAGAAAATTCGGTGGCCAGGCGCGCCGCCCCTTCCTGCGGATGACGCATCACTATCGCATCGACGTAAGTGCTGATAACCGAAATGGTATCGGCCAGCGTTTCGCCTTTTTTACCCAGTGATGTATTGGCGCTGTCGGAGAAGCCCACCACGCTGGCACCCAGGCGGTGCATGGAAGTTTCGAAAGAGAGGCGGGTACGGGTAGAGGCTTCGAAGAAACAGCTGGCAATAACTTTGTGCTTCAACAGCTCTGGTTGCGGGTTCGCTTTCAGTTTCGCCGCTGTCGCCAGCACCAGATTAAGGTCATCGCGACTAAGGTCGTTTATGGAAATGATATGTTTCTGATATAGCGGATTAGCCATCTTTTATCTCCTGACGCCTGGGCAAAAAAAAGCCCCTCGATTGAGGGGCTGGGAATGGGTGATCAACGGGAAGAAAAACGGCAGGCCAGCGTCTTTTTTCAGACGCGGTAAGACAAAATGTCGAACACACTGAACCATACATCCTCCCGGCAAATTGTCCGGCATTATACTCATCGTCAGAAGCGGTGCAAGCATTTGATGCAATATTTTGTCAGCGCAAACGGTTTATTTGAATTTAAAGTCAAAATATATGCATTTTTATTTACTGTGATTCTGCAGGGGAACTGTCGTTCGGTATCAATAATTGCTGACATTTCCTGCTTTTTTCTTTTTCACTTTCACGCAATTAGAAATGCATTTTATTCCATTCATCCGACTTATAGGGCGGAGTGTGAAAACGAACGGCTAACACTATTGCTTACTGCTCAGGGATGCGCGCTATCACTTTAATTTCAAAATCAAAGCCTGCCAGCCATGTAACACCCACCGCCGTCCAGTTTGGATAAGGTGGGGCGCTAAATATTTCATTTTTCACCGTCATGATGTCTTCAAATTGGTTTTCTGGATCGGTATGGAAGCTCGTAACATCAATGATATCGTCAAAAGTGCATCCCGCAGCAGCCAGGGTCGCATGCAAATTATCAAATGCCAGTCTGACTTGTTGCTGAAAATCGGGTTCTGGTGTTCCGTCCTCTCGACTTCCTACTTGCCCGGAAACAAACAGCAAATCGCAGGAACGAATAGCCGCAGAATAACGATGCTCAGCATACAGTGAATGTCGGCCAGCAGGGAAAACAGCGGTTCTTTCTACCATTTGGTTATCCTCAAGATTTACGACATGAACAGAAGAGTTCTCTTTACCGGGAGCCGCTTTTAGCGGACGACGTGAGTAAACAAAACCCAGACATCATGGATAATGGCTGGGCTTAATTGAGCGTAGTCGGTTATGCGCCAAACGCGCCATCAATGGTATGCATCGCGCCGGTAACAAAGCTGGCTTCTGGCCCTGCTAACCATGCGACCATACCAGCGACCTCTTCCGGTTGCCCATGTCTTTTGATAGCCATAAAACTATGCAACATATCGCGCATTGGCCCGTTGGCGGGATTAGCGTCGGTATCAATTGGCCCTGGCTGGACGACGTTGATGGTGATCCCACGCGGTCCAAAATCACGGGCCAGCCCGCGCGCCATGCCTTGCAGGGCAGATTTGCTGGCGGCATAAGCAGCCATGCCTGCAACAGGCATACGATCGCCATTCACGGAGCCGATGATTAAGATGCGCCCGCCTTCGGGCATCTGCCGGGCGGCTTCAACAGAGGCATGATAAGGAGCATGAATATTGATTTTGAAAAGGCGATCAATATCGTCGGCATTTAATTCCAGGGCATCGCCAAAGACGCCAATACCTGCATTTACTACCAGAATATCCAATGCGCCACTCTTACGAACGACATCAATGACAGCGTCTCTGTCAGCACTATCTGTGAATACTGCTATCGCTCCAGTCTCTTGTGCCAGGTGTTCAGCGGCATCTTTCGACCCCGCATAGGTGAATCGTACATTGGCCCCATCGGTAACGAAACGACGTACCATAGCGGCACCGATTCCACGGCTGCCACCGAGGATGAGAACTGTCTTACCTGTAAAAGCGCCCATAAGGACTCCTTGATTTATTATGTAACATGCATTACAAAACTGTTTTAACTTTCTGTCAACAAGTTTTATAATGGTCACTAAAAAACAATCTCGCGTTCCAGGTCGTCCCAGACGTTTCGCTCCTGAGCAGGCAGTCTCTGCGGCAAAAGTGCTTTTTCACCAAAAAGGTTTCGATGCTGTTAGTGTTGCTGAAGTTACTGATTATCTTGGTATTAACCCCCCGAGCCTCTACGCGGCTTTTGGCAATAAGGCTGGGTTATTTAGCCGTGTACTCAATGAATATGTCGGTACGGAAGCTATTCCGCTTGCCGATATTCTTCGTGATGATCGTCCGGTAGGGGAGTGCCTGGCTGAGGTATTAAAAGAAGCGGCGCGCAGATATAGCCAAAACGGCGGCTGCGCTGGCTGTATGGTTCTTGAAGGCATTCATAGTCATGATCCACAAGCGCGTGATATTGCCGTTCAATATTATCACGCCGCAGAAACGACCATTTATGACTATATCGCCAGGCGGCATCCACAAAGCGCACAATGTGTGACTGATTTTATGAGTACCGTGATGTCAGGCCTTTCTGCGAAGGCACGAGAGGGGCACTCCCTCGAACAACTCTGTGCAACAGCTGCACTGGCGGGGGAAGCGATAAAAACTATTCTCAAGGAGTGATGCTGGCCTTGATCCGAAAGGCGGGAACGCGCCTGCCGATAAGTTGTGATAAGACAATAATTCACGCGTTAAGGCTGGCGGAAATGATCATCTTTTCGTATAACGATAGAAATGAAACGTTGTTTTAATTAAGGAGTGGAAAAGATGATCATCGGAAATATTCACAATCTTCAGCCGTGGCTACCCCAGGAGTTACGCCAGGCGATTGAGCATATCAAAGCACACGTTACGGCAGAAACGCCAAAGGGCAAGCACGATATCGAAGGCAATCGTCTGTTTTATCTTATCTCGGAAGATATGACCGAGCCGTACGAAGCTCGTCGTGCGGAGTACCATGCCCGCTATCTCGACATTCAGATTGTGTTAAAAGGTCAGGAAGGCATGACCTTCAGCACGCAACCTGCAGGCACCCCGGATACCGACTGGTTAGCTGATAAAGACATCGCATTTTTGCCGGAAGGCGTTGATGAGAAAACAGTTATCCTTAATGAAGGTGATTTTGTTGTGTTTTATCCGGGGGAAGTGCATAAACCGCTGTGCGCAGTGGGCGCGCCAGCCCGGGTTCGCAAAGCAGTAGTGAAGATGCTGATGGCGTGATGACTTTTCGCCGTAAATAACTCCAGGTTTACGGCGAGTTTGTGAAAAGAGCGTTTTTTGATATTTTTTTGTGAGTAAAATTTGTAATGCTTAGACGTTCTTATTAACTCAAGGAGTTCGTCATGAGCAAAATATCAGATTTGAATTATTCTCAACACATTACATTAGCCGACAATTTTAAACAAAAAAATGAAGCCTTAGATACCTGGTATGTGGGAATGAATGATTTTGCCCGAATTGCCGGGGGGCAGAATAGCAGAAGCAATATTCTTTCTCCCAGAGCATTTTTGGAGTTTTTGGCAAAGATATTTACCCTGGGTTATGTGGATTTTAGCAAACGCTCCAACGAAGCGGGTAGAAATATGATGGCTCATATTGAGTCCTCATCTTATATCAAAAATAATGATGGCAGTGAAATAATGCAGTTTGTTATGAATAATCCTGAAGGTGAGCGAGCGGATTTATCTAAGGTGGAAATAGAAATTACACTTGCCTCAGCTTTTACTAAAGGGATTCGTGAAGGACATACAGCCATTATATTTTCACAACCTGATGGTTCGACTAATCGTTATGAAGGAAAATCCTTTGAAAGAAAAGATGAGAGTTCATTACACCTGATTACTAACAAGATTCTGGCGTGTTACCAACGCGAAGCTAACAAGGAAATGGCTCGTCTATTAAATATTCCGCAGGAGTTAAATAATCCTCATGACTTAAATTACTCGCAGGTGAGTTGTAAAAACTCAGTTGATTCTACGATTACGGATTTATTAGAAAAACCATTGAACAATGCATTATTAGCAATAAGGAAAGAACATCTGCTATTAATGCCTTATATGTGTAATGAATCGATTTCATACTTACTTGGTGAAAAATGGACACTGAAAGAAATAGATGCCCTTAACGCCTTAAATAATTATCTTATTAATAATAAGAAAGCTAATGACAATGAAATTAATGACATCAAAGTTAACCTGTCTCATATTCTTATTGATTCCTTAGATGATGCGAAAGTTAACCTTACACCGGTTATCGGTTCGATTCTGGAGACTTTTTTAAAATCCCCATATATTAATGATGTAAGAATACTGGATTGGTGTTTTAATAAAAGCATGCAATATTTTGGTGATTCTGAAAAGATAAAGTATGCATGCTCCGTGATAAATCATATTGATTTTAGCCGCGATCAATCTAAAGATTTTAGCTGCGATCAATCTAAAATTAAAATAGCTGAGACCTTATTTTTCAATCTCGATAAAGAACACTATAAAAATAGCCGTAAATTACAGGAATTGATTTGGGATAAGTTGGTTGCATATGTCAATGATTTTAACTTAAGCAATCAAGAAAAATCGCGCTTAATACTAAGGTTATTTGATGATGTTAAGTTGCTATTTAATGAAGTGCCTGTCAGCATTTTGGTAAATGATATTTTTTTGAAGGTTTTTTTTATGAAGCAACCTGATTTTGCTAAGTGGTATTTCTATCAATTAGTTAAAGATTATGAGGGCGAACAGCTGTATCTTAATGAGTTAGGATATGTTTATGGTAATGAAGAAAAAACAAATGAAATTGTAAATAAACTTCCGGGTTATGTCGTTAAGATTTTTGAAGAAAAGATCGATAATGAATTAAAAATTAGAACAAGAATGATGGAAACCCTGCGGGATGGGAAAATCAATATATATGATTATATTAATGAAAAACAGTTAGAAAAATTAAATCCACCGCAAGATTTACGTTCTGCAATAGAAAAAATTGGGTGGAAGAATAGACCTATCACTGCATAAAATAATATGATGCCGGGATATTTTTTGTATTTCCCGGCATCTTTATAGCAATATCAATTATTTACTGAGCGTCGCGACCATCACCGCTTTGATGGTATGCATGCGGTTTTCCGCCTGATCAAAAACAATGCTGGCGGCAGATTCGAAGACCTCATCAGTCACTTCCATTCCGCCATGTAGGCCAAACTCTTCCGCCATTTTCTTGCCAAGCGTCGTTTGGTCGTCATGAAACGCGGGCAGGCAGTGGAGGAATTTGACCTCCGGGTTACCGGTCAACTGCATCATCTTGCTGTTCACTTGATAATCACGCAGCAATGCAATGCGTTCAGCCCATTTCTCTTTTGCTTCCCCCATCGACACCCACACATCGGTATAGATAAAGTCAGCACCTTCTACTCCCTTGGCTACATCTTCCGTTAGCGTAATATTCCCGCCATTTTGCTGTGCCAGAGCGCGGCATTCCGTAACCAGCGCAGCTTCCGGCCAGCATGCCTGTGGCGCGACCAGACGCAAATCCAGACCGGTAAGCGCCGCAGCTTCGAGCATCGAATTGCCCATGTTGTTACGTGCGTCACCTGCATAGACCAGCGTCATTTCGTTGAATGCTTTACCGGGCAAATGCTCCTGCATGGTGAGAAGATCCGCCAGCAGCTGCGTGGGGTGAAACTCATTGGTCAGGCCGTTCCATACCGGCACGCCAGCGTATTCCGCCAGTGTTTCGACAATCTCCTGACCATAGCCGCGATACTGAATACCGTCATACATGCGACCAAGCACGCGGGCAGTGTCTTTAATCGACTCTTTATGACCAATCTGACTACCGCTTGGGCCGAGATAAGTAACGCGAGCACCCTGGTCATATGCGGCAACTTCGAAAGAGCATCGGGTACGGGTCGAGTCTTTTTCGAAGATGAGCGCGATGTTTTTACCAGTGAGTTTGGCTTCTTCTTTGCCGCTTTTCTTATCGGCTTTCAGCTTCGCGGCTAACTGCAGCAGGCTGTTGAGTTCAGCTGGCGTGAAATCGAGTAATTTCAGGAAATGCTTATGATAAAACCCGGACATAGATCCCTCCTGTGGCTAACGCCTCAATGAATTAAAATTCAATTTATATGGATGATTATTCATTTGCAAGTCTAAAGCATAAATCTTTGTCACAAAGGTGGAGGCAATGTCAGTGGTGTGTGACAATAAGAGTATCGGCAGGACATTAAGAGGAATGAGCCATGGCAAACCCGGAACAACTGGAAGAACAGCGTGAAGAAACACGTTTGATTATTGAAGAATTACTGGAAGATGGCAGCGATCCGGACGCGCTGTACACCATCGAACACCATCTTTCCGCAGACGATCTGGAAACCCTGGAAAAAGCGGCAGTTGAAGCGTTTAAACTCGGTTACGAAGTGACCGATCCAGAAGAGCTGGAAGTTGAAGATGGTGACATCGTGATTTGCTGCGACATCCTCAGCGAGTGCGCGTTGAATGCCGATCTGATCGATGCCCAGGTTGAACAACTGATGACGCTGGCGGAGAAATTTGACGTTGAGTACGATGGTTGGGGCACTTACTTTGAAGATCCTAACGGCGAAGACGGCGACGATGAAGATTTTGTCGACGAAGACGATGACGGGGTTCGCCACTAATTAATTGATTAAAATGCCCGATAGCACACACTAGCGGGCATTTTTTTAGAGTTCGCGTAGCATCCGTACTTCACAATCGACATGGCCCGTGCAGCCAAGCGCATAGTCGATATGCTCAAAGCCCAAATGCTCATAAAGCGCAATGGCTTCCTTTAAAAAAGCGGTCGTTTCCAGATAGCAGCGTTTGAAGCCCATCTCTCGTGCCTGCTCCATCGCCATTAAGGCCAGTTTTTTCGCCAGCCCTTTACCGCGAATAGCCGGAAGAAAATACATCTTTTGCAGTTCGCAAATGTCCGATTCACTACCTGCTAATGGCGCAATCCCACCGCCGCCGACCACTTCACCCTCGTACTCAACCACCCAATATGCATGGCCAGGCTGACTATACACTTGATACAACTCGTCAAGGTTCGGATCGGCGACGGTGTAGCCTTTATCAGCGGTAAGACCGTATTCGGCGGATACCTGACGAATGACGCGGGCGATAGCGGGATTATCCTGCTGCGTCAGGCGACGCATTACAGGTGATTGCGGCGCAATGTTATTCATAGTTTAACCCAATAAAAATAAAGTAATTATACATTTGTTTAATACCACTCTCTTCTTACGTGCGCAAGCGACTTATAAAGTAATAAAGTTTTTGCCAGCCTATTACTGATAAGAGTATTGTAACGTGGCAGAACATTTTACTGTCTGTATATATAAATTATATCAATGGATTTTTTAATTCAGGGAATTTTTATGGCTCAAGTTATTAATGAAATGGATGTTCCGTCCCATTCGTTTGTTTTTCATGGCACAGGTGAGAGATATTTTCTTATTTGTGTGGTGAATGTGTTGTTAACGATTATAACGCTAGGTATCTATTTACCATGGGCATTAATGAAATGTAAGCGTTATCTCTATGCTAATATGGAAGTTAACGGACAACGATTTTCTTATGGAATTACTGGTGGGAATGTTTTTGTTAGTTGTCTTGTTTTTGTTTTTTTCTATTTCGCAATCTTAATGACAGTGTCAGCAGATATGCCGCTTGTTGGCTGTGTTTTGACTTTGTCACTGTTGGTTTTGCTTATATTTATGGCAGCAAAAGGACTGCGTTATCAGGCCTTGATGACCAGTCTCAACGGCGTAAGATTTAGTTTTAATTGCTCTTTGAAAGGGTTCTGGTGGGTAACCTTTTTCTTGCCGATTTTAATGGCCATTGGGATGGGGACTGTTTTCTTTATCTCGACAAAGATGCTACATGCCAATAGTTCAAGTAGTGTTATTATATCTGTGGTTCTGATGGCAATAGTTGGTATTGTTTCCATTGGTATTTTTAATGGTACTTTATATAGTCTGGTAATGAGTTTTCTCTGGAGCAATACCAGTTTCGGTATACATCGTTTCAAGGTGAAATTAGATACTACGTATTGTATAAAATATGCCATTCTCGCATTTTTAGCTTTATTACCTTTTCTCGCTGTTGCTGGTTATATTATCTTCGATCAAATATTAAATGCGTATGATAGTTCTGTGTATGCAAGTGATGATATTGAGAATTTACAGCAATTTATGGAAATGCAACGTAAAATGATAATCGCGCAGTTAATCTATTATTTTGGGATTGCTGTTAGCACCAGTTATTTAACGGTGTCGTTGCGAAATCATTTTATGAGCAACCTGTCACTGAATGATGGGCGTATTCGTTTTCGCTCAACTTTAACATACCACGGTATGCTTTATCGCATGTGTGCGTTGGTGGTGATATCCGGGATTACGGGCGGTCTGGCTTATCCACTGCTGAAAATATGGATGATTGACTGGCAGGCAAAAAATACGTATTTGCTGGGCGATTTGGATGACCTTCCTTTAATCAATAAAGAAGAACAACCAGATAAAGGCTTCTTAGCCAGGATTTCACGGGGAATTATGCCTTCTTTACCATTTCTGTAAGAGATAAAAAAGGCCGGAGCATGCTCCGGCCTTCGTTTTCATTACTGTGTTTTGATTACAGCGCGGCGATAACAGCCTGCTGTTCAATCAGCTTCGCTTTCGCTTCTGCATAGCCTTCCAGCTTTTCACGCTCTTTCGCGATGACCGCTTCCGGTGCGCGGGCGACAAAGCCTTCATTCGCCAGCTTGTTCTCGATACGGCTGATTTCACCTTCAATCTTCGCCACTTCTTTCGCCAGACGCGCCAGCTCATCTTCTTTGTTGATGAGGCCAGCCATCGGGATCAGCAGCTCTGCACCGTCGATGATCTTAGTAACGGAAACCGGACCTTTGTCATCGGCAGGCAGCACGGTGATACTTTCCAGACGCGCCAGCGTTTGCAGGAAGCCACGGTTTTCATTTACGCGACGTTCTGCATCCGCGCTGCAACCACGCAGTAGCAGCTCCAGCGGTTTGCCCGGCGCGATGTTCATTTCTGCACGGATGTTACGTACCGCAACGATCGCCTGCTTCAGCCACTCGGTGTCGGCCAGTGCGGCTTCATCAACCTGAGATGCATCGTACTGCGGGAACGGCTGCAGCATGATGGTGTCGGCAGTGATACCGCAAAGTACTTTCACACGCTGCCAGATGGTTTCGGTGATGAACGGAATGATCGGATGCGCGAGGCGCAGCAGACCTTCCAGTACAGTCACCAGCGTATGGCGAGTACCGCGCAGTTCTGCTTCGGTGCCACCGTTCATTACCGGCTTGGTCAGCTCGAGATACCAGTCACAGAACTGGTTCCAGGTGAACTCATACAGAATGCCTGCGGCGATATCGAAGCGGAAGCTGTCCAGCGCTTCGCGGTACGCTTTGATGGTCTGGTTGAACTCCGCCAGAATCCAGCGGTCCGCCAGCGACAGCGTCATTTCGCCGCCGTTGAAGCCGCAATCCTGACCTTCTGTGTTCATCAGCACAAAGCGGCTGGCGTTCCACAGCTTGTTACAGAAGTTACGGTAACCTTCCAGGCGCTTCATATCCCAGTTGATGTCACGACCGGTAGACGCCAGCGCCGCCAGGGTGAAGCGCAGGGCATCGGTGCCGTGCGGCTCAATGCCGTTCGGGAACTGTTTCTCGGTGCGCTTACGGATTTTGTCCGCCAGCTGCGGCTGCATCATATTGCCGGTACGTTTTTCCAGCAGTTCTGGCAGCGAAATACCGTCAACCATATCCAGCGGGTCGATAACGTTACCCTTGGATTTGGACATCTTCTGGCCTTCGTCATCGCGGATCAGACCGGTCATGTAGACGGTCTTAAACGGCACCTGCGGCTTGCCGTTTTCATCTTTGATGAAGTGCATGGTCATCATGATCATGCGGGCAATCCAGAAGAAGATGATGTCAAAACCAGATACCATCACGCTGGTTGGGTGGAACTGACGCAGGGCGTCGGTGTTTTCCGGCCAGCCGAGGGTGGAGAAGGTCCACAGCGCGGAGGAGAACCAGGTATCGAGAACGTCTTCGTCCTGACGCAGCGCAACGTCGGCGCCGAGGTTGTTTTCCTGACGCACTTCGTCTTCGGTACGGCCAACATAAACGTTGCCGTCGTTGTCATACCATGCCGGGATGCGGTGACCCCACCACAGCTGACGGGAGATACACCAGTCCTGAATATCGCGCATCCAGGAGAAGTACATGTTTTCGTACTGCTTCGGTACGAACTGAATGTCGCCGTTCTCAACCGCTTCAACCGCCGGTTTCGCCAGCACGTCGGCACGGACGTACCACTGGTCGGTCAGCATCGGTTCGATAACCACGCCGCCACGGTCGCCGTAAGGAACGGTCAGGTCGTGCGGTTTAATTTCTTCCAGCAGGCCGAGTGCGTCAACCGCAGCAACGACTGCTTTACGTGCAGCAAAACGCTCGAGTTTCTGGAACTCTGCCGGGATTTCGCTGGAATAAACGTCAGATTCGTTACCTTTGGTATCGAACACCTGGGCGCTTTCACGGATATCGCCGTCAAAGGTCAGGATGTTGATCATCGGCAGCGCGTGACGTTTACCCACTTCATAGTCGTTAAAGTCGTGCGCCGGAGTGATTTTCACGCAGCCGGTGCCTTTTTCCATGTCGGCGTGTTCGTCGCCAACGATCGGAATACGACGGTTAACCAGCGGTAGAATGACATATTTGCCAATCAGGTCTTTGTAACGCGGATCTTCCGGGTTAACGGCCACGCCGGTATCGCCCAACAGGGTTTCCGGACGGGTAGTCGCAACCACCAGATAATCTTTACCGTCTGCGGTTTTCGCGCCGTCAGCCAGCGGATAGCGGATGTGCCACATCGAACCTTTCGATTCGCGGTTTTCCACTTCCAGGTCAGAGATAGCGGTGCGCAGTTTCGGATCCCAGTTTACCAGGCGTTTGCCACGGTAAATCAGGTCTTCTTTATACAGACGAACGAAAACTTCTTTCACCGCATTGGACAGGCCTTCGTCCATGGTGAAGCGTTCACGCTCCCAGTCGACGGAGTTGCCGAGACGGCGCATCTGACGGGTAATCGTGCCGCCGGATTCCGCTTTCCATTCCCAAATTTTGTCGATGAAAGCTTCGCGGCCGTAGTCGTGACGGGTTTTACCTTCTTCTGCGGCAATCTTGCGCTCAACGACCATCTGGGTAGCGATCCCGGCGTGGTCAGTACCGACCTGCCACAGGGTGTTTTTGCCCTGCATGCGCTGATAGCGGATCATGGTATCCATGATGGTTTGCTGGAAGGCGTGACCCATATGCAAACTGCCGGTGACGTTCGGCGGCGGGATCATGATGCAGAAGCTCTCCTGGCTTTCATCACCATTCGGTTTGAAATAGCCCTGCTTTTCCCAGTGCTCGTAAAGCGGCTGTTCGATATCTTGTGGGTTGTATGTCTTTTCCATTATTTCCAGGTTGCCGTATTCAGGTTGAAACCAGCCACGCGGTAGGCTTTATAGCGTTCGCGCGCCAGTTGTTTCAGAGAATCTTCATAAGGAACGAAGTCTACCACTTCTGTGAAAGCGGTGGCAAAATCTGCAAAGCTTGTTCGCAGACTAATCAATATATCGCGCGGGCTGCTGCTGCGTTTTTGCGGCCAGGCGATCTCCACCGGCGCACCGCCGCGCGGTCCTTCTCCCGCTAAATTATGCGGAACAAAGCTTTCTGCCGGACGCGCCCACAGGGCTTCATCCAGCCGGTAAGCCTGCTTTTCATCTTCACAGGCGATGAGCACGCGCTTACCGCTGCGCCAACGTTCTGCGGCAATTTCACACACCAGTTGCTCAACGGCGCTTAAGCCATCGACGGTGGTGTCATTGTCCAGAAGGTAGAACGTCGCGTTTTTCATAAATGGGGCTTCTTGTGGTGGATTTAAATACGCATCAGGTATACACCGCAGCGCCTGATACGACGCTGTTGTGTCTTATCAGGCCTACGAGTTCAGTGCTGTGTGTAGGTCGGATAAGGCGCTCACGCCGCATCCGACAATAACAGCATTGCCTGATGCGACGCTGCCGCGTCTTATCAGGCCTACGAGTTCGGTGCTGTGTAGGTCGGATAAGGCGTTCATGCCGCATCCGACAATAACAGCATTGCCTGATGCGACGCTTGCGCGTCTTATCAGGCCTACGAGTTCAGTGCTGTGTAGGTCGGATAAGGCGTTCACGCCGCATCCGGCAATAACAGCCTTGCCTGAAGCAATTACTCTTCGCCGTTAAACCCAGCGCGGTTTAACAGGAACTGTGCCAGCAACGCTACCGGACGACCGGTGGCTCCTTTTGCTTTACCAGAACGCCAGGCGGTTCCTGCGATATCCAGGTGTGCCCAGTTGTACTTACGGGTAAAGCGTGACAGGAAACAACCTGCGGTAATCGCCCCACCAGGACGACCGCCAATGTTCGCCATATCGGCAAAATTGGACTCCAGCTGTTCCTGATACTCGTCACCCAGCGGTAAGCGCCATGCGCGGTCACCGGATTGTTCAGACGCGGCAATCAGTTCATGGGCCAGCGGATTGTGGTTCGCCATCAGACCAGTAATGTGATGACCCAGCGCGATCACGCAGGCACCGGTCAGCGTCGCCACGTCAATCACCGCTTCCGGCTCAAAACGCTCAACGTAAGTTAACACGTCGCACAGTACCAGGCGGCCTTCAGCGTCAGTATTCAGCACTTCAACGGTTTGACCGGACATGGTGGTTAACACATCGCCCGGACGATAGGCACGTCCGCCAGGCATGTTTTCGCAGCCTGCCAACACGCCGATAACGTTAATCGGCAGTTGTAGCTCCGCGACCATCCGCATCACGCCGTAAACTGCCGCTGCGCCGCACATATCGTACTTCATCTCATCCATACCTTCGGAAGGCTTGATGGAGATACCGCCGGAGTCGAAGGTTAAACCTTTACCCACCAGCACGATTGGGCGTGCATCTTCCGACGCGTTGCCTTTGTACTCAATCACTGACATCAGCGATTCGTTTTGCGAACCCTGACCGACCGCCAGATAGGAATGCATCCCCAGCTCTTTCATCTGCTGTTCGCCGATAACGCGGGTGATAACATTCTTGCTGTAGCTGTCAGCCAGCTGGCGCGCTTGTGAAGCGAGGTAAGCGGCGTTACAGATATTCGGCGGCATATTACCGAGATCTTTCGCGGCTTTAATCCCGGCGGCAATCGCCAGACCGTGCTGGATCGCGCGCTCACCGCTGGTCAGTTCACGGCGGGTCGGCACGTTGAACACCATTTTACGCAGCGGACGACGCGGTTCGCTCTTGTTCGTCTTCAGCTGATCGAAACTGTAGAGCGTCTCTTTTGCCGTCTCGACAGCCTGACGCACTTTCCAGTAGTTGTTACGGCCTTTAACGTGCAGTTCAGTCAGAAAGCAGACCGCTTCCATCGAGCCAGTATCATTCAGCGTATTAATGGTTTTCTGAATAACCTGCTTGTACTGACGCTCATCCAGCTCACGTTCTTTGCCGCAACCAATAAGGAGAATTCGCTCGGAAAGTACATTTGGCACATGGTGCAGCAACAGTGTCTGCCCCGGTTTTCCTTCCAGTTCACCCCGACGTAGCAGGGCGCTGATGTACCCATCGCTGATTTTATCGAGCTGTTCTGCAATCGGAGAAAGGCGACGTGGTTCGAAGACGCCCACGACGATGCAGGCACTCCGCTGTTTCTCCGGGCTACCGCTTTTTACACTAAACTCCATGCACTACGCTCCTGAATCTTAAAGACAACGGCGGTGGCTACAGATAGAATTGCAAGCTTTCGTAACTCATGTCCGCTGTTGCGATGACTTCGTGTTAATCTTAACGTTATTACGGCATTGGCACGTCAGAACAAAATCTGAGAGGTGAATCCGTTGAGTATAATTATCTTAGCGACGATTTCGACGACTCAAGAGAATAAATGACGTTTAAGCCATGAAACAAGCTAAAATCCTGCAAAAGACGAGTTTTTACGGGCGTATTTAAAGTGATAATCATAAGATATCTGGTGCGGGAGACGCTCAAAAGCCAGCTGGCGATACTCTTCATCTTGCTTTTGATCTTCTTCTGTCAAAAGTTAGTGAGGATCCTCGGCGCAGCGGTTGACGGCGATATTCCGGCGAATCTGGTGCTCTCCCTTCTCGGGTTGGGCGTGCCGGAAATGGCGCAGCTTATCCTGCCATTAAGCCTGTTCCTCGGGCTGCTGATGACGCTGGGCAAACTGTATACCGAAAGTGAAATTACGGTAATGCATGCCTGCGGCCTGAGCAAAGCGGTTCTGGTGAAAGCGGCAATGATCCTTGCGGTATTCACGGCAATCGTCGCGGCGGTTAACGTGATGTGGGCGGGACCGTGGTCATCGCGTCATCAGGATGAAGTGTTAGCAGAAGCGAAAGCGAACCCTGGCATGGCGGCGCTGGCGCAAGGGCAATTCCAGCAAGCGACTAATGGCAGTTCGGTGCTGTTCATCGAAAGCGTTGACGGCAGCGATTTCAAAGATGTGTTCCTCGCGCAAATTCGACCAAAAGGTAATGCACGTCCTTCTGTGGTGGTGGCCGATTCCGGACATTTAACCCAGCTGCGCGACGGCTCCCAGGTCGTCACTCTCAACCAGGGAACGCGCTTCGAAGGCACTGCACTGTTACGTGATTTCCGCATTACGGATTTCCAGGATTATCAGGCGATCATTGGTCACCAGGCGGTGGCGCTCGACCCGAACGATACCGACCAGATGGACATGCGCACATTGTGGAACACTGACACCGATCGTGCTCGCGCAGAACTGAACTGGCGTATCACGTTGGTATTCACCGTGTTTATGATGGCACTTATGGTCGTACCGCTGAGCGTGGTTAACCCACGTCAGGGACGCGTACTGTCGATGCTGCCAGCCATGCTGCTGTATCTACTTTTCTTCCTGATCCAGACCTCCCTGAAATCGAACGGCGGTAAAGGTAAGCTGGACCCGACGCTGTGGATGTGGACCGTTAACCTGATTTATCTGGCTTTGGCGATTGTTCTCAACCTTTGGGACACCGTGCCGGTCCGCCGCCTGCGCGCCAGTTTTTCGCGTAAAGGAGCGGTGTGATGCAACCTTTTGGCGTACTTGACCGCTATATCGGTAAAACTATTTTCACCACCATCATGATGACGCTGTTCATGCTGGTGTCGCTGTCGGGCATTATCAAATTTGTCGATCAGTTGAAAAAAGCCGGGCAGGGGAGTTACGACGCGTTAGGCGCAGGAATGTATACCTTGCTGAGCGTGCCGAAAGATGTGCAAATCTTCTTCCCGATGGCGGCTCTGCTTGGGGCGTTGCTTGGTCTTGGGATGCTGGCGCAGCGCAGCGAACTGGTGGTGATGCAGGCTTCTGGTTTTACCCGTATGCAGGTGGCGCTGTCGGTGATGAAAACCGCCATTCCGCTGGTCTTGCTGACGATGGCGATTGGCGAATGGGTCGCGCCGCAGGGCGAGCAGATGGCGCGTAACTACCGTGCGCAGGCGATGTACGGCGGCTCGTTGCTCTCTACCCAGCAAGGCTTATGGGCGAAAGATGGCAACAACTTCGTCTACATTGAGCGGGTTAAAGGTGACGAAGAGTTAGGTGGCATCAGCATTTATGCCTTTAACGAGAATCGTCGTCTGCAATCCGTACGCTATGCCGCTACTGCGAAGTTTGACCCGGAACATAAAGTCTGGCGTCTGTCGCAGGTTGATGAATCTGATCTGACCAATCCGAAACAGATCACCGGTTCGCAGACGGTGAGCGGCACCTGGAAAACCAACCTCACGCCAGACAAACTGGGCGTGGTGGCGCTGGACCCGGATGCACTCTCAATCAGCGGTTTGCACAACTACGTGAAGTATCTGAAGTCGAGCGGTCAGGATGCCGGACGTTATCAGCTCAATATGTGGAGCAAAATCTTCCAGCCGCTATCCGTGGCGGTGATGATGCTGATGGCGCTGTCGTTCATCTTTGGCCCACTGCGTAGCGTACCGATGGGCGTGCGTGTGGTCACCGGTATCAGCTTCGGTTTTGTCTTCTACGTACTGGACCAGATCTTCGGCCCGCTGACGTTGGTTTATGGCATCCCGCCGATCATCGGCGCACTGTTGCCAAGCGCCAGCTTCTTCTTAATCAGCCTGTGGCTGTTAATGAGAAAATCGTAACCTGATGAACGAATAAAGGGAGCGAAAGCTCCCTTTATTATTGTTAGCAAAGTGTGCTTCGTTCATGCCTGAAAAATCATGAAAATCCAATATATTGCAGTGGTGTAGGCATGATAAGACGCGCCAGCGTCGCATCAGGCAAAGACAAATCGCACCTGACTTACCTTCTTCTCCCTCCCAGCAAACTCCCCAACATTCCACGCACAATCTGATTCGTCACCTGGCGGGCGGCGCTTTTCGCCATTGTTTGCACAACACCATCTTTCTTCCCGCCGCGTGGTCCGGTAGTGCCGAACAAAATATCCTTCAATCCACCAAGAATGCCGTCATCCACCGCCACCTCTTTCCCTTTCACGGCAGGATTATTTTGCTGCTCGGTGCTTGCCTGTACGCCTTTTTGCAACATCTCATAGGCGGATTCCCGGTCCACGTCATCCTCGTACTTGCCATACACCGGAGAGTGATTAATCAAGCCATTACGCTCATCTTCCGTCACCGGTCCCATCCGCGAACAAGGCGCAATCACCATCGCCCGTTCCACCACAGAAGGACTTCCTTTTGCATCGAGAAACGAGATTAACGCCTCGCCGGTCCCCAGTTCCTGGATTGCCTTTTCGGTATCAAATGCCGGATTGGCCCGCATGGTTTGCGCCGCAGCTTTTACCGCTTTCTGATCTTTGGGCGTAAAAGCCCGCAAAGCGTGTTGAACGCGATTACCGAGCTGCCCGAGCACATTATCCGGAATATCAGACGGGTTTTGCGAAACGAACCAGACGCCCACGCCTTTTGAGCGAATAAGCCTTATCACTTGCTCAATCTTATCCAGCAGTACCTGCGGTGCATCGTTAAACAGCAGATGTGCCTCGTCGAAGAAAAACACCAGTTTTGGTTTCTCCAGATCGCCCGCTTCCGGCAATTGTTCATACAACTCTGAAAGCATCCACAGCAGGCTGGCGGCGTACAGTTTCGGCATCTGATAAAGTTTCTCGGCGCTGAGGATATTGATAACGCCTTTACCGTTGGCATCAGTACGCATCCAGTCTTTGATATCCAGCATCGGCTCACCAAAGAAATGCGTTGCCCCTTGCTGTTCCAGCGTCAGTAATCCGCGCTGGATGGCACCAACCGATGCGCTACTAATATTACCGTACTGATTCTGGAATGATTTGGCGTTATCGCCGATGTACTGGGTAATCGCCCGCAAATCTTTAAAGTCGAGCAGTAACAGCCCCTGATCGTCAGCAATGCGGAAGATGATATTTAGCACGCCAGATTGCACATCGTTGAGATTCAACAGCCGCGCCAGCAACAGCGGCCCCAGGTCTGAAACCGTCGCCCGCACCGGATGGCCTTTCTCGCCAAAGATATCCCACACCACCACCGGATTGGCATGCGGTTGCCAGTCATTGACGCCGATATTTTTAAGCCTTGCGAGCAGTTTTTCCGACGCCGTTCCTGCCTGCGCGACGCCGGTCAGATCGCCTTTCACATCGGCCATAAACACCGGAACACCGATTTCCGATAGAGACTCCGCCAGTTTTTGCAGCGTGACAGTTTTACCCGTCCCCGTTGCGCCAGTAATCAGCCCGTGACGGTTAGCCATTCCCGGCAGTAAAAACAGTTCTGTGTCCGGCGTGCGGGCAATTAACAGGGGTTCGCTCATGAGATATCCTCCAGTTTCCTGCCTGGAGTATAGGCAACGGCTGTGCACTCTTCACCGCTAAATTAAGCAGATTGCGAGACGCCTTCCAAAGAGATTTAAGTGCCGGGCGACAGGCACCCGGCAAAGAGATCAGAAGTCAGCTTTCAGAACCACGCGGTAACGCGCCTTACCGTCGCGCACATGCTTGATGGCGTCGTTAATTTTCGACATCGGGAACAGTTCGGTGGTCGGCGCAACCTTGCTACGGGCGGCAAAGCGCATCAGCTTTCGCAGCTCATAAGGCGTGCCGGTAGCAGAACCAGAGATGCTGCGGTCGCCCGCAATTAACGTAAAGGCCGGAACAGACAGCGGCGTGAGAACCGCACCGACCGTATGGAAATTACCGCCATAGGTCAGCGCCTCAAAATAAGGCTGCCAGTCGAGGCTGACGTTCACAGTATTGATAATGAGATCAAACTGCTCCGACAGGGCTTTCAGTGCCTGCGGATCGCGGCTATTCACCACTTTATCGGCACCCATCGCCAGTACTTCCTGCTCTTTCGCCGGATTAGAACTAAAGGCCGTCACCTCGCATCCCATTGCGTGCAGAAGTTTTATAGCGATATGCCCCAGCCCGCCAATACCAATTACCCCAACGCGGCTGGTAGCAGTGATATGGTGCATCAACAGTGGTTTAAAGACCGTGATACCGCCGCACAACAGCGGCCCGGCGGACTCGATATCAATATTTTCTGGCAGTGGAATCACCCATTGTCAGTCCGCACGCAACTTCTCGGCAAAGCCACCGCGATTCATAATTGTTGACACCGCGCCTTGCTCGCAGTTGATCTGATTACCGCTAATACAGGCGTCGCAGTGACCACAGCTACGCGCTGTCCAGCCAATCCCGACACGCTGACCGACCTGCAAACCTTTATCCTGCGCGGCGCTCCCGAGTGCCACCACGCGCCCAATCACCTCATGCCCGGCAACCAGCGGATACTGTGAAAATCCCCATTCGTTGTCGATCATCGACAGATCGGAATGGCAGATCCCGCAGTAATCCACCTGCACTTCAATATCTTGTGGCTTCAGCTCACCGGGATCGTACTCATAAACTTCCAGTTCGCCGCCCGCTTCTTTTGCGGCATAGCTTTTTATCATCGACATGCTTTTATCCTTCTCTGGTGTGGTCTGGGAAGTGTAGAGCATGGCAGGGCGGGGTGCCTGGAGTGTGACAAAGGTTACACATCGCAGTATGCAATGCTGAAAATTTCAGCACTTAGCGAGGTGCGAGCAAGCTGGCGCTTGCATGGTGGCGTGCGACAGGTATAATCCACAACGTTTTCCGCATACCTCTTCAGTGCCGAAGTGGCGAAATCGGTAGACGCAGTTGATTCAAAATCAACCGTAGAAATACGTGCCGGTTCGAGTCCGGCCTTCGGCACCAAGTGATGCAATAATTAGCTACCTAAGGGTGGCTTTTTTTGTGTCCATTTCCGTCCAGATTCGTCCGTATATGTATGTAATTTAAAGATAATTTATTTTTCAGTAATAACCATTTTTTTTGTGGTCTTTCCGTGTTGGTCATTTTTCATCCATTGACATCCACACGATTTGGGGGCCAAATTGGGGGCTTAGACGTAGTTCGATAATAGTGAGGCCCCCAAATGGCACTAACAGATCGCGCTATAGTCCACGCCAAGCCTTGTGGCAAGCCGTATAAGCTCAGTGACTCGCATGGACTTTACCTGCTGGTTAACCCTAACGGTTCAAAACGCAGGTACATCAAGTACCGCTTTGTAAACAAAGAGAAAAAGCTCGCTTTAGGACCTTATCCGCTTTTGACGCTTGCACAGGCAAGACGCATGCGTGAAGAGGCCCAATTACTGCTGATTTCCGGCATCGATCCGAGTGCACACCGAAAGGCTGAACGCCTTGCTATAACGCCGGAACATACGTTTGAGTCCGTAGCACGCGAATGGGTCTCCAGCAACGTTAACTGGTCGGTAGAACATAAGAAGCGGGTGCTGCGTTATTTCGAGCTTTACGTCTTTCCTACGAACGGCAGTTGCGACATCACCAAAATGAAGGTCAAAGACCTGCTGGTACCTATCAAAGAGGTGGAGAAAGCGGGCAAACTGGATGTTGCTTCTCGTCTTCAGCAGCGTACTGCCTGCGTGATGCGCTATGCAGTGCAGAACGGCATTATCGATCATAACCCTGCATCGGATTTAACGGGCGCTGTCTCCACGCCCAAAGTACGTCACCACCCTGCGCTGGATCTGAATTTTATTCCTGATTTCCTGGAAAGAATCGACGACTTCAAAGGACGTAAGCTGACTCAACTGGCGGTAAAGCTGGCGCTGCTGCTGTTCATCCGTTCCAGCGAGCTGCGCTTTGCCCGCTGGGATGAAATTGACCTGCATAACTCCATGTGGACCATTCCTGCCGAACACGAACCGATCCCCGGCGTTAAGTACTCTGCGCGCGGTGCGAAGATGCGTTCTCCTCACCTGGTACCTCTGTCGCATCAGGCCATCGAACTGCTGCGCGAGGTGCGGCAGCATTGCCGACCGGGAACTGAACTGGTTTTCCCCGGCGACCACAATTACCGCAAACCGATGAGCGAAAACACCATCAACAAAGCGCTGCGGGTGATGGGCTACGACACCCAGAAAGATGTCTGTGGCCACGGTTTTCGCACTATGGCCTGTAGCGCGCTGGTGGAGTCGGGCCAGTGGTCAAGCGACGCGGTAGAGCGCCAGATGAGCCATCAGGAGCGCAAGCGCGTTCGTGCAGCGTATATCCATAAGGCGCAGCATCTCGAAGAACGACGGGAGATGATGCAGTGGTGGGCGGATTATCTGGATGCAAACCGGTTCAGGCATGTTGTGCCGTATGGCTTCAAAAAGTCGCCGGGAGGCGCACTCGACCATATGAGTTTCCAGGAGCGCAATGACCGGCAGTTAGAGGAGCTGAAAGCCAGAATACTGGCCGACTCGGAATGGCTGACGGGGTCTGAGTTATCGGCAAAAGCGGGTTTCCGTTCAGCCGCTCCTGATGCTGGCCCGAAAGGCTGGAAAGCGGCCGGGAAGATATTTTCGCTGAAGGTCGACGGGGAGGATTTGTACCCGGATTATGTTCTGGATGAGAAAATGCGGCCTCTCAAGGTTGTCAGGCTGATTCTCTCGCTGTTCAAGGAGCGTAAAACGTCGTGGGGACTGGCTATCTGGTTCGGTTCGGTAAACCGCAGGTTGCGCGGTGGGAAGCCGAAAGATTTGCTGATTTCGAAGTCAGAGTTGGTTCTGATGGCGGCGCAGGATGAGGTGGAGTCGGGGGAGTAGGGATGATTTAGACACTTACCCTTTTTTTATATTGTAGTGTTTATGTCAAAGCGGTAGAACTGAACGGGCACGTGAACTTGCGCCTCAACAGCTTGATACAACGGTACGGTATGAGACTGAATCTATTAGTTAAATGGTGACGTTTTTGGTTGTATTGGTCGTGGTTTGGCATGGAGGTCCTCTTTAGTAGGTCTGAATTTTACTAATAGATAAGAATTAGCATTGACGCTTGCTGCGTAAACGGTATAAATGTGGTATAGTTAAACGGAGGATTATGTTTGTTGTGTATCTAACGGTGTCATCGATTAGACTGTAAGTGGCATCATGGATATACTGAACGTCAATTTTAAAGCACTTCTGGAGGATCATTCATGACTACCCGATCAACACGACGCGATGCAAAGGGCAACGTTACTGTGGTTATTCGCGGTGGAAATTCTGGTTCTCGTAGCGTTAGCCGTCGCTCAATCGCTCAATCAGCAATGAGTAACGCAAAAATCTCTTTCGAGATCGAAGGCCATAGCTATAGCGATGCTGATTGGTCTAAGATCATGCACATTGCAGATCAACTCGAAGCTGTAATTTAAGTTAGCGCTTTATTCAGTAAGGCTGTTAAAATCCTTGGAAAACCTTCAACAGCCTTTCTTACAGCAAAGTGATAGTAACGTTTCTTTTTCTTGCTGTTTAGGGATGCAGCAAGATCAAATCCATATCCTCTTGTTTTAGCTACTAATTCCAAATAAAGTCTCATCGTCCTACCATTGCCATCTTCAAAGGGATGAATCCATGCCAATTCTTTATGAGCATACACCAATGCATTTAGCATTTTTGCTCTGTCATTACCTACCAATCTTAAATAGCGATTACTAAAGTCCTGACAAAATTCCCTCATAGCTTTCTCAACCTTAGAAGGATGCATAGTCGGAAATTGCCTATCACCTATAACTAACTCAATTTTGCGATACTGACCAGCCCAAGAATAGATACTTTTAAAGAGTTCATAATGACATTCTTTAAAAGCTTTCTCTCCCATACTGAGATTACCATTCGTTAAATATCGCAAGATAATGCGTCTAGTCCTAATAGGGGCATAAATCTCTTCTATTTTATTTAACTCATCTTGATAAGCAGCGTAAATTATATTAGCAGGGGCCCTATGGCGATTTATCCGATTATTTGATACTAAGAAAAAATTTCCAGGTTGATACAAAGCCCATGTTTCTGGCACTATTGAGTCTGGATGGTTTGGCTGTAGGCGAAGAAATCTCTTACCTTTATCTCTTCTGGCTCCTACTACAGTTGCACATACCATTGGCTGTATCGGTTTTCCAAAGAACCAGACAATCGAATCACCAATTTGAATTTCATTTCGGCCTACGTCAAAGAATGATTCTCTATATCGTTCCAGGTGGGCGATTGACGGAACAGGAAAATGTACCTTAGAGCCTACGATCAGTTCAGCGCGGCCCTTGTTCCAGTAGAAATGGGTTTTACCGCTTGATGATGGAGTTGTTTTGATATGAATGATTTTGTTATTGGCAAGAGCATTATGGCCAAGGTAGTCAACGCCATTAATTGTTTTAATATGCTTTTTCACTAGTTCGAATCATCCCTTGTAGCAAGTCACACAAGACTTAAAGCTGTCTACTCATTATCTTATGATACTTAAGTAATGGATTTTAAGACCTTAAAATATATCTTAAACTATTAACGGTGGTTTCGGCTATATAATGTCTGTTTCAGCAAGTTGCTGGTCAGAGTCGGTGTGGTATAGTTAATCAAAAGCGTCAGCATAGAACTAAGTCACCTTATTGATTCATTTCTTGCACCAACCTGGTGTTGATAAACAGCTTTTCACGACCAACGCTCATTTCTTCCAGCACGCCTATATCTACCAGCTGTTTGAGGTACGCTGATGCCGTCTGGCGTTTAGCGATACCTCGTTCAACAAGGTTATCGATCCGGCAATACGGTTGCGCATAGAGCACCTGGATGAGTTCATAGGTATAAATTTTTGGCAGCTTCTCACGTACATACTCGGTCGTTTCTACCATCAATGCCCGAACGACCGCAATCTTATCAGTCGTCCATCGAGACGTGTTTTCTACGGCCTCCAGCATAAATAATATCCACGATTCCCAGTCTCCTTCCTCTGTTACCCTACGCAAGAGCGTGTAGTAATCACTACGTCTCTCCAGGATAAAGCGTGACAGGTACAGGATAGGCCGTGAAAGCAATTCATTTTGAATCAGGTAAAGAATATACAGGATACGGCCTGTTCGCCCATTCCCATCCGGAAAAGGGTGGATACACTCAAACTGATAGTGCGCAATAGCCATTTTCACCAATGGGTCTAAATCATCATCGCCATGTATGAACTGCTCCCAGTTCGCCAATAAGTTACGGATGGTATCTTCACCCACCGGGGGCGTATACACCACGCTCTTATTCTGATCGCGCAGTACCGTGCCCGGTGTTTTCCTTATATCGGTCTGAACTGCGCGTAATTTGGTGCAGATAGCGATTGCGGTGTTTGTGCAAAGTGGATAGGTCTCAAGATGGGTATAACCATCATAAAGCGCCGTACGATAACGCAATGCTTCTTTGGTTGCTGGATCTGCTCCGTCTGCACGATCAGCATACTGAAAGAGCTGATCGCTGGTTGTTACGATGTTCTCAATGCGTGAGGAATCTTTCGCTTCCAGCATCGGAAGAATGTTAATCAACAATCCCTGATCGGGGATCAACTCACACGCCGTTTTCAGCTCTGTGATTGCCGCGCGCGCATTTATGCACGCTTTTAGTACATTACGTGTTTCTATCTGCTGCAGATCAGGCGTCAGTTTTGGCAGATCGTTGTAAGGGGCTTCGGGATTCCAGTTCATATGTTTATAAAAACCGATTTTATCGACATATAGACACCATATGTCGATGCTATAAACATGTCACGGCATCATGTTAAAAAAATCGTGTTTTATCGACATATCGCCGCAACGTGTCGATGGCATAAACATGTTTTGGCTATATGTTTAAAAAAATACTTTTTATCGACATATCCTCAGACGCTTGGTGCAGACTGTCTGGATTTGTCTGGGAAGAGACTTGACTACCTGAGACTTATCGACCTTTAAATGGGTCTCTCGGCAAAACTTGCAAATGTGAAAAACGCCCCTATTTCATGGCAAATTAACCGCAAAATTATAGCCATGGAGGAAACTACCGATGTTACCCCGGACACACCGCCAGCTAGTCAGCGTTGAAGTGATGTGGCCTGCTCAGACGCTACCACTTCCCCTGCAACAGGTAGTCGAAGCATTGAATCAGGGCGAAACGCCCGATCAGATTATTATCCGCATGAACCAACAGGGCCTGCTGGCGTGGCGTGAGGATGCATCCGCGCAGGATACACACGATATCTTTCAGGTACGACTGGACAATCAGCATGAGGCGCGGTTTCTCTGCCGCTACGTTACGCTACCGCTGCACTGATGCTTTCAAATCTCCTTGAGAGATAAGTGCTTTGAGAAGCAAACAGCCTCATCTTTACCCACATACGGGCCATAGTTAGCGATGCGTTGATAGTTATGCTTTACATAAAAAGCAACTGCGCGGGTATTAGCTTTACGGGTTTCTAGCCTGATTTCGTTATATCCAAGCGACTTTGCTTCACCTTCAAGATACCGGAGCAATGCTGTACCTGTTCCGGATGCTTTATTGACGGAAAACATTCTTTTCAATTCAGCAATATCTTCAGATATTGGCCGGATCGCCCCGCAACCGATAGCCTCGCCATTTTCATCTTTTGCCACTACCCACAGCGCTCGATCAGATTTCATGGTATCGACGTTAAAGTTAGTCTTTCCGCTATCGCCAGTAATCTCAGCCAGCGTCGCGGATAGCATTTCGATAAGATACAAAGATTCTGGCGTGTCTGGGCTGGATTTTTCTATCAATATCATTTGATTAGCTAGTGGTGTTTTTAATATTTATTCGTACTGCTAACCTAATTTAATCCTCGGAAATTAAATAATACGAAATAATTATTACGCTCGCTCTGGTGTTATTGCGTTTTTGGCCGTTGTGCATACAGTTTTGCAAGGAGCAGCGAAGACCCTATGAGGGCACCGTGGTTATTCCAGAGCGGGTACCAGCTTCAGCCACGGGTTATTCACCGGTATTTTCTCTCCAAGCACCAGCCCAGGATCCTCCATCAGAAACCCTTTCAACTGACTATTTTTCTTTTGTGGTGCACAAACCTCGCAGGTCCAGATAAAACTGTCATCATTACAGCGCAGGGCCAGCCCTGACTCCTGAAACATTCGCTGTGCCAGCTTCCAGCCGTCGCCGGTTTCTCCAGTGGTTTCTGATGCGTATATCTTAAAGATCCCCGGCGAAATCAAGAAAAGATGGTTTTCCACCACATGTACCTTGCCGTTCCGGGTATTCACCGTGGCTGAAGTGCTGGTGTGGTTCTTCAGCCACTGCAGGAAATTATTATTGTCACTAAGCCTCGGGTCGTCTGCTATCTCCGGCAGCGGTTGAGTGGGAACGCTAAGTTCAGGGGCGGGTTCAGCTTCGCTTACCGGCGTCACATCACCGGCAAAACAGGCGGGCCGTTGTTCGCCTGGCTCCCATATTGCAGATGGTGTCAGGCGCAGCAGCGTCAGCGGTTCAACGGGCGACCAGCCTTTATCCGATCGGATAATGCAGCGCCAGATCGCTTTATCCTCATTGGCAACGATAACCTGATGCGTCAGCAGTTCGTCAAACAGGCGGTTATTGTTTTCCGGCACGCTAGATACGCCATGCTGGAGCAGCCAGGCGCGAACCCGGTCGGCGGTGGTTTTGCTGATAAGCCACAGCGCATCCTCCGGCAGCGCAGTGTCTGGCGCAGGTGGCTGGTTCTGGGATGGTCTTTGTAGCCACTTCAGCATAATTCCCCTTTCCGGGCAGGCCCCTTTGCCCTTGTCGCCCTTCCTTTGCAGTTTCGCCCTTTGGGCCTTTTACATTTTTATTAGTAAAAACTGTATGCTCTCATGCGCATATCTGGCGTTGTATTTCTGATCGACGAGGAAAAGTGACCGACGTATTGTCGGCCACTTTAAAACTACCACCAGGCATAAAACATCAGCCTGTCTCGCTCAAAATCAAACGTCTCCAGCGTCTCTTTCACCCAGATGGTGACGGCGCGGACATCTTTCCAGTAGTGTTCTCCATAATCGGTATATCCATAGAAAAAGCCGTCAATCGTGGGATAAACCGCGCCGCAGTTATCCGGCGTCAGGCTCTGCAGGTCACTCAGAAGCGCCTGCAAATGTGCTTTGGTGACTTCTAACAGCACCTGGTTGCGCACCAGCCCAACGTGTTCATCCACCCATTTGAGTAACGGGTTCACCTTGCGGAAATAACCCACTCTGGCGTACTGGCCTTCATCGGGCGCGTTTTTCGCCCGTTCGAAAAAGAAAAGATCGAGTCCCATATATCACTCCAGAAAAAAGGGGGAGCAACTCCCCGACGGGGAAGCTCCCCGTGCGGGTGGGCTGTCAGGCGCTAAGCTGACAGGGTTGTGGTACAGCGTTGAGCAGCCATTCACTGGCGTGGCGCGCCATACCGCTGGCGCGGATCACTGCCCGCTTGTCCTGGCGCAGGATATCCAGCCAGTAGCCGATATAGCTGGCGTGCTGGAGCCTGCCCTGAATGCCGCAATGGGCACACAGGAAGGCGCTACCCATCTCCGCCACTAACTCTTCAGCGGCGTAAAGTGCTTCGGTGCGTTCCGCTCCTGCAATACCGGGGCGGCTCAGGCGTGAAGCGTGACCAGTGGCATGCGTCAGTTCATGCAGCAGCGTGGCGTAGTACGCCTCGCTGCTTTCAAACTGCTGCGGGTGCGGCATCATCACCAGGTCGGTCGCGGGTTTGTAATACGCTTTCGACTGGCGGCGATGGCGCAGCGTCACACCACTATTCATCGTAATGGCTTCAGCCATCTCCACAGGCGTTGCGGGCCGGGTAAACGGCTCGGACAGCGACTGCGGCAGGCCGTCGCACTGCGACAGGTTAAACAGCCGGAACTCGCGGATGATCCCGAAATGCCGCACCTTCGGTTCGCCGTCTTTATCCAGCAACGGCTTGCCGAGTGCATCGGTCTCTTCCTGTGTGCGCGGCAGATACAACACCGCCAGAGAGGATTTCTCCCCCCGGCGCACTTGCCCGCCGAGCGCGCTGACCTGATGGAACGTCAGCCAGCGGTCGCTGGCGAAGCTCTGCTTGTCGGCGCTGTTCCACAGCAGCGGCACGTTGATGCCGTGATACGGACGACCGGATAACGCATTGATAGGGAACGGCGGCTCGCCATCGCGCCAGGGTCGGATCCACGGCACATTGCCGTTTTCCAGCTCAGCAATAATCTGGTCGGTGAGTTTCTGGTAAATATCGTTGCTTCTGTCCATTGTGCGATCCTCATGGAAGAAGCCGGAGCTACCTCCGTCCGGAAGCGACTCCGACGGGGAGGTTATGCCTGTTCAGCCATCGAGACCTGCACATAGTGGCCGTGATAGTTGAGCGACAGCGGTAATGCGACAGGGGCTTTCATATCGCCCTGCGGCGGCTGGCAGTAGATCGTAAAGGTGACTTTCTTGCGGGATGTCCCGGCGGTGCGCAGGGTTAGCAGTACGGCGAGCAACAGATTGCCCAGCCGTTCTTCCACCTGCTGCGGGTCGGCGGGAAATTCCACAGCGGATTGCCAGACATCAGGGGCGATAACCATCGGCATTAACGACGGTTTTTTATCGAAAAGCGACATGGTGTTTCTCCTGTAAATGAGCAGGGAACACCCTTCGCAGGGCATTTCCCTGCGGGATGGAATGGTACTGGTATCCTGCGCATCTGCGCCGTTCGCACCTTCCGGATACATGGCGAACTTACTGCATGGCTGGCGGTAGTGTTTTCTGCGCGGGTGATAAAAGGGAGGGGAAAATCATTACCGGGGCTGAAGAGTTTTGCCGTTCCTGAAATGTGAACGCAGGCAGATTGATGCGCACGTATCGCTCAAAAAATGATCTTTTTCAGGCGGATACTGAAATCAGAAAAGCATATGACCTTGAACAGTAAACACAATGACTGGAGGGATATGCTAATGAACCGACAAGATATAAACGCATTGAAGAATTTTGATTTTCTGGCACGCAGTTTTGCCCGTATGCACGCCCTGGGCCAGCCAGTTGATATCGATGCCGTTACCGGCAATATGAGTGATGAACAGCAAGCATGGTTCCGGGAGCGATACGACCACTACCGAAAGCAGGCTGAGCGGGCGAGAGTGATAGAACTACGGTGATGTAACGAACAACGGGCTTAACGGCCCGTTGCGTATTTCAGGCTTTGAATATCTGTTTACGGTGCCAGCCGACATACTGTTCAGCAGGCCACTGCGTTTTGTCATAAGGGAGGAATAACTGCTGGCCGTCCCGGTGCCAGAAAAGATGGTCTACCACCGGACTACGACTGACGCCACCGGAGATGTGGATGGTCATACTCTCATCCAGCCCGAACGCCCCCATATCAAACGCGTCATGGTGCAACGTACAGAGCGCCAGGCCATTGTTTACCACGCACGGACCACCATACGCTTTCCAGTGAATATGCGCCGCTTCAAGACCAACCAGCGCGCCATCCAACCTGAGATCGTAACCGCAGAACGCGCACCGTGAGTGGTACGCGCGAAGAACGATATCCCTGAAGCGTGGATCGCGGTTCCTGGAGCGATCGATAAAATCGAATCCCAGTTGGTTGGCCAGGATCCGCTGAATACTTGCCGGGAAGCGATCGGTGAGGATCTTCTGGGCCAACTGGTCGATCATCTCAGGATGTGCCAGCAATTGTTGATAAGCCGCTTCATCGAAGCCGCCCGCCACCTGGTTATCAATCAGTTCTTTCTTTGTCGGCTGAGTATTGCCCTTGCGCGGTTTGCAACCTTCTGCGTGAGCGATCTCCCAGAAGCCGTCTGTTCGCAGCCGCCAGAACGGCATATTGGGATAGTCGGTGCGTCGCTTGGGGCCAAACTCTTTCAGCAGGCGAGTAAGCGGTTCGTGGATCTCCAGGCCGTAGTTAAACAGTCGCGGATGGCCCGCTTTGTACTGCGACAGTACGTACAACAGCAGCAGCGGTTTATGCGGCGCGCATACGTCACCCTGACGCCAGACAGAGACGTTAGCGATGGCGGATTGCAGCGTTTCTGGAGAGATCATAGGAATAAACCGGGTAACAGGCTGATGTTATTGCGATCATGCTCGCAAAATGCCGGTGACTCAAGCCCCGTTCATCACACCATCAGTACGAAATCTTCAGGGAATGCGTGTTTTACTGACGATCATTTTCCCGACCTGTTCGCCAGCGCTGCGGATATCACCGACCGCGCTGCCCATCACTCCGGCGATGGCCGCGCCGATCCTGACGCCCGCCCATGTCAGTGCACCCAGCCAGAATGCGGGTAACACCAGGAACATCACGCCCATAATGATATTCACAATCAGATCGTCGGAGGTATTTTGCAGTCCCCAGAGGTTGAAGTACGAGTGGGTGTCGCTGTCGTACATCATCTGCATCAGCCAGTTATCCAGCCAGCGCGCCAGTTCCCACCAGAAGGTGAGGAAGAACAGGGCGAACTGCACAAAGCTCAGCGTGATGACCGTTTTAAGGTCCCATGCCGAGAACAGCAGGATCACCGGAATACAAATTACCAGCGCCATTTCGAGAAACGCCTGCGCCATCGGCAGCGCCTGGCGGACGTTATCAAACGCCGGAAACAGGGCATAGCTCGAAAGCCCCGCGCCGATGATCCCGCCGACGCGGCTGAGCAACTGCGTCTGGCTGAGATTATCTCCCGCATTCCCACCAAACCCGTTATACACCAGCCCGCCCTGTGACACCTGCATATTGCGCGGGCTCACCAGCGAGCGCAGTACCGCTTCTTCATACTCCTCTTTAGACTGTCCCAGTTTTTGTAGTTGCTGCCAGAGCGTGGTATCGACCTGCTTCAGTAGCCGATTCTTCAGCCCCGCATCAACATCGGACCACCATTCCTTACACGCAGGATAGCCACCGCCACCCGTATCGCTCAGGCCATCATCGCGGCTGGTGTCATAAGGCCAGGCGGCGCGTGGCGAACTGGAGTGTTCGTGATCGTAATAACCCGGTGTAGTGAGGTAAAAAGACGATCCCACCCAGTCCACCTCCCGGCTCTGTTCCTCGCTGATATCACTGCCCAGCCGCTTGAGTCGTGTGCGCGACGGGCCATAGCAGTCGTTAACGAAATCCTGTAATTCCTGCACCAGGGCCGGATCGGCGAGCCCGCAGCTGGCGCAGGTCCGGCTTACAGGGCAGTACCGCGACGGCGGCGCTGGTGATGCCTTTACCCAGCGCATGCGTGAAGTACCACCACACCGGCACCGAGGCGCTCTGGCCGCTGAGTTCGTTGATCAGCGGTGCATAGCCGGAATCACCGGGCTGCACCACCGACCAGTCGCACTGCTTCGTGCGCTGGCTGTCATAGCTGAGGGTATTGATATCAACATTCAGAAACGGCACCCCCGCAAAGAGGATCACCAGCAGGGCGCTGTAGAGCGAGTGCTCCACCCAGACGACCAGCAGTCGGGCGACGTTGCCTTCATCGGCCCCCTGGCCGCGCGCTTTCAGCCACAGGGCAATCAATTTTGCCAGCAGGGGCAGGGCGAACAGCCCGGTGGCCGTCAGTGTCTGCCACACGCCGTTGTTCACCAGCCAGCCGAGCAGGGTGAGCACGTACTCGAAATAGCTGTTGGCGGTCATCGCGGACTGTCCGGCTGTGGATTATTGAGATTGTGCAGGCGGCGATCGCTGTCGTCCGGCACCTCCACCGCCTGGCCCTGAAGCTGGTCGCGCTGCTGTTTGCGTTGCAGGATCTGACTGGCGGTATTGCGCGTCAGCGCCTGGCGGAAATCGAGTTCCAGCTTAAGCTGGTCCAGTTCCTCGTCCAGTTGGATGGTGGTTTTGCCCAGGCTCTCCTGCGCCTCTTTGACGTTGGCGATATTGGGTTCGCGCATGCCCGCGAGCAGCGTGCGTCTGGCCAGCAGCGCCTGTTCGGTGACGCGGGCCAGCGCCAGTTCTCCCGCCAGCCGTTCGGTGAGGACGGCGGCGTCCGGATCGTCGCGCAGTGCCTCGACCACGCCGCGGGTAAGCTGCATGGATCCGCCGGAGGCTTTTGCCAGGTTGTAGAAGCCGGGTTTCTGGCTGCCATTAACCAGATCTGTCAGGAGGGGCAGGATCTTCGCCTTTTCTTCGTCGATCAGCGGATGCAGACCGATCCCTGCCTGTGCGCCGGAGCGTGCATCCGGATCGTCGGTGACCTGCGCCACGCTGATGGTCTGCTCGCCAACCACGCGGGTCATCCATCCGGCGGCCTCTTCAGGGGATGTCCAGGTGCTACAAAGTTCCCCGTCGCATTCGGAGGAGGCAAGAGACATGGTGCTGGTGGCGGGCTGCTGGTTGAGGATATTCCAGCCTGCGGCGGTGGCATCATGGACTACCTTAATCGGCGGCTGGCCTTTGCCACCGCGCTTTTCGCCACCTATCCAGCGTTTACCCTTTTCGGCTGCCTCTTTTGCCGCTTTCTGGTCGGTGCGGATGGCGTCATTATCGCTGGCGGCGAGGGACTGGTAATTCTCCGCTTTGGCTCCGGAAAACCAGGCTGAATCGGCCGCTAAATCGGTCATCTTCTCCGCCATTTTCTGGCAGTTCAGCAGCGATTTATCAAAATCCAGCCGTCCCTGCAGCACGCCGTTGGTCAGCAGATCATAAAGCTGCGGATTGGCGCGCTGGATAATCATCGCGGGCAGGCTGGCGACCGCCCCGGTAGCACTCTGGATAACGTTGCCCATCAACTGCTGGAAGCCATCGGTGATGCCGTTGAGTTGGTTACGCACCGTGGTGTCGATGTCGAAATTGCCGCACATCATATCGGCGTTCCAGCCAAGACCTAAGCTAAGCGGCGAGGGGCTGCGGCGTACCGGAGGCGGCATGACCGCCTCGCCGCCGCCAATCTGGTAATAAAGCAGGTCATCAACCGCGCCTCGCGTGCGGAAGCTGTAGTCGTCTGCCGCCACGCAAACCCAGGCGAAAAACAGTAAGACCAGGCAAAGGACTCTCATCACCGCCTCCGTTAACCCGTACTGCCGAGGAAGGTTTGCCCACGGCGCGGACAGCATTTGTAAGGTCGCCACAGCGTCCAGGCGTACGCGCCATCCTCCGCCAGCTTGTCGGTGTAAGTGTCGGTGGCGCTGCCATCCGGGAACACCGAACAGGCGGCGGATTTTTTTGGGGTGAGCATCTGCCAGCGATGGTTATCGTTGTCGCCTTCGATAACCGGGGAGGGCGGCCAGTAGCCGGCGCGGGATGAGGCGGTCAGCGGCGTGTAGATATGCGGTTGTCCGGTTCGCGTCACCAGATCGGCCACGCGCTGGGCGATAACGGCGGCGGCTTTATAGTCGTGCGCCTGGCTGATGGCTCCGGCGCGCGGGTAGATATTGCCCCACATATCGCCGTTCTGACCGGCTTCCCGCATGCCTGGCGTCAGCGTCTCCGGCCAGGTCATTTCCGGCACCCCGCTGCGCCATGCCAGCGTATCGAGTTGACTCAGAAAGTAAGGCTGGAAAGGTTGCGATGACGGGGAGCAGATATAGCCAAACTGAGTGAAAAACTTCGCCAGTTCATCGCCTGCCGGAAAGCCGATGGCATCGGCGTTTTTAAAACGGATCTTGCTGTGCTGGTTGGCCGAGCGCGGATTGGTGTCGCCGCCGCCTTCGGCAATGCCGGGTAACGCCGGACTGAGCAGCGACATCTCCGTCCACGGATTTTGCCCGGTGACGCTGTAAGCCGATACCACCAGATCCGGGCGGAAATGACTGACCTTCACCGACGTGCGAACCGTACAGCCGAACGGTGTGCAGTACAACCAGTAGCACAGGCCGACCACCCGGTAGTTCACGCAGTCCGGCGTAAGCGCAGAGGCTGCGATCTCCGGCGTGGTAATCGCCCTGAGGGGGAAAACAGCGCATAGCAGCATAGAGATTAATTGGGATCGCATCGCGCCTCCGGCAGCAGATATTTCTTCTGTCGGGTGTACCGCAATATCTGTTCATCAACGGTATGAAACTGGAAGCCGTTACAGAAAATTGTTGAGTTTTACATCATCACCAGACGTTGTTTCTGGTGGTATTCTCTGGTTCAGGCCAGGACTGTGAAGGCAGTTCTGGCCTGATTTTTTTCATTTTTTATTTTGATAAGGAGCAAGGCTGATGCCTGAAAAACGAAAGCATCTCACTCGTCATGAAGTGGGACAGATATTGCTTGCAGCAGACAGAGGGATCCATTTTGAGCGCGATTATTGCCTCATTCAGATGTGTTTTTTACACGGCCTGCGGGTCAGTGAACTGTGCGGGATGCGCCTGTCTGATATCGATCTGATCGGGCGCTCGGTGTATGTCCGGCGGTTGAAAAACAGTCTCTCCACGCAGCATCCGCTGTTTGATAATGAACTGCCTGCGCTGATGCGCTGGCTGGCGGTACGCAACCGCTGGCGGGATGCGGATTCAGACTGGTTGTTCCTGTCGCAGAAGGGCGGTGCACTGTCGCGCCATCAGGTTAGATTGTTACTCAAACGTTACGGAGAACTGGCCGGTGTCAGCATTTCCGCTTATCCGCATATGCTGAGACACGGTTGCGGTTACGCGCTGGCAGATCTCGGGCGCGACACCCGTCTGATACAGGATTATCTGGGGCACCGGAACATCCGGCATACGGTGATTTATACGGCGACAAATACGCAGAGGTTTATGAATGTCTGGGGAAACGTGAGAGAAAACCACACAATTAGTGCCAGAATGTAAAGTAGTATCAGAAAAATTTAGCGAACTGTCAAAATTTTTCTGAGACCCCTTTTGGTAACGGACTATCTTGTTGTTTTTAAAATAATATTTAATGTAACAAATATGTAGTCTCTCTCTGGTCCTGGCTGGCAACGTGCTTAAGTGGTTCACGTTGCCAGTTTTACTCACTCACCGCATTACGGTTTTATGCCATTTTGAAAGCCATACTTCACTTCCACTGACATTTTATTTTTCACCCCCTTCTTCAACCATATTTTCTCCTGAACTTACCACTCTGGCACTAACGGGAAAGTCTTACGCGGGTTTTCTCGTCACCAGAGTGAATCAGGGTTGAGCCCTGAGCGATCTTTCATCAAGGAGAAACGTATGAAAAAAACGATGTTAAGCGCGTGTTTTTTACTGGTGGCTGGGAATGCGGTCGCCAATGATGGCACCATCCATTTTACCGGCAGTATTACCGACCAGACATGTACCGTGGACAGCGGTTCGCAAAACCTGAACGTCGATCTGGGCAATGTAGGGCAAACCGCACTGAACGGCGCGGCCGGGATGAAGGCCTCCCCGACGCGCTTCACGCTCAACCTGAGTGGTTGTCCTGATACCGTTACCGGGGCGAACGTGAAGTTTGACGGGACGTCTGATGGCGTAAACCAGAACCTGCTGGCACTGGACAGCGGTACCGGGATTGCGACCGGCGTCGGTATCGAAATTGCCGATAAAAATGGTGCAGTCATCCCTCTGCATACGGCATCAATGGATTACCCCCTCGCGGCAGGCAGCAATACGCTGGACTTCGTCGCCCGCTATGTTTCCACCGGTACCGCGGTAACCACCGGTACCGCTAACGGTACCTCGCAGTTCACCATTAACTACAAATAACGCTGTGCCGTCGCGGGATTCACCACCTCTCCCATCCTACCCGACCTGGTGTACCGCCGCATAACAGGGAATGTTTCGCAGGGATGCGTATTTTTCGTCCGGAGAACAAGAAGATGAACAGGTATGCAGACGTGGTGCTGGCACTGGTGCTGGCTTTCCTGAGCGTACAGGCGCAGGCCGGGATCGTGATTGGCGGTACGCGCGTGATTTATGACGGGGATAAAAAAGAGACGGCCGCCTCGGTACGCAACCCGGAGAAATCCGGCGTCTACCTGGTGCAAAGCTGGGTGGACAGTGGCGAACAGGGGGGCAAAACGCCGTTTATCGTCACGCCACCGTTGTTTCGCATTAATCCCGGTGAAGAGAATATGCTGCGCATTGTGCGCACCGGAGGCAACCTGCCGCAGGACAGGGAGTCGGTGTTCTGGCTGAACGTCAAATCGATCCCCGCTACCGACGACAGCCAGCCGCGCACCAACGTGTTGCAGGTGGTGGTCAAGTCGCGCCTGAAACTGTTTTACCGTCCGGCAGGTCTGGAAGGGCAGCCGGAGAGTGCCTATCACCAGTTGAGCGTTGCCCACAGCGGTAACCATCTTACAGTCAGCAATCCCACACCGTATTACGTCACGCTGTTCACCCTGAAGGTCGATGGCCAGGAGATTAAAGAGGCGGATATGGTGCCGCCGAAAGGCAGTGTGAGTTTCACGCTACCGTCAGCGACTGCAAGCGCGGTGACCTGGCAGGCCATCAGCGACTATGGCGGTGTCAGCCAGACCGAAAGCCGTAAGCTGTGAAGGAGGACGTGATGAATAACCCGACGCCACGTCTGATGATAATCCTGCTGACGCTGTTGCTGGCAATGGTGCTTTTGTCTGGCTATTTGCGTAATGCCGAGGCGCGTGAGGTTTTTAACCCCCACGCGCTGGAGATTGATAACCCCGGCCAGCCGGTGGCGGACTTATCCACCTTTGCGGAATCCGGTGGTCAGCTACCTGGTACCTACCGCGTAACGGTCTTCGTTAACGGTGAAAAGCAGGGCGACGCACAGGATATTGCTTTTACTGACGGAGCCGAAAAGAAACTCAGCCCGCAGATAACGCCTGCGATGCTGAAAGCCTGGGGCGTCAAAACAGACGTCTTCCCGGCGCTGGCAGCACTGCCGCCGGATCAACCACTGGACGACATTGGCCGCTATATCCCGATGGCCACCACCGACCTGCGCTTCAGTAAGCTACAGCTTAATGTCAGCATTCCTCAGGCAGCCCTGAGCACTGCCGCCCGTGGCTGGGTGGATCCCTCTGAATGGGACGAAGGCGTCCCCGCCGCGCTGCTCAACTATAACCTCAGCGGCAGCAATACCTGGCGCGACGGGGAAAACGGTTCGGATGATAACTACTACGCGAACCTGCAAAGTGGTATCAACCTCGGCGCGTGGCGGTTGCGTAACTACTCGACCTGGAATTATGACGAAGATAACGGTAGCCACTGGGATTCAGTAAACACGTACCTTCAACGGGATATCCAGCGCCTGAAGGGACAACTGACGCTCGGCGACAGCTACACACCGTCGGATATTTTCGACAGCGTCCAGTTCCGCGGTGCGCAACTTGCTTCTGACGATAATATGCTGCCGGACAGCCTGCGCGGGTTCGCCCCGGTGATCCGCGGTATCGCCCAGTCTAACGCGCAGGTGACCATTAAGCAGAACGGCTACATCATCTACCAGAGCTATGTTGCCCCTGGCGCATTTACCATCAGCGACCTCTACCCGACGTCCGGTAGTGGCGATCTTGAGGTGACCATTAAGGAAGCCGACGGCAGCGAGCGTACCTTTATCCAGCCGTTCTCGGCGGTGCCCATTATGCAACGCGAAGGGCGTCTGAAATACGCCATTACCGCCGGGAAATACCGCAGTGGCAACGACGACAGCGATGAACCGCAGTTCGGCCAGGTCACTGCGATTTACGGTCTGCCGCATGCTATCACCGTCTATGGCGGCACGCTGTACTCGGACGATTATCAGTCTGGCGCCGCAGGGCTCGGTTTTGGCCTCGGTGAACTCGGTTCGCTGTCAGCCGATATCACCGCCGCACACACCACGCTTAATAACGGCGACAGCCATAACGGGCAATCATACCGGGTGCAGTATTCAAAGGACTTTCAGACCACCGATACCAGCTTCACGCTGGCGGCGTACCGCTATTCCACCGCCGGGTTCTACACCTTTCAGGAGTCGAACGACCTGCGGGCAGACAGCGATGAAGGCTGGCAGATGACATACAACAAACGCCAGCGTCTCCAGTTGGATCTCAGCCAGAGTATCGGCAGCTATGGTTCGTTTTTTATCTCCGGCTACCAGCAGGATTACTGGCAGGAGGACGGCTACGAACGCACACTGAGCGCGGGCTGGAACGGGAATATCGACGGTATCAGCTACAGCGTTACCTGGAGTTACAGCGACTACCCGGACAGCACGCAGCCTGCCGACCAGCAACTGGCGTTCAACATCCAGGTGCCGCTCAGCCGCTTTATGCCGAATGCCTGGGCGAGCTACAGCGTCAACACAGCGAAACACGGCGATACCCGCCAGCAGGTAGGGCTGAACGGTACAACGCTTGCCGACAACAACCTGAGCTACAGCCTCCAGCAGAGCTACACCAACCACGGCGTGGGTGGCTCCGGCAATATCAACGCCGACTATAAAGGCGGGCAGGGGGAAATCACCGGTGGCTACAACTATGACGACGACACGCAGCAGGTTAACTACGGGCTGAAGGGGGGTATCGTCGCGCATCCACATGGAATCACGCTTTCGCAGCCGCTCGGCCAGTCGCTGGCGATCGTGAAAGCGCCCGGTGCGGATGATACGAAGGTACAGAACAATACCGGGGTTTACACCGACTGGCGCGGTTATGCGGTAGTGCCGTATGTGAACCCGTACAAGAAAAACCGTATTGCGCTCGACACCAGCACGCTTGGCGACGAAGTGGATATTGACACCGCCGTGCAGACCGTGACACCCACGCAGGGGGCCGTGGTGATGTGTACTGACCCCAAAAAGTTGGACAGTTAAACACGAGGCATATAGGTCTGATTCC
>ERZ1026872.63-NODE-63-length-50173-cov-20.047628_pt1 | contig 50173 bp, 41 predicted proteins | sample MGYA00380166_ERZ1026872 | MGnify/ENA primary metagenome ERZ1026872 (study PRJEB33269, sample SAMEA4719802) | human gut metagenome | biome: human-associated habitat; feature: organic feature; material: feces | place: Cameroon | collected 2013-10 ... | reverse complement strand
ATCCACTAATAAATTCTGAAATTTTTTCATCATCACCAATTAATGTGTATACATATTCTTTTTGCTCTTTTGAAAATATGTTTTCTTCAAAAAGGATATTGTTTATGCGTTGCAAAATCAATTTTCCCTCACATTTATCGCCAAAGTCCTTTATATCTGTGGCATGGAATTCTCCTTGGCAAATATTACTGAGAGCATTTATGCTTGACGTATAATGACTTAGATAACGGATTTTAGAAGCGTCTATTTCTTTTATACAGCTATAATCATTGAATCTCTTTATAAATTTCCCCATTACCCACCTCATATCACCGCTATCCCCATGCCCTTGCATTCCTCTCAACATCAGACATGACGTATGTTCCTTCCGACAATGAATTCCACGTTCATCTCAGCATCGGTAATGGAGAGCTTGCGAAGGACCGTCTGCACAATTCCGGCAATCCGGTTCGTCACTTCTGTGCCTACACCGCATGAATATATTTTATCACAGGGGACAAGGTTCTGCGGCTCTTCCCTGAGACAGTCCATGAAACCAAGGCGAATGATATTTCCATTTCGGACGATCACATCACCACCGATGAGGTGCCGATATCCATAGAAAATGTACTCTTCTGTCAGTGCCTTGCCCGAAAGCGAATAGGAAACGGCGTGCTGGTACGTAAGGATAAGTCTTCCCGCATCGTAGCTTCGAAGGAGTGTCACTCCTTTACTTCCGCTGGAATCCAATGGCTTGACAACAACCGGATAGGGAAGATCTTTCTCTGAAAGACTCATTGGAAAATGCCTGGGCGAAGGAATTCCGTTTTCCGCAAGGAAGGCTCGGAATTTTTCCATATTTCCCAGAATTGCAGCGGCCTGCAGAGAATTGTCCGGAAGTCCCAGCTGCTCTGCCACATAGGCCGCTGTCTCTGCGGCAGGGTCCGAAGCGAATTGCCGGAAGCTGCTGGAAGCCGCCTCCCAGGATCAGGATTTTCATGCCTGTTCAATGTGTTTTCACTGTTTTTCTATTCAAATACTCCGCAATCCTGAAGGTATGGAGAAAAATAACTGGTATTCTGATGGACGTTTCCTGTATCGTACTGTGCTAGACAAAGCAGGAATAACATAATTGCTCTCATTCCTTTTACCCTTCCATTGCGATTAACCGATAACTTTTAAAATACGTAAACAACACTTTTCCTCTGTTATCAATAACACAAAGTACTAGTCTCCATACATAAACACCCATTATCTTCATCCAAATATAATGCTATATCACCATAAAATTGGACATCAGACCACATGCCGCTCTTCAATTCAAACAATCGTGATCCAGGCATAGGCGTACATATTCTTTTATTTTCATTCTGCGCCAATCTATAATATGTATAAACAAGAATTTGATATAAACCGGCTAATGCTAATAATGTATACTTTTGATTTGCAAACTTGTAGCTTACTTTTTCCATATTGTCAATATTACTATTTTCAGTTCTATTGTGCTTTATCCTGTTGTATGCATTCCACCAATACGGTGCCCTCGGTGGTATATGTGTCCATTCATTCCAGGGACGCATATTTCTATGTGTAATTTTTTCCTCAACATCCTGAACAATAAAATCCGATGCATTGGTCAGCACGCATTTTTGATAGTCTTGCATATTCTTGCCGTTAAATGACGGATCAATATTTGCACAATACTGCTTAAATGCCACATCAATTTCACTACCCAGTTCAAGTAATAGCTTCACATAGGCCTGCGAGAAAGCTTCTTCATTTTCCTCACATAAGCTCAAATAGTGAAGTGTAGCCATGAATTCCTTCTCTAATAATATATATTGACTCCAATATGTATTAATAAACTCCTCACATAACATGACCGTTTCTCCATTGGGGCACTTAAAGATCTCAAAAATTACTATCAGCATATTCCTAATGAGGCATATCATTTTCTCATCTCATTAAATCTGCTACAAGCCACATACATATAAAATCGATGACCTGGAATTCTGATATATGGATTTTCGTGTAGTATTCCGTTCTCACCACTTCATTTTATTTAAAATTTCTTCACCCGGCTTGATATTGCTGCATCTCTTTATGTTGTCTGCCTGCTATAATGAATTCAGAATGAACACACTTCAAGGAGGAATTAATTCATTGATCGTTCCGTTAAACGTCAGAGTAATATCGAGCTGCTTCGCATCGTTGGCATGCTTCTCATTATTTCGCATCATTACATTGTTAATTCTGGGATCATGGAATCCATTACGCTGCAGGATCATCCTATGAAATACACGTTCCTGACAGCATTCGGCATGTGGGGCAAGACCGGTATCAATATCTTCATTTTGATCAGCGGTTACTTCATGTGCACTTCCTCACTGACCATACGCCGCTATTGCAAGGTTGCATTCGAATGGATCTTCTACAACTACGTGATATATCTGATCATGCTGACAGCCGGATATAAAACGATATCTCCTTCCAGAATCTTTCGTCTTGTATTCTCACCCTTTATCTATGCAAACGGAAGCGGCTGCTTTACCTCTTCCTTTCTGATGTTTTACCTGTGCATTCCTTTTCTGAACATGTTTATCAGCAGTATCACAAAAGAGCAATACAAAAAATTTGTCCTGTTCCTACTCTTCCTTTTTTCAGTTCTATCCACGTTTTTCTATAATACTGTCATCTTCGGAGAAGTGTTCTGGTTCATTGCCGTTTACTTCATCGGAGGCTTCCTCCGCCTGCATCCGCCAAAGTGGTCTGTAAACCTTCAGCAATCCTTCCGGCTTCTCCTGCTGTCTCTTCTTTTGGGCTATATGAGTGTTATCGGTTGCGCCTTTCTGCAACTGAAGTTCCAAATTATTAATCTGCCGCTGACCTTTTTTGTATTGGATGCAAATAAGCTTGGTGCTATTCTGGTCGGCGTATTTCTCTTTGCAACCTTCCGAAATCTTCATGTCGAATATTCCAAATTGATCAATCTCGTCGCCAAGACAACCTTCGGTATTCTGATGATCCACGCAAACAGTGATGCCTGGAGAACCTTCATGTGGCATGACTTGCTCCATGTTGATATTTCCGCTTCTCTTCCGGCGTTGCCACTCATTGGTCGCTCCCTTGTCATTGTGGGAGGTATATTCATTTGCTGCTCACTGATCGACATGACCCGAATCTTCCTGATCGAACGCCCGATATTTGATCACTTTGACAAGATTGAAAAAATGATTCTGAAAGTCTGGAAACAAATAAAAAGAGCCCTGAAGGCAGTTTATGGTATCGTTCTGCGTTGGACGGCATAAGAAAATTTGGGCCATTCAATCGATACAGAGAATTCTATTCGCACGCCGCAGGTATAATGGTTCCGTAAAATCAGACACTTTTTGAGACGGCTTTTAATGAATCTGATATGCTTAGAACAATCAACATGGAGGATTTAAAAACATGTCTCGCACAAGAAAAAACTTTGTACTTTTTCAAGTATGCCGAATCAGGATACGTTACGGAAGGCGAATGATTTGACGTTTACCATCTTACTTTCTCACAATTCCCATGACCTTCACCAGCTAAAAGCGTAGCTCCCCCTCCGGGACAGTCTGGCTATGAAGGTACAATATATCAGTACAATTATGATAATGTAATTTCATGCGTCTGCATAGCGTTATGCTGTGCGGGCGCATTTCTTTTACTTTGCCTCGGGCCAACTTGGCCCGAAAAATGGAGGAGAGTCAATTGACTCTCCTCCAAATAGAGATATTACTGTTTGCTCTCTGGCATTTCGACCTCGATTTCTCCGTTTTCAACAGCCAATTCAATTTCAGTCCGTATCGGTTCATAGATTGGTATATCCTGATTGATGGCCTCAAAACTGACAGCTAACGAATATTTGGCTTTAAACAAGCCGCCCCAACCTTTGTGACCGCGAACCGCAATGCAAAAGGCATCACTCAATTGATTGGATTTGATTATACACCAATCCTTTTGAAGAGTACCATTTTTTCGAGAATATCCTTCCGCTGCCCCCCGATTGGTTGCCTCTCCTAGTACCCAGTTAAAATCGCCATCATCGTCAATGATAGCGCCCGTTTCAAAGATACGACGAGCAAATGTCTCCGCATTCTCTCCAATCCGGCTACAGCACCAGTCTAGCCATGTTGATAAATACCCTTTTACGTAACGCCGAGTCCGGCGAGGATTCGCTGCGTAAGACAGGGTAACTTCGACCAAAATGTCGTAATCTTCACCAACATTAGATAATTCTTCCGGAATAGGGACTTGAAAAATATGAGCTTCATCGTCTCCAAGTTCCATAAGGGACGGTGTTAGCAAAGTTATTCGATACTCGTCATTGTGAGTAGCACGTTCGACATCTGGAACACCATATCCTATATGGCGCAATGTAGAAACACATTCTTCTTTACTAACTTCATTGATATTCTTGGGCCACCGGGCAGATTGGGCTATTAATGCTCTATACAACAACGCAGGAGACTCTGGCAAAGCCTTTTCAACCTGTGATGCAATATAGGTGACTTTTGGCGCTGAAAAAGACGTGCCAACATCATCACGTGCAAAAGCTGGACCTTCTGGAGATTTACGAATTAGTTCCGGACATACTTCCGGAGGCGTTGTAAGTTGAGGTGGGACACTCCCTTTATTATACACGTGCGTCCCTCCATATTCGACAACTTCTGGCTTTAAGACATCCCAAATACCTGGTCCTGTGCGTGAGAATGAAGAGGCCTCCATATGTTTTCCCAATGCGATAAAATCATCAGTTTCTAACTCCGCCGCCGACACAGATCCTACGGTAATTGCTTGTAGGCTCTGCGCAGGATTTGAAATTCTACACAACTCTCTGTCAAGATATTCAGGATATGGATACCCCGCCTGCCAATAGGCCAATATGATATCTGTGGAAATATTCCCAGCCGCCTGTATAAACAAGACATCATGGTTGTAAGACTGGCTATCGATTTCAGCCGCCCATGGCGTCATGTGTTTCATTTCACAAGATCGACGGCTACCAATAGAGTGATTAAATATTTTAGTTGGGATTGGGTTCTCAACATTATATTTTTGCACAGCAATAGCAATTGCCTTTGGCGGATACACATTTTCTGGCAGGCAATTGTTTTCATCAAGAATTCGCATGTTGCGAATCCAGCAAGGAAGTTGATAAACTCCATCTGAAGGAACTGTCTTTGGATACAAGACTGCGCCAGCCACTCGTGTCCCATGTCCCCCTCCGGCGACTTCGTCACTTATGCCCGTATTATTTGGGAGCAAACTGATAGATTCGCCACCAGAAATTGCTGGTGCTAAATACTTATGTTCCTCCTGAATGCCACTATCCATTACACATACAATGGGAGCGGATTGGGTAGGAGCCTCGATCTGTACAGTTTCGATGAGATTGTCGTTATTTTCGGGAGCATCTCCCATAGCTATCGTCTCAGCTTCGGATACTTCAAATATATACGCAAAATTCAACACTAAATCAAGCAAACATTTACCAGATATTCTTAAGCGTGCCGAGAAACTGTCAGGTAAATCGGCTATCTCCGATATACCATCAGCGAGTTCCATAATTTCACCATTATAATTAGAAACAATACTTTCTATTGTTTCCTCTCGCTGCATCTTGATTTCGTCCCAAACCATATAGGCGGTGTTAAACTTTTCCGTCCACCGTTGCTCACGAACAGAATAGTGTTCATCGGTTTCATCACCTTTTCGATCGGGCCGTTTTGGCAACTCGACGTTTCCACAGCAACTAACGCCAATATCGATAATATATATTGCATCTGGTGAAATTGTTGCCCATTTTGCATAGAGTTCTTTTGACAAAATTCTCTTAAGCCTATCACCATCTTCGCAGAGAGCATAAACTTTTGCTGGTGAATTGCACCTTGCAGTTACATTTGCAATAAAAGCATCTGCTTTCTCATTTAAAACCGAAAGGTCAACATCTTCTGTAGCAACTATAATAAATCCTTCCTCAATCTCACAGACAATTTCAAATCCTAGTCCACGCAGGAAATCAATATCAGCGGAAGGATCTATTTCTAGCAGTATGGGAATGCCAGTTTCTATTTCAGGTAAGGCGTTTTCTGAACGTTCTGCACGACGCTCTTTCCAAAAACGGGACAATTCAGCAGAGCGACGTTTTACATAGCCACCATGAGCAATCCGATTAGCAGTATTTCTCTTTGTCTGAGCAGATTCTGCGCCGCCACCACGCAATTTCGGTTTCCCTTGAAATAATAGTGGAAGCGGTAAATGCGTAAAGTCATTATTCTCTGCCATTGTCGTACCTCCTTACAGATTAGAATTTAGAGCTTTCTTCCAATGCTTTTACAAAATGTTCGTTACATACTTTTTTGCACCCTGCAAGAACACCAATCTTTGCAGCCCGTTGCGCGATCAAAACAATATTGGCGGCAGAGTATCCATCCAATTGATTTGATATTTCATCCATATCAACATCCGAAGAAACTGGTATTGCAGATAAAGTCATCTCCAATAAGCGTTTACGTTCTGATTTCCCTGGCATCGGCATTTCAATAACATCATCGAATCTACGGAAAAGAGCCTCATCAAGAGACACTTTCAAATTTGTAGTGGCTAAAACCAATCCCGGAGCATCATATTCGTCTAACAAAGTGAGTAGCATGTTGACGATTCTAGGAACTTCTCCAACATCCTGTGTTGTAATACGAGATTTAGCGATAAAATCACACTCGTCAAGAAGCAAAACAACAGGTTCGCTTTTGCAATAATCAAATACCATTCTAAGATTTGATGCTGACTCTCCAAAGTAAGAAGAAAGCAAAGAATCGAATCGCACCTTCAATAGTGGCAACCCGAGATTCCATGCAATTCGTTCGGCGCTTAAAGTTTTACCACACCCCGGAGGGCCATAGAGAAGTATTTTCCTTTTAGGTACGAGGTTGAATTTTTTTAGCCTTTCGCGCGCGACATACTCCTGCTCAATCGAAAGAAGGCGTTCTTCAACTTCGTTCGGTAAAATCATATGATGCTTTAATTGTTCTCTCGGAATATACGATACCAATTGTGAATTTGTACGCTTGCTCTTTGGCAAAGTAGATAATCCACTTTCGCTTTTTTTGCTCTCAAACAGAGTGTATTTTGGCTTTTCTGTAATTGAAATTTTTTCTAAAGAGTCTGCAAGAATGTTATGACCGAGTTTGCGTTCCTCTTGAATGATCGTAAAGGCTATTTTCTTTAATGATGATATATCTTCGGAAAAAATGGCTCGAAATAGTCTCTTATATAATTCTGCTTTCATATAGCAAATCCTCCCTCTCGAATAGTTGTCATTCTGATAGCGTATAAAACCATCAATTGCCGCTGACTTTATATTTTTGCTGTCCAGAGGAAGTTTTTTCGATTGGTTCCAAACGGATTCCAGAGGTGTGAACATAGTTTAAGAACAAAGTCCCCAATAACAATCTGTCACTTCTTGATATTCGGTTCCATTCATAGCCTTTAAACAAATCTCGTACAAGAAAAATCTCATTAGTATGCAGATGCTTTGTCTCCTCTATAGCTCGAGCTAAAAGATCGTTTGCAGTTGCCATTTCATGTCCTCCTCGTTGTAAACAATATGATGAACAACGTTGTTTGTAACATAGCATGAGGACATACAAAAAGCAATAGCTTATATGCGTAACCTTTGAGATAAAATAATCCGTATCAATACAAATAAAAAGGAGGGGTGCAGGCCATAATGGTCGCACTGCTAGAGTCGGGTGAAATGGGCCATTTGGGGCCGGATTAAAAGGGATAATCGTATGTAAATGATATGAGGTTATTGTTCCATTTGGCTGATTCCTTTCTATACTTGACGTTGACCATTACATCAATACCGAAAGGAGGATTATGAGCAGAAATGAAATCGATAACCTCAACGACACTATAGCACAAGCTCTGCAACAGTTGAAGACAGAACAGGGCGACAAGTTCTCTCCGGATAAAGTGAATCTGGCAGAACTCAGTCAAAGAACCGGCATCAGCCGCAAAAAGCTCCGCAATGCTAAGGAGCACGGGTTCAAGATCCCAGTCCATGGAAACAGCGGCCGTAAGAAGGACAAAACCGTCATCAGCGGCTTTACGGAACATATTGACAATCAGCTTAGCAAGGGAGTGACGAATTCCAGCGTCATTTTCGATCGTCTCCAGGAGAATGGATACCAGGGCGGTCGCATGCAGGTCAAGGAGTATATCAGGAACAACAAGTATCTTGTCCCAGCAAAACGTGAAGCGATTACTCCGCAAGGAAGTCGGGGACAGAGGTACTCTTCTCCACCAGGCGAACAGCTGCAGATGGACTGAGGCTTTGTGAATGTCGACAGTGGAGACAGCAGTCATTATCGAGCAGCATGCTTTGCCATGATGTGCCATTCCCGGAATGTCTCCTCTTACATGTCCATACTTCGTAATCACGAGCCCGGTACATGCATCTCCCAGAGCGCTCCTGGCCGCATTCGCCAGCTGCCATTCAGCCTTCCCGGCTGCAATCAGGGCAATTCTCCCCTCTCCAGCGGCATAATTCTTCAACGCTCGCTTCACTGCCTGATCCGGCAAAACCGTGTGCAGGCTTTCTTCAATAATCTTATCCGCATCGGATCGAAGTGACATCAATCTATCTCCTTTCCGTCCAGCATAGAATCAAATAATGGCCGGACGGTTTACGCCGTCCAGCCATATGCGTTTTCACCAACAGAACATTACTGTTGTCGTTTCTTTGTAAAGTATTTAAGAATTCATCCATGATTTTCTCTATTTCATGACCAAAGAAAACTTGCCTCTTCCGCTGTCTTCCGGTAATACCAGTCTTCTTCGCCGCGACTGATTACTTCCATAGAGCCAATGTCGATATTCTGCAGTAGTCCATTATTCAGGAGCTTCAGATAGTTTTCCTTCATTTGTTCAAGTGAATAATCTCCACCCTCAAGAGAAAACAATGGATGACGATCTCCATACAATGGATGCTCTTTATATGCAGACATCGAATTTGCAAAATGCATGTGATGTGTCCAATGATGAACCTTCATGAAGCTTTCCATCATATCTTCCTGTAGTTGTGCTACGTGGCTGGTATCAAAAGTAATTCCTATATGTCTATAATTCTGTCCCTCAAAAATATGAGCCATTAGATTTGTACTGCCCAGTGCCAAATGCGGTTCTCGTAAAACAGGAAAATATTCTACTGAAATTTCAGGTCCGTCATCCTCTGCATAAGAATCCAGTTCGAAAAAAGATTTTCTTGCCTGTTGTATTATTTTTCCTTCATCCCTTTCCTTCCAGTTCGGCCCGCTGACAATTAGCATTTTTTTTGCTCCAAGAGCCTTTGCGTGTTCATACAATTCATAAACATCCTGTACAGAACGTCTACGTATTTCTTCCTCTCTTGCAGTAATATCCGTTCTTCTTTCTTTCATGGGAAAACCTGCAAGAAATACAAGACGAAGGTCTAAATCTGAAAGTGCCTGATTGATTTGCTTCTCTTCCTGTTCAGATCCCGAAAAATAAAGCTCTACACAGTTATAAAGCTGCTGATTGGCAACTTCTTTCAATCTGGACAACATTTGAGAACAGTTTGTCATGATCTCCGGATAAATTGCTGATAACACAATGCCGTGGTCCATTTTGTCTCCTTTTTAACAGATAAGAAGTTCCTTTAATTTCCATCGCTCTGTCCTATTCCAATGATGCTTCTCACATAGTTTTTCTTTTCTTCCATATTACACTGACGGGCAATCATGATTCTCTGGGCCTGCGGAGACCCTGCGCCGTGCATAGATTCTGTTCGATATCCGACCGCTGCTGCTCCAAGACACATATTTTCGATAAAACGAAGAAGCTTTTGACGATCTCTGGTGCTGATTTTTGCATTTCCACGAAAATACTTATTGCAGATCTCTCCTATCGTTTCGCCATTTGAGCCCACGACTGTATCAGATGTAAAGTCATCATCTGCCGGCATTGTTACCATCAGGCCTCCAGCAATATCCTCAGCCAATCTGGCGATTTCATAAGGAAATCTTGTAACATTTTGTTTACAGACATTTGCAAGTAAAAGATCAATTTCATAGTTTCCGGATCTGGTCGGACAACCTTCACAGGAACAGGCAATACCGCAGCTGTATAGCGTTTCGTTCAGATGCGTCATTTCAATAAGCTTTTCCTTGATATGTGACGCTTTACTGACGCCATTATATTCTGCCGCAAGTGCCGCTGCTCCAATCAGCACATCACCTACACCAACCTTACATCCTCCATAACTTTGTCTATGATAACCGGCAAAGCGTTCAACCATTTTTCCTGAAAACTCGTACTGTCCATCCATAAATACATATTCATATGGAATAAATACATGGTCAAAGACTACCAGTGTTTCCTGTCCACCATAATTTGGATTTCCACAGTCTACAAGACTTCCTTCCAACTTTCTGGTATCACAAGACTGGCGGCCATAAATCATATACACCCCCTCCGCATCGGAAGGACAAGCAAAACTGACAGCCCAATCCTTGTCCTCTTCTCGCATGGAAATAGTAGGCATAATCAAATGCCAGTGCGAGTTCAATGCGCCAGTCTGATGCGCTTTCGCCCCACAGACCACTATGCCATCATTTCTTCGCTCCACCACATGCAAATAAGCATCCTGATCAGGCTGTTGATGTGGAGCTAACGACCGATCTCCTTTCGGATCAGTCATTGCACCATCTACTACTAAATCATGTTCCTGAATGTACATCAGGAATGCCTTCAATTTCTCGTGATAGGTCGTTCCGTACTTTTGATCGATCTCATACGTTGTCGAATATACCGCATTAAACGCGTCCATCCCTACACAACGCTGGAAACAGCTTGCTGTTTTCTGTCCCACCAATCTCTGCATTTTCACTTTCTTTATCAGATCTTCCGAGGAACGATGTATGTGAGTAAATCGATTCACCACTTTCCCAGTCAGGTGTGACGTTGCCGTCATCAATTCCTTATACTGCGGATCCTGCGCCAACTCATAGGTCATAGCAACACTGTTAATTGAAGGGCGTATCATTGGATGATCCACCCAGTTGTCTATTTTCTCACCAAACATATATACTCTTGTATGAAGTTTTCGCAGGCTGTCTCTGTATTCCTTCGCCGTCATTAATCCCATTTCATTATCTCCTGTCTTTCAGGTTCTATCCATTTGATGGATTAGCCAATGTCCGATATTTTTCCAAACGCGTTTTAGCATCCTGTGCGGCCTTCTCATACAGTTCTTCGGCTTTATCAGGAAACGCCGCCCGTAAAGACCCATACCGATTCTCGTTCATCAGGAAACTCATAATGTCAGCTGTCGGTGCCGGAGAATCGAGCACAAATGGATTTTCTCCTTTTTCTTCGCGTCGAGGATCATATCGATACAGCTGCCAATAGCCTGTTTCTACCGCTCTTTTTTCTTCCAGTTGGCTACACCCCATCGGCATTTTCATATGATGTTCTATACACGGACAATAGCAAATTACAATGGAAGGGCCATCATAAGCCTCCGCTTCCCGAATAGCAGTTAACGTCTGCATGGGATTCGCTCCAAGAGCGACCTGTGCTACGTACACATATCCATAGCTCATTGCCATCAACCCCAGATCCTTCTTTTTTGTCCGCTTTCCACCTGCGGCAAATTTCGCAATAGCGCCTGTGCCGGTTGATTTCGAAGCCTGTCCTCCAGTATTGGAATATACCTCTGTATCCAGAACCAAAATATTGATATTCTGCCCGGAAGCAAGGACATGATCCAGCCCGCCATAGCCAATATCATAGGCCCAGCCATCTCCCCCAAACGCCCATACGCTCTTTCTCGTCAGGTATTCCTTATGCTCAATAATGAACTTTGCATCTTCCGAAGCATTATCTGCAATCACCTGCAGCAGTACTTCTCCAGCCTGGCGGGATCCTTCTTTTTCAGCACATTCAAGATACTCAGCCCCCTCTTTCCGAGCTATTCCATTTTCAATCGAATGAAGAATCCTTTGTTTGATTTCTTCGCGAATCGCATTCTGACCAAGAAGAAAACCATATGCATATTCTGCATTATCTTCAAACAGAGACATTGCCCACGCCGGACCAAAGCCTTTTTTATCCGTCGTATATGGAGTTGATGGCGTAGATCCCCCGTAAGCAGAGGAGCAACCGGATGCATTGGCAATATACATATGATCACCGAATAGCTGTGTCACAAGCTTGATGTACGGCGTTTCGCCACACCCTGCGCATGCACCTGAGAATTCAAAGTAAGGTTTTGCATATTGAGAACCCTGAATGGTGTTTCTATTAGCTGCATCTGATTTGATAGCCACCTCATCTACGGCATAATTCCAGTTTTCTTGTTCTTTGATCTGCGTCTCCAGCGGCTTCATGATTAAAGCCTTTTCCGGTACAGGACATGCGTTTACACAGCATCCACACCCTGTGCAATCATACGGTGAAACCTGAATTCTGTAGCTGTACCGATCCGCATATTTTCCGGATATCTTTTTAACTGTAAAACCATCTGGAGCATATTCTTGTTCTTCTGAAGTGACAAGAATCGGACGAATAGCCGCATGCGGACAAGATAAAGAACATAAGTTACACCCCACGCATTTCCGATGGTCCCATTCAGGGACTTCTACAGCAGTGCCGCGTTTTTCATAATTCGTAGTTCCTGCAGGCCAGCTTCCATCCTCCAAATGATATTTTCTGATCATAGAAACAGGAAGCTGATCTCCCTCCTGACGGTTCATTGGTTCAACGACTTCGCGAATAAAGTCAGGAACCTGTTTCTCAATTGAACCGGTTGAAGACCTTATATCTGTCAATGCCCATTCTGCGGGAATTGGTATTTCCTTAATTCCATTCAACCCGTACTCAATTGATGCATTGTTCTGAGCGACAACACTCTGTCCCTTCTTTAAAAAATAAGATTTGTAATTTGCTTCCTTCATTTCTTGCACAGCAGTGTCCAATTCGATCACACCGGTTAATTTAAAAAAAGCCGCCTGAAGTATCGTATTAGTTCTATTGCCAAGCCCCGCCATACGCGCAAGCTTAATTGCATCGATTACCACAAGTCTTGCCTTCTTATCGGCAAGGTCTTTTTTCATTTGCGCAGGAATATAATGCTCCAATTCATCAGCATTCCACGGACAATTTAAGAGAAAAGTTCCACCCTCCTTCATAAACTTCACCATGTCATATTTACTGACATAGGATGGATTGTGGCAGGCAACGAAATCCGCCTTTCGAACAAGATACGCGGAGCGAATCGGCTTGGCCCCAAAACGAAGATGAGATTGTGTCAGTCCGCCCGATTTTTTTGAGTCGTAAACAAAGTATGCCTGACAATTCAAATTTGTTGCTTCTCCGATTATTTTTATGGAGTTTTTGTTTGCTCCAACCGTACCATCAGAGCCCATTCCCCAGAAAATCGCGCTATACTGGCCTTGTGGGGATGTATCCGGAATTTCGATCGCCGTAAGCGATGTATTGGTTACATCATCGACAATCCCGATCGTAAATCTATCTTTGGATTCATCTTGCTTCAGATTCTCATAGACCGTTGCAATCTGATCAGGCGTAGTATCCTTCGAGCTCAGCCCATACCTCCCACCTATGATTGGAATATTCCATTTACTCTGAGCAAGTGCCACACAGACATCTTCATAGAGAGGATCGCCCACAGCTCCAATTTCTTTATCACGATCAAGAACCGCAATTTTTTTCACAGTTTTCGGAAGGGCTCTTAATAGATGCTTTGCAGAAAATGGACGGAACAGATGAACGACTACCATGCCGACTTTTTCCTTGCGTGACATTAGATAATCTATCGTTTCCTTTGCCGTTTGAACAACCGATCCCATTGCCACGATAATGTATTCGGCATCTTCCGCGCCATAGTAGTCAAATAGATGATGCGGTCGGCCCGTTATTTTCCCAACTTCTTCCATGTAATGTTCCACTGCGTCCGGAAGCTGCCCGATTTTTTCATTGGCAGCCTCTCTGCACTGGAAAAAAATATCAGGATTAACCGTAGTTCCTCTGGTTACCGGATGCTCCGGATTAAGGGAATTTTTTCGGAATTCATGAATTGCATCCATATCCAAGAGCGGCCTTAAATCTTCATATTCTATTTTCTCGATTTTCTGGATTTCATGAGATGTTCGAAATCCATCAAAGAAATGAAGAAATGGCATGCGGCAATGAATGGCAGTTAAATGGGCAACTGCCCCCAGATCCATTACTTCTTGAACCGAAGATGATGCCAGCATAGAAAAGCCGGCGCTACGCACTCCCATAACATCCGAATGGTCACCGAAAATCGAAAGTGCATGCGACGAAAGGGTTCTTGCAGATACATGAAAAACTCCCGGAAGCATTTCTCCTGCTATTTTGTACATATTGGGAAGCATCAACATCAAGCCCTGCGATGCAGTATATGTCGTTGTCAACGCTCCTGCCTGAAGCGAACCATGTACGGTTCCCGCGGCTCCTCCTTCTGATTGCATTTCCACAACACGAACTGGGCTCCCCAATAAATTCTTCTTCCCGTTTGCGGCCCAGCAGTCAATATGTTCTGCCATTGGCGATGAAGGTGTAATCGGATAAATACCTGCCACTTCAGTGAATGCATATGAGATATAGGCAGCAGCCTCATTTCCATCCATGATTACAGTTTTGCTGTTCATATTCATTTATTCCTCTTTCTTTCTGTTTTTAATCAAGAACAGCTCCAAACGCAGCACTGGTTGCATGCTTACTATAAAAAGCCAGATAGCCTTCTTGAAAGCGAGACTTCGGCATTTGAATTTGCCGTAATCTATGTTCAATTTCTTTCATTTCAACATGAAGAGTAATCGTCCTGGCTGGAATGTCGATGGTTATCATGTCACCATTTTGGACAGCAGCAATAGGCCCTCCTTCTGCTGCTTCCGGGGAGATATGCCCGACAAAGCACCCGTTATTTGTTCCAGAAAATCTCCCATCCGTAATGACAGCTGTTGATGTCCCAAGCCCCAATCCATGTAAATATTTCATTACATTACACATCTCCCGCATGCCCGGCCCCCCTTTCGGGCCTTCGTATCGGATAACAAGCAGATCACCTGCCTGAATCTGAGCGCTCAAAATTGCTGCTGCAGCTTCTTCTTCTGAGTTAAAAACTTTCGCTCTTCCCGTAAATACCTGCATCGTATCTGCAATCGCAGCTGGCTTGGTAATACAACTATCCGGGGCAAGATTTCCATACAATACTGCCAGTCCTTTTCCAACAGAAAATGGATCATCAACGGTGCGCAAAACGTCACGGTCCACATAAGCTGCCTGCGACTTGCTATCCAGGACTTCCCCCATCGATATTCCTTCCACCGTCATACACTCTTTATGCAGGAATGATCGTAGCTCTTTCAGCACTTGCCGAATTCCTCCGGAACGGAACAAATCATCCGTATTTGCAGCAGCCGAGGGATTAATCTTTACAATCTGTGGAATATCCCTTCCGCGTGCCTCAAATAAATCTCTGATTTGAGAAGCAGAGTACCCAAGTTCATGGCCAAGGGCTGTCAAATGTATAATTGTATTGGTGGAACCGCCTGTGGCATTTGCAAGAATAATTGCATTTTCAATAGCATCTATGGTCAGAATCTGGCGTGCCGTAATATGATTTATCACCAAATCAACAATACGCTCTCCCGTATATTCCGCCATACGCAGGCGATCATTATGATAAGCTGGAATGGAAGCAGCTCCGGAAGGAGACAAACCAAGAGCTTCTGAAATTGCACACATTGTATTTGCTGACCCCAGAAAAGAACAACTCCCACAAGTAGGCACACAACTATTTTCCAGTTTGTACAGTTCCTCTTCGGTAATTGCTCCACGTTTCAGCAATCCAACCGCCTCAGACATAGAAGTCGAATCAGAATTTCTTCCATCAAACCATTCTCCTCCCTGCATCGGTCCTCCTGGAAGAAGAATGGCCGGAATATCCAGTCTGGCAGCAGCCATCAGCATGCCAGGAACTATTTTGTCACAGGAGCCTAAAAGAACAATTGCATCCAGACTATGTGCCTTTACCATCATCTCGATGCTGGATGCGATCAGATCTCTGGTTGGAAGAATAGAAAACATTCCATCTCCTTGCGCAATTCCGTCACATGCAGCAATCGTGCCAAACTCTACCGCAGTACCACCCGCACGATAAATTCCCTTCTTAACGAATTCCGCCACGCTTCGAAGGTTTGTATGTCCGGGAACAATTTCATTCCACGAATTTGCGATTCCGATCATTGGCCGCTCCAAATCTTCATCCGAATAGCCGCACCCTTTGAACAGTGCCCTGTGATTGCAGTTTTCTGGTTTTCGAATAATGTTTCGATTCGCCGTAAATGTCATGGTTAATCCCCTTTGTTTTGCTTGCCGAACAGAGCCTGCGAAACCCGAATAAACTTAGCATCCCGCTCTTTTAACGCTTTTTCAGCTTTATCTCCGGAGTAATCGTAAAATCCAGCCCCGCTTTTTACACCAAGTTTTTCCTCCTGATATACCTGTTCAAGAAGCTTTGGAGCTTTTTTATCCGCACATAAATCGTTATAAATATAATTAGCTACATGATGAAAGGTTTCGATATTTCCAAAATCCATTGTTTCAAACGGGCCAATACACGCGTAACGCATCCCCAAGCCATATTTCATTACCCTATCCACATCCTCAACGGAAGCATAACCTTTCTCCACGCAATAACAGGCTTCCCGAATAACAGCATATTGAAGGCGATTCAGGATAAAGCCTGTCGGGTCTTTTTGCACTTTGACCGGCTTTTGGCCTATATGTTTTGCCAACTCACAGATTTTATCTACAACCTCTTCACTGCTCTGTTCGCCAGCAATAACTTCTACCAGAGGAATCAGATGCGGCGGATTAACCCAGTGCATTCCTGCGAAGCGCTCCGGATGAATAACCGCCTTGGCAATTTCAGAAATAGATAATCCAGAAGTGTTGCTCGTTAAAATAACATCCGATCGAACCAGCGAAGATATCTCTTTCCAGAAAGAATGTTTGATTTCAATTTTCTCGGCTATTGCCTCAAGAACAAAATCTGCTTCGCCAAAACACACTTTGTTTTCTGTCATCTGAATTCTGCCAAATATTCCTTCTGCTTCTTCTTTGCTAAAGCTGTTCGCTTCTACTTGCGCGTCGAGATTAATACGAATTAGTTCTTTTGCTCGTCTCAGTGCTTCTGAAGAAATGTCATAGAGTACCACTTCATATCCATTTCTTGCGAAAATCTGTGCAAACGATGCTCCCATGATTCCAGAACCAGCAATGACTATCGTCTTTATATCCAATACTTCAATCATCTCGCTTTCCTCTCATTCCAATGCTCATTGTCCATGTATTGATGAAAAAAGGCCCTGCAATGCAGGGCCCGTTCTCTTACTTTTCAATATCCGGAAGCAGTTCTACGGTTTCATCAAACGCTCTACCTGCTTTTTCATAATTAGCTCTTCGATTTTTACGATCAATCTGCTGAATTTTGTAGGCACGATAAGCAACTTCGTCCGCATATCTAGCCGGAATCACGATGACACCATCATCGTCGGCGGCAACAACATCTCCAGGGCAAATCCGAACCCCATCACACACGACGGGTTCATTTGTGCTTTTAATGCGGATTCTTCCCATCGGATGTGTGTACGAAACTGACGTTGAGAATACAGCAGCCCCCTGATCAATGGCTTCAGGAGTATCTCTCATCTGGCCATCTAAGACAAAGCCAACTACTCCCTGATTCATATAATTCATCGTATTTTCGCTGCCAAGAATGCCACCTCTCAAACCATGCGCAGCAATAACAACAACATCTCCTTCTTTCGGCACGTAGGGCTCCACTCCCGGTTTCGCATATGCACTATATCCGCCTTCTTCAATCGGCGCATACTGGAGCTTTTCAAATTCCTCATAGGTCATGCCCGGCATTTTACGATCTGTTTTTTCCCATTCCTGAGTGGCAGCAATACCGCAAAAACGAATTCCAGGAAACAACGGACGCATTTGTCTGCTAAGTTCGTAAGTGTCCTGGAGCCCCATAGAATCCAGTGCGTCACAGATATCAGCACATCTTGCCATCTTAAGTAAGTTCATTGTCTTTTCAGAAACAGCCATTTTGTTTTTCTCCTTTATTATGTGTTTGTTTTGTGATTAATATACAGAGTCTCTGCTCATCAATTTACGCATACCAACAGTAAGAATCATTGCCAGTACAAATAAGACTACGGCCACCACATTTCCATAACCAAGATTGAAGTTTTGGAACGCATTTACGAAAAGGTGCATCGGTAGTACTTCTGTCGAATGATTGGGCCCCCCTGAAGTCATGACATAAATCAGATCAAAGGATCTTAGTGCACCGATTGTCTGCAAAATGATAACCATTTTGATCACATCCCATGAAAGTGGGATGATCATTGTCCGGATCATCTTCCACCCAGTAGCACCATCAAGCTTTGCGCTTTCAATTACTTCTGCCGGAATGCTCATAAACCCTGAGTTAAACAGAATAATTTGTGTTCCAACCCCGGCCCACACCGATGCAAAAATTACTGCATACAACGCTTTCGATGGATCAGCGATTGGTGAAGCATAGTATTCTCCCAGGCCAACAGCTTCCATAAATGGTTTCAAAAGTCCCATGCTTGGACTGTAGATATAGCTCCATATAAATCCGGTCGCAACGGATGGAAGAATATTAGGAAGAAATAATAATGTTTTATAGATCTGATGCCCTTTTAACTGTAGATAAACAAGATATCCAAACAGAAACCCCAACAGTACCTGTAAAACTGTGGTGCCGGCAATGAAAATTAACGACACCTTCATAGATTTCCAGAATAACGCCGAAGTAAATACCCGAACGTAGTTATCCAAACCTGTAAAATGGCTTGACATCAGTGTTTCCGTTTTATAAAAGCTTTCTCGCACTGCGTCAATGATAGGATAGATAACCCACATAATGTAAACGAACAATGCCGGAATAATAAAAAGAGCAATGGTCAGATGACTTTTTTTTGAGATTTTCATGTTCTGCACCCCTCTTTATCCCTTTACTGCCCCAGCAATCATTCCCTTTTGAATTTTTTCCTGCATAAACGCATAAAAAATTACCGGAGGAACGATGGCTATCATGATTCCCGCTGCTAATTGTGTGTACTCGGAGTTATACTCTGTAATAAAGCCCATCAATCCATTTGGAAGTGTTTTTAGCCTCGGATCACTAATCAGTAGCATCGATAATAAAAGCTCATTCCAGGAAGACAAAACTGTAAGTATAGCAATCGTTACAATTCCATCTTTTGATAACGGACAAATGACCTTCATGAATATATCCATTACAGACGCGCCATCAATAATTGCACATTCTTCTAATTCTTTCGGAATACCTACCATGAAGCCTTCCAGAATAAAAATAGAAACCGGTATACGGTACGCTCCGTAGATAATACTAAGAACCTCCAGATTGTTTTTAAGATTTAGTTTTCCTACCATCTGATAAATTGGAATTACAGTCGAATGAATCGGAATCATCATTCCTGCAATAAAAAACAGATATAGAAGGTTCTTGCCTTTAAATTTGAATCTTGAAATCACAAAGCTGACCGGAGTCGCTAATACAACGGTTAATAAAATTGAAAGCCCGGTTGCGCGCATACTGTTCAACATATAGCGTGGTATTTTAGATCCGGTCCATGCAATTACATAGTTTTTGAATTCCCAGCTCTCCGGCAGTCCCCAGGTATTGTGGGCCAAATCCTGCCGCGTTTTCATAGAAGTAAGGAACAACCACAGCAGAGGGAGAATGACTGCTATCACTGCAATTGTAAGAACTGTATATGCAAATATCTTCGTCCCCTTTCCTACTACCGCAGCTCCTGACTCATCATCTTTTTTTCTATTCTTGAGTATTTTCATCCTCATCCCCTTTTATTAAAATCCAGCCGCCGCAAGACGGCTGGATTAATGTCAGAATCTGAGCTTTCAAACTCACTGAACAAGACCCGCGGCATAATCTTCTGCAGCCTTCTGAACTTCAGTTACCGCCTTATTTACGTCAAACTCTCCGGTAATAATTCCCGGGAAAGCTGTCTGTTTGATTGCAATATCCACTGCCGGAGGAGCAATAGAATCCATTGACGGAACAAAGCTTTCTGCAGACCGATATGCCTTAATCAGCTGATTTGTCAAAGGAAGTGTCGTAGACTCATCATACTCTGCTGTACCTGGATAAATCGGGCCGCCCACTTCCTGACTGGCAATGCCAAACTCGGGAGAACAGAACGCTTTTACAAGTTCAATGCAAAGAGCTTCCTTGGTTTCATCCATTCCACTATGTACGATCAATCCAATAAAGGAGCCGCCCACTCTGGTATTAGGATTCCCATCTGCGCAATCCGTAAATGCCGGCCAATCGATTCGGTTAACCTTGTCTGTCCATCCTTCTCCGCCTGCAGATTCAAAGTTGGCAACCTTCCATGCACCCTCGTAGTACATAGCAGCCTCACCATTTGCAAACATCTGATCTGCTTCGGTAGCGCTCATTCCAAGAACGCCATTGGGGAATACGCCAGCATCAACCATTTCTTTAAACTTGGAAACTGCTTCTACAAAGCCATACTGGGGATCATCCCATTTGGTCATTGCTTCTCCAAAGCAAAGATCCTTAAAGTTATCTAAGCCTGCGCTTCTTACAAGAATGGCTGATGCCATCCATGCAAAACGGCTATCCTTTCCACCTGTTACAAGAGGTGCAATCCCTTTTTCCTTAATCTTTGGAATAAGAGCCATGAAATCATCCCAGGTTTCCGGAGCTTCCCAGCCATTTTCTTCAAACATCTCCGCGTTATAATAGAGACTGTCGATAGCTGCTTCCAGAGGCGCAAGCGTAATAGCGCCATTCTGTTCTGTTAATCCTTCCCAAACCGCATCCGAATACTGTGCCTTCCACTCCGGATCCTGTTCAATAACCGTCTTCCAGTCAATGATAAGCCCGTCTTTCTCAAATTCTCTGGAATAGCTCTGAGGGCACCAGGAAATGTCAGGAAGTTCTCCAGAAGCAGCCTGTACCGTCAATTTTGTACGAAGATCTCCTGTAGATTCGGCATCCATCTGAATCGTAACTTCCGGATACTTTGCTTCAAACTCAGCAATAACTTTTTCTGCTGCAGGTAAAACAGCAGATCCCTGTGTCCATGTTGTTGCTATATTGATGGTGATCGGTTCTGTTACAGCAATCCGATCACCTGCTTCCTCGGGAATTCCCTCTGCGGAGCTTGACTCTTCCGCGACTGTGTCAGTCTTTTCCTCCGTCGTGGCCGAAGTAGAAGCATTGTCGTTTGCGCCACAACCACTTAACATGAGCGATCCGGCAATCGTTCCCATCATTGCCGCAGCAGTCAGTTTCTTCCAAATTCCCTTTCTCATTACATTAACCCTCCTTTTCAACAATCATTCCGATGTTGTCTTCATTCTTCTCTCTGCAGAGCGAAACCCCCTTAAGCTCTAACAAAGAAATTTCCGTTAGATAGAGTACCGTTGTCCCCGGCTCAAGATGCCCTGTATAAGCATTCTCTACATCTGAAACCACCATATGGAAATGAGCTTTCCCATCTAATACAATTCCCTGTAACGATGCCAGCTCCATCGGTTTTTCTAATGTAACAAATTCATCCTCCGGTTCTCTGCCGGTTCCGATGACACGATGAAGAACCACCTTCTGAAGGGAACCTATTGCACTGCTGATCACAGCATTCCGGATCCCACTTTTTGCCAGCTCTTTTTCTATGGTTTCTAATAGCAGATCCCCGCGTTTCAGACTCAGGATTACAACCCTTCCTGTTTCATAACCTTGATACTTGATCATTATTCCTCCTCCCTTTCTTTTGTGTAGAACAGCTCTCCTGTTCTTTTTGGTAGTTTCAGAATACACAAAAAAGAGAGCTGTACGAAGCAACTCTCTTTGCATTTTGTGTATTTTTTTATGGTAGCGGCTTATTTAACAGTTAATGCACTGTCCATTTTTTTAAATATATGGAATTATTTTTTGATTCTTCGTCCACTGCAGTTTTTATGCTTTTCTGCTTGCAAATTGTTTCGGGGTACATCCAGCATACTTCTTAAAAACCTTGGAAAAATATCCAGCATTTTCAAAGCCCAGCATATAAGACACCTCATATACTTTTAAATGCTCCGATGCCATCAAGTATTGGGCTCGTTTCACTTTCTCCTTATTAATATAGTTGATCAGGCCAATGCTCTCACTCTGCGAAAACGTAGCACTAAGATAACTAGAACTCACTTTCAGGGCATCAGCTATCTCGGTAAGCCCTATTGGATCACTCATGTGGGTACGGATATAATTCTTGGCATCTCTCACCAATCGTATCCCATCACTGCAAAACAGTTCTTGTGCAGCGCGTTCTACTGCATTTATATACTCTCGATTGCAATGAATAATCTCTTTGACGGACTGACAGCTATATATTTGAGCCAGAACAGCACCTGCATCATGTTCAAATAAAAAATTCGACCAATTCTGTTTTAAATATTCTTCGGTAACACAAATTAACTGCACACTTTGGAAGGATGCCTCTTCTAATGAAAGCCGATGGCTCTTTATAGCAAAATTAAATTCATTGAAATACTGGGATAAATCACCTTCATTCAGCATTTCACAAATGGATCGTAATCGCTCCAGGTCCAACAGGTTGTTCATTTTTTCGTTTATTTCGGGAAGTTCTTGATCAACGTTCTGATAAAATTGGATGTTGCCATACCCATTATATGTAAGATCTTCGCTAATACGTCGCGCCATTTTGTACGCTTCCTGAAGATCAGATAGCTCCGTAACGGCACTGATTCCAATGGACGACTGCAGATTTCCGTAATTATCCAGCGAAACGGTCATCGCCTCTGCAATTTCCCGAAATATACTTTCTGAAAGAGATGCTTCCAAAATGACAACATAGTTAGAGTTTTCCCATTCGATACAGTATGCCTCGCCAAATTCCGAAGAAATCTCATCAAGAAGCGAACGAATCGTGCGAATATAGGTTTTTCGTTCCGTCTCAGATTTTGAAATCATTAAACGAGCTGCATCTGTTGCTACATATAGGACACGGTTCCGTCCGCCGGTTTTAGTAAAGCAATGCTGAAGATAACCCGGGTTTACCTTTTCGCCAAGAAGCAGTCCATACAAATAAATTCGATTCAATTCAAACTGGCCAGAAACGCTTTCAGATTCCGTATCGTCCCTAATAGTTTTTTCGCTATCCTCATTTCTTTTCTCTTCTACTTCTGCACGAATTTCCTGAAGCAATTCATGCAGGGACTGAGCGTTCAAGGACAATTTTAAAAGATAATCACGAGCGCCTGCCTTCATTGCGCGCTTAACCATATCGAACTGGTCATAACTACTGAGAACTATAAAAATCGGGGCGATTCCATCCTCTTTCAGTGTTTGATACATCTCAATGCCGTCCATTCCAGGCATCACGATATCCGAAATCACAAGATCTGGCTGCAAACTTTTGATAAGTTGAATTCCCTCTTGCCCATTGGAGGCTTCCCCAACGATTTCAAAGCCCTCTTGATTCCAGTCTATAGCAGATCGAAGGCCTAGCTTAACCAGCATTTCATCATCAACAAATACAACTCTAATCATTCCCGCGCACCGTTTTACCTTCAACTTCAACCGGAAGTCTCACTATTGCTTTTGTAAACTCCGTCTTGGCACTTTCATATGAAACGCCAAATTCTTCTCCATAAAGCAGATGGATCCGTTCCTGAATATTATGAATGCCTACTGCATTGTATTTTGCACCGGCATTTTCCCCCTCCGCATCGGATAAAACCGCTCGAATTTCATCTTCCGTCATTCCATTACCATTGTCACAAACAGAGACCTCCAAATAATTGTTTCTTCTTATTGCAGCAATTTCAAGTTTTTTTATTCCTTGCTTTCCATCAAATCCATGTACAATTGCATTCTCTACCAAAGGCTGGAGCAAAAACTTCAGAATCAGACACTCTTCCAGCCCCTCTTGAATCTGATATGTCACTTGTATTAAGCCCATCTTTCTCAGATTCATGATGTATACATACTGGTCAACCAATCGGAACTCTTCTTGAATTGTCACCTTATCATTGACTCCCTTGGAGACTTCCTTTAACAAGCCGCCAAAGCTATTCACCAGTCTGCTAATATTCTCTGCTCCTTGCAGCTGTGCCATGACCTTAATAGAATTTAATACATTATAAACAAAGTGAGGATTAATCTGATTCTGCAGGAATTTATACTCAAGTTGCTTCTTTGTTTTTTCTTCTTCTCTGGCCTTTTCCATCAAACTATTAATATTTGTTGCCAGAGAGTTAATAGCCTTTCCCATTTGGCCAACTTCATCGGTTCCCTCCAAACTTCGATCTATTGAAAAATCTCCATTGGAAATTCTCTGTAAAGCAGCAATATTTCGTTGAATCGGTGTTGTCAGCCATCGGGAAAGAATTGCTGTCATAGCAAGTGCAAACAAAATGGCAACGCCAAATACAACTGCCGTTGATCGGAGAAATAACGTGATTTCCCCTTGAAATGTGCTATAGTCGAGCAATTGAATCATCGTAAGTCCGGATATTGCAGATGCGTTTTTTACCAACATCCAACGATTGCCGCCATAGCTGACAATTGCTCCCGATGGGTTATTTATACATGCCAACCCATCATCTGAATCATCCAGTTCATTTCTTCGATTACAATAAATCAACGCTCCTTCGTTATCATAAACAAAGAGAATGGATGTTGGATCAAAATTATAGTCTCGAATCGTATCAGCAATTAAATCCGTTGAAATGCCAATATATTGCCATCCGATCTTTCGATACGAATCCAATGAAATTGCCGACCGTATGATCCTGAGGTATTTTTTAGCATAAGTTTGTGAAGAAAATGTATCTACGGAAGAAAGAATGCAGGCATTGTGCTTGTCGTTATATGTCGCAAATTCTTTCATGTTTTGAATTTGTTCCACACTTATATAATCAGCATCGTTTCCATATCGAATTGTCTGTCCATTCACCCCATGCAGAACCAAGCAGGTAGCATATTGCGAGACAATACCATTCCCTTCAAAAGATGCAATATCTACCAATGCGCTCTGCAAATCTCTGTCAAGATTTGCGTCCGGGTTATTTTCATAATTTCGAATCATAACTCTGGCTATATTGCGATTGTAGTAAACATTATCAGAAAGAGCGATGAACTGATCCAGCAAACGATTTATATTTTCTTGTACATAACTAAGGTTATCTTCGCTGCTCTTCTGCAGTTCCCGATAAATAAACCGATAACTTGTACTAAAAATCGTATATCCGTACATAACAAATACAATCGTAAACACAGCTACAAATGAAAGAACAATTTTTCCCCTGATGGTTTTCAATATTGAACCTCCAGTGTTAGTTTCTGCTCTCTTTTCTTTCATTATCTAATAAGTTGAGCATTTATAAATGCTCAAAATATGTCTTATTTTTATAAAACCCATACTATTTTTATTTTCTTGCTCAACGTGAAGCCTCACACAGCTAACATCACGAACGTTTGGGACACAATTCGTCAAAGATCCGGCCACTAATTTGCCGAGTCAGCCCAATTGATTCCCGTATATTCTTCTGGTTTATACTCCAAATCACTGCGTATCTGTGAATACCGGTATCTTTGACGGCTCTATCCGGTTCAATGATAGGTCACATCTCGTCCTTTCAATGTTCTGACGGATGAGAATCTGCGCATTTTCGTCTTCGGTTAAGTTAGCATTCTTTTCATTGAATATGCAAAAATGCACGCAAAAGCAATCGTATTTATTTACGATTGCTTTTGCGATTGATTTTGTGTGATTTTCCTGAAAATTAACTCTCGACGTCCTCAGAATTCTCCGATGAGGTGTCACACTGAAGGAACTGCATGATCTCCTCGAAGCTTCTGTTGCTGTCTTCGATAGCCTTCATGAGTTCCTTTTTCTGGAGCTCGTCACGCTTATTCATCAACTGCTCCAGCTTGTTGACTTCAGATTCATAATGCTCCCTGGCCTTACTGACGACCTGCTCCTGTTCCTCAATCCGTTCATCAAGAGAACGCCTTGTCCTTGCCATCACACTGCCTCCTTCATCTTCTCAGACGGTTTATCGCTGATCTCATTAGCCCACTTTTTGATGTTGATCTCATTGATTCCAAATGCTTTCAGAATCTCTTTCTGAGTCGCGGTAACCGCATAGTTCAGCCGGTATCTGTGATCTGACTGCTGGATGATCTCAATTTTCTCCAGTTCCCGGATTGCGGCAGGAACAGTCATGTAGTTTTCCTTTTTATCATTCTTTTTCTCCTGTTCGATCAGCTGATGATAAATGCGGTTTCTGACAATTAACGCCACGAACTCAACAAAGATCCGGGCATCCTCCGTTTCATTCATATGTGCCCGCATTGTCCTGTTGCCAAGGAAGGACTTGTCTGCCCGGAACAGCTTCTCCGAGACGTCACGGTTCTTGTAAAGCTCCAGGGCTTTTGAAGCGGACATTTCAGACGAAGTGATGATAACAAAGTATCCACAGAAGCTGATCTCCCTGTTGATGACATCCGTTTTCTCTCTGGCATACATGAACTTCTCGTCCTTCTGGCCTTCGTGCCAGTAGATCAGGTCAAAGTAGTGTTCCAGGGCCCGGTCAAAATGAATGGCCTGATTCTGATGTTTTTTGAAGTATTTCGCCAGCCTGGCAATCTTCCCTGTCAGTTCATCCTTCTCAGACGCTTTCTTGCTGTCGCTGTAATAAATATGGAAGTATCGGTCCTTCTCATCGGATGGGAACAGCTTCTGATGAACCGTCATGCCGTAAACTTTATAGCCGCGGATGTTTTTCGAATAGTCGTCCTCAAACTTTCCCTTGTTGGCGGTTACGATCTCATGAACCAGAGTCTTCATTCCCTTCATCATAATGATGAAATCGAATCCGTTCTTATCCATATATCGGATGTTTTCTCTGCTGAAGTATCCCCGGTCGAGAATGAATCCGACCTCGTGATAGCCATAGCCTTTGGCCTTCTCCAGCATGCTCTGCAGCTGGGATACATCCGTGATGCTGCCCGGATACTCCTCGTAAAAGAGAGGTGCTGAATTGGTGTTGTTATAAGCAACGGAATAGCCAAACACTGGCTTTCCGTTATCCTGTTTCGGATGGCCAAACTCCACGCATTCCAAATCACCTGCCTGACAGTTCTTGTTCGTAGAGTCATAGGAAATATAGATCTTCTCGCGATGATCCTGCTTCTCATTCCATGTATTCTGGAAGACGATGATCTTCAGGCGTGATTCCTTTCAGGAAGTCGCAGATCTTGGAATCGCTGTAAACATGCATTCCTTCCGTAAAGAGCGGGTGATTGAATGCATATTCCGGATAATACTGGGCGACATTTCCTTCCGTCACCAGCGTATAGGCTGCAAGATCCAGAAACAGGCCACTGTCTCTCCCGATCAGAGCATCGATTATCTCATCAAGTTTGTACTCCTGGAGAATCTTGCGAACCACCACAAAGGTCCCGATCCTGAGACATCCGCTTCTCTCTGGTGGCTTACCCTCTTCCGGAATAGAATCCGGGAAGAAGCGAAGAAAGTTTGCATTCGGATACATCATAGTGTCATCACCGGGATCAACCTTCCCTATAGATGTATCCTTTCCCTGGCTGTACTTCTTCTCTGAGATGTAGGTGCGGCCATATGTATAGTAAACATAAGTCGTTCCCTTGATCGTTTTCTTCGTGATTCCGGTCTCAATCTCAGGGATTTTCACCGTGTATTTCTGGTACATTTCCGGCCTTCAATAGAGAGTTAATTAACTCTCTATTATTACTTTGAAGTCGGAATGCAACGAAAAATCCTTTATTTTCAGCAAAAACTCACTATCGGCCACCTCCTTAATCCGGGCGAGAGTTAATTATCGGGAAATCCACAAACAGCCCCACCACTGGATTTTACTCCGGTAGTGAGGCTATTTTTCTCCTAAAAGGCAATACCGTCTTTGACCATTTGTCGTTGGCTTTCTGTCAAAATAGAATGTTCTACATAGCCATAATTATCATGCAACCATTGTACAGTCTCCTCGCGGAATGACTCCACTGGTGACACAATATGCGCTGTTTTAAAGTCCAATTTACCGTTTTTGAAATCGCAGCACATAAATCTGTTATCTCCATCACCAGTAATAAAGAGCTGGTCAATCAAAATCCTCCCTGATGAATTAACCATATTAGGAGCTTCTTCAATGCTGCTAAGGTGGTCTATGAGACTTTCAAATGATAACCAAAGGAGGAATCTGTCATATCCGTCTGTATTTGTTTCTTTAATAACAAAAGCACTCATTGCAGCCCCCCTTTCAAAATATTATTGCTGTGTACTGATTAAATCAATACATCTTTTAATAATTTCGTCAGCCTCTTCTTTTGTTTTCATGCTTCTTGTATTGTCGAAAGTCTCGCTCAAAACATCGCCAAAATGGAATGACGAGTTTCTCTGTGACACGTAATAATTATAACAATTCTCGATATAGTTATTTTTGCTTCTATCTGGAAATACTTCCTGCACTACATATTTATTCGGAATAACCGTTTTATCACGCCAAAAGCAGGTGAAGTTTCTTCCAACAGTTCCGCCAGCCAAAGTAATCAAGTACTTAATATGCCCCTCTAATGCTCTTAATGCTGGAAAGGCATACTGAGAATAGTCTTCACTTTCTACATAATAATTCAGATTGATTACGGCTTGTTTTATCAAACGCTTTATTCCCGGTGGATACGCACTAGGAAGTCCGTTCTCAATAGGACCAAAAGCATTGTCCACAACGTCCTTCTTTATGCTCATTCGGTATGCGTTTCCGAGAATTTGTTCTACTTTAGTGTTTTCATCCAGTTCTACCAATGTAGTAGTGATAACTTGGAACAAATACGAGTTTTTACCTTGTACTAGTAGCTTATGCTGTCCTGATTTAAATAATGACACCGTTACTGTGTCACTATTTAGTCTAAAACGATAAATTGCCTTATCAGTTTTATTATCAACTGTATGGGTAATATTCCCCTCCGCCTCTTCGATTATTTCTGAAAATGCATCAAAATCATCCTTGTTAAAATACGGAATCGAAAACCAGTGTTCACCCTGAACAGCAACCTTTTTTCTATCATTCAAAGCAGATTTTGCAAGCTGGTCCGCTTTTTCATTGTATATAACATTACTATGTCCCGGAACCTTTATAAACTCAACCTGAATAAAATCTTCAAATTTAGATTTGTATAATGAAACAAACATCTGGCTCACCTTTGCCTTTGCGTCCCATTCACCAGTTATCCACTTTGAAAGGCCTTCATAGTCATGATAGATTTTCAGTTTTTCGAATCCATTAGATATCGCCCAATCAAATGCATTAATTACACCAAAAATTTCACCGATAATGTTGTTGCTATCCAGGTATTCCTTATTACTTCCATATCCACAAATGCTCTCCTCTGTTCCATCAGGCAAAATGAATGCCACACCATAGGAATATCTGTTCAAGCTCTTATCGTAGCTTCCATCTGTAAATGCAACCAGATACCCAGCTTTATTATCCTCAGCAACCTGTTCAACCCAAACATCTCGATTATCAAGGTAGGCTTCTGCTTCTTCCTTCGTTTTAAATTTCTTATATTCCGGACCTGAGAATCCTGATGTTGCAGCTTGTGCTTCTGACCAATTATCAAAAATACCTGTAGTATGTCCTTTTCTTATCGCATAGTACATTTTTGCGTTCCTCCCAAATGCAGAATACTGTATTATATTTTGAGGCTTCGGGCATGATTGTGGGTAAACATCCCCAGCCTCTGACTACAATTACATATTGAAAAAACCACCTTGGCTCCTGTAAAGTATCAGCGTCCAAACATCAACGATACAGGAAGGGCTCAAGATGGCTTCAACTGATACATTATGCAAGAAACTGCTCAATGTCAAGAATACCGTTGTAGAATCCCACGATTTCTACTCAGATAAGGATGGCGTTGTTCACCTCAGGATTAAGGCACGTCCCAGTGCATGGCACAAGGATGACTGTCCTTTCTGCAGCAGGCGCTGCCCTGGCTATGACCGTCCGGTGAAGAACAGGAAATGTGAACTTCCTGAAAAATTAACTCTCGATGGCTTCCAGGTTTTAATCCCGGGAGTCATCGGTGCTGAGGAAATCCGTGATTTCCTCGAATGAATGCTTGCTTTGCTCGATGGCCTGAAGCAGCTCTTTGCTGCGTAGCTCATCTCGCTTTTTCATCAGCTGATTGAGCTCTTCGAGTTCCGCTTCATACCTGTCCTTGACTTTGGATACGACCAGCTTCTGCTGTTCGATCTTGTCATCGATACTGAGTTTTCTGCGTGCCATTGCTATGCCTCCTTCGTATTGTAGGACTTAAGATCTTCATTGATGCCCACCGCCTGTTTACGGACGTTTGTCTCGGCTAAGTCGAATGCTTTCAGAATCGACTTCTGCGTTGCCGTCACTGCGTAATCCATAGAGTACTCACGGTCAAGGTGCCGCACGATTTCGATCTTTTCAAGTTCGCGGATCGCGGCAGGCACGGTCGTGTAGTTCTCTTTGTGACGTGTTTTCAGCATCTGTCCCCTGAGCAGGAAGTGCATCCGGTTTCGGATGATCAGTGCTACAAACTCTATGCAGATCTTTGCATGCAGCGCCTCATTGGTCTGGCAGCGCATGGTTCTGTCACCGAGAAATGTTTTATCTTCCCTGAAGAGTTTCTCGGATGCATCACGGCTCTTATAGAGATCGAGGGCATCCGCTGCAGTCATCTTCTCGGATGTGATGATGACGAAGTAGCCGCAGAGGGATATCTCCTCATCGATGACCTGATAACGTTCCCGGCCATACATGAACTTTTCGTCATCCTGGCCTTCATGATAATAGATCAGATCGAAGTACCTGCGGAATTCCTTCCCAAGATCCAGCTTCATTCCCTGATGCTCCTGAAGGAACAATGCCATCCGGTCGATCTTTTCTTCTACATTCTCTCGTTCGGAAGTCTGCTTCCGTTCGTTATAGTAAATATGGAAGTAGCGCTCCTTCTCATCCGAAGGATACAGTTGGTGCTTCACGGTGATACCGTTCACCTTGTAATCACGCAGGCTAACTCACGCTTTTCTTCGAAGCTGCCTTTGACCGACAGGACAAGATCACGAACCAAAGATTTCATCCCTTTCATCATGATGATGATCTCGTAACCGCTCTTATCCATGAAGTGGATGTTTTCCTTGCTGAAGTATCCTCGGTCAACGATGAAACCGACCTGACGGTATCCATAGCCCTTTGCCTTCTCCAGCATCTGCTGGAGCTGAGAGACATCGACGATGCTTCCGGGATACTCCTCATAGTAAAGAAGCTCGGAGTTGTTATGGTCATAGGCGATCGAGTAGTTCAGAATCAGCGTTGTTTTCTGTAACAGTGGAATATACTGCCAGATCCAGGAAGAGACCAGCTTCCTTTCCAATCAGTCGTCCGATGATCTCATCCAGATGATATTTTTCATATTCTCCGTTCTCACTCAGATAAATATTCCTGATTAAGTTCATCAATTACCTCAAATGGGAAGCACTCTGCACATCCATCGGGTATTTGTTCCAAGCGGGTTATTATCTCTCTGACAAGTTTCTTTGCTTCCTGACTGTGTTCCCCTTCTTCCGGCATATGACGGATAAGCCACATTTGATCATAAATCTCCAACTGTGAAATAATCATCCCCACATCCATGCCAAATTCCATTTCATTCTCTTATGTGGCTTCACCATACTGCTCAATCACTCTGTCAAGCCGCCGTAAGATTGCCCTCTGGTTCAGATCTATTGGAACATAAATCCGTATATTATCCGGTTGTTCTTCCGGTTCTCTGTGCTGCAGATGCTCTAAGAGCGACTTGTCGATCAGCCAGGGTCCATTAGTGTTTTATCTTTTGGTATCGGATACGGATCCAGTCTGTGATGTTTCATGCTTTGAAATCTCCTTTTCTCGTCCTTCCAACAGGGGAGCCATTATATTTACATCGCATTCTTCCTCAATTGCTCGAATGCTTCCTTAATCCTTGCAGCCATCATCTTTCTTCTCTCCACAAGGAAATCTTCATACTTCATATTCTCCCAGCCATGTGGAAGAGCATTTTCTTTTTCCATCTGAAGTATTTCTTCCTCAGAGCGCCCGGCACATACGATCGGATAATACACTGACGGTGCACCATCAAGGATATCCATGTTATCCTTCCAATCTATAAAAGCGTAATTCGCCATCTGGTTAATCATGGAATCCTTATACCCCTGAGAACGCAGAAATGCCTTTGGGAAAAGATGATGCTTTTCCAGAGACTTTCTGTTCCCATCCGTTCCAGGCTCAAACAATTTTGAAACCAACAAACTGCTCTTTGAGAACAGAATCTTTGCATTCATAATGTTCAGGGATGCAACATAAGCGTTCCAGGCATTGTTACCACGTCCGGATACTGCTAAACCCTCAGATCCCAGCAACGTGATGTCAAAATAATCATTAGTCAATTTCTCACTTACTCTGGATATAATGAATCTCTTATATTCGTCCAGAGTATGCAATTCTTTAATACTGTTCAAATGACTCTCAACTGTAGACTCGAATGATCCCGTATAAAGCGATACCAGTGACGCATAGAAAAACCACAATGAAGTCAGATGCATATTATCATTGTACGAAGCATTAAAGCGATGCTTCGCTATCAAATACAGAGCATAGGTGTAGAAAATAGCATTGCCGGAAAGAATCATATCTCCGGACAAATACCCTGCATTCATAATAGCTTTCAAGAACTCATGCCAAATATGTACGTCCAGTACATCGGACAACTTAGCCTTAAGAGTATCAAAACGCTCTATGCGAAGCGCTTCTTCGACAGCACCCTTCTTGTCAAAGTCAGCACCACGCAAAAGCTTGTATCCATACTTCAGACGTGCTCTGTCAAACACATATGCGATCACTACTCGAATGACATCCTGCGGATCAACTATTGTGATCTGATTATAGGAGGTCGTTTTTCCTTTTGTCGGAGCAGTTGATTCCCTGCAAAATACCTCGATTTCCCTACGGCCATCATCCCAATATAGCGAAAGCAACGTAAGAATAAAGTCGTTCTGCTTCAACGGAACCCCGCCGGAGTTTACACGAACAAATATCTCTGAAACATCTTCTTCCTCTGCATTTGACTTGATGCTGAAGATCGGGAGTGTATGTGATTTAAGGTTGAACACGCCATTGATATGATCTGCAATCATCGCTTGCTCATCATCAGTAAGCGTTTCCTCTTTTGATTCTCGATAAGTCTTCAGGGACTGTATAAAATCTCCGGTGTACTTAAAAGCGTTGCTGGTAGTAAACAGCTCACTTATGTTGTATATCCATTCCGGATCCTTCTTTGTTGCGTTTGTACCAACCTCAAATTTATCTTCTAGCGGACAATACGAAATAACAATGGATTTCTCATCAAACTTTGAATTGATAACCTTCTTTCCCTTGATAACAGCATAGAGAGATGTCAGACGCTGCTGGCCGTCTATTATCACTTCCTTCGGAGAGTCATAACTATGAGCATCAACGCCAATAGATTTTTTCTTATCAAGAGTCGGACATTCCCAAAGCATTAAGTATCCGATCGGATAGCCGCGCATCATGGAATCAAAAAGATCCCGCACCTTCGTGTCTTTCCAGATGAAAGGACGTTGAAGCTCCGGAAGTCCCAATTCTCCTGTATCAATTTTCTCTATCAGCTGATTCACAGTCAGCGTTGTGTTACTGAAAATCTCCGGCATATGATCTGCCCTCCAAATAGTTTCTTACTATGCTCCGCCTTGTAATAAACGTTCTTCAATATATAGACACATATATCTCGTCGTTTTTGATAACAGAGTTTTATCGTCTGATCATTGTTCTGTATTTCAAGTTTATAATTCAGTTGAGGCGAAATACTGCCATTGAATATGCAAAAATGCACACAAAAGCAATCGTATTTATTTACGATTGCTTTTGCGATTGATTTTGCATTCCGAATTCCAGATCCTGACGACAGGACACGTCGGGATAGTTCCATGATCTTTATGAGAAGATCATGCGTCATAAAGGACACATCCTGAATATTTATTGTCAGTCAGCCGAACTATTTTGCAAATAGCGCCGGCCATCGGCCGGCTTTGCGGAGCTTAACGGCCGCGATGCAGAGCGAGCATCCACTTCTTTTCCGCTGATTATCCTACCATTTGACGTTTACACCATTTCTTCAACCAGATAATATCTTCTGTTTGTGTTTGTGCCTTCAAAGTTAACATCCGGCATTTCTTTTAACAAAACTCTTGTCCGGGCAGGACTTAGTTCAATTGCAGCAGCAATATCGTTGGTTTTTGATAATCCATGTTCCTTCAAATATTTCCTGATAGCTATATAATTAGCCTCCGTTCTTCGCTTGTTTTCTTCGCTTGTTTTCTTCGCTTGTTTTGACCTGAAATCAAGCGATAATCTGGTCCGATCAGGGTTATAAAATTCTTCCACAACCGGACTGTTCCACCCCTGATCAGCCCACACCTGATAAATATCAGGGATTCCTCCTCCAGCTCGTTCACCAATTCCAAGCAAATTAAACATTTTCATCAGATTCTTGTTTCGCGGATCTGAAACGCCACCAAGAAGCATCTGTTTTTTCCCGATCCTGATACTTCCTGGATTTTCGATTACCAATGAATTTACATTTTTCTTAATCACAATTCCCTGGGGCAGGTAAAAGTCAGCATTCACAAGGCAGTTAACCAAAGCCCCTCGTACACTGGGCAAAAACTAACAGAAACTGTTTATATCGAAGTTTCTGCTAAGGTAGAGGCATCTAAAGTCACCAAACGCCGTGTCTCTACTTCCGGAATGCTGAAAAAGTTAAGCGTCTCTCGTACCGGATACCATGCGTTTCTAAAAAGAAAAACTTCTCCTTCCAGACAACGCAAGGAAGAAATCAAGAAGCAGATCAGGAAGATCTACGATGCTTCCAGGCAGAACTATGGAGCGCCTAAAATCACAAAAGAATTAAAAAAACTGGGCTATGTCATCGCTCAACGTACGTTTGGTAAGTACATGAAAGAGATGGGAATAAAAGCTCAGTGGATCAAGCCATGGACTACAACCACCAGAGATTCTGACTTTAGCAAAAAACTGCACAACGTCCTTGATGAACAGTTCAATCCAGATCGTCCTAATGCCGTCTGGTGCACTGATATCACATATATCTGGACACAGAACGGTTTTGTATATCTCAACTGCGTTATGGATCTGTATGCCAGAAAGATCATTGCCTGGACACTTGCGGACACCATGGAAGTATCAACTGTTATTACTACGATTAATAAAGCTAAAACTACTCGCAGCACAGCTCTGCCCTTGATTATTCACACCGACAGAGGAAGTCAGTATGTTTCAGAAGCTTGGCGAGAAGCTACTCAGAAGATGCAGAGAAGCTATTCTCATAGCGGCTATCCTTACGACAACGCCTGCATCGAGTCTTTCCACGCTCTGATTAAACGGGAATGGTTAAATCGCTTCAGTATACGCGACTATCATCATGCTTATCGACTCGTATTCGAATACATTGAGGCGTTTTATAACACAGTACGAATTCATAGCCATTGCGACTATATGTCACCAGCTGAATTTGAAAAGCTCTATGAGAAGGTAACTAAGCTGCCAGCCGCTTAAGACTGGAGGGACCTCTCATTTTTATTTGTACTATTTATTGACACAAGACCATACTGCTCTTTTCTGCCGCTCCTTCCGTTCTCCTTACCGCGCTTCTCATAATCGCGGTCAATATCCTCCTTCCATGTGCTACCAGTAAAAGCCATAGCCATTTCTGCGCCACTTTTACACTTTCTGACTCTGCTAATACCCATTCAAGACCGTCAGTAGTGATCACAAATAAAGTCTTTGCTAGTCTATCCTCTTCCCTTGCATACTTACGAACATTACCGATATGATGGATGGCACCGCCTACTGCATCAAGAAGAGCTGTGCAGCCTCAAACGAAGTAATCTTCCTCCGTAAGCTTCTTTATATCTCCAATTGGAACCCTGTCATGGATCACATCTGTCACATCATCAAAGAGAACGGTAGATACAATCGCTTCCCCCTCTACTTTCTGCTGCTTTGCGATCATGGAGTTGAATCCTCCGATGGTATCAGATTCAAGACCTCTCATTGCCTACACTCAAATCATTTACAGTCAGAACGGACGAAATCCTTCTGTGGACAAAACATGTTTGTCGGGATTCTACAAATTTCATCTATCGGTGATAATAGTGATTTTTCAATGTTCTGTTTAAAATTTTTGGCTTCCTCTATATCTATATTAAATATGAATTTGCATTGTTCTATTCTTTTATCATTGTATATAATAGAAAGCACGATTTCATAATCACCTGTTTTCCAGTAAAAGTTTTCCAACAATTCATCTTTAAATTTTCTATAATTCCCTGATTCAGAAAGAATCTTCTTTGCTTGATCAGGCGCAATCCCTTTTTGAAGCAGTTGCTGAGACTCCACAGCCATCGTAGAATAGATTTCACTCAGTCGATCAATCTCCTGAGTATTGGTTGATCCGAACTCTATAAACACCGGATATAAACCTCCCGCTTCCACTTTAAACGGTCTGGCAATCTCACTAGATGATACCGCATTTCCACCAATAGATTGAAATACCGGGATCATAAAAGACGACCAATCTAAAGCAAGTTCTGCTTTGTCCTTTTTTCGAATAACCTTAACTGTTATGTCCTTAACAACAGCTGCCTTATTTTTTGACTCGATAACGCCACCCAAATAGATATATGCGCCGCTTCTATTATAATATAGTTTGATTTTGGCTGATGGAATAAAATTCAAACAAATTTTTCGAAAAAAACGATCCCAAAGTTTAATAATCCAAGGTTGAAGTAATGCTAATATGGCAATTAAGGTTGCAGTTATTTCATATGGCGTCATAACAGCTGAGGTTTCCTGTGGCATACTTTCTTCTCACCTTTCCCGTATCTTTAATAAATTTTCAGCAATGGTACGTTGTGTACTATACTTTCCCATTTTCAACAATATAGCTTATACCATTTAAAATCACCCTTTGATGAAGCATTTTTTATTACCTCTACCCAATACTTCATATCCGAAATTTCGTATCGTTGATCCACCAGAATCGGCAATATAATGGCGATATACCAGAACTCTAAACTATCCGCCGAACGTTTTTCCAAAACATCGGGCCACAATGTTAAAATATAGACCTCCTCTTTTTGCAATACTTTCCTCGCCATCACATCATTTCTGATAAAGAGCAGATACAGGAAAGAGCCATAACCGCTTTTCACTTCTAATCCGTTTATATTGTGAAGTTCCATATTCAAATATTCATTTTTTTCTTCTTTGTTCAACCAATTTACAATTAATTCCATGTGCAGACTTATCCGTCAATTCAGACATTTTCTTTATCGGCTCCGTTGCAAATAACTTGTTATTATTCACATATCCACTGTAAAACTCCTGGATCAGCTTTTCTGCATAAGCTTCGGTGTTCCAACCGGTTATTGGAGTATTTCTTTTTCCGAAATGGTATTGTCTACAGCAATTTCTTGCAGAAAAACGGCGGTGTCATGTATTCCCCCAGTCGTACCATGTCTGCCAGAATATCTCACCTGAACTTACCTGCCTCAAATTGATCACGCGAACCTGAAAATACATGACATTATGAACTTCCTGAAAAATTAACTCTCGGTGGCCTGAAACAGCTCTTTACCACGTAGCTCGTCTCGCTTTTTTATCAACTAATTGAGCTGTTCGAGTTCCGCTTCATATCTGTCCTTGACTTTGAATACAACCAGCTTCTGCTGTTCGATCTTGTCATCGATACTGAGTTCTCTGCTTGCCATTGCCATGCCTCCTTCGTATTGTAGGATTTAAGATCTTCATTGATGCCGACAGCTTGCTTTCGTACAGAGCTTTCGCTGTATCCTGTACCTGTTTGACCTGCGCATTGTGGTGCTCAATTTGCGCCTGCTGTTGAATGTAGTCATAGTTCCAAATATTGTAGAATTGGTTCATTTATATTTGAACACAGCGGAAATATTCAAAATCTCATTGATCATTCTGATATTGCTGCATCTCTTCAATCAATTCCCACAGGTTGCAACCAAGATGATCAATCAGATCTTCATCATCTACGGCAAACTCCTTGGCACGTTGAACAGCATCCATTACATGCGGCAGATAGACATTTTTGAAGTGCAGGCCATGTTTACCATGGTGTGCCTTTTGTGACACTTCTTTGCTGACAAATGTATGATGTTCGGACACCTTCGGATTAGCCAGTAAAAAATCGAGTTTATCCGCATATTCAGATTTGACATCAGAAAGATGAAGCAGTAGCCAGAATTCAAAGCAAGGAGTGGCAATGAAACACTTATAAGATTTCTTCCTGCAGTGATTGAGACAAAGCTGCAATTCCTCCGGAGTATGCGAACCAGCATCCCGATCAATCATAATGCAGAAGACATCGTCATTTTCGGAAGCAGAATCGTTATTTCCTGTTATTGTAAGATACCGCCTGTAGTTTATGTCATATCCAGCAGTAAGCAGCTTCGTCACCAGCCGATTCCGTTTTTTGATCGGGACAGAATTCGGATTTTTAATATACCGTTTTATGAAGTCCATCCCATATTCTGAGACAATCGAGGAGAAATCATCATTCGACAGCTCGTTAGCTATCCCATTGTTTCGGAGGCTTATGTATTCTTCCAATAGCTCCAAAACCTGCTTGGGCGCACTGTGTCCATCTTTGGACGAACGTTGCAGTACTTCAACAGATACAATGCCATGTATTCCAAGATTCTCACGATAGGCCGAAAGTCCCTCAAAGTATTCCTTTTCAGTCGCATTCCCTTCTACTGCAATATAATAGATTCGATACGGACGTATTTTTTCATCCTCAGTCTCTCTATCATATTGGTTGGCACGAAGGCGATACTTATTCTGCATCTTCTATCTCCTCTGTTGAGAAATCACCATTGAACATAGGAATAGCACCATACCGGCCGTTTAAATAGTCATTTCGAACGACCTTATCAAAGCGTTCCTTAAATTTATTCAAAGAATAAATAGTGGAACTATGATCATTTTCTCTTTGTACAAACCAGATCTCATCCTGGCGCAGAAGCCCCAAATCCATGATATTTGGATCCTGCGTTGTTGCAATCAATTGCGTATCACTGTTTCTTGTTTTTTCAAAAAATAATTCTATAAACTTTCTTACCAGATTTGTATGCAGACTTCTGTCAATCTCGTCTATCAGAATTACAGAAGTATCTCCCGTATCATAAAGCAGTGGAACAAGATCAAAGAGTCGCCGTGTACCGTCTGATTCGTCCTGATAATCAAACAGATCAGATGGATTCCCATGGTTAAGCAGCAGTTTGTTGTAGATGATGTTTCCATCCTTATCTTTTCTCAGAATAATCACCTGATTTCCAACTCGTAAGGTCACCGGGTGTTCCTGGGCAGCCTTGGATAGATCAAGCTTTATTCTGGCAGCATCTCCGGACGTCATATCAGAAAACAATTTATCGAAATCCATGGAATGTGACTGGCTTCTAATTGATTCAATCCCCGTGTCAAAATATCCAAGAACACTCTGAAAGAAATCCTTTCTCGCACTGTCTGTTGCAATTTCATTGATCAGATTGTACTTTGTATCCGGAAATATAATAATCATATTACGGAAGAAGAGGTACACACTCTGTATTTCTCCAAATATTCCCTGGCGATTGCTGCTTCTTGAAGCAATATCAGACAGCATTGATTTTTTTCTGGAGGCAGCAGAAATCTCATTGCCGTAATCTTCAAAATAGACACTTAATCTCATAGAAGACGTTTTATCGCCGGCTTTTATGTCCGTCTCTACTGTACTTGTACCGTCCTCTTCGGTATTGCGGTTAAAGATTACAAACTCCTTGCCATTCTTAAACAGACGGACAAGCCATTCCGATATAACCTCTTGTTTGTCATATGAAATTGCTATTCCATAAGAATACTCTCTTCCACCGACCAGAAGATTATATTCAAATACTCCGGGTTTATGATAATTTTCGGAATCTATGCGGAAGAACTGACCGGAGAGATCTACGCTCTCCAGTCCGGATAGAACAATATCACGAGAAAAATCCACTGCTCTGATAAGGCTGCTCTTTCCACCAGCATTTGCACCAAAAATCAATGCACTTTTCAAGATCTTTTTCTCACTTACCTCACGTATATGATCCTGATGCCGCACAATCTTACTGGCAGCCATAGAAATAGACTGTGGCTGATTAAATGACTTAAAATTAGTAACCGAAAATCCTCTAAGCATAATGAGTCCTCCCAAAGCAATCATACAGTAACATTATAGTGAGATTTTCACGTCGTTTCAACAATATATTAAATACAATCAGTTTCAAGTCTGTTTAAATGTGAAAATATCACCTTATCTGTTTTTTGTCACTTCATGCTCTGGAACCGGTGAAACCAATATATTACAGATTCATCTGATCCGTGCAGATAGTCGGTTAGGAGGATGCACAAAGCAAGCAGAGGCGTTCACCCCCCCGCTTTACTCGTTATCCATATTGTGAACTTCCTCAATAATTAACTCTCGATGGCTTCCGGGTTTAATTCTGGGAGTCATCGGTGTTAAGGAAATCTATGATCTCCTCGAATAAATGCTTACTCTGTTCGATGGCCTGAAGCAGCTCTTTGTTCCGCAGTTCATCGCACTTTTTCATCAGCTGATTGAGCTGCTCGAGTTCTGCTTCATAAAAGATGCTTCTCTTGCTTTCTGCGCCATAAGGAGCAGTTCCTGGGCGGCATCCGAATCCTTTGTACGCATCAGATTATCCCAGGCGTCCTCTTTTCCAAGAAGATTCATTCCTCCGTGCCAGACAAGCTGATCATCGATCACCGCGTAGTGATTTCCATATTCCTCTGTCATCACGACATCTACCCCCGCCTGCTTCATTTCATCTGCCATGTACAGCAGATGATCTTCATTATCATATGTCATAATGTCCGAATTCTGGATGATCACGCAGACTTTTACACCATCTTCAATCTTCGGAGTAATCATCTTGACGAAGCGATCGACTTTGCCCTGGTCCAGCTGCGGGCTTCCTATCACGATGCTTTCCTTGGCCTCAAGCAAATCCCTTTCGAAAACATCCATATAATTGCCGGAATCATAGATCGCGTTCACATGATAATCAGAATCCTTTTGGAGAGAATCTGTACCGGAAGCGATACGATATCCGATCTTCTTATAGGTACGCAGTCGTTTCTGATACATGTGGTCAAAGACGCGAATATGAGAATCAACATAATCATAGACGACAGCATTTCTTTTTCCAGGATAGTCTCTGTTCAATCTCCCGACATATTGCTCAACCACTCCGGGTCTGGAAATTGGCATCGCGAGTATCAGTGTATCAAGTCTCGGAAAGTTAAAGCCTTCCCCGATTTTCTGACCCGTAGCAGCAAGAACAACCGTCTCGTCATCCGGAATCTGTGGCAGCTTTCTCTCAATTTCGGCGTTTTCCTGATCGGTATTATCCCCATACAATAGAAGCACATGATCTGCTGCCCCGGACAGCTGCTCCGAAAGAGCCTTGGCATGACTTTTGAAGCGCGTTAGCACTGCTATCGTCCTGTGCAGCGAAAGACATCTTTTGATATCTGTAATAATCTGTGTGTTTCGTACAGTACTGTTCTGCAGCAGCGAATAATATTCCTGAATACCGGCATCTGGACCAAGGGTGTCGGCAACTCTTGTAAAACGTGGACGAACCAGATGATCAATTCCCTGCGCTTCCGCTCTTTCTCTGGCTGTATATGTCATGCGGGTTGGTCCCAGCAGCATATTATTGATGCGCTCCAGATGGTCGCCTCGAGCAGGTGTTGCAGAAACGCCATATACAAATTTACTGGACACCGCCATCAATACCTTCTGCGCACCTGCGGAAGCTCCGTGATGACATTCGTCCATAATGACCATCCCATATGCTTTGAGCAAATCCGAAAGATTTTCCTGCCGGCATAGTGAATCCACCATTGCAAGATCGAGAATTCCTGTCAGCTTATTATTCCCCGCCTTCAGCGTTCCAATGGCACTCGAACGTCTTTTTACTCGCCCCTTTGGTGTCGTATATTCCGGCGGCTGCTCATCTATCTCCAGGAATTTTTCAAATTCCTCCAGCCATTGATTCATCAAAGCCTTGCTTCGGAGAAGGACCAGTGTGCTGACTTTTCTGCTGGAAATCAGGTAGCTGCAAACAGCGGTTTTCCCGAAGGCTGTAGCAGCACTCAGAATTCCATCATCGAACTGCAGAAGTCTTTGTGCCGCAAGATCCTGCTGCAGATAGAGCTCTTGTCGAAACGAAACACGAACAGGTCTTCCACAGCTTCTTTTATTCTGTAAATCAACAGCAATTCCTGCTTCCCTGCATTTGTTTTCTAATTGTTCCAGCAAGCCCCGTGGAATTCGGATATATCCATCCGTATCCTGACCCAGATACTGAATTCTGGCCGTTGCATGGTTGGAATGCCCCATTGCTTTATTCTCTTGAAATATCGGGTTTGTAAATGACGCCAGAGAACGGATCTGATTCTGAATTCCCGGCTTTAGATTCAGAGCATCAACATAGATACCGTCTGCAAGTACGATGTGCAAGGGTCCTGTGATATCTTCTTTCCTGAAACAGCTTCGGTTCTCCCAGGGCCGCAGGCGATTTTGCCCAAGATTCACCACAGCGTATCTGCCGGAAGCAGACATTGGACCTTCTTCTGCCTGCCATTGAGCAAGCAGCGCAATCAATTCCGGTTCTGTATATCTTCTCCTTTGCGTTAATTGTGCCCATTGATCCGGACAGGCATTCCAGTTCTCATCCACAAAAGCACTGTTTCCATCTTTTAAAGCCAGCCCTTGAAGAGGAAGTGCGATAAGATTGCCTATGCTGTCAGAACAATCCTGAGACGGATACATTCGGTCATAATAATCAAAAGAAAGCAGATTAATCGATTTTGCGCCTCTTTCCAGTAAGCCATATCCAAAAGCCCTGGCAACAGAAGCTTTTACCTTTCCTGCAAAAAAGATCCAAACATGCGCTCCCCTTCCTGACCGGGATCGTTCCACCAGGCAGTCAATATGATTGTTCCTGCACATCAGCCGAAGCGCATCCACTTCATCTTTCCATCGTTCTCCCTCATTTGCACCGTCGGCTCGCTCCGCTTTATCCTTATGATGATCAAAATCAAAAACAAGGAAATGACAGGTGTCATCATCAAACAGCGGATACACTCCGATTGCATCATCTCCGAACTTACTCTTTCCAAGCAAATGGCTCAGTATCACTTTTCCTGTCAACGGAATCCATTTCCTGACAGGGCATTGGTTTTTCAGACAATACCGACTGCTGCCATTTTGAAACGGACACTTCTCGCTCCATCTGTTTGCACACTGCGGATAATATCCGCCCTTCTTTCCTCTCCTGGCATATACATCCGGTCGTCCATGAAACCATTTGTAAAAAAGACTTAACATCTCTCTGGTAATGGTCGGATGCTCGATTCTTGCTCCTTGATCCGGATCGTACAGATCTTCCTTTCTGCAAGAGCGAAAGGCCATGCTTTCCGCCGCAGGAATGTTCTGCCGATGCAATTGTGCTCTGAGCGCCTCATTTTCGTTTTGAAGATCACGTACAATCTGTCGCAGGGACTCAACGTCATAGGCTTCAAGATTCATAAAGGTTCCTCAGCCTCCTCCGGAACATTCAACACGATTTCAACGCCTTCAAATGTCCTCTTCCAAGCTCGCCCATCATCAGAATCAGTGCTATGTAAAACAATCCCATGTTGTAAATCATATATCTGGTCTGCGGGAAAATAATAGCTCCCACCACCATACAATTGACCAGTGTTCCGAGAAGAACCAGTGACGCAAGCAGAATCGTATCAACACACCGCTTCTCTTCTGCCGCATTGCATGAATTCTTTTCTGACACCCGGCATGAAGCACCGGACTTATGTTTTTCCCTCTGGATCAGAAGAAATAAAGTCGACAGATAGGAAATCCACAGGACCAGAGATGCCCAGTTGAGCACCGTGCTGACACGAAGGACGGTATTGACAAAGCCCTTGCGGACATTGTTGATCCAGAGATACAGAAGACGTGAGGGGTTCTGTCGGATCAGCACATGCTCCAGACTCTGACAGACCTGATCCGTCGCAATCGCAAACTCCATGCTCCCTGGGATCAGATCCGGCTGATTCGTTCGCACATAGCTGTCCACAAGAGGATCCAGGACCTCAAAGCCGATGATGTCATAGCTGTCCGCATAGTGTGAGCAGAGCTCCACCCAGGAGCCAGACGGTGCATCCACATATCGAAGCTGCTGTCCTGCAAGCTCTTCTTCAATGCTGAGGAAGAGCTCACGCAGGTTATCCGCGTCATCGGGTGCAGCTTTTTCATTCGATGCAAACAGCTCTGCATCCTTCTCGGTAACTGTGTAGAGCAGCGTACTGTCAATCTTATCCGCACTTCCCGTATGGAAGGACCACACACCGTGAAACGTCAGGTTATAAACGTGTCCGATCAGAAAAATCAGAACTCCTGCACAAAGAAGTGCCGCAGCATCCCGGGAAAGCCAGCTCAGCGCCTCTTTTCGTGTTCCTGTTTTACCGAAGCATTGCTGCCCGCTTTGATTTGCGGCCTGATTTCCGGTTTTCACGAAGCTGCGGTACCGGATCAGGAGCCGCAAATCTGCAAAAATCACGGTAACTGCAAAGATGATCAGGGTAATGGTCAGCTGCTTGTGCTGGGATGCACATAAAACCATCATCAGAACAGAAAGCCGGAGATATCTCTTCCAGGATGTTTCGTTTCCGAGCTCCATTCTGCGGCGCTGCCTCAGATACTGAAAAAGGCTCAGAAGGAACAGGATATAAAAGGAAACGCCAAAGCCTTCTGTCATAATACTCTGCGTGTAGGTTGATCCCCGTTTTGCACCGAAGCGATTCAGAAGATCAACACCCCACATCACAAGATTTGCCGCAGCAGCAAAACGAAGCTTTCCGCTGATTTCATAGCAGAGCTTCGAAAGAAGCCACACCGTAACAGCCGCAAGAATCGACTGGACTACAATAACCGCCATCAGATAGAGCGGCTCCATCGCAGGTGCTTTTCCCCCGAGACGATCCGTAAGATCCCAGCCGTGCACCATCATATTTTCACCGAAGAGCTTGCGCATAAGCCACAGGAAGGTGGGATAGATCGGCTCTCTCGTGTAGTCCATCGTGGCGTAGCTGTTCGAATCCCGGCACCAAACCGGCCCGTCAATCAATGCGAAGCCAATGTAGGCTGCAAGGTTTACAAAAAGGATCAAAGGACTCCAATGCTCGTTGATCCGGCAGGGCAGACTGCGCCGCTTAATCCTGCTGTTGTTCATGTGGTTCATAGATACGTTTCTCCAGATTTTTCGATTGAATTTATGCTTTTGCCCAGACTGCTTAATCATGACTGCATTTCAGTCTGGGTTACAATTTCTTGCTCTCTGTCCTCCGGCACTCTTTCTGCACAGAAAAATCATCAGAATCACTCCGGCAAGCGACACAAGAATCCCCGCCGTTCCGCCGGGCGTGCGATATATCAACCGGATTTCGTGGTTCCCTGCCTCAATCGGCATGCCAAGATACATCAGATTTGCTTTCTGCAGCTCGGCCTTTTTGCCATTATCATATGCCGTCCAGCCCTTGCTGTACGGGATGGAGAACACCAGATACCGGTCCTGCTCTGCATTCACCGTTCCTGTGATCTCGCTGCTTGCAAAAGACAGCGGATTCCGGTGAAGGTCGACATCCGTCATCGTGCAGACGAGCCGGTCCACCGCATGCCGCATCATCTCCTCTGTCGGCTGGACAACAACGGCAAGCTCTGACATGGAATAGACTCCTTCGCTCTGGAACGTAATTTCCAGTGCATCTGCTCCATGGCTCCGGTATCCCATGTTGATGGCAAAATCCTTCCAGCCGCTGTAATACTGGTTGATTTCCGTTTTATAGTTCAAAGTCTTGTCCGTCAATGCAGTGCCGTCTCGCAGGGCAGTGACCTGGATGGGATAGATTTCCTGCATTTCTGCCTGGGTATCCGATTTCGCGCCTTCCCCGTCTTTCACGTCGAGTGGTCCGGCGTCAAGATCACGCAGCACCAGATAGGTTTCCGCCTCTTCTGCTGCCTCAAAGCGAAGCGTCACCTTCGCTCCGGCCTTCGTCACACGAAAGCACGGGGCAGAGGCTTCCTTCCCATTGTCCGCAGCAGGCGCCACAGGGCCTTCCAAAGCATTCGAGACTCCGTCATCAGCTTCTGCAACATACGAAACGCCGTCTCCGGTTTCTACAGTGTACGTGCGCTTTTCCTCTGAGAATTCCGGCTGCACCTGCTCCAGACCGCTTACTTTGGCTTGCAGGCTTTCTTCATTCCCGGTTTCCTGACGGTCCTCTTTCCCGGCATTCATCCTCTCTTCGTCTTCACTTTCAAGAACAACGCCCTGAAGCAATGCCTCCTGGCGCTCAGTCAGGTCCATCGCATCAAACGCGCTTCTTGAAACAAATCCGGTATAGGTATAGCCAATCGGCAGTGCAAACGTATTCTGATAAATGTGGTAGGTCGGTACCACGGGCTCCCAGCTGTCATCGCCGTACACGGCACCTGATTTTTCCTGAAGGCTCTCCGCGGAATTCCAGGCTTCCACGGTTCCGCAGTCTGCAAAGCCGTACGGAACAAACTGTTTCTCGTAATCATTGTCGTAGGCAATGGTGTAATATTTTACCCCGGCGAGTGCCTCCAGCGCGGTTCGATCGTCCAGGCCGGTATAGCTGAAGTTCTGCTCCTCGTTTACGCCAAGCGCCTTGAAGAAATCGGCCACGGAGCCGTTTGCAAGGCTCCAGCAGAACTGCGTCGAGGAGGTCTGTGTCTGCGTTCCCGCATTGTAGGTAAGGTCCCGGCCGGTATAACGGTAAAACACCGGATTCTCCGCTGCGGCCGCATACTGCGTCACCGCAGCCGACTCATTCCGGTTTGCAGCAGTCATGTACTCTTCTGCCGTCTGCTCATCTGCAAATTCCGACGGAAAGCCGTTCTGACCGGAGCCGCCGTTTTCTCCTGCAGGGATGCGGACGTAGCCGATTACAATATTCAGCGCAATCGTCACAAGGACAAGCGAAAATGCGAGGCCCTGGCCAATGTTTTTGCCCCGGAAACGGATCTGCTCATCGCTCCAGACAACCGTAAGGACAAAGGCAAACAGGAATTCCACGGCAAACGTCCACCGGTTGATCACATATGACCCGCCATTCATCACATAACCGGCAGCAGGCAGGCACAGCATCACAGCCGCGCCGATGACCGCAAGCTTCAGCTGCCCGTGCCCCCGCAGGAAAAACAGTGTGATCACCGCCGCGATGCAGACAACCGACAGGCAGAGCTCGGTGTCATACAGCGGATGGTTGATAAAGGTCACCGCATTTTTCAGAAGCTCCGAATAATATTCCTTCTCATAGAAAAGAGGCAAGCCATACGATGTGGCATTTCTCGGATCGCTTTGAAACTGCACCAGAATCGGGATCAGCACCGCGCCTGCTGCCATCGTTCCCGCGGCGGCATAGCCAAGAAGCCGCAGGAGCCTGCGGAGTGCCTCCGGAATCCAGCTTGCGCAGTTCCTGCGATGTGTTTGCCCCGCTCCTGCGTTGCCAGCGCCTGCATTTCGGATCGCCTGTTCTCCGCGCGTCCTCGCGATCACCCGCACCAGTGCATAGACCGCGGTCATCAATGCGAGCATGTAGAAGAAATAGAAGTTGGACAGGGCCGCAAGCCAGACGGTCACAAGGAAAATACGCGGCTTCCTCTCCCGCAGAACCTTCTCGACGCCAAGGAAGAGAAGCGGCAGATAGATCATCGGAGTCACGAAAAACGGATGCAGCATTCCAAGATACAGCACGGTCCCGCTGAAAACATAGCAGAGCGCACCGCATAAAATCGGGAACGAACCGGAACCTGTAGTCATGCAGCTCCCGGTTCCATGGAGCTGCTTTCTTCCGATCATATATTCTGCATACGCAGAAAACGAAAGTCCTGCGAGATACGGCCGCAGCAGAATCAGGAATTCGAAGTAATACTTGGTAAACCGCTCCGGAATGAATACCGTCAATGCCGTCAACGGCTCTCCGATGCAATAATAGTGGAGCGTTGTCAGGACATCCGAGCCATAGCCGAGACCGAAGGACCAGGCCTGCGGCGTCAGAGAATGATCATGAAGAAAATGCCACAGATTCCCCCGAAGCCACTTCCCGTAATAGGCAAGTGCGCGGAGATGCTGCCTCCATGCATCCGCATGGTAGACCAGCGAACGGTTCTGCAGCCTGAAAAACAGGACCAGGAGTCCAGCCAGAATCAGATACAGAATGGTATATACCAGGAAGTACCGCAGTCTGCGGTTTGATTTGCGATTTTTCAACATGTTTTCCTCTTCGGCACCAGCTTCGATTCCATGGTGTTCAATATCCTGCAGGACATCCTCGGGAGGGCGTTCTGCGTTTTACGGTACCAGCCTTCTCACAAGCGGAATCTTCTTCAGCAGCCATGTAATTCCCGCACTTAGAAAGAAAATACCGACTGCCCCTCCCAGCCTCCAGCTAAGCTTTGTTGTCTGAATATCCCAAAGGCGAGGCAGACCGACCACGAAAAAATAATGAATCAGATAGATTCCATATGTCAGAAAGGACAGGGACATCACACATTCCCGCACCGCTTCCATCCTGCTTCCGAAAAGCTTCTCGTAGTCTGCGTATTTCAGAAATACAAAAACAGCAGCTGCCTGCAGAAAGGCCGGAAAATTCGTATATCCCTTAAAGGTAACATCGACTCCGATCTCCCCCTCGGAAGCAAGGATCGTCCCGATAAACTGCATCAGCCATCCAATGATCCCGAGCAAATAGAAGGCACACCGCGTCTTCCTATCCAGATCCACGCGGTCCAGAACATACCCGAGCATGACATAAATCAGATATCCTCCCGCGATCGGAGGAATCAGCTCATGGTTCATCTGAACATCAAGAAGCCTGCATACAAGCGGCAGAATGCAGACAAAGAACATCCCGCAGAGAATTGCATACAGATATGTGCGCACCTTATGCTCCACTCGGCTCAGAACCGGCATCGACAGATAGGCACCAAACAAAGGGAGGAAGAACCAGTATATGGAAAAGGTTTTTGCATTCAGGATATCATTCAGAACTCTTGGAAAGCTCCAGTCTATGGCTCGTTCATAAAGAGCCGACAGATACAGCTCTGCCGCAAGGCTCCAGAACAGAAACGGAATCAGAGTACGCGATATTCTCTTTTTCAGAAATTCCACCGTGGAATACCGCTCCCGATAATCCAGCAGATTGGCGCCGGACAACATGAAGAACACCGGAACCGGCCAGTAAAAAAAGGTTTCCAGAAAGCAGGAGGTGATCCAGAGTCTCCCTCCCGGCTTTGTCCAGAACACAAAATTTGTATGAAGAATGATCACTCCGAGGCAGGCTGCCACATTCGCAGCTGCCATGTAGAATTTTTTCTCACCTGTTTTCGTATAGTACCTCCGCTTCAGGGACAGTTCACTTCAGGAACATTTAGTTTTCTGCAGATGTCTTCCAGAATCTTGCAGGTCCTTGCCACGCCCGCAGCAACGCAGTACTCCATCAGAGCGGTGTCGCGGTTTCTTTCATAAATTCGGAATGCCTGCCGGTATTTTGACTGATTCAGAGGAGTGATATTCCTACCAATCAGGATGCATTTCCCTGTTCCAATTCATCCCTGTTATGAAGTGACCATTGTCAAGAGACAATTACAGGAAATTTCCGT
>ERZ1026872.62-NODE-62-length-50577-cov-44.043328_pt1 | contig 50577 bp, 82 predicted proteins | sample MGYA00380166_ERZ1026872 | MGnify/ENA primary metagenome ERZ1026872 (study PRJEB33269, sample SAMEA4719802) | human gut metagenome | biome: human-associated habitat; feature: organic feature; material: feces | place: Cameroon | collected 2013-10 ... | reverse complement strand
ACGGGCAAATCCATTACTGCTGGATTATGGGTGTTATCGCTCCGACTCCTGGCACGCTTGAGCGCCCTGTAAATGTGATGTATATCGGATTCCATCAACAGAGAATTATGATCGCCCCGCACGCAGTTACAGCCGCAGACCTTGACAGAATGCATGTTTATGTAAGCGACGGATCGAATTTTGTTAGCGAGTTTGTAGGTAAATTCCTCGGCTTGGAGCCTGAGCGGTCTGCCACTGAAAGGGAAAGTATCAGCCCGTGGCCTAACATGGCAACACAAAACCAAACGCCGGAAACATCGCCGGAACCAAAACAGGAAAAGAGAGAGGAAAAATAAATGACAAGATCAAGCGGAGTAACAAACGTTGTGGATCACCTATCAGCGCGAGCGCGCAAGATTGCCGATGATGGCTATAGCAAAACTGACATTCTGAAATCTGCAATGTCGGATCTTAAAGCTCTTGGCGGTGTTGGCGGTATGCTGTCAATAATGACAACTGGAGATCTGAGCGCAAAGCAGCGAGAGCTAGCCGAACGCCTGGCGGTGAAAGTGATCGCATTTCTCGGAATTACAGAACCAGCAAAATAAAAAAGGAGCCGAAAGGCTCCTTTATTTTTAGAATGGGATATCGTCGTCAAAGTCGATTGGCGGCTCTTGGCTCTGCCGTGGCTGGCTTTGGCTTTGTTGCCGTGGTTGGCTTTGCTGTTGCGGCGCTGCGCCTCCGCGCTGGCTAAACAGAAGTTTCGGGAAGTCTGCCGCTTGCATGGTGACATACGTCTTGCCCTCATACTCTCGCAATTCTGCCTTGAGCACTTCGCAAGAAACAGAGATCACCTTGCCAACCTGGAACGCTTCATCATACCAGTTTTTCATGCCCTCAGATCCGGCGCGAGCATTAAAGAAAAACGTGTAATTGGTGTACTGAGCGTTTCCTTCACGGTCTTTGTAGCGCTCGGACAACTCAACTACGTAAAGCGTGCCGTTTTGAGTCTGCTTGATTCGCGGCTCTTTTCGAATTTCTCCGGTAATAATGTGCATTGCTTTCTCCTGTAAAATTGGGGCGGCTAGCGCCCCGCGTTATCATTCAAAACTGGTAATTGGTTGCGATTCTACAGCTTGCTTTTGTGGCTCGTCAACCTTAGGAGCAAGGTTTTGTTTTGGAGCCGCCGCGCTGAATCCGCGAGCGCTTCCTATCTCAATCTCAGCTTTGCGCTTCTCGTAGTGCTCTTTAATGATAACCTGATTCGCTTTGTCGCTTGACTTCCACGCATCGCGCAGAACGCTTTGCAGGTCGTCTACGCTTTCGCACTTATCAAGATCGCGCTTCCAATCTTGCGCAGACTTAACGGCAATTTGCGCGTCGTCGTCAGCCTGGCTTAATCCGAACGCTGCCGCCAGCGCATAACGTCGCCCGTAAGTGAAAGCAGATCCAACGCCTTGAGGGTCGTTTTTTACGATTGGTATATCAAAGTAAAATTTAGCCCATTGACCGGAAACGTGGATCACAGTCGTTTCAACGCGCATTGTGCTTTCGATGCGCTCTCCGTCCTGCATGACCATAAGTGAATTATCAGTGAGAGCAGGAGTGATTGCGTCAAGAACGCTGTCAAGCGTAGCGTATTTGTTTTTTAGGTGTGTGTTTTGGCGATCTTTCTTTACCTTAACAAACTGACTGCGTGCCTTGTGAAGCGCTGGCAAAATCTTGTCGAAATTCTCGGATAGCTTCATTTCTTGCTCCTTAAAGGCGGCTTGCGCCGCCGTTGCTGATTAGTGTTTTACTTGTTCGCCGTTGTGCATTTCGATAAGCTGGCTAATCAGCTTGTCGGTGGATTCCTTCATCATCTTAATGGCATCAGGATCATCTTTGACCATCAGCGCAGTGGCTACCACATTGTCAACCGCTTCAATGACGCTTCGGATGTATTTCATTTCATCCTCGCCGTCAGCCGGATTTAGCGGTTTAACAAATTCCTTCATCGCTGCATTGACTCGCATCACAAACATGCGCATGTGAGCTTCACAGACCGCGCTAATCATTTCTTCATTGGTGATGTTTTCCATTTTGATATCCTCTCTTTGTTTACTCGATGGAGGCATTATAACACCTCCATTTTCATTTGTTTAGCTATTTGTGCTGTTTACAGGAATTCTTTGTATTGGCGGCGCACCCAATCAGGAGTAGTAAGCGAAACCTCCGGCGCTCCGTTTGCGTATGAAGGCCAGATGTTATGTGCCTGGCACATTGCAAACTGATTGATAACGCTCATGTACTGAATGCGCCCGATCTTGAGTTGCTCGCTGTTCATGCGGTACGCAAGCGGCAAGTAAGGTTTTTTCTTCTCCTGAGCCAGCAGTCGAACAACCACAGGTCGCTTCTCGTTAGGGTAAGCCTTGCGGAATAGGTCGTGCTGCAATGACATTTTTAGATAGTAGCCGTGATTAAAGGCTAGGCGCTCAAATTCGAGAGGATTTGCGCTCATTGTGGTTTTGTAGTCCGTGATAACGATAGCCTCAGGATAAACAACGTCCTCGCAAATCGGCTGCCCTTTGTCGTCGTAACCAGTGATAAGCGTAAACTCTACATTCTCGCATTCGTCAATGTGATCAAGTCGTACTTTAACCTTGACGCCATTGATAACTCCGAAAATCGAAAGCTCTCTCTGAGCTGTTGGGCTATTCATGCACGCGTTATGCTCTGGTATCGACTCAAGAACCTGGCGCATCGCTACGCAAGCGTCGTAGTCTTTCGCGTTGATAAGCTCTACTCCAGCCGCACGCGCTTCGGATTCTGCGATCATTTCTATTAGCCATTGCAACTGCAAATCTTCACCGCAATCAACCATCATCTTGATCAGGTCTGGATATTGCTTCCCGCTTGTACCTTTCAGGCCGAATGATTTCAATTTCGCAGCGAGAGCCGTTTGGCTGGTAATCAGATCCTTAAATTCCTCCGGCGCTGGCGCTCTGCGATATTGCGCTTCAAAAAGTGCCTTGCTCTCAAAATTAGTGTGCGACTGCGTGCCGAAAACAAGAGGCTTTGCGTTTTCGTCTCGCTCCTTGAATTTCCATGAAGCAGGCGAGGATTGGAAAACCTCAGCCAGATTCGAACCGCTTGTGTACTCAGCAGTCCAACTATTCGGATCGTGATAAACACTGTTCGGCATTTCTGCGCTCGTGAAAACCTTAAACTCACTCATTATCTTACTCCCGTGTGTTGGTATACGTGCATTGTAGCCATTTGTGGCGTTTAGTCAATACCTGTGATTGTTTTTTCTGTTCTCGAAACACATCTTTAAGTCACGGAAACAAAAACAGCACTTAAGCGCATGATTTTTAAAGGCGTTATTCTTTGTTTCATTGTTCACGGATTTGCGGTGGGGTTTATGTATATACACATAAAATGGCTGATAGAGATATCACCAAACCAGAAAGCCAATATGCCAGTTAACACTGAAACAGTGGAAACAATAAAGAACAATATACAAATACATATAAACTAAACTATTGATTTTATTATATATTATAGATGATTTATTTTGTTTTTTCTGTTCTAAAACGTTATGCGATTCTGCGGTGGGCGCTGTCGTGAACAACGAGAAACAAAAAGAACAAAGATGATTTTGGTTGTGAAAATAATCTCCATTTATGGTATTGTTATTACTCACTAATGAAGCGAGGAATCAATTATGAAAAGATTTGCGGCTTTAATCGCGGCGGCGCTCCTGAGTGGTTGCGGCGCTACGGCGACGGGCAATCTCAAAGAAGTGAAATGCACAGCAGATTACGAATTAAAGACCTTCGTTGTGGCTGGAAATGCGGAAGTCAATATAAGCGCAATGCGTGAAAACAGATTCGGGCAAAAATATCTCCGCCTGAGCACTGACAATAAAAAGTTGCGCTTCGTCAATCGCTGGCAACCTGCGGATCAGTTTACTAACTTGAGGTGCGAATAATGAATTACGGTTACGCAATATATGACGAACACGGTCGAGAAATGACAGGGTTAATAACTCCTGTTTTCCTTCTCGGCAAATTTACGCAAGAATCCGGCTCGGTAACTTATTATAATCAGCCGCCTGGCAAAACGTTAAAAGCTGCATATGTTGGCGTGCAATCCTGGAAGGGAACAATGCCAGGAGCGCCGACACTTACAGTATCTGGGAATACTGTATCGTGGAGCGGATTAAAAGGAGGCGAGTCTAATTACATATACACTTTTTGGGGGTAATCATGTACGGAATGCAAATCACGCGCCCTGATGGGTCGCTCTGGCTTAGTCCAGATTTTACGCCTATCAACTTGATAACAAAGGGGAATTTGAATCCAGCCGTTGGGTCTGTTTTCAGCACTCCGATCCCGTTCCATAAAACTTGCTTTTTCTTTGTGAGAATGGGTAACAGGTCATTCAATGCCTTTGACCAATTTAATAATGGAGGTTATCACGCGCTTAAATTAACGCACACATTCGACAATCCAGGTTACATAATGGTTTATGCGTTTAGCGATATGGTTACGCCACCTGGCGAATACAATATTGCATTTTATAATGCTAGCGGTGAAATGACTTATCACGGCGGAATGAAGCCGCTAGAAGTGCAACAAGTACCAGTCAGCGGAGTAACGTTTGACGTCGAACTTGGTTACTTGGCTGCAACAACACCAATTCAAACTGCTGCGTTTACTGTTCGAAACCCATCATTGGGCGGCAATAATATTTATATTGCTCATGCTGGCGCTTCCGGCAGTAGAATATATTCAACTGCAAGACAAGTTGCACAGGGGCCAGGTCATGTTGGTATTAACTTTTCAAACTCAATTCTTGCAATAAACGCTTCAAAATATGACTAAAAATAATGGGGGCATATGCCCCCATTTATTACCACCCTCCAGTAATTCTCCCAATCTGCACACGCACAACGCCGTTTGCATCCCTTACGGTAATCTGATCGTTAGTCTGCTTCATCGCACCTTGCCCTGGCGCTCCGCCTCCGTAGTTCTCAAAGATACCGTTTTTATCAAGTCTCCATCCGGCCTGGTTCCATACGTAAGTATTTGAGCGGATATCACCTCCGATCATAGCGTTGGTGATTGAGCCGTGTTTAATGATCGCGCTGTTCATGATCACTTGACCGTTTTCAACAACAAACGGCAACGTGTAACCGCCTCCGGCACTGCTCAAGATGCCAAATCGACCAGCGTCAAACAACACTTGCGATCTTATTCCTGCGCCGTCCGCCACAAGCCCCACAAACATTCCTGCGCTGTAGTTAACGCCGTTATAGGTTAATCCCAGCTTCATTTCATAACGCGCCCCAGCGCCGCCAGCGTTCGCCCACGAGTCAACCTTCTGCGCAATCGCCGCTTCCGCATTTCCCATGCGTGCGCTTAACACGTTATCAGCCGACGCTCGCGCTTCCGCTTCGTTCGCAATGGCTTGCTCAACCTTTGAAATGTTGGCGGAAACTTCCTGCTCAATAACCTTGTCAAGCTCTCCGATCTGCCTCGTAAACTTAGCGTCTAGGCTCTGCACTGCTTGCGCTCGCGCTTCGCTTTCGTTGCTGACTGCCTGGTTTACTTGACCGATGCTTGCGGCGGTTTCCTGCTTAACGCCTTCAATCTCTTTGTTGAACTTCGTTTCAAGACTCTGCACCGCTTGCGCTCGTGCTTCCTCTTCCGTTGCGATTGCGTCTTTAACTTCCTTGATGCTTGCGCCGATATCGTCATTGATAGTTGCGCGTAGCTCTTCGATTGCCGTCACTCGCGCTTGCGTTTCGTCAGCAATCAGTTGTACAGCTTGCCCGTATTCCGCCTTACGCTTGCCGTTCTCCTTGCGAGTCCATTTCAAATCCGCGTCGGTTGCCAATGCGTTTTGAATAATGGCTTGCGCTTGGTATTTGATCTTGTTGGCGCTGATTGTGGCGTTTTCCTTGAAGTCCTCAAACTCCGGCGAGTTTAGAATGTCGTCGAGAATGTCGCCCAAAATATCATCAACGTTGATTGATGCTTGTCCGCGCACAAAATCAGTCCACGGCGACACGTTTCCGATACGGTCAACGGTTCGCGCACGATACCAGTTAGTGAAACCGCCCGGCAAAATGCTGTGCCAGTATTCGTGCTGTGGGTACGGTATCAGCGAAAGCAAGCTTGCGTTTTCCTCAATCGGCCTTCCGTCCGAGTCCGGCGTTTGCTGTAGCTCCACGTATGCGGTATCGGTAGACGACGGATCAAATCCCCACTTGACGCGAATCCCGAAAATCTCGTCTGTCGATGCGGTCATGTTTGTCGGTGGCAATGGCTCGCCAACTTTACCCGTCAGTGACGCGCTCACAATTCCAGACCACGGCGAGGCGCTACCGCCAGAAGAAACCGCACGCACTCGGACGTGATAGTTTCCGGCGTAAATGCCTTCAACCTCTATTTCCTTGTTTGCGGTCTGTGGCGTGTTGTGCCAGTTACCATTGTCTTTCCGCCACTGCATTTCGTACATTGAGGCGTATTGAACCTTATCCCAACTAACGTGCATCGTTTCAACGCTCATTCCCTGCACAACGCGAGAATAAGACGTTACTTGCACGTTTTCCGGCGCTGGTAAAACGTCCGGCTGCACAATCGAAGTTGGACGGTCGTCAATGTTCACGCCGTAATCAATTTCGTCGTACTTGTTCGGATCGTATTCGACCGCCGTTATGCTGTAAGTAAATTCGTCGTCGTTTTCGCCTTTGCTGATCGTGGTTACAACGTATTGTTGCAACGCAATATCGGTGCGCTCTATCGCAAACACGGTGTCCGGTGGCACGTCGAAATTAAAGCCTATGTTTAGCTCTAAAGTCTTGCCGTCTGCGCTCACGTTCGCAATGGTGCGCTTTGCTGGCTTTCCATCGGGTCTGTTTATCATGATGAAATCGCCAGGCCGCGCGTCAACCTTAAACGGAAGGAAAACTTGAAGCCCGACCGCCTCCATTAATCGCCCTGATAGGTTGAGCGTTAAGGCGCTGCTCCAGAAGTTGTCCGCGATTGCGATTACGTCACCGATAGACGGGATCATGCCCTCAAGGCCAGTAGCAAAGTTTACCGTTGTGCTGCGCAAGTTGGTTTTCAGAACCCAGCGCCCTCGGCGGTTCGCTTCGCTGCGTCGCGTACACCCAATAGCCGTAATGCTGGTTGGGTTATGACCGAAGCGCATAGAGGCTTCAACATCAAAAACGCCTTCAACGTCCTGATTGTATAAGTTTTGCTCGTCGTCGAATGTCACGTTGCATTGCGTGTACATGCTCTTTTCGCTTGCGAATGTGTACGAAAAATCACCGTTAACAACGTTGTCATTCGTGAATATGTAAGACGGATCTCGCGGCTTATCGATCACGACTGAAAGGCTTTCGCCGTTCCAAAAGCTCATACCTCGGAAGATTGAGCAAATATCACGGATAAGCTGATATGCTTCAGTCTGGCTCTGGATCACTACGTCGCACAGATAGCGCGGCTCCATCCCGCCTTTTCCGTCCGGCACAAGCTGATCGCAATATTGCGCCGCCTCATAAATACTCCACTTATCCAACGCAATCCCTAATTCGCGCTGATCCAATCCGTAACGCTGGTTTGTGATCAGGTCGTACAGAATGAAAGCTGGATTATTCGACCATGCCTTTTTCCAGGTGCCATCCCACTTGCCGTTATACGTCCGAGAAATCGGATCGTAATTGGTTGGCACGTTGATAATTTTCCAGCGCTTGCGCGTTGAAATGTTCGGCATCCGGCTTGGGAATAACTCGCTGTCGAACTCAACGAACACAAGACCAGTCAGCGGATAACGAAACTTTGCGTCGATTACTTCGGCGTAGCTCTGCAACTGGATCTTATTTACCGTGTTGCTGCTGGTGCTATCCGGCGTTACTCGCGAAATTCTGATCAATACCTGGTTGTTGAATGCTGGCAGGTCTACCCTGCGGCTTCTGTCGTAACCGCTCGTGGTTTTACCGTTAATTTCGTCTGTGAAATATTCACGGTACGAACCACCATCAACCGCCATGTCAACACGATAAACCACGCTTACGCCTACGCGGTCGCCGTCGTCCTCCATGTGAACGCCTTGCGGCATCATCATTTTGATTCGGATCGCGGATAGCGTTTTGTTTGTGACGTTAATCACGAAAGGCGTTGTTGTTGAAACCTCACGTGCAACGGTGATTTCGCTTGATGTATCGGTAAAGCCTTTAATGTATTCCTGATCCTGCGTACCTGGTCGAAATTCTGCGGTTACGCCTTGATAGTTTAGGCTTCCGTCGTCGTTCATAACCGGAACGTCGTCAAGCAACAAGTTTCTCAAGGAAAACTCTGGATCGCATTCACCATCTGATACAGCTAACAGAACTTTGATTTTGTTAATCGAAATCAGGTTGTCAGCCATTTCAACGGGTGTGTGCGGCTTGGACGAGCCGCCCTTACTTCCGCTTATCATATTTGGCTCCTTATGTTTTAACATTTTGTGCTACGAATAGGTTTATTATACGGGTGCAAAAAAACCCGCGCAAGGCGGGCTTGTGTTTAAACTTTATCCTCTGCGTAGCTGCCAGCAGACCAAATAGCGCCGCCAACGGTGCGGTAGCCATACGGTAACGGGATCGGATACCCCGCCGCCGTGGTGTTGACCGCTCCGCCGAAAGCGTAAGATGGGGTGTTTTCCGCCGCCTGGCTTGCCATTCGTGCGCCGCCTTGCTGCGGTGAAATCATCTGCATAACGCCACCCAATACCATTGCGCCGCCCATCATGAAAGCGGAGGACGCAAGAGCACCCATTGCCGCCAGCGATGCGCCACCAGTAAAGAACGCCGTAGCCATGATTACCGCGCCCAAAACAACCTGGAACAAGCCGCCAGATTTTGAACCTGTCGGGATCGGGATAATGCGCACATCTTTTGCGCACTGCCACGCCTTTTCGTCATGCTGGCCTACGTTGCGACCATCAACAAATATTGCGTACTTCATGCGCGATCCGATTTCGCTTTGCATGTAGTCCTTAAATCCTTCAACCTGGCTTGATAGCGCTCGTATTGCTTCGGGGTAGCTGTCAACCGCGAATTGATGGAATACGCCGAAGCGACGCCCCAGCGAGCCGGAAAGCTTGATTGTCTTAACCGTCATATTCTAGATCCTTATGTCTGCAAATCATTTTCGTGTGCTCCTGATACCAGCCGGAATATAAATCCACGCGCGACAACTTGCCGAAGGCGTGGTGCAATAGCTGGTTGTTGCCTAAGTAAATTCCGGCATGGTTCCAGACCTGTGATTGTAGCTGCATGATTACCATATCGCCCGGCTCCGGTTCCTGATTGGTTGGCACAAAGCCTTCTTTCAGATAGTTGTCCTGGTAAAGATTTTCGCCATGCTCCGGCTTCCACCATTCGTAAGGTTTGCGGAAGTCGTTCAATATAACGCCCTGCTCTTTATGCCAGGCCATAACCAGCCCCCAGCAATCATAAGATCCTAACGCCCACGGCCTACCAATCAGCGGCCTTGATTGCGGTTCGATAATTCTCATATCGCCTTCCGGCCAGGATGCAATAACCCATGACACACCCATTTCATCACATACGCAAACGTCGTGTGCGCTCGGTAGCGTCGTTGCGCCGTCTCCGCAATGCGAATGCACCACCGCGATTAACTCGCCCGCGTCGAGCGATTCAGCGTATTCTACGGGGTGCATTTCAAAGTGATTTTCTGGATCTGGATGCACGTTTGTGATCCTGTGGTATTTCTGCACGCGCGATTTTTGGGTTATAACCCCGCAAGCCTCGCGGGGATATTCCTCTTCAACGTGGCGCATGATTTCAAGTTTAATTTTTGCGCTAATCATTGGTTTTTCCTTAGTAGTGAAGCGACGGCACAACCGCCGAAATCAATTTCATTTCCGATCCCGAAGCGGATTTGACAAGCCGTTACGGTTCCGGCGCAATAGTCGCGTGACGGATCGGTTACTGGCTTGTTGTCTTTGTCGAACATTAACGCGCCGTTATAGCTGCAACCTTTCCCGCTCCGATACCATCCCCTTTGCGCCCAATAGCAAACGCTTTGCGATACGCGCGGCGGAATCATGATCCCATCCATATCATACGGTGAAGTCAGATCAAAGCGTGCAACGGTTGGATTGCAGAAACTTGGGCGCTCAATGTAATAAACCATCTTGCGATAAGCGCCATCGGTAACGCTTCCGTCAGGCTGCAAGAACTCCGCCGCCGTGATCCAGATTGTGACCTTCGCTTGCATCATGCCGTTATACTGGCGAATCATCGCGCTAACCTGGCTATCAAGGTTTGAGATCGTAAGCTGCGGCTTGTCCGCTTTGCCGTTACTGGTAAAGCTGATTCCGGTAATGCCAAAAGGCCGCGCCCCGTATCGCTCACCCTGGAAAATTATATCTTTGTCAGGTAGCACGCCCGTTTCTCGTGCGATCATTAATTCCTCGGCTGTGTACTGCAAATTCTCCGCGTGGAAGCGGTAGACCTGCGCCCCGAATTTCTGCCCGTCAACCTCAACCAGCGTGATTATCTCGCCAGGATAAAGAGATTGAAGGCAGTTAACAAAGCCTTCATTCATGTTGTGATATTTAGCCATTTTAGCCCTCCATCGTTTCGCGCATTATAGCACCAATAAAAAAGCCGCACAAAGGCGGCTTTCGATTACTTCATTGATGTGAATTGCTCCGTAAAAGTTGCTTTCACTTCCTGAATGGTTGGTGAAAGCGGCGCTGCCCCAACGCTGCCAGATTTCACACGGAACAATCCAGGTGCGCCGTCAGGAGTAACCCACATAAACGGCTTAAACCTGTGACCGCTCAAGAACGCCAACACGTCACGGTAATCTGTGCCAGCGTACACAATCGCAAACTCACGCCGCACGGTGTTGAATCCAGACGATGCAACTTGCGTGTAACCATTACCAAAAACAACCTCCCTGTCGTTGTTGGTAGTGGTCATTGCGCCGCCGCCGCTCTGGATCTGAGTACACCATTTAAATTCATCCAGTTTAGCCATGCGTTAACCTCTTTTTTCCATAACAAACTTGTAAATAGTTCCGCCCTGCGAGCACTCGCGCTGCATGATCTCGTTGACAAGCATTTTAACACCATTTTCAAGCCCTCGCGGGTCGTTTCCGTTGTTAACGTCAACGTTAATGTCACCGAACGCAATAGCCGCGCCGCTCGTCTGCGATGCTCCGCGCGTGTAGCCGGAACCACCAACACTGCCGCCGTTCGCGTAGCCGCGCATTAAGCGATAAAGGTTTCTCGCTCCGATTCGCTGCGTCGCCTCTTTGGTGAATACAAATTCACCTTTGTGAACCACGCCAGCCGGATCATATTTCCCGCCGTCGCCAGTGTAACCGCCACCGGAAAAGCCTTTTAGCAGACTCCCCATTGTCCAGGTTTCACCTCCCATCATGCCGGACAAGCTATTGAAGATAACCATCTTCGTGATCATCTGCACAATCATCTTGATAATGCTACTAGCAAAATCTTTGAAGTTTGCTTTGCCAGTTGTCAAGAAGTCCGCCATCTGTTGAGTCAAACCGTTCAGCGCTTGCGAGGCGATTTCCTGCACGTTGCCGTACACGTCCATTGCATCTTCTCCGTACTCATTCCATGCGGCCTTTGCGCCAGCCAGCCAGTTTTGCTGCAAAGAGTCCTGTTGAGCGTATAGCTCTTTCTGCTTCGCTAGCTTATCGGTTAGGGTCGCGTCCTCTTCCGCTCCACCTGCTGCAATATGCTGATCGCGAATGCGCTGTAATTCCTGCTCGCGCTGGATCTGCTTTTGCGTCATTCCTTCCTGCTGCATGTTGACCAAAGCGATAGCCGCTTGCGTGTCACGAATGAAGTTGAGTGAGTTTTGATAAAGCTTATTGCTTCGCTCCTGTAGAGCAATCTGATCGCCTAGTTCGGCTTTCTGGCGTGCCATTTCAAGAACGGATTTCTGCTCTGCAAGTAGCTTTTGCTCTCCAGCCGTAAGCTGGCGTTTGCTTGCTGCCTCTTGCAGAACTTCGATCTGCTTCTCAATGCTCCAAAGGCTCTTGCGCTGGCCTGAGATCACATCGTTAACAGTGCGATGCTCTTTCAGCGTTTTAAGCTGCGCTTGCAGTACGTAAAGCTCTTTATCTAACTGCTCAACCGGACTACGAACAATGCCGCCAGATTTCGGCTTGTTGCGCTTAGATTCAAGCGCTTGCATATCCTTGATCTCTTTCTGCTTCGCTTTAATCAGGTAGTCGGCGTGCGCTTTTGCTTCCTTGTTGCCAGTAGCGGCGATATAGCGCTGCTGCTTCATCAACTCGCTAAGCTCGCGCTCCGCATTGGCGATCCGGTTTGTCTGGTAATACTGCTCTTTCAATGAAAGCGCGGTTGCTGCGACCTTTTCTTTTCCTTCCTGAATGGCTTCATTGAATTCCTTCTGTCGCTCTTTCGCCCGTTGGATAAGTTCGTCAACCTGCGAGCCTCGGCGCGTGGTTTTCTTACCAGCAAACTCCGTGCCTTCAACGTCACCGATAAGCACGCCGCCCATCGCTTTTGCCTTTTGCAATGCAACGTCAAGCCATGATTTTTCAAGCTCTGCGATCTTCTGCTTGTGCTGGTCAATAACACCATTCAGCGCAACGAAACTTGACGAGTCCTTGTATGCTTCGACCTTCGCTTTCGCCTCGTCGTAAGTCAAGCCAACCTTAACCAGCTTCGTGATCGCTGCGTCAGCGCCGTCTTTCGTGGCGATGTATGACGCTTTGATTTCGTCAGTGGTTTGACCTGTTACGTCCGAAAGCGTTTTAATGCTTCGCGCAACCTGATCTGCAAAATCACCACGCAAGCCCAAATCAGAGCCAACTGTTTTCTTTAGCTCTTCAAGCTCTTTGTGCGACTTGTACGCGTAAAGCGCCATTGAACCCAGCACGCCAGCGGCAGCGCCTAACGCCAGTTTCATTGGATTGATCAGCTTTAACAGCGTCCTGAACGTGTTACCTATGCCGCCGAAAGAATCCTTGATTTGTCCGCCCTGCTGGATCGCAACCAGCCAAACGGGCATACCGGAAGCGAGCGACGTTACAACGTCCGTGATCTGCATTGGAAGCATTCGCATTGCTTGCGAGTATTGCCCCATGCTAATTCCCATCTTTTTGGCTTGCGCTTCCTGCTTGCGCATAGCCTCAACAAATGGAGCCGCTTCTTTGCTTACGCCTAACTGAGCCGCTCGCATTTCCGTTAGCTCTGATTGCGCCTTGCTTGCTGCTGCTGCTTGAGCCTCAAGCGTTGCAATAAAGCGTTGACCTTCCGCCGCAAGTTTGGCTTTCTCTTTCGCCGCAATCGCAGCCGCGCGGCCTTCTTCGGTTAGCGCTTTACGGCTCGCGATCAGCTTACTCTCTTGAGCCTCAAGGATTTCGCTCAACTCGAAGAATTGCTTATCGGGAACCGCGCCGCGCTTCCAAAGCTGATCAAGCTGGCTCGCTGCCTTGCGTAGCTTGTCCATCTTTGCGGCGGTTGGGTCGATTGCCGCTTGCACGCCCTGGTATTCTTTGCGCTGGCGCTGCAACTCCTGTGCGTGCTCTTTCGCTCGCTGCTTCGCTACAACTTCTTGATCGACAAAATCGCTAACGCTTTTCTTCGCATCGTCATTTGCCCTCTTGAAGTCTTTCAGCGATTTGACCGCGTTGTTGACCTGCGACACGTCAACGCCTAGCGTCAACCCTGCATACTTTTCAGTCATTCGCTAACCTCCAGATAAAAGAAAAGCGCCCGAAGGCGCTTATTTGTTTTTCGCGTGCATCATTTCCAGTGCTTTACCTTCCATAATGCGCAAATCGTTTAGTGCCATTTCTTCATCGTCTATTTTATAGATTTTGAATAGCATTGGCAAAACGTTATAGTCAAAGCCGTAAACGCCACCAGCGGAGCACCGCCATTGCGTTTGGATTGCACAAAAAACATCCCATGATTGCATCATGCTTTCATCAAAAATTACTTCCGGCGGCTCTTCGCCTTCGTAGTCTGCGCGACTCAATCCAACGGCTTTCAATTCCTCGTCTGTGGGCGGCTTCTGGTAAAACAGGTAAACCGCCCTTTTCAGTTTTTTACGCGCTGCCCCGCAAGAGCGCCCAGGTATGCACCAGCCAGTGCAAGCGCTGCGCCAGGGTAGAGATCGACAAGCTCTTTCGCGTTTTCGTCGTTGAACTCTTCCGGCAGATTCCAGCCAGTAGCGATGTACGTGATCATTTCTGAATCAGACCGTTCAGACGAGTACATTTCTTGCATTTCGCTTGCCTTCATGTGGCGAACCTTGAAGGTGATTGTTGCAGTCTCGCCGTTTGGCATGTTGAATTCAACCGGAAGCGGGAAATCTGGTAAGCGCCCTAAAGTTACTTTCATGTTAGCCATTCTATTTTCTCCTGATTGGTTAGTGATGCGTGCCATTCTACAGCATAAAAAAAAGAGGCGCAATAATGCGCCCCTTCGGGTTATTAGCCGTTAGTAGCCTTCACGGAAACAAAGCGGCCTTTAATGGATGCGGACAGCGAAACGGTTTCCATTTCGTTCATGGTAGTTTGCGGAATGTCGTTGAATGACAGAACCGCCGACCACATACGCATTTCGCCAGCACGCGGAATATACATACGCATAGGAACGACTTCGCCGGATGTGTCTTTCTGTCGCAGCAGTTCGTTGATCTGGTTTTCGAAATCCCACGCGAAAGTATAGGTCACGTTAACCGCGCTCTTAAAGGTTGGCAACTGCTGCTCGCGGTCGTCGGACAAGCACTGGTAAGTGTAGAATTGCTGCTCGCCGCCGTCCTGAGACAAGTCTTGAACGCAAGGAATTTCAATCCAGCGATCATATTTTACAAACACGCCGTTTCCACCAGCTTGACTTTCAACCATTGTCGGGAAGCTGTGCTTATCGCCAGCATTAAATCCTTCGACAATTAATGTTTTGTGATCGCTATCATTGCTATCGAGGCTAACAACGCGCAGCACGATATTAACAAGCTTGCCCCATGTGCAAGATGTAAACATGATAAAATCACCAGCGGAAAGCTTGCTATTCATGGCCTCGGTGGTTTTAACCTTTAACTGGTCATGATGATCGCCATTGGCCTCGATTTTAACGATCTTGAAAGTGCTTAACGGCTCGGAAGCCTCACCGATAAATAACTGTGAACCGTTCGGAAGGTGCATATTATTTTCTCCTTTCTTCAAACCTAACATTGAAGCGAACCGGAACAAACCAGCCCGTTTCTGATTTTTGCACTGGATGCACGCTAGCCCCTTCGCTAATGTAGCCAGTTTCTAGGATTTTACCATCTTCGAAAAAATTCGCAATATCCTTTGCTAGCTGCCGCGCCCTGTCAGTTCCGGCGTTTGGTGGAAACACGACGGAAACCTGAACCATTCCAACATAAACGCGACACTTACGATCCAGCGAAACGAAATCAGAATCAACTTCTTTGTAGTCAAACTTTAACCACATGCCGCCACCGTCAGGCGGTGTAAACAAAAGGTTTTCGTATGCAATCGCATAACCTCGCTCATAACGAGCCGCCAGCGCCTTACGCGCCGCCACCATCAAATCATAGTGCATTTTTCGCCCTCGACTCTCTTATTGCTTGCGCCATGAATGACCGCAAGCGTGCCGCTACAATTCCCACAACACCAGCGGGAGCCTGTTTTGAATGACCATATTCAAGCGCATTCGCATAGATTAGCATGTTGCTAAACCAGATAGACCGAACCGCACCGCCTCCGCGCATAAGGGCATAAATTGCCCTCTTGCCTTCCGCGATGGTTTCAGATCCTTCCTTGTCGTAGTTGTTTAGTGCGTGAAGCGGCGGCCTGTTTGCTGTTACTTGCCAGTTGCCACGGAAGCGCCCTGTATCAACTGGCGAGCCGCGCACAAGCGCTTCTTGCACTTTACCCGCGAATATTTCAACCACATCATGCAACCCGCTATCAACCGCGTTTATCCATGCGTCAACGCTTTCATGAAATTCCCTGATCTTGTAGTTAGCCATAAAGCGCAACCCGTCGCAGAATTGGGCGATAAGCAACGGTGACATTCGTTTGCCTGATTGGTCGCGGGTCTGTCACAACGTAAACCTCTCCGTCAATCGTCACCTGGTAGCCCTTTTTGATTTCAACGCTATTATCGAAAACGCCCAACTTGTCGGAAGCAATGATTGCTTCGCCGTCAATTTCTCGCATCTTCGGATTGCGCACAAACCCTTTGATCTTAACCTCTTCTTTAGGCTCGTAGACTTCAACACCTCCAACGATTTTAGCGGCTCCCAAGTTGGTTGCGCAATCAAATTCGCCAGCGCCGCCACGGAAGAAGTTAATTCCAGAAGTGGCAAGTCGTGCAACATCATTATAGTTAATCATTAGTAACACCTCCGACGCAATCCAGAAACAAGCCCAAATCCGCCGCCTTTCTTGCGGTTTAGCTGTTCGTACATTTTTCCCCACGGCGTTTGCCTGATCGACTTTCCGCTATTGTCATTAGATACTCGATCAAACGTCTGCGAAAATTCACCGCTCAGCGAGAATGAAGCAATGCGCCGCGAATAGCTTTCCACGCTTTCACCTTCATGCTTCATCGCTCCGTCAAGCGTCATTATGTGCAATGTGTAAAGAGCTAGCGCTTGCGCGTATTTGTCACCAAATCTATTGCGACACACGTACAACTCAGCGAGACCAATCCACGCAACCAAAATGTCATTATCTACGCCCTTCATTGGTGGCGCTATCGCCACAATCCGATCTATAGTTTCACCTGTGATTCTTTCGTTCATTCCAGCCTCCATATACAAAAAAGGAGCGCATAAGCGCCCCTTAATTTTATTAATACTCGCCACCATCCTCAAGCTCTTTCTGAGTCTTGCCATCGGCAGGATCTTTTTTCTTTTTCTTGATGTTTTTCTCGACAATTTCAGCGTTTAGCTCTGCATTGTCTTTGATGGTTAGTTCTTTTCGAGTAATGGAAAACTGAATGCTGTCACATTCAATCAGACTTGCAGGAACTTCGATCTCTTCGCCTGGCATAACGCGGTTGCGTTCAATATAGATAACAGCAACGCCGGAGTTAATCAGTGTTACGGTGTCCTTAGCTTTTGCCATGTTAAAACCTCCAAATAAAAAGGGAACCTCATAAGAGGCTCCCATTATATCACACGCCTGCAATCATTACGATAGTCAGAGGACGGTAAATTGTCAGGCCAGTGCATTTAGAGGTGCAAGGAACCTTGAAATGCAGGTCTTTTGGCTGCGCTGGAAGCATGTTAAATGCTTCTGGGATCTCAATGCTCATGTTCATCGGATCTTTTTCGTAAACCAGTACGCCGCGCTTGCCTGTGCCGTCGATGTTTTCCAGTTCGGAAATCGCTTCGATGGTGATGCCGGAATTCTGCTGCTGGAAGTATTGCAGATAACTCATGCTGGTTTCAGGCATTCGAACATTCAGAACTTTACGAATAGAAGGCGGGATCAGAATGTGGGTGGCGCGGTGCTGCCCCTGGGTCTGATTTTCCAGAACTTCAATCGCGTTCTCAAGGTCGTTTTCTGCCGCCTCTGGATGCTTGGTGTTGCCGTCAGTGGATAACCACTGAGTAGTCGCCGCGATCTTAGTCAGGTTGGGATGATCGAACACTGACACAATTTTGTGCGGCTTGGAGCCTTTGAACACCAGGCGGTTCACAAGCTGATCGTGAGCCAGTTGCGCGGCGTTTGCCTTGCGTGCGGACAGTGATTTACCAGTGCGTTGACCAGCCTTGATTTCATCAATGGAGATCAGGAATGCGTTACCCAGGCGGAACACTTTACCAAACTCGGAAGTCATCAGCGCATCAACGGTCGGCAGGTCGTCGGTATAGTCTGCGATAATCTGCGCAATGCCAACCTTATCGAACACCTGATATTCAAAAGTTTTGTCCGAGTCGGAAAGCTCGTTAGTTACCGGAAAAACTTTCAGCGCAGAACCAGCAGGATACTCTTTTTCGTATGCTGCGGATTTGATCTTGTGCAGTTCGGATGCTGCCCAAATGCCAGCGGTTGCAGCCGCATCAGCTTTCTCGCCTCGCGCGGTGATGTGCGACTCGATAACGCCAGCTTCAAACTCATCATATTTCTTAGGCATGTCTTTTCCTCCGTTATAAAAAAAAGCCTGTTATTGCTAACAGGCTCAATCATACAGCACTTTTTGTTAAGCAGTCAACCCCAGAATTGTGTTACGGGACGTATTTGATTTTCACCATGCCGCTGACGTCGCTGCCGTCGTTGGCTTGCCATACAATAGTCACCTCTCCGATCAGTGAGCGTGTCGGTGTGAATTGCGCTTGATTGCCTGGCAGTGTTTTGATCTCGCCATGTAGGGGATTAACCAGATGCCAGGTTCCGGTCCTGTCTGTCGCATTGGCTGGTGACACTTCAGCAGTTAGCAGCACCTGGGTATTGTATGCCAGATCACCTTCAGGCGAGCGCGTAAGATGAACGCCGTTAACCGGAATGCTGTTATCAACGTGAAGGTGTCCGGCGTTCTGTTCAATGTTCACTTCGACAATGCTGTAAACGTTGTTGTACTTGAAGAAACCGCCCGTAAACGTCCAGCCTGAAATGCTGCGATTACCTGCGCTCTGAGCAAAGCCAGTTTGCGAAACGTACACGGTAGATCCGAATGTTGGCGCTTGTTGGATTGTTTCACTCAGAACCCACGCGCGACCGTGCGTTATTACGTTGATTGGTTCGTCAGGCATATAATGCGGCAGCTCTGAATCGTAAACCCCCACCGAATGAATCGTTGCTAGTGGGCTATACATTGCCACGCCGTAAGGAACATCGTAATTGGTATTGAATACGCATGAGATCTCTTTGTACCCGTCAACAATTCGATTTACACAAACAATTTTACCGCAAGCAATTTCACCGTCTACGGCCTGTTGACGGTCGGCATCATCGGAAAGAACCTCATGATCAAAATTTTCAGTGAAGCAGCGACCATCAACATTGTAATCACCGCTATCTCCAAGGCCACCAGGAACGGCGCAGCCCATCAAACTTCCATAATCACACATTTTTTTACCTCCAATAAAAAAGGCTCCAATAGGAGCCTTTATATTACATAATAATTACGCCTGGCGCAATTGAACCTCTAATAGATGGATATCATCTGCTGCGGTAGCGCCCTTAACGGTGGTCTTGCTTCCGGTGTAAGTCCACGTAGTAGTAATCTTGCTTGCTGTGCTATCCTTGGTGCATTTGCCGTTCTTAGCATCAATGTAAACAACTCCGCCAAATGATGCGGAAAGCGTTGCTTCATCGGCAACCATCCATACGCGCCCAACGGTCATTACGTTGATGCCATCGCCTGGGGTGTAAATCATTTCGTTACCGCGAGTAGTGGTTGCGAAGTGTGAGCGAATTGCTACACCGTATGCTTTTTGACCAGCAGCGTCGCCGCTAATCGGCTTAATATCTTTCACGCCGTCGCCGTCTACCGCGCCAACCTTAACAGCAACGCCGCAAGCAATAAACTGCGGCTGGCTAGCATCTGGATTGAAAACACATGCGCCGTCGATGTTGTAGCGTGAAGTATCGGAAACCTGGCCAGGCAGTGCATACGGCATTTCGCCGTAGTAGCTGAGATTCATCTTATTTTCTCCTTATTAAAGTTTTGAAAAACGTGCGTTTGGGTCAAGCGCTTTGGCTTCGCCATCCTGCTTCTCTTTGGTTGCGTCGCCTTTGGTAGCGATGCGCTGCGCCGCCATTTTATCAGAATCTTTCGCCAGATCAAAGGCCGCCTCAATGTACGCGTCGGATTTCTCGGAAACGTCCGCGCCAGTTACTTCTTTAACGTAAGCAACTTTGATTGCTTTCGCGTCCAGGCCGTCAGTTTTCACGCCAGCTTCGCCAGCAACCGCAACCAGATCGGCAAGCTCTTTCGCGTCAGCCTTTGCCTTATCAACGGCCTTTTCGATTTCGGCAGGAATGCCGTCAACCTTAGCTTGCAGCGCGTCGCGCTCTGCTTCGAGGCCGTCAGCTTTGCCCTGAGCGGTTGCGATTTCTGCGTTCAGCTTTTCGATGTGCGCCGCAACATCTTTGGTGACTTCCACTTCTGCGGAGTCGATTTTGATTTTCACAGTCATAACTACTTCCTCTTGTTGTGAATCGGTTTTTTCATCATAAGGGAATTCCTGCTCGCTATCAAGATTTAATTTTGCGATGCCAGCGCGACCACGGAACACTAGCGCAATGTGGTTAACCTTGATGTCTGTTTGCAGCGCGTCGAACTCTACCCAATCAGCAGAATCCGCTTTCCAGCCTTCCGGCATATCCTCAAGGAAAAAATATTCCCCTGTGGCGTTGTTGCCCCAACCTGGCTTATCAATGTCAACCGAAGTGTAACCAACGGATAACTCCGCCGCGTCTCGCTTCTTCGCGCTGTCGATAGCTCGCTGCGAGTAAATGCTTAACGGAGCCTCAACGCCGATCCCGTTTGGCACGCCAGCGCCGGAACAAGATCCCACAACCACCGATTCGGCGTTTTCCGGCGTAACGGTAACATGCCCCAATGTAATTGGCTTACCTGCGAATGTAGATAGGCTATCAGGTTTGAACACCTCGGAAGCGGGGCGAAACTCGCGGCGCTCACCGAAAGGCGTTTTATAGATCTGCAAGCCGATTCGCGCAACAATCGGGCGGTCAACCAAAAAGCCGTTATCGTCAAAGTGCGCCTTCACGCGCACGCTATCAAAGCGTTGTTTTGCTGTTCTCACTTGTCATTCTCCTTGTTTATTGAAATCAGGCACAGCCCAGCAACGGCAGCCCCACGGCTCACCAGGAAAATCATGAATAGCATCAAGTGCGATCCGCTTCCCCTCCCATTTAACGTGCTGGAGTCTCTCGCGCTCGTCTAGCATACCATGCCAGAAGTAATGCGTCACGTTTGCATCAATCAAGCGCTGGCGCATCAGGCGACTATTCCACGCCCCGATCATATTGCTGGCGCGGTTGTTGCCCCATGAGCTATAGACGGCGAAACGCTTCTCTGCTAGCTCGTTTACCTGCTCTTGCCGCTTTCCGGTAAAGTTGGCGTTGCGTATATTTGTTGACCAATCAGCAACGATGTTTTCGAAAAGCTTGCGCAACGATGTTTCGCTCAAGCCTTCCCATTGCCCGTACAACTCCCGATACCAATCCTCTTGCGCTTTTGCGCCAACGGCAAGCAAAACCATCACCGAAGGATTGCGACCGCCTCCGGCGCTTTTAGCGACGTTCAACCACTGCTTAGAATTGAACTTGTAGACACTAAGCGCGATTGCTGGCAGGTATTCGAGCAAACCGCCGATTAGCTCAATGGCGTAATCTGTAATGCTACGCTCCGCGTTGGTGATCTCGCTCTCAGTTGCGTCAAACTTCATCGCCTTTGTGCGGCGGCGCATTTCAACCACCAGATCGGCTATTGCTTTCTGAATGGAGCGGGATAAATCCCGCTCGCTGGATTCAGGAAAGCGCCATTGCTTAATAACGCCTTTCACTTTCATTATTCATTCTCCGTTCCTGGTTCCGGCTCCACTGGCTCGGCCTTCGGTAACTTCACCGCGTCGCCGTCTTTAATCTTGAGCATCGGCGCGATTGTTCGCAGTGTTTCGCGTGCCTCGTCAATACCCATGATCTGATCATTAACCGCCTTACTTACTGAGTCAACATTCTTGTTGAGAATTTCGGCCTCATCTTTTGCGCTCGGTACATTGAGCGGGGCAAAGACGATTGACCATTCTGTTTCGCTGATCAGGAATGGCAAGAGGAATTCCAGAATTGGCCTTAAGTCCTCTTCGCGCTTGCGCTCGATCAGCTTGTAGAATGTTTCAAGCGCCGTGTTTTGGCTCGCGCTAACGCCGCCAACGTTTTTATTCTTGAGGATGATTTCGTGAATCCCTGATAGGGAAACAATACGATCAAGTTTTTTCTCAAGGAATGCGTCAACACCGGAAATGTCGGAGTTAAGCACTTCGTATTCTTCATCGTTGGCATCAATGCCGATTGCTCGACCTACGCCGCTTTCGTCGTCAACCTGCGCCAAACGCAAACGCGCGGCGTAAACGCCTTCGTCGTCGTCGCATAAGTCCGCCAGGCCGCGAGCCTTCCAGACCGCTTGTTGTTTGCGGCGTAAAAGCTGCGTCGCCAGTTCTTCACAATAGTTGTAATCACTGATCGCCTCAATAAGTCGCCGATTCAGGATTGATGCACCCCAGCCATCATTATTCTTGCGCTGCTCGTTTGGTAGCCGTTCGCCGTCGATGATGAAGATTCGCGAGTAATGCACGTAATATTCTGGAATGTCGCCACCAGGTGAAATCTTGTAAATCACTGGCTCACCATAGCGGACGTTGCGCGGGTTAGTTTCTCGCTTATCAACCGTAACCTGGAAGCGGTCATAAACTCGAACGTCCTCCAGCATTGCACCTTCGCGCACTGGAGATTTTAACATGCGCCCATCTTGAACCACCGCCACGATTGCAGCGCCGCCGAACAAGCGCGACCACGCCAGCGCGTCAATGATTTTTGCGTTAAGGCGCTTTTCATCCCACAAGGATTTAAACGCCGCGCTATCCGTCACGCCGTCAACCTCGAAGCCAGGTGAAACCATTTCTTCGGGTACGACGTCAACGATTCGCTTTGCCATGCCGTCAGTTGCGTAAAAGCTTGCCAGGCTGCGCACGCCACCTTGAGGCATGAAGAAAGGTTGCGCGATCAGTGAATGCTCTTTGTTGCCGCCATTAAAGATCTCATTGTAGCCGTCTGCTTTCGCAAGACGCATCTTGCTTTGTCCACTCATTTTCTGATCTCCCATAATAAAAAAGGCTGGAAAAGTCCAGCCTTGATTATACATGCTTTTAGCAATTCGTGCTATTTCTTGCGCAAACCAGCAAGTTTTTTCATTCGACCAACCGCGTCGTCTGCCAGGTTCATTTCTACGTTAACCGCATCAACGATGTTGTCAACGATATCGTCGTTCGGGTGCGAGTCGTCGAAAGTGAAAGCCGCCACCTCTGCGAGAATCTCGCTTAGCATCGGGTGACTCTCTGGAAGCGCAACGCGTCCGGCTCGCATTACTGGCGCTGCGTCCATTGCTCGGGTAACTTTGTCCGTGCTGCGCTGAACGGGATTTATGTCAATCGGCAAGCTCTTTTGCGCCCCTTGAATCAGACCAGTTCCGCTCGCCTTGTCCTCTATGTGAATGCGGCGCAAGCTGCCACACTCTTTATTGCGCTTCCAGCACTGATTGACAAACGCCTTGAAATTCGTTTCAAGATCTGGAGCCTCCCATTTCCCGCGTATGCCATCGATAAAGTAAACGCGATTCTTGAACATGCCCCAATAACAGAAAACAGAATAGTCGTTAAGCTCTCCGGCCTTCTGCGCCGTATCGCCAGTGATAAACGTATATTCAAAGCGATCCGGTTTCGGCAGCGTGCATTTCTCGCCGTCGCCATAAAACTGGAACCAATCCACCTTGAATACGTTGCCACCCAGCGCTATTGGCTGCTGCTGGTACTGAGACGCAAAAGTATACGGATCCGCTTCCCGTAGCGCGAGCAAGTCCTTTGCGCTCTCCTTTGCAGGCCAGAATGAATAGTGCGCCACGCCGTCAATGTAAACTGGCTCGCTATTCAGCACGTCACGCTCAAACTCTGGTTTTAACCAATCAGGGAGCGAATCGCCATACTCTTTCGTGACCAGCGCCGGAATGCTCACAACTTTAAACTCAATGCCGCCCATGCCGCCGCTTGTCATAAACCACGTCGAATCGTTGACGTGTAGGCGCTGCTGAACCATCACAATCGGCGTGGTGTCCTTCATTCGACGAGAGCGAACGGTGTTTTTCAGGCGGTTGTGTATCGCCTCGCGGCGCACCTTTGAAAACATGTCGTCAGGTTTATCTGGATCGTCAAGTACCAACATTCCGGTAAATCCATCATCCATGTAACCGCCACGCAAACCCGTTACCTGTCCGCCGATGGATCGCGAGTTTACTTGCAACTTAACCTTGCCGTTTCCGTCCTGCACAATCAGATCTTTCGCGCTCGCTTTCGCCAGCTTGCCAGGCCATAGCTCCTGCCACTCTGGAGAGCCTATGATTTCCTTGATTCGGTTGCTGTTCTGCTGGACAAGCCCATCAGAGAATGACAGGTTAAGGTTTCTAACCTTCTTGCTTTTCAGTGATGCGTAAGGCGACATATGGATTGAGAAAATCTCCGTCTTGCCTGAGCCTGGCGTGATGTTAAAGATCACGTTTTGCGACTCGCCGGAAATGATTTTCTCCACCTCGCGGCACAAATAACTGAAATGCCAGTTACCCAGGAATTTCTGCCCCTGTAGCAACTGGAACCAAATACGCACCATCTTTTCAAACGAGTATTCACTCATTTCTTTAATGGCGCGTTTCTGCGCCACTGTTAAATCTTCCCATATCAGCATAATCAGATCTCCGCAAGAATATCACGAACCGCCTCGCGCACCTCGTCGGCTCCAACCTCTGCGATTGCAGCGCTAGACTCAGCGTTTGCATTGACATTGATTTGTGTCGGCTGGTCAACTCCCAGGTCTTTAGCGATGAATGCAGCGTTAATCACGCCGTTAGCCGCAAGCTGGAATTTCTGCTCATAGATCACAGATTCGATAAACTCCATTACCTCAGAGAAGCCAGGCTCTTTCTTCCACTTCTCCATAGCGCAGCGCGACCAGCCGCAAAACAGGCGCAGACCGTTGAAAGTGAAAACGCGCGGCTTGTTTACCTCGTCCTGGTACGTGCGCCCCTGGAACGATGAAGATTCGGCTGCCTTTAATGCGTTGGACTCCGCCCACTCAAAATATTTCACCGCAAGGTTGAAAACCTGCTCCGGCGTGTATCGGTGTTGTTTGCCTAGCGTGGCAATATCGCCATACTGCTTGTTATATAGCTTCTTGAAATTGTAAGCCGTGAAAGGCTTTTGCTTTTCTTCTCTGCTCATGGTTAACCTCCTCTTGTTGGAGGCCAATTATAACAGGCACAAAAAAACCCCGCAAACGCGGGGCTTCGGTTAATCTACGTATTTGACGGTTTTCCGTCCTGAGCGGTATTCTTCAAGGATGCCAGCATGAATCTTTGATGCCACGCTGAGGAATCGACCGCGCACTTTCCAGCGCTTCTCTTTCTCAATCCAGATCGCGGAGGCGTACCAGCCTTTTTTGATTGCGTATTTCTGCGCTGCGCCGCCAACAACCATAGCCATTGCGATTGCGGTGATGAAACCGAGAACAAAACCAAGAATCATAATGTGATCTCCTTAATCAAGTTGATTTGAAATTGGTGAATTTCAGGATCTGCCTTAGAAAGCTCTTTAGCGAACTGAGCCGCCTCGACCTCGTTCTCTGCTACAACCTGAAATTCGAACGTCTGCTTGCAGGATTGGCATTGTCGCCCCATGCGCCTGATAGTAAGCTTAACCTTCCACTTCATCAGGTTTATCCTCTTGGATCTTAATCATGAAATCAGAGATTCGGCCTAACATCGCCTCGCCTTTCTTGAATCGCTTCTTGTAGCGAGTCTTAACACCGTTTCGCTCTACGATGATGGTCACTTTGGCTGTTTCTTCTGGATATCGCTTCATTGCTTTCTCCTGTAAAAAGGGCGCTACGTCTTACGGTTATCCACCAGCATAGCGCCGTTGTTGTGTAGCTCCGCGCTACTCGTTCGGCTAAAAGGCCGCTCTTATGTTCACGTGGTTTAGGTTAACCAATCAGGAGCGCGGCGTCAATCATTCGCGGTCAAAATTCTTTCCCCATCGACCGCGCAAATAACCAGCAAGCCAAATAAACTGCGTCTTGGTGAGTAGCGTTGATACTGACTGGTAGTGCTTGCAGATAATACCAGCAGCGATGCGATCATATTTCTCGTCCTTCTGCTCAATGCGATCAGCGATCTCGTTTACGCAGTCTTTTGCCGCACGTTTTACAATGTTGAATTCTGCCTCATTCAATCCGAACATTTTATAGCCCTCTGCTCTGCCAAAGTTGGAACATCTGAAAATAATTTAAAGCTGCTTTCTGGTCGCCATCATCAAGTGCCTCATTTTGCTTTCGTGAGCACCACTGAGACGGTTTTTCGTAGTTATCCATGCAATCGTACCTCCGATTTTTGCGCCTCTTAGAATCGCTCTGAGGCTCTTTAAACGCTATCTAATTTTAATTTATTTCGTCAAGTAGCTCGCGAATGTTATTAAGCGTCTTGACCTTGTAGCTATCCCACGCCGCCGAACCTGGCTTAAGCTCCCGTGGAGAGCCTGGCGCGTCGGTGCTCATTTCGTCTATGATAGTTGCCACCTCGTCAACAACAACGTCTTTGTAATACTCGTTTGCTGCGAGATTCTCAACCGCCTCAAAAGCCTGAACCACGCCACCCAAAACTCGCTGCTGCGCAAGCGCCTCCTCCTGGCTATCACAAATAGCGCGGCGCTCTTTCTTGTTCTCGTTGGTTCCGATCTTGTAGGTGTGTACGAAAATCATTCGAATCCCTCCATTGTCTCATGCTTGCGCTTCCAGCGCTCAACTTCCTGCGCTGTATAACCAACCTCCGCTCGCCACGCCGCCAAGTTCGCTTGCTCTGTTCCAGGCGGCGTAAGTTTATTTTCGAGTTGCACGAAAATCTCTCTTGCTACGCTGTTCGGTAATGGCTCATTCCATCCGGTAGCCTCAAGGAGCTGCCGCGCTTGCTCATCTGAAAGGTTAATCGTGATCATTCTTCTACAACCTCGCACTCGTCTTTGTTTACGCTGATATTGTCACCAGCTTGGATAAACCCACTGTTACGCGGAGCAATAACACAATAAGATCCGTCACTGAAATGCCCGTCAACTTCCAGCACATCACCGATTTTAAGGCCGCACTCCTCAAGAGTGATTGAGCCGTCGCCGTTGATGGTGTCGATTTTGGTGATGCGAATTTTCATTTTGATATCTCCGTTTCGTTTCGATGGGATAACTATACCAGCCTATCCCATCTGTGTTTTAGCAAAAAGTGCTATTTTAATTTTGGAGTTTGATTAACCCGTCAGCCAGCACGCGCACAACTTTCGCATGAGTCAGGATATTCTCACCCTCCGGCACGCGCAGGATTTCACGCAGCTTCTCCAGCACTTCGGCGTATTCGTTGCGAGGCGATGCGCTTGCGTAGATTTGCCCGTCGCTGGTAGTTTCCTTTTTGATCTTCATTCTCTGCAATCCAACTCCGCCAAACACTCCAAAGCTAACTGCATATTCAATGGCCTCCTTTTCGTCTGGAATGCTCACACGCTCAAACTTGCCGCGCCAATCCAGGCGCGAAGATACAACACCATCGCACCGCACAACGATTTCCTCCTTTGCATCATTGAGCACGATAACGCGACCGCCGCCGAAACCATGCTGGATCTCGTAGAGCTTGCCAGCAGTAAAGTTTTCACCGTCTACAGTAGGACGCACATAATATTTCATTCTACGATCTCCCAATCTTTACCGCCAATGTGGATGGAGCGGGTTAGCCTTGTGTAAATTGGGGAACCAAGTTCCCCTGTGAAAGTGTAGGTTCCGGCGTAGCGGCCTGATTCGACTTTCTTCGACTCGTAGATTTTGCCTGGCTTAATCCACGGCGAGCCGTCATAATCCGTGCGGATTTTCACCAGCATAAGATCTCTTCCTCTGCGTAATTGTCAAAATCATGCTGAGTGAGTGGAACGCCAGCCGCTTGAGCTTCCTCGATCATTTCGCGCAGCGAGTCAGGCATGAATTGCCAATCCTCCGGCATGTAGTTAGCCGCCATGCAACGCGCCCACTCGCGCAGTGTTTTGAAACCTTGACGCCGTGCCGTGTACGGCGTTTTAAGACCATCATCCCAGCCGCAGCGCTTGCCAACGTTCTCGAATGCGTTTACCAGGTGTTTGCGGATAGTTGCCATTTCGTTATCTCCTTTGATTGGTTAACTCGACAAGAGGCACTATATCAAATGCCTCTTAGCAAGTTTTAGCAATTCGTGCTATTTGATCGGGTTTTTATCTTCGCCGCCGAACGCCTCGCGCCGCCCAGCCTTTACGCCGTCAATGTAGCCGCCGATAAGTCCGCCGATTAACACCGCCATAGTTCCTGCCGTGTTTGCGAAACCTGGCTCCGTAAGCAGTGAGCCGCCGACAATGAGCATGATAACGCCGATTCGTTTTAGTGTGTTGCCAGCCATAAGATACCCCGCAAAGTGTAAATTACAGTTAGGATCGCCATGAGTACAATCATCGCCTTTTGAAATTCAAACGGCTCTTTAGGATCGTTTGGTGTGCTAATCACTTAATACATCCTCGCAAATTTGGTCTACAGTGTGCATCGGATCTCCATGCACCATAATATAATCTCGCGTCACAATTCGGTGATGATAGCCCTCAAGGTTGAGGTAGTCTCTGCTGTCTCCGGCAAACGTGTAGCCTTCTCGATGCAGTCGGCAAATGTTTACCTGAATCCCAGCGCTGACCAGTGGTTTAACTTCATCGGGGAAACCGCCGTCAGTAATGATAACTGGAACTTGCGAATCTCGCACAGCCTCAGCCATGACTACGCCGAAATACTGATTCCCAAACTGAGGTTTTATCACGTCCTCACTAATCCAGATCATAAACTGGCGAGGTGATTTGCCATTCAGGAAAGGTTGCGATTTTTCTTTCTGATCCCTGTCGTCATACGCTTGCATAAACAGGCCGAAACGATAATCGCCCAACATGGCCTTAGCGATCTTAAACATCGGATCTTTGAATGAGCGCTTAACAACGTATTGCGGCGCGTGCTTGCAGATCAGGCTGCCAATCGTATCTTTGCCAGCACCTGGCGGCGCATTGAGAATAATAACCTTTTTCATTATCGAGCCGCCTTAATGTTAGTTTGAAGCTGATCCCAATCCATGCGCTTTGCCGCACTCCCGCGTTTTTGGGTTTTCTTGCGGCGACGGTGTGAATCTACAATCTCACCAGCGGCGCGGCGGTCTTTGTTAGTGCGGATTTTCTCGAAGTTACGCATTTTTATCTCCTGTTTGCGTGGTTGCTTTCAATGAGGCCACTATATCAATGGCCTCGCGGAAAGTCTTTAGCAAAAAGTGCTATTCTACAATCTCCGCTTCGCTACCCTGGAAGAAAGTCAAGCAAGTAGAATCCGCCGCACAGTCTGGAACGTCGCCAATCTGCCCCGCCTCCTTGCTGTAGCCGATCTTGATTAGCTCGCCCATCGGAACATCAATGTAACCCAGCACTTCATGCACGCGGCCTTTTACCACTTTCGGGAAGGTCAGGTGTTTCAGCCCATCGTAGCCGCCGTGTTGAATAAGCTTAACAGTTACTTCGCGCATTTCGTTTTCTCCTGATTGGTTTGTTGTTGATGGGGTTACTATACCGCAACCCCAGGAGCCTGTTTTAGCAATTCGTGCTATTTTGAAATTACGTGGTAATTAATTTCTTCTTTTGTGTGCCTCGTTATGGCTGCTGTATGCACCTGTGGGAGGCTCAAAATATCTTTAAGCATTTGCATAGCGTTGAACTCGTATCGCCGTATGCGCACGATTCTGTGCGTTTTTGGCGGCATTCCGTCAACCATGTCCTGTGCTGTCATTTCTCAATCCTCTTGCAAATAGTTTCATCCTGCATGATAGGAACCATCACCTTTCCGGCTGGCAGCATTACCAGCACCTGGCGGCCTGTTTTCTCGCATGTATAATCGTCGCTAGTTGTCATATACACAGCCGCGCCGATGATGAATGCCAGCAGGACGGATAGAGCGGCAATTACCGCTCCGAAAATCCAGGTTATCAGTTTATCCATCAATCTTATCCACGCCGTGACTCTGTAAATGAGCGTGCGGCTTGTCGTATTCCGTCACCTGATAGGTTGTGATTCCTAGGCTACGGAAGTGCTTGATCACGTTTGGCGAATCATCAAAGGCGCACGTAATATGATGCAGACCGATTGCACGCAAAACCTCCTCCTTGATAACCGTGTCCTTCCGGTTGTCCTCGGCGCGGCGCATGATAAGCCAGTCATATTTCACCTTGTGGCGATCCAACCAAAGGATAGTATCAGTCTCCACCTCGTCACTGCGACCAGTCAGGATAACGACGCCCATCCCAGCACGCCAAAGGTTACGCACAACATCAATTGTGCTCTGTATCGGCTTGTCATTAACTGCCGCCGCGTTAAACTCGCTCCAGCTTTCAGTAAGGTGCAAATCCTTTGTTGGCAGCAGGTGCAAGCGGTGCGTGCCGTCCGAAAGTGTGCCGTCAAGGTCAACGATTGCTACACCGTAAGTTCCGCGCAGATAGTATGTGTAACCCCAAATCTCAAACTTGATCATTAAAATTCCTCCCCTACTTCCAGCATTGCTTTAAACCACGTCCCGCGCTCATAGTCGCGCTCACTAACTTGGATCGGCATCCCAGAAATTACCGTGAACCAGTGTGTGCCATCTGGCATTTCCCAATAAACCCCGCTTGAATTGCCAGGGCAAGCGCGCTTGAAGTTTGCCGGAATGTTATAGCCGAAAGCCTCGACCTCTTTCCCAATGAGGCGCATGAACCAGTTGCGAATTGACAGCATTTATTATTCCTCCTCAACCAGTACCAGAACGTCACGGCCTACCGCAATGAAAAACTCCTCTGCGCTTAACAGCGATTTCTTTGTTTGCTCGCCGTTGCTAACCATTACAGCGCCGTCCTCCAGCCAGTAAGTCAGGTTGTTGAAAATGTTGCGGTATTTACGAGATTTCATTTTGTGCTCCTCAGTGCTTTTCGTTTCGATGGGGTTACTATAGCGCAACCCCGATCTGGTGTTTTAGCAATTCGTGCTATTGAGAATTTTTTTTATTCTTTGGCGGTAGAATTGCATTACGTGCTCATTGTGCCAACTGCTCATTATTTAACCTCCTCGAATTCGCCAGTGCTCAGATAATAAGCGATGTCCTTGCGTGTCATTGTTGGGTGAGGCCAGCCGGACTCATGCCAGATAACATCGCCAGCCCCTTTCGTCCACATGGTTTCTCCATCCCATCGCCACAGCCGATCTGTGTATTTGGCGCGGTACACCACGCCAGGCCTAACATCGCTTGCATTAATGAAACTCATAATCAACTACCCCAAACTCGTTTACAATCTGCGCTTTATGGAAACCGCCGTTAGCGGCCAGGCGGTAGCACGCTGCTACTGAATCAAACTCGCGCACTACCGCGTTGCTGCTCTCGTGCTCCCAGGTAATCAGTGTAACCATCTTGCAATCTCCTCAATTCGTTTCGTTGAGGCTATTATGCCCCACTCGCGCGGGGCGGTTTTAACAAAAAGTGCTATTTAACCAATCAGGGCAACACTGGCTCAACTGTGTACTCAAGACCCAGGCGCTCAAGCAGGGAAACGGTTTCGTAATACTCAGGTTTCTCTTTGTTTCGCAAGTAGCGGTTATTTCCGCTCTTTATCAACACGTAGCCCTTCTGCACTTCATTGATCCTTTTCTTGATCAGGTTGAAATCATCGGCTGTTATCGGCTTGCCCTCGTTGATTTGGATTGCGTAATGGGCGACTCTGTTTGCGGTAATGATGTTCATCCTTAACCCTCCACGATCATAGATTTAAACATTTCGTCATAGCGACGAATCATTTCAACGGCTACCGCAAGCGCTTCATCCTGCATGTCGGTAAATTTTGGATTGCGTCCGATCAAGTCCTTGAGCACTTTGTTGCGGATCTTATTCTCAAGCGCTGGCAAATCCTCCTCTGTGTAGATTTTGCGCTTCGGCTCGTGGTTGATTTCAATCAGGAAGCCAACCGGACGGTCTACGCCGTCAGTACGCGTAATTTTCGCACGCCCCAGGGCTTTGACCTCAGGAACGCGATTGATCACCATCCTGATATAGCTTGCGTTAACCTTGTTGCGGTCTTGCTCAATCAGCACTTTATCAAGCTGGTCGTCGGAGATATACATTTCCTTCTCCTCGCCGTTAGCCAGCTTAACCGCTGCGCCTCGCAGCATTGCCGAAAACTCTGCGCTTGAAATCTTCATGGTGTAATCCTCCGTGTCGTTTCGTTTCGGCGTGCATCTTATCGCCCTGATTGGGGTGTGTCAATAGTTTTAATCGTTCTGACAACGTGTAAAAATCGCGGAATAACATTTTTCTGCGTAAGTGAATGATTTCATTGGCTCGCCCGGCTTGTTCCATCGCTGTTCCCCTGTTCTCGATTTTTCGGAGGCCATATAACACATATACATAATTTCGGTGAAATCCATAAATCAGCCCAATCTGTATAAAAAATAGACAATACCACAATCAACAATAGAGAATGCACCATACCCCATAGAACCATATAACAAATAGAACAATATAGGAATATATAAATAATAAATACTTGTTTTTATTATATATTATAGATGATTTATTTTGTTCTTTTTGTGTGATAACGCCTGAATGCGTGTCGATTTTACGGTGGCTTAAATCGTGAACGGGCAGGAACGCTTAGAACGCAGATGATAGTTTTCTGGAGCGCTAAAACGGCATCGGCAGACCATGCTGATTCCCACATTCAAATCACATCAAAAAACATCAGCAATCATCGCAATCACACAAAAGTTGACGGGCATCAAAAACAACATTACAAAACTGGTCAAGCAATCATCAAAATCACTGACTACCGATTAAATAGCACTTTTTGCTAAAACAGACTGATCTGATTTCGGCATAATGCATTCATCGAAACGAACTGAGGAAAACGAAATGACCTATCACATCACCAGCAAAGAAACCAGCAACATCATCAGCCTGATTTGCCGTGCGCAGCGCAACAATCGCCGCACAAGCAAGGCGGACAACATTGAAGGTTGCCGTCAGTATGGCGAGTACCTGGGCGTGCTGGAATGTGATATCAACCTGGTTTGCGACACCATCAAGGAGACAAAGAAAGCTGACCTGTTCCAGGCGCTGGAAGATTTGATTATCTGGTATCGCGAAATGGATCGCATGAGCCAGGTTAAGAACTGAACCAATCAGGAGATAACGCATGATCAAAAACACTTATCGCGTGGTTGCAATCAGCCGCGAGAACGGAAAGCGTGTGGTGTGCTATGAAGGTGATCGCGCAACGCTGGCGACTGATACCTTTACGGAGTTAACCGAACGTAGGCCGACATTCTTTGCCGACTTCAAAGTTGTGCTGGAGCGCCTGGAACCTGTCACTGTACTGGAGAGTGAATAATGCGAGTTACGAAAGAGTTACGCGGATTCTGCCGCAACAATGGGATGAAGATTTACGTTAGCGGCGAGCGTCGCAACCTGTTCAACCTTTACGATATGCGCGATGATCGCCTTATCTGCAATTGGGAGTTGATGGGCGGATTTCTGATTAAGGGCAAGAACAAGAAACTTCCCTCCGCTTGTTGGGAGTGCTCGCCCTCAATGATTCACGACGAGCAAGAGTTGGTTGACGAGATCAAGAAGATTAAGGGAGTGATTTACCAATAGCACTTTTTGTTAAAACTCCGGCGCTGCGGCCTGTTATAGTAGCGCCATCGACAACAAACGAGGACAAACGAATGAAACTCAAAACCGAAAATATCATGAAAACCCTGGATAGCCACCACCGCGTGATCATCAAGTGCGACATCCCAGGTGAGAAAATCAAGCAAGTGACCATCACCGAGGGCAAAGGCTGCTACACCGTTGGAACATCGCCGCGCTGCACGCTGCGCCAGTATAGCAAGCAAGATGTGATCGATTTCCTTGATGAAAATTCGATGTATATCGAAACCTGGAAAGCTTGGTAATCCCTGATTGGTTTAAAAGCGGCAATTGCGCCGCCACTTTAGAGGAGTGAATTGTGGTACAAGATGCATTTTTTGCCCGTCTGCACGAGGCCGAACAAGCCGGATTGAACAAAGAGGCTGCTTTAGAGGTCGCTTACAAACTGCGCACGCTTGACGAGGCGCTTGGCGATATGGATATGGATATGGAGAGCGGAGCGGCGTTTGCCGATCCAACAATGATTGTGAATGACTGCGGCTGTGAATTTGATCCAGCTTGCAAACGTTGCTTCCCGTTTTGAGGTGATAGATATGTTTGAGCGTGAAGGCCTGGTTTTCTCAATGTTCGACGGTTCCGGCTACGCGGCGCTTCCGTGGGCGAAAGCTGGTTACAAGGTTATCTGTTTCAACGCCGATGAAGGTGATCACGGCTCGTACCAATCAGTGCGCGTAACGCATCCCAATATTCGCTACGTTAACGCATGGATTGACGACGATTTCAAGGCGAGCGCGTGCAACCTGCTTTGGGGTAAGCCTGATTTTGTTATGGCGTTTCCTCCATGCACAGACCTGGCAAACTCCGGCTCCCGCCACTGGAAGCGCAAAGCTGAGATTGATCCAGATTTCCAGGTTAAGGCGGCGGCTACCTGCAAGATTGCAGCGGAGATTGCTGATCACTTTGGCGCTCCGTACATGATTGAAAACCCTGTAGGAAAGCTGTCAACGCTATGGCGCAAGCCGGATCACAAATTTCATCCGTGCGACTATGGCGGCTACATTCATGTCAAGGATGAAGCTCACCCAGCTTTTCCAGACATCATACCAGCAAGTGACGCATACAATAAGCAAACTTGCCTTTGGACGGGTAACGGCTTTGTAATGCCTGAGGCTTTGCCAGTGGATCCGATTGGTAACGATAACCCAGGCTGGAAAAAGCTAGGCGGCAAATCAGCGCGAACAAAACTGATTCGCTCACTCACTCCGCGCGGCCTGGCGATTGCTGTATGGCTGGCTAATTCAAAATAGCACTTTTTGTTAAAAGCGGGTCGATAAGATCCGCTATTATTATCTCAACGAAACGAATTGAGGATAACAAAATGGCTCACATGACTAAGAAAGCGGATTTCCTGTCAATGATTGCAGGTCTTGATAATCCAAAGCTGAAAACCTTTCGCGGCTCTGTTTATCTCTACAATGGAGAAGCTTATTTAGCTGAGATTTACCGCGCAAGCAACATGAAAGAGCAAGGCATTTTGTCCTCAATGAACCAGTTAGCAAAATATCGCAAGTGGATGCAGGAATGAAAGTTAAGGGATTAAGCCAGATTTGCACCAGTTTAATATATGCCCTTGAAAACAAAGGGCTTTCAGTAAAGGAGGCAAAGCAAAGATTCGAGGAATATGCAGGTTTTAGAGTTTCAGCACGCGGCAAAGATAAATTGATTGACACTTTGAAAGCTTATTCAAATATAAGGAGCAAGAAATGAAAGTTATCCGCAACGCCGACAACAAATTAATGAAGGCTCGAATTGTTGACGAGGTTCAATTCTTTGAAACTGGCGCTTTCCAGGTTAAGGAATTAACCAAAGGCGCAAAGTGGGAGCACGCAAATTTTAACGATTTCCGAGAAATCAAAACAAAAACAATTAAATGCACTTGGGTAGACCACAGCATGAAGCACAAGAAAACGTTTAAGGCTGGCAAGCGCTACCAGATCGAACAAGGGCGCGTATTGGGTGGCGTTGCTGGTTATGTGTTTGACGAGGACGGCGACCGCTTCACCCTGTATCGGGAGGAGGTTGGTTTCTCTGCTGGTGGTGCTTACTTGTTCGAGGCGAAATACTCATGATTCAAGGCGTAGACTATCAAAAGCATGTACCAGCGGCGATGCGAAAAAATCGCTTCAAGGTGATTGAGAGCAATGTTTCATCGCTTATCGTGTCGGAGACGGTTTACCAGGTAAGGGAGCGGAGCGGTGAACTCCTGATAGGTCACACATTCCACAAATCGCTCTGGTTCGACAAGGACACGCTTGAATGCTGGAGCCACGACGAATCGAAACTTCTCGCAAAAGTTGAACGTTTAAAATAGCACGAATTGCTAAAAGGCTGTAAGATGGTTGGCCTATAATACGGGTCAACCAACAAGGAGACTTTAAGATGTTTTTTGAACAATCCACGCTGACACCACAACAAATCATTTCAACGGCTGAGGCTCAAGGCTTGAGCGCCGTTAAGGTTGCAATCCAGGCAAACGGCTACTCTCGCTCGTCTGGTTTTTGGGGTGACGTTAAGGACATTAACAGCGGAAATGACAAGTACCCTGTGATTTCCCTCGGCAACGATTGCGACGTTGTAGGAAAGCTGTCTCGCAGCCTGGCGGAATCCGTTCAATTCCCTGTTTCATCTGCATATATGCATTTCGTAGGCTGCGTGTCTGCCGCAATGCTCGGACGATTCACCGTGGAATATCACGGAACCGATCAGCCAACGGCGCTGTACGTTGTGACAAGCCAGCCGCCGTCTACTGGTAAATCTGCGATCAACTCAATGGCGATTGCCCCGATTGTTGCAGAGGTTGAGCGCATCAACGAACAACGCAAGAAAGAGCGCAAAAAGATTCAGGCAAAACTAAACGGCATTGCAAAGGAGTTAAAATCAGAGCGCTCCGGCACTGAGTACGCCGCTCTTTATGAGGAAAAAGAGGAGTACGAGGAAAAGCTCGCAAAACTGTGCGACGTTGTGTTTCCGGTTTCAGATACCACTCCAGAGGGTTTGGCTAAAATCAACTTCCGCCAGGGCAATTTCGCTGTGATCTCGGACGAGGCAACCAGTATCAACTCACTCCTCGGCCTCACATACGCCAATAGCGAGCGCAAAACTAACAGCGAATTGGTTCTCAAGGCTTGGGATAGCGGTCACGTTTCCATTGCCCGTGCGAATGCAGAAAACAACATGAGCTTTACGGCTCTTGGTTGCATGGCTGTGATTGCGCAGGACGAGACAATCAGCGGCATTATGGAGGCTGGCGCTCGTGGTATCGGTGTTTCAGAGCGTTTCCTGCTGGTGCGCGAGGAGTCATTCTTAGGCCGCCGTAAATTCGTTGACGACAACGGAGACACAACTTACACGCCAGTTGATGCAGGTCTAAAAGCAGACTATTACAAGCTGATCCACAATATCATGATGGAGCAATCCGTTTCATTGAAGGTTAGCCGCTCCGCTATGCGCGTGCTCAACATGGCTCGTCAGGAAATGGAGCCAAAACTAGCAGACGGCGGAGAATATTCTCACACAATGCTGCGCGGCGCGTTGGGTAAAATGGATAAGCAGGTTATTCGCCTGGCCTCCGTTATCCACACGATCCGAAACTGGCAGGACGTTAACGGAACCGCCACAAAGTCACGGGAGATTGACGTTGAGACTATGCAGGAGGCTCTCTTGATGTTCCAGGAGTTGAGCAAGACCTACATTAGCGCGGCAAACGCCTCAGGTCATGCTGGTCAGGATGCGGAGTTGATCAAGATTATCGACACGATAACCAGACTCGGAAAGGCCAATAAAGGCGCTATCACTGCGCGAGCTATTTATGAATCGGTGCGCAAGGTTCGTCCGTTCTTGGGTCAGGCTGGCGTAATGAAGCGAATTGAGGAGCGCTTGCTGCCAATCCTTGAAGATCTGAACTACGTATGCTTAACGAATGGGCGCGTGTTTGTGAATCCTGCTTTAATGGGGTGATAAATGATGTTTCTGCTGGATCTGTATAAGTTTTGCGAAAGCTACGATTGGTTTAATCGCCAGCACTTAGCGAGATTTGTTTTTCAGCACAAAGAATGTGAGCGGCTCGCGAGAGCCGCCAATATGACGCCTCGTAAATTCGCCTCAAGCGTTTCTCTTGAGTTTATACCGCGAATGGCTACATTGGGTTATCTTGGGATAGATAAAGGCGTAGTGACGTGCTACGGCTCGCACAAGAGGCCATTTGGATTTGAACTGTATAGCCTGGAAGGCGAAAGCAATAAATACATTTACGATCTGTTTCATCTTGACGAGTTAAGCGACGATGAATTATTCAACACAAAATCTAATAGATGCGATTATGAAGCATTGCGCCGTAAATTCGGTATCGCATGACGAAATGATTGCGGCGCTGCTCCTGATCCTGTATAGCGACATGAGAGCTAATCCAGCAAAGGAGCACAATCTGCACGACGAGGACGGCGTAGTATTGATTAACGTCCGACTTCTTGAATAGAAAAAGGGGCATTATGCCCCTTTATTTTTTCTGCCCTTCCAAACAACGCCAGCGGCAAAGCCAGCAACAAAGAAGCAAGCCAGAGCAAAGAACATCACACACAAATCGCTCTCGCTGTTTCTGATCTCGATCTTGTCGGCTGTGATTGTATCAGCCTGGATGCTTGAAGTGCTCACCTTCTTTTTGTTGGAGGAGTCAACCTTGCCAACCTGCGAATCCTTGATTGTGTTTTCCTGCTTGCTGCTCTCGTCATTTTTAGCCGTAACGCCTACGGTCTGCTTTACGTTTTCGGCTCCGGCCTGTGCTGTGATTTCCGGCTTACTGCCGATAAGACCACTCAGGGCGCTTGACGCTGAACAACCAGAAAGAGAGGCAGCAACAAGTACCGCCAAAGCTAATCGTTTCATTTTTTCAGATCCTTAGTGCAATATTTATACTCAACCGCGCGACGGTTTTTTAGCCCTTTGGACTTCTCGCGCTTGCCCGTTTTTGGATTGTAATAATACGTCCATTTCCAAAGCTCGTCGCACGCTCCATAGAGATCGCCATTGTTGATCTTCTTGAGCATTGTTGACTTGCGAAACGCTCCAGTACCAGCGTTATAAGTGAAGCTATACATCGCCGCTCTCATTGTATCCGGGATCTCAACCTTCACTCTCTTATCGACTTCTGCCTTTGCGATCCCGATGTGCTTGGCAAGAAGTGCGTCACATTCCCTCTGCGTGTACGTCTTACCCAGCACAACATCAGAACCGGTAATGCCCGCGCAGACCGTCCAGATTCCGGCAATATCTTTATAAGGCTTGTAGCGAATGCCCTCGATCTCCTCCAGGAGTGGAGAAGTCAACGAGAGCGCAGCGCCAAATAAAGCGTATGCCGCGCTTCTCTGTAAACTCATGATTATTTCCCCCTGATTCGAATTGCCTCTTTGATATCTTCACGATCCAAAGCCTCTCGCAGCGCCTTGCTATCCTTCCAGCGAAGATACGCGCCCCAAAGGCCGAAAGCCGCCATAAGCACAAAACCAGCAACCGCGATTGTCATTTGCCCAGTTGCTGCTCCGGTGATGGATGATCCGCCAGTGCCAGCGGTTGCAGCGTTGATAAATTCTTTCATTGTTAGATCTCCATAAGTAAAAAGTAAAGCATTGGTTTGTAAATCCTAACCCAAAAAATGCACAAAAAAAAGGAGCGACAAACGCCGCTCCCTTTCATGTTACTGATAACGCTAAATTTTAAATCTCGATAAAGGTCAAATAATGGCCTTCAAGCGGTGCAATGATATGCTGCCCTGATTCATCTTTAATCTTGTACATCCCGCCAGGCAATGGATCAGCCTCGTACACAAAGCCCTCGTAGTAAGGCAGTGTTTTAGATGAATTCTCAACGCATTTAACTTTCATTATTTTGACTCCATCATTTCAGGGTAGAACATGAATCGCCCGATCTCGCCGTGCTCTTTGTCGTAGATGATAACCGCAGCGCGACGACGAGAGCGCCAACCACCGCGAGCCGCATACGCATCTTTTGCCGCCATAGTGCTGTGAACTTCAACAATCCCCAGGCTGGTTTCTGTCACGGTCTGGTGATGCCAGTGTCCAACATGCGCATACATTGATTTTGACTTTCCGAAGTCCTCGCGCCAATCTGCCGCACACATCATCAACAACGATTCCGGCTTGCGAACTGTGTGACCGTGATGATACGCAAGGAAGGTTTTTCCGTACTGCGTGTGATGCACTACGCGAGGAGAAACGTCAACCGTCACGCGAGGCTCGTTTTCGTATGCCGCCGCCATTGCTGCACGTAGCCAGATCATGCCAGACTGGTCGTGATTGCCCTCGATCACCTGAACCTCGATCTCTTTGTGTTTGGTCAACATCAAGGAGATAGCGCGGCGAGTGGCTCGGATTGCGACATAAACCAGTTTGGCATAACGCGAATCCTGATCCAGAACGTGTCCGCTCGCTGGCGTTACCGCTTCCAGTCCGTCACTGTGGAGCATGTCGCCACCAATCAGGAGAACGGCCTTTTCGCTATTTGGCGCACACTCTACAGCATAATCAAAGAAGTCATTCATGACCTTCTCCGCCGTCGCGGTGTCCCAATTTTCGCCGCATTCGTGCTTGTGAGCCATTGCACCAATGTGCATATCAAAGATGGGGTAGAGAGCAAGACTTTCGCTGTAGTCCTTTCGGCTTTCCGGCTGAGTCTCCAGGCGCGGCACTTCCTCAGCGAAAGCTTCCATTGCCGCTTTCATTAGGGCTTCAAGCTGCTCTTTGTCCTTGCTGGTCTTAATCCAGCGCACAACCTCTGTGCCGTCTGCTCGAACCATTACGGATTCGCCTGTTACCGCAAAACCTGGTGAGCCTTTCGTGTCGATTTCACCTTTGCGTGCCAGTCGAGCGGCGCGGCGCTCAACGGTGCGAACGTTCAAGCCGAATTCCTCCGCGATCTGCTTGTAAGTCTTTCCTTCAACTCGCGCCTGTTTAAACTGCTCGTCTGTGATTTTTGCCACTGCCATTTTGTTTTCTCCTTACTGCATAACGATTGAATACATGATTGCGGTCGCAATGATAACGGGGAATGGTAAAACTAACAAGCGCCACATGATAATAATCCTCATTTCTTCCAGTGTTTTTTCGGCTCTTTGAATTTAGCGACTTCAGCGCTAACGTCAATCTTTCCAGTCGGGATCGCTGGCACGCGGTACATTTTTCGCGGCCTTTCGTTTAAGTAAGTCATTTTCCCGTTGGCGATAATACTAATATCACTGATTGTGAAAATTTTAGCTATTCGTGCTATATCATCCGACAAGCCGCATTCTTTTGCGTGCTGCCAAACGGCCTCGCGGCCTTGCTCAACCTTCATTAGATTGCGCCCTCCTCAATCATGCGATCAACCTGTTCGATTTTCTCAATTGGCGCGTGTCCAGTGGCAACCGCCAGGTAAGTCATCGCAATATCCCAATCGAAACCGTAACCCTCTTTGTGTCCACCTTCTACGGCCTCGCGTGCTAATTGCTGTGCGATTTTGAAAGAGCGTTTGCAGTAGATTTTCATTTGCTTAATTCCTCTGATTGGTTGGTATGCGCATATAATACAAAACCCGCCGGAGCGGGTTTTAACAAAAAGTGCTATTTCACTCTAATCATTCCGTGCCAGAAATGCCAATCGTCGCTCATTTCTTGCAGGTCGTCGCGGATCTTGTTTTGCCACTTTTCAAGCGGAATCGTTTTTATTTCATCAAAGCTCATATCTAGGGCGCTTGTGAACTCCCAAGGGTCAACATCAAGAGCGTCTTTGATGTCTGGATTTTGGTCTAGCGCCTCGCACACCATAGCGCGATACAGAAGGAATAACCCAACCTCGTTTAGTGTTACTTTTCTCTCACCCATTAAATCAACCCCCATATTTTGATGATTAGCGCCAGGAGCGCATAAGAACAAAAGCCACTCCCTATCATGAATGCACAAAGTATTCCGAGTGCTGCAATATCATCTTTCATTAAAAGCTCCTTGCTTTGGCTCGTTTGTTTTTAACTGACGGGCAAATATCGCTGATTTTCACGTAGTGAGTTTGTTGCGTTTCACCCTCTTTTAATTTGCGCATGACGAAAATCACACTGCCTTTATTGTTGCCGCTAACTGGCTCACCTGTCATGCCGGAAATAAACGCTAGGCGTCCGGTTCGTGAATACTCGCGCCCTTCTTCATCTTTCCAGGTTTCGCCAGTGATCCAGATAATTTCCGCCGCGTGTTTCTGCGCGTCGCTAAACCATGCTGTTGAGTTGTCGGCTGGAAGCAAGATATCGATCTGATTATCGTGATCCATCTGCTCAATGGCTTTAAGCACAAAAGGATCTGGATTCGAATATGGCGGATTCAGCCATACGTGCTTTTTGCTACCCCACCAGCGCTTTAAGCAGTTGGTTTCCTTGCTATAGAATTTTTCACAGACTTTATTATCCTTGCTCGCCGCAGCGTCAAGATCATATTTTCCGTATCGGCTCTCCATGTACGCAACAACATCGCGCGGAGTAGCCCAAAGGTCACGGACAACATCTGGAGTGTTGCTCCCAGCGTATCGGTTGCCAGTAACCTTATAATACTGGCAAGGTTTCACAGCCTGGTAATGACCGCCTGAGCGCAGGGCTATATCTGAATACTTGCCGTGCTGCAATTCGTGAAAGTCAATTTCATCAACCTGCTCGATACCGTCGATTGTCGAATTGTCAAGAATGTCTTTAGCCATTTTCGATCCTTATTTCATCATGTAGAATTTAGCTGCGTTGCTGTAGTTTGATTTAATTTCCGCTTTAGGAGCCTCAACCTCCGCTCCGCTTGCAGCCGCTTTTGTTAAAAGCATTGGTGCAAATATAACAGCAAGAAATACCCCGACAACGCCAAAGATTATGTCAACACCAAACGCAACCAGAGAGATTATCAGTGATACAATAAATAGAGCGATAATAGCAACAAAAATCCAGTAAACCGCCTTAGAGATATCCTTTAACATTTTCAAATCCTCAGTTGTTTCGTTGGGTGTATTATGCCGGATTCATCATCCGGCGTTTTAGCAATTCGTGCTATTTCTTGTTTGCGTCCTCAAAGTTTTCTACCCACTTTGATGCTTCCTTGAACCCCATTTTTGCAATAATATTTCCGTTGAACTCTGAGCGCTTTTTGGCATATCGAACCGTCAAGGATTCCTCATAATCAAGACCATCAATAAACATACTTCCTGCTGTCTTTAAGGTTTTAGGCTCCCTGGCTCGCTCTCCATTCTCTGAATAAACAGAGAGTTTGCACTGCTGAGATACAACCAGATCGGCTTTTCTCTTTGCCTTGTCGCTTAACTCGTAACCGCTGGCAATGACAAAATCATTGACTGATTTCTTTGATGCCATAATGCAAGCCTTACGATTAAATTCAATGTCAATCGGATCTTTAACCATGCTCTCCATTAATGATGGTGCTTTCCATGCCGCCAATCCAGATGCGAGGATTATCGCAGCGCCCAAGATTTGCTTTTTCATTTGATTCTCCGTGTTTGTTTTGTTGTGTGCATAATACAAAACCCGCCGGAGCGGGTTTTAACAAAAAGTGCTATTTCTGCAAGAGATCTGCAATTGCAAGCTTGAATTGCTTCACGCCATAGCAAACGGCTGCGAACCCTCCGCGCTGGCGAACGTCACGCAAGAAAGCTTTCTGCTCGTCGCTGACTGGTGACGCCTTCCCTTTTCCTGATTTGTTGACACGCTTCAACTCTATGGCCGCGAAAGGGTATGGCGCATTGATACCAATCAGGATAATGAAGTCAGAAACGCCTTTACGCAATCCGGCTTGCTCATCCCTCAACGCGCTGGTGATGGTTTTTTGCCCTTCGTTGACCGTGTGCCAGAAAAGCAAGTGGGGGCAATGGTGGCGCAACCACGCCACACAATCAACCTGGTGAGAATCTTCCTTGCGCGTATCGCTCGGATCGCGCTCGTAATATTCCAGATAATCGCCTTTGTCAGTAACCATAATTAAAACTCCCGATGATAAATAATGTCCTCTCCTTTCGCGTTTTTGCGATGCGTAACGCGTTTCGGAGCCATAATGTGATGCGCGTTTTGCATGATCTTGCGAGCGTTGCGATAGCTTGCCGTAACACCCGCAATCCTGCGATCTGCAATATGCTTGAGCGCTGTTTGTCTCCATAGCGTTTTGCAGATCTGACTGTCAGACTCAGGGAAAAAACGCTCATAAGCTTTGAACGTTTCGCCGTAAGCCTCAAGCTCATAACAGAACACGATCCCGCGCTGGTTTTTTGTCATATCGACACGGAAAGATTTCACATTGCACCAATCGTTCTTGGTGTAGTGCTTGCCGGATAGTTTTTCGTTCGGGTCAATTAGCGACACATCACAGCAGCGGCAAATCCTGGCGGCTATGTCGTTTTTAGCGCCGCAGCCTTTGACGACAACCTTTTTCGTGCGCGGGTCTACCTGATCCTCGCACTCCCGATACTTCCAGAAATACTCACAGCGATTCCCGTTTTCGTCAACGCGAACGCAACGGCGTGCATAGAATGAGTTTTCAGTTCCGCAGTCAGGGCAGAATTTAGGATCCTTACCGTTGTCGCCACGGCGCTGATACTGCGCTTGTTCCAGAATAGGATCAAAATAAAGCTGCCCCAACTCGTCCATGCATCCGGCAAAGTCAAGAACAAGATGATCATCTTTCTTGAATCCTTGTTCAATGTGCCATTTCTTTAACAGTCGCATACCGCGCCCCAAAAGCTGGATCAGCAGTGTTAGCGATCCGATTTTTCTCAGGATAACAGAGGTATCCCAATATGGCACATTTACGCCAGTGGTAAGAGCCTGAACTTGGAAAATGTATTTTACCTTGCCCTCGAATGCTTCTTTCAACCACTCCTTGCGCTGTTTCTCTCCCGTCTTGCCAGTGATGATTCTGTATGTTGCGCCTGGAGGAAGTGCGGCGGCTGCCTCTTTACAGTGACGCTCACCTGCGCAAGTTACCAGCACGCCGTTGCGGTCTTTGCAGATCTCATGCACGCGTGCCATGATTTTTTGCGTCATGGTTGCATCATTATGGATCTTCTCCTCCATCTTGCGCAGAGTTTTCTGGTCAAAGTCTGCTACGCCGTCCTCGCTGGATGCAGTGAACTCTGAAAGGTCATAACCCAGCCCATCTACGCCGCCAAAGTTTGTAGGCACAACGGAGCCGAACTTGATCAGGTAGTTGGTATCAATGTTCGTTACCTGCTCGCGCCAGAATCCGCGCTGGCGTTTATCTTCCACCAGGATTGGAACCACGCCGCGAAACTCGGATCCGGTCATTCCAAAAATGCGCAACTCGTGCCCGTATGTCTCTTTGCATCGGCGCTGCATTTCACGAATGATAAGCGTATATTGCGTGCGTCCTGTTCCCTCCATTGGCTCGCCGTCATTGTTGAGAGCGCGGGAGCCGTCACCATTCAGGACAATCTCGCCTTTTTTCGTGGTCATTTGCTCCCACGGCTCCTCGTTTTCGATTGCCTCCGCTAAATCCTCCCAATCCACCTGGTGACATTCGTCAATCCCGATAACGTGCGGCACGTAGTCGCCCAGCGCCTTAAACAATCCGTTTGAAACGGTTCCCTCGGATCCAACCACGATGGGGAAGTGTACGCCCTTGAGTTTCAGCGCCGCGCAGTAAACGGAGTTAGGCACGCCGAAATTGCTGATCTCCTCTGAATCCTGATCCACAATCTCACCCTGGCGAGCGAGAACCATCATTTTAAGCCCCATCCTCTGACACTGCGCCGCAACCATTGCAAAAATCATGGTTTTACCAGCAGATACGGACGCTTTCACAAAGAAAGGGTGCTCGTAATTCTTCATGCGCTTTGCGATCTCAGTGTATGCAACGCACTGGTAAGGGTATGGGGTGATTTCGCCAAACGTAAAGCGATCTTGAATCGCCTTGATTACCGCCTCACCCAAAGCGGAAAGCTGTTTATCAATGTTAGGAATTGCCATTTTTAACCTTTATTCGTTAACCGATTAAATGTATAATAACGCCTACGTTTTGAATATTTTTAGCAAAAAGTGCTATCGGAGGTTTTAATATGAAAATTGCTGCATCAACTGGCGAAATTGACAAACGCACAATCAATGGCAACAACGGAGTAAAGCGCGGTAAAGACAAGAAAAAGCGCAAGCGCAAAACAGGCTACTACGTTCTAAAGGATGAAGTCAAAGCCGGATTGCGTGCTCGCCTTGAGGCCGTTTGTGAATATTACGGATCACAGGCAGAAATGACAAGGCGTTTGAAGGTTACTCACCAGGTTATCCAGCAGTGGCGCAAGCGCGGTATGATCTCAGCGTCCGGCGCTGAAAAGGTTCACGCCGACTATAAGCGAAACGGCTGTAAGGGATATCGAGCTTCATTCTGCCGTCCAGACTTGAGATTTGACTCGAACGGCAAAGCGCTAACGACGAAATGCGACCGCTACGAAATGCTCCGAGTCGTGAAAGAGTCGGACTTCATAAACAGCACGAATAGCTAAACCAAAGATCGCGTATCTGGTATTATCCGGCTACGCGATTTTTTATTGGAGAAAATAATGCAAGAAGTACACCCAAACATGATGTTTCAGAAAGAGGATGTTTTGCCGTACATGAAAGGAATGTGGCGCGATGCGTTGCAAAGCATTTGTGGATTGAGCAATGACGTTTTCAACAAGAAACATCAGCCTTGCCCTCATTGTGGAGGTAAAGACCGTTTTCGCTGGACTGACAAATTAAGCACTGACGGCGACGGCGGCGCAGTGTGTAACGGTTGCGGGAACGATAGCGGAATTGGCTGGCTAATGAAGCTTACTGGCGAGCCATACAGCGAGTGCATTAACATTCTTGGGCGCTTTCTCGGAAAGGTTCCTCAGGAGTATATAGTTAAGGCAAACAAGAGAGCCTCTCGCGCATCAGGTTACTCTTTCGGATCACAGGCTCCGCATGAAAGCTGCGTTGCAGTGATGGAAAGAACGAAAGGAGCATTTAAAACTCCTCTAAGCGTTTTTGAGGGCATAGCCCCGCCAGATGATGAAATGTATTGTGTAGGCGTAAAAACGATGGAAAACGGCGGAGAATCGCTTATTCATGCAATACCTTGTCACTTGGTGCATGATGATGGTCTTGATGATGAAATGTGCAACATCCTCATGATTGACGAGTTAGGAGAGAAATCTTTTTATGCAAAGGACTATACGCGCGGCTCGGTTGCGGTGACTGGTAAAACTGACAACGCGATCTATTTATGTGTTGATTGGATTGATGCTCAGCACATACACCTGTATACAGGTCAAGAGGTGTGGGCTTGCTTCTCAAGTTATAACGTTGAGATTGTTGCGCACCGATACAAAGGAGATCGCAAGATGCGCGTCGTGTGCAAGTCAACCGATCAGGACGTAATAATTGCCGCCGAAGAGAGGAATCTTGACGTGATGCTCCCCATTAACGATAATTTCCGGCAAGGGATAGAGCGAAAGCTTTACAAGCCGGAAACTTTACTCCAGACACGGTAAACCATTGCTTTCTTGCCCCGCTTCGGCGGGGTTTTTTTATGCCTTGCGCAATGCTATAATCAAGCTTGTCATTAACAAAACGTGCTATTTAGGAGAATTTACAAATGGCTATTTATCGCACAGGCAAAGCGTCGATGGACGCAAACGGCATCGTAACGGGTTACGGCACGAAATGGCGCAAGAGTCTTTCCCTGATCCGCGTAGGTGCAACAATCATTTTTATCGACAATCCAGCTTACGCAACAATCATTGACGTTGTGAGCGATACTGAATTGCGCGTTAGCGAAACTGGCGGCGCTGTCGTTCCGCAATCAGATTATGTAATCCTGCTTCACGACTCCTTGAGCGTTGACGGCCTGGCGCAAGATGTTGCCGAAACTCTGCGTTACTACCAGGGCAAGGAAAACGAATTTGCGCACCTGATCGAACTTATCGGAAAGATGGATATTGAAGCGATCCAGAAGGTCGTCGATCAGATGAAAGAAGAAGTCAAAAAGTTTGAAGAAAACTTTAAGAAGATCGAAGCGAAAGCCGAAGAGGTTGAGCGCAACGCGCAGCATGTGGACGCTGTGAAAGGTGAAGTCGATCTAATCCGCACTCAAACCGAAGATCTGAAAAACCAGGCTAATTCCAGCGCATTGCAAGCGCAATCGCACGTTAACGCCGCCGCCGCCGAAGTTGAGAAGGCCGCAGCAGAATTCCACAAAGCAGAACTTGAGGCTGCACGCGCTGGCAGAGAAGCCGTGAAGGCTAAAGCGGAAGCGACGCGAGCGCAAGGAGTGGTTGACGCTGCAAAGGTCGAGGTTGTCAATGAAGCGCGTGTTGAAGTTGAGCTGGCGAAGGCCGAAGCTGATCGCGCAAAGGGCGTTGTTGACAATGCTAAAGTTGAGTTAAAAGCGGAAGTGCAAGTGCAGGTTGATAAAGCAACCGAAGAGGCAAACCGCGCGAAAGATGAAGCTGATCGCGCTGCTGGTCTTGCTGGTCAACTTGACGCAACAAACTTGCTTAACAAAAACAACAACCTGTCAGACGTAGCGGACAAGGCGGAAGCGCGTAAGAATCTACAACTTGATCGATTCTCTCAAGCTGGCGTGAATCAAACGTTCATGTACTCCAGCAACAAGAAGATGAAAATCTATGTTGATGATAACGGCGATTGGGGTGCGTATGACGAGGCTACATCACAGATAAAACCTCTTGGTGTTAATCGCGGCGGCACTGGATCAGATAGCGTCGAAGGCGCACGCCAGACTTTCAAGGTTGATCGATTTGTGCAAGATGCCAATATGACGCGCATCAAGTCGAACGACACGAAAACAGAATTGCGCTTAGGTCAAGATGATTGGTATGTGTACCGCGATTCAAACGATAGCGAGCGCGGATACATTGCACTAGGCATTAACGGCGGCGGAACTGGCGGAAGCAATCTGGATGAAGCACGCGAAAACCTGGTGATTGACAGATTCAAGCAAGAGTCGGATCGCACGCGCTTTGTTACACCTGATGGAGCAAAATCATTCTCCCTTGCTAGCGGTGGCGCATGGGGGGTTTACGACAATAGCGGCGGGTGGATTCCTCTTTCTATTGCTGGCGGCGGCACTGGAGCAAGCGATAAAGCTGGAGCGCGTAAGAATTTGCAGCTTGACGCATTTATTACTGACGGCTCCGAGGCTCGCGTTTACGATCCAATAAACAAGAATAAGTATATTTTTTGCAACGATAGCAATTTAACATGGGGTGCTTACGATTTATCAAAAGGCTCTGTAATTCCGCTATCTGTAAGCTGTGGCGGCACTGGTGCAACAAATGCTAACGATGCAAGGGATAATCTTGGACTTGGAAAGGGTCACACGCCAACATTTAATAACATTGACCTAAACAATCCGCATACTGTAAGTAACAGCGGCATACTGAATCTTAACAGGATAAATGCATCAAACACTGGTGCTGAATCACAGGCCAGGGTTTATCATGAGGTTCAAGGTGGTGTAGGGAAGATCACTTTTCATGTTGCAGCCAATGGGAAAAACAGATATGTACAGATCGACGAGAACGGCGCTCTTACTGGTGTTGGTCACGCTTACACTGAAGGACTTAGTTGCTCTGGCTGGGTAAGTGCAAACCAGGGTCATAGGGTTGGTCTTACAACTCAAGTCGGAGGAAATAAAGATATATATCTTCACAATATTGCAAATGATGGAAATAGCGGTGATTGGATTAACTTACTGCAAGGGAACTGGTATAACGGGTACTGGCAGTTAGGCTGTGTTAGAGGTGGCGGCGCTAACATTGATCACTTCAAGATCGGTGTTAACAACCAGGGTAACGATTGGAAAGAGTTTAAATTCCATAACTCATATGGAGGCCACATTACCGCACAAAGGGGGTTTAAGGGGCAGTGCGTAGCTGGCGGGTGGGCGCTTGATGGTGAGTACATGGGCGCTCCTTTCTATGCTGACTCGGTGCTTGCAAACGACGGCGGTTATTCGCCTGTTGTTGCTGGCGGTACTCGCTCAACTGGCGGCTGGGATATCCGCTATTCGCTTGGTGCGATATCTGGCGGTACTAATTCTTGGCCTCGCGCAGCTATACATATGCTTGGTGACGGAACTTATCACAGGGCGTTTGAGTTTCATCATTCAGGCCAGATAACGTGCTGGGATTCTAGTGCTGGTATTTGGGGTGGTAGTTTCGAGTTTCAGCGCGTAGCAACGTCTGACAGGGATTTGAAAAAGGATATTGAATATAATGATGGTAAGGCATCGTTTGACAATATCATGAAATTCAAGCCGTCAACGTTCGTGTATAAATCAGACAAGCATAATCGTCTGCGTCGTGGTGTTATTGCGCAAGACCTGTACGAGATCGATCCTGAATACGTGCGGATAATCCCTGGCGCTCCTATCATTGACAATGAAGCCAAAACGTCAGACAAGGAAGGCAATGAAGAGCCTGTGATCATTGATTACCATGATGATACGCTTGGCCTTGATAACAACGTGATCATGATTGACACGGCGCTTGCAACTCGCTACATCGGCGGGATTGTTGAGAAACAGAAGGAGGAGATCGACAACCTGAAATCAGAGATTGAAGAACTTAAAGCGCTAATCAAGGCGTTGCAGTAAACTAACCACAAAGCGCGGCTACGGCTGCGCTTTTTTGTTGCCGCTTACATAAATTCACATGGCAGCACAAAACAATGCGCAACCATACATTTCTTTCGTTGTCAATAGTTTTTATCAGCGTAGAATTAAGTTTGTAGCAAGGTGCTACGTAACAACAAAGAGGAAACAAAAATGTCTGATATGACTCTATTACCAACTGGCGGAATGGGCGGCGAGGCTGGCGCGGCTGGTCTTGGCGGTGCTGTAGGTGGCCTGATTGGTTCGTGGTTCGGTAACGGCTTCGGCGGTCGAG
>ERZ1026872.56-NODE-56-length-54425-cov-36.904469_pt1 | contig 54425 bp, 92 predicted proteins | sample MGYA00380166_ERZ1026872 | MGnify/ENA primary metagenome ERZ1026872 (study PRJEB33269, sample SAMEA4719802) | human gut metagenome | biome: human-associated habitat; feature: organic feature; material: feces | place: Cameroon | collected 2013-10 ... | reverse complement strand
CAATCCGGTCAACATCCAGTGGGATGACGTTTATTTAGGAGCCAATTATGAATAATAAATCTCTCCAAGATCTTGTTAAAGGCTGTTATGGGCGAAAAATTTTATATACTGATGTTGAAACCATCACAGCAGACAATATTGTCAAGGTGGTGGGAGACTGCATCGGTAATTATTATTACAACAAAACCATCATAGAATACCTATGGCGGTATTACAAAGGAGATCAGCCGATTTTATACCGATTAAAGGTACAAAATGCTGATATTACAAACAAAATAGTAGAAAATCATGCGTATGAGATTGTTCAGTTCAAAGTAGGTCAAACATACGGTGAGCCAATTCAGTTTATCAGTCGAAAAGATGATGATGAAATTAATCGGGCAGTGGATGCGCTGAATGACTATCTTGTGGATGCGAATAAACAGGAAAAAGACATTAAAGCAGGAGAGTGGCAGTCAGCAACCGGAACATCTTTTAAGGCGGTAAGATTTGCAAATGGAGAAATACCATTTCAAATTGTTGCGCCTACTCCAATGAATACGTGTGTTATTTATAATCGGAGCACGGAAGAACCGGTGGTTGCGGTGCAGGAGCTTAAAGACGAAGATGGAAGATGGTACAAACTGTGCTATACGGACAACTATTCATGTAAACTTCAAAACGGAGTAGTTTCTGAATGGAAATTGCATGCATTTGGAAGTATACCTATTGTTGAGTTTCCAAATAATCATGAGAGAATTTCTGATATTGAGCTTGTCATAGGTATTTTGGATGCCATAAACAATATGCAGTCAAACAGAATGGATGGAATTGAGCAGTTTGTTCAGTACTGGGTAAAATTTGTAAACTGTGAGATTGACACAAAGACATTTGAACAAATGAAAATGAGTCATGCTTTGACGGTAAAGTCCAACAACAAGGACAACAAAGCCGATGTTGAAATCATGACACAGGAACTTAACCAGAGTCAGTGCCAGGTGGCAAAAGATGATCTTTGGGACAATGCCTTATCAATTCTTGCTATACCAAACAAACAGGGGAACACTGGCGGAGATACACAGGGCGCAGTAGAGTTGAGAAATGGTTGGGATTTTTCAAAGACAAGAGCAAAATTAAAAGACCCAATCGTGAAATCGGCGGAGAAAAGACTTGCAAAAGTTGTCTTAAATGTAATACGCGTTAAGGACAATGATTTGAAATTGTCAATAAGGGATTTTGATGTGCAAATCAATCACAGCCCGCAGGACAATATGTATACAAAGTCGCAAACACTATATCAGCTTTTAGAGTGCGGCATACATCCTCTTATTGCAATTAAAACGGTCGGACTCTGGGGCGATTCGGAAAAAACATTTTTGCAGTCTAAGCCATACATGGATGCTTTATGGAAAACCATTGATGATGCAGAAGAGCAGGAACGAAAAGCGCAGGAAATTGTAAATCAATTAAATAAACAGCAAAATAAGACAGCTACCGAGTAATCGGCGGCTGTTTTTATTTTATAAAAATTCGCAAAGTTGTGAGCGTAAAAAACAACAGTGTCATTCGGTGTCGTTGCACCGCAAAAATTCGTAAAGACATATCGGAGGTAATCAATGAAAAGAGAAGAGTTAATTGCAATGGGTATCAGTGAGGAAAATGTTGAAAAAATCATTGCTGATTACGGCAGTGCCGTACAGAGAGAACAGGCAAAAGCAGCAGAGCTTAAGGCAAAGGCAGACAGCGCAGATGAGTTGCAGAAAAAGCTGGATGAAATGGAAGCAGGAAACCTCACGGAACTTGAAAAAGCAAACAAGGCGTTAGAGACAGCAAATCAGCAGATCGCAGATATGCAGAAAAAAAACGCCATCAGAGATCAGCGCGAAGCATTGATGGAAAAGTTAAAAATCAATGCAGAGCAGGCAAAATCCGTTGTCAAGGATAATGGAAGCCTTGATTATGACGCTCTTGGAAAGATTACAGCCGAAAAGGAAACCGCGGCAGCGCAGGCAAAGGAACAGGAGATTGCAAATAATTCTGAAAATCCGGGCGGCGGTACTGCAGGTGGAGAAAATAAAAAAACTGCGGACGTAGAGAACGCAGAAAAAATCAGTTTTGGCAAACCTGCAGAAAGTGCAGAAGCCAAAGACCATTATGTTTTATAGGAGGTAAATTATGGGAAAACCGATTGAAAGAGACTTTACACAGAGTAAAGGAATTTTAAAATTCTTTCCTTATGAGGGTGCGGCGTGTATCGTTCCGCAGACAATGGTTTCAAGTGCCGATGCAAACGGAAAGAAGATTGCAAAGGCAGGGACACCGTTCCCAAGCAATGACGAATCTTGCAAAGGGTATCTTCTGGAAGATGTTGACGTAACAATGGGAGATGCGCCTGGAACTTATGTATATCAGGGTTCTATTGACAGCGCAAAGGTAACAGCGAACGGAGTGACCGTGGAAGCAACTGCAAAAGCAGCAACACCGCGTGTTACTTTTTTTGATTAAAAAATGGAGGTATTAGAGAATGGCATTACCATTAGCAGAAGCATTTACCGCAAGAAGTCTTGGGGTTATGTGGAATAATTATGAAAAAACGCTTGGTTCTGCACCTTACTTAGGTAGACAGAAATTTGGAACCAGAAAACAGGACAGCCTTGAACTTAGATTTATCAAAGGGAAAAACGGTCTTCCGGTATCCTTAAAGGCATCCAATTTTGATGCGCAGGCAGAGTTAAGAGATGTCGGTGGATTTTCGGATATTCAGAAAGAGATGCCGTTCTACCGTGAATCTTACATGGTAACAGAGCGTGAAGAGCAGGAGTATGCAAATTACCAGTCGGCAGAAAATTCCAACATGGCAAACCAGGTGCTTAGAGAAATCAGCAAAAAACCGATGATGCTTATTGAAGGAGCAAGAGTAGTGCCGGAACGCCAGATTTGGCAGTTATTAGCACCATCTGATGGTATTCCAAGAGTACAGGTAACAATTGGTGGCAAGAGCTTCTATGTTGATTATACTTCGGACAATGGAGTGGCGCACAAGAGAGATCATTACAAGGATATTTCCGGAAGCGATACTGATAAATGGTCTGCACCAGAAACAGCAACGCCACTTGACGACCTTATCGAGATTAAACGTGAGTTTGCAAAGAAAACAGGATATTCCCTTGCACGCTTTAGCATGAATACAGAAACATGGGAAATGGTCCTTAAGGCGGAGGACACAAAGAAACAGGTGCTTGGAATTACTGCTTACAATGGCGGTATTCGCTTACAGCAGGGGCAGGTTACAGAGTATCTTAGAGGATACGGCATCGAGATTGAAGTTTACGACAAACTTTACATCGACCCTGCAGACGGTGCTACCAAATATTTTATTCCTACAGGAGTTATTTCAGCGCAGGCATCCGGCGTGTACCTTGGAGATTATGTCTTTGGAAAGACACCGGAAGAGAGAAGCGGAAGTTTAACAGACGGAAACCTTTCTATTGTAGAAACCGGCATTTCGGTATATACATACGCAACAAATCATCCGATCAACACGCATTGCATTGTGTCAATGATCGGATTGCCTACTTTTGAGGGCATGGACAGCGTTGTTGTCATGAAAGTTGCGTAGGAGGTGCGGTATGATTGCTGAATATACAGTAAAGCGCAATGGAAGATGGTATAAAGCAGGAGATGAAATCCCGGACATTGTTCCGGGAGAGAAATCTTCTGGCGAGTACACCAAGACAGAGATTAACAGAATGAGCACTGCTGATTTACAGGCACTTGCCGCTGAACATGGGATCGAGGGTGCAGAAGAAATCAGTGGAGCGGAACTGAAACGCATTTTGATCGAGCAGTTCGGATTATAGGTAGGGAAGAATGGACGAATATACAACATTAGAGCAGGTAAAAATCAGGCTGAAACAATTTCATATTGAAACCGTTACGGATGAAGATGGTGTTACTTCTGATGTTGTTGTGTTCGACAAGAAAGAAGATAACCCTTACATCGAACAGCTTATCAAGCAGGCAAGAAATGAAGTGGTAAGCAAGCGGAATTACCCGGAAAGCTACACGGATGAAAAAATATCCGAAGACTTGAAACAGTTTGAGGATGTAATCGTCAATTTATCCGTGTACGACCATTCACAGGCAGGAGAAGCCTATATGGCAAGTTATTCAGAAAACGGCGTAAGCCGTAGCTGGAAAGACAGGGAAAGCTTGTTTGTGGGAGTATTTCCGTTTGTAAAAGCATTATAACCGTATGGGATTTCATCTGGTTAGAAGATTGTGCGTTACGTTTTGTCGACGTCGACAAAACGTAGCAGGCGGCACACATTGAGCGGTGGTGGGCGGTGTGCCATAAAAATGAAAGGCGGTATATGATTTGACGATTGAAATATCAACAGCAATCATTATAAGCGTGCTGTCGCTTGGTTTTTCCGTCTTTATGGGCTTGAAGAGCAACAAAAGGACAGACAACACGGATCTTGAAGAGCGCGTGCGGGAGAACACACGCATTAACATGAAGTTGGATGCCATTTCAAACAACACAACCGAGATCAAGAATGAAGTTTCGGAGATGAGAAAAGAAATAAATTCTCACGACAACAGAATTATAAAGGTTGAAGAAAGTGTGAAATCGGCGCATCACAGAATTGACGGGATAGAAACCCGTCTTAATGATGAAAAGGAGGTTTAATCATGGATATTATACAGTCTGTAATTGCAAATATGACAATTATTCTGGCAATCATTGGTGCGCTGGCATTTGTTGTGTCTGTGGTAACACAGGTAATCAAAGGTGTAGGCGTATTTTCTAAGATTCCAACGGACATTTTGGTATTTGTTCTTTCTATCGGAATCACGGTCGCTGCGTTTGTGGCATACATGCAGTACATCCAGACATCAATTTTATGGTATATGATCTTGGCAGCTATTATTGCAGGATTTATTGTTGCGTTTGTCGCAATGTATGGATGGGAAAAGCTTTCTGAGCTGTGGAAACGGTTCGGCAAGGATGTGAAGTGAAATGCTTGAGATCAATAAGCAAAAAATGAGTTATTCGCAGCAAAGCGGCAAGGTGCCGGTATATGTGACGGATGATGATGGTAACATCGAATATTCTTCGTACACGGATTCTGATGGAAATGTAATTTATTACCTTGATGAGGATGGAAACAAAATACCGAAAACAACCGGAGAGTATACCACAGGTTATGAGAAGCCTGTGGTTTTTTATTCTTCAATCAGCAATAAGTTGAGTGAAGCACTTATAAAAGAGTTTGGCGTTGACAATTCCACAAACTTTGTTCAGATTGTCGAGGACAAAGGGAAACTTCCATTGAGCGTCGGCTCCTTGGTATGGAAACGGTCAGATGTAAGGTACAAAGATGAAGAGAATACAATCGTTGATGAAAATTCGGCTGATTACATCGTAAAAGGTGTTGCAGACGAGGGATTGACGGTTGATTTGTTTTTATTGCAAAAAAATGTAAAGTAGGTGCTGAATGGGAAAGAAAGTAATCACCATGAGCTTGTCTGAAAAGTCTATTCAGAAAGCCATACGAGAGCTTAGAGCCTATCAAAACAGCTTGACATATAAATGTCAGCTATTAGCAGAAAAACTTGCGGAAAAGGGCGTAGAGATTGCCAGAGTACAAATTGCTGACCTTGACGCAATATTCACATCAGAATTGATTTCCAGTATTCATTCAGAATACAAGGGAAGTACCAAAGGAGGCGGGATATGGGCGGTAGTTGCCGGGACGGACCATGCAATGTTTGTTGAATTTGGAACAGGAACCGTAGGACAGCAAAATCCTTATCCAGGGAAACTGCCGGATGGCGTTTCGTGGCAGTATGCAAGTGGAAAAACTATCCATCAGATTTCAGATGGAAGATATGGATGGTTTTATCAGGACGACAATGGCGATTGGTGGTTTACAGAGGGAATGCCAAGCCGACCATTCATGTATCTGACCGCAAATGAGTTGCGGCAGATTGTTACACAGACAGCGAAGGAGGTGTTTGGATAATGGCAGGAAACCAGTGGGTATTTGACCTTGAAATAAACATTTTCTCCAATGTTGCAACGATAGCCAAACCAAAACTCAAGAAAAAATACAAAAGCATGAATTTTGACACTGCATTTACAACGGTTGAAAAGAACCTTGATAAAGACCCTGTTTTCCCGACCATTTACATTCACGAGATGCCGGGGCTTGAACGTGGGGCAGATTTAGAGGGCACATCCGTAAATGCGGTGCAGGAAACAATACAGGTTGACGTCATTACAAACACAAAGCAGAGCGATGCAAAAGGGATTATGGCTATTTTAGCTGATGCCTTTAAACAGATGCGATTTCAAATCACAGCAATGCCGGAGTTTAAAAATGACAGTGAGAAAAAATTTAGAAGCGTTGCAAGGTTCCGGCGGATAATCGGAGCCAACGACAGATTGATGTAAAAGAGCCGAAAGGCTCTATTTTTTATGCACCGGGTGCAAAAAGATGCGCCCGATAACCGCATTATTTGGCGGTAGAAAGAGAGGTAAAAATGGCAGAAGCAGGATTGTCTACGTTAGGCATTACGTTTGGCTATGGAACAGAAACCACAGCCGGAACAAAGCCTACATCGTTTAAACAGCTTACAAGAATTAACGCAATCGGCGGTATCAACATTGAGCCGGAACAGATTGACGCATCTGCATTAGAAGATGCTATTACCAGATATGTAAAGGGTCGCGCAGATACCGGTGGCTCTTTCCCTATCACGGTAAACCTTACGGATGCCACAAAGGAAGAGTGGGAAGCACTTATCACGGCGTATAAGGCGCTTTCCGGCGGGAAAAGAATGTGGTTTGAAACTATTATCCCGGGATTTACCGACGCGTTTTTTGTTGTGGCTCAGCCGCCAGAGCAGATTCCACAGCCGGAGATTGGTCAGAACGAACTTTTGACGGTTGAAATGAATCTTACCATTGAAGAATACAAGGGCATGGACACCGCTGTAGCTTTTACACCGGGGGAATAACACGTCAGTCGAATAGTTCGGTTGGATCGGCTGACGATAACCAGACAACCGAGCCAGAGCTTGAAGAAACAATTTAAAAGAACAGGGCGGTCTTCGGACTGCCCTTTCCCTATATGAGAGGGAGAAAGGGAAAGAAAATGACAAAATTAAAATTTGGCGAGAAAGAATTACAGATCAAGTTTGGATATGAAGCAACCGTGAAAAGCGGAATTATCAAGAAAGTAGCAAAATTAGACCAGATGGAAGATATCGAAGCGGTTGACGAAATCCTTTTATTTCTTCCAGAGTTAATCCTTGTAGGCGCGCAGAAGTTTCACAAAGAGGAACTTGGATACAATCCGGACAATGAGGGAGAAAAGGAACAGCAGCTTGGAAAAGTATATGCCATGCTGGATGATTACTTTGACGGAGAAGATGCAGATGTTCAGGTACTTTACAATGCACTTTTAGCGGAGCTGCTTGAAAACGGTTTTTTATCAAAACTGCTCAAAGCAGAGCAGAAAGAAGCGGAGAAGAAAACTCCGAGGAAAAAGTAGAAGAACAGAGAGAGCTTACATGGGAAACGTATTGCACGGAAATCCGCCCGTTTTGGCTTTTAGTTACAAAGGGGTACGGATTTACTGTGCATGACATAGACACGTCCTGCCCGGCTGATTTACAGCCTTATGCGGATGTTTACAACTTAGATAAAAAGCAAAGAGACAATGAGATGTGGATGTGGTTTGGAACATACGGATTGTCTGCGGTATCGGTGGCAGTAGAACATTGCCTTGCCGGACGAAAAGCAAGATCAAAGTATATTAAAAAACCAATCAATGAGCAACAAGGGAAAGATGATTCAGAAATGACGGAAGAAGAAATTAAGAAACAGAGAGAGCTATTTGTGGCAAAGCTCAAAATTATGCAGTCAAACTATGAGTTGAGCCATCCAAAACCAGAAAAGAACTTGGAGGTATAAATATGTCAATTAGAATTGGGTCTGCAAGACATGATGAAAATGGGAAATTGACCGGTGGGAGACCGGGAGATCAGACCGGAACAGAAGTAAGTATGCAAAACTTTTATGTTCATAAAAAAGGATGGTATGTGTTAAGGCCAAAAACAAAAGATATGGCGGATAAACTGGCAGAATCAATGATTACAGCGTGCAATAATGATAATATTGGCTACTGTCAGGGACACCGGCTTGGAATTGTCAAATATGGTATTAATTCAAAAGTAAAAACAGAAGCAGATTGCGGCACAACGGTACGTGCATGCATTATTCATGCAACTGGAAAAGATGTTGGAAATTTCACCACAGCAAATGAAAAATCTGTACTTCTTTCTAGTGGCATGTTTGATGACATTGGAGGTTATGCGGCAGGAATGGTTCTTTACAATGGAGATGTTCTTGTCACAAAAACAAAAGGTCATACAGCGATTGTGACAAGCGGAAACCCTAGAAAAAATGTAAAAGATCATTTAAACCCATACCCGGAACCTGCAAGGATTTTAAAGAAAAAATTCCCTTGCATGAGAGGGGATGATGTGAGATGGCTTCAGACGGAGCTTATTTATCACGGATGCCTGGATGAAAAAGATAAAAAGGGAAACAGTAATGTGGACGGTATTCTTGGAAATGATACGGCGACCGGTATTGGAACATTCCAGAAAAAAGTCGGAATTACAGTAGATAAGAAATGCGGACCGGTTACAAGAGAAAAATTAAAAGAGTAGATCAAGGACGGTAAGGTGTCACAGCCTACCGTCTTTTTATTTTGCATAGAAAGTTGGTGCATATATGGCAGACATTGATGAATTACAAATAAAAATCAAAGCTGACTCTGCAAAAGCAAGTAATTCCATAGAAAGCCTTGTAAACAGCATGAATAGGCTCCGGGAAAGCATATCGTTTGACACTGCAAAACTTTCAAATATTGCAAGCGGAATCAGAAGCATTTCCGATGCAGCTACCGGGTTCAAAGGTGGTAAATCTTCGGAAATCACATCAATGGTGCGGGCACTCAATAAATTTTCTGGTGTTGATGCAAATTCTATCCACGGAATATCTTCTGCTGTGAGAGATCTTGCATCTGGAATAGCAAGTGTTAAAGCTGTTGATACAAGCGGACTCACAAGCATGGTGTCGGCACTGTCAAAAATTGGTGGCAAGGCATCTACACAGGCGACAAAGAATCTGCCGGCTTTATCTGCGCAGTTACAAAACTTTGTACGCCAGATGAACAAGATAGGTGCATTGAATTTTGATATGACCAATATGAGCAACCTTGTAACAGCCATATCAAGGCTTGGAAGCGTTGCAAGCGGACGTGCAGTAACAAATATACCTTTGCTTGCTGACAACCTTAAATATCTGTTTGAGACACTCTCAAAAGCACCAAATGTAAGCGCAAATATTTTACAAATGACACAGGCACTTGGAAATCTTTCAAACAGATCTGGCGGTGCGATTACTGGATTAAATAACAGCATCAGTAATCTTTCCGGTTCTTTCCTTGGATTTAAGACATCCACAGGAAAAGCATTGATCGGACTCAAGTCATTCACAAGACAGATTTTATCCTCTATGGGGATTTATCTTGGTCTGTACGGAGCAATCAGAGGAATAAAAAATGCAATCGACATATCATCGGCATTAACAGAGGTTCAGAACGTTGTTGATGTTACTTTTGGGGACATGTCAAAGAAAGTCAATGAGTTTGCGCAGGACTCTATACGTCAGTTCGGTATGTCAGAATTGACACTGAAACAGACGGCAAGCCGATTCCAAGCAATGGGAACAGCCATGGGAATTGACAGCAGTTTGATAAAGAAAGCCAATGAGTTTTTGAACAAACAGACAGATGGCTATATTGGTTTGTCTGATTCCATGGCTGATGTGTCTTTAAATTTAACAAAATTAACTGCTGATATGGCTTCTTTGTATGACGTAGATCAGGATGTTGTGTCGCAGGATTTAGCTGCAATATTTACCGGACAGACACGTCCATTAAGAGATTACGGTCTTGATCTTACACAGGCGACTCTTAAAGAATGGGCGATGAAACAGGGGTTAGATTCTGATATTGCGTCTATGTCACAGGCTGAAAAGACAATGCTCCGGTATCAGTACGTCCTTGCCAATACGCAGACAGCACAGGGAGACTTTGCGCGTACTGCTGATTCGTGGGCGAACCAGATCAGAATTCTAAAACAGTCGTTTGAACAGCTTGGCAGTGTTATTGGTGGAGCATTAATCAATGCTTTTAAACCATTCGTAAAAGCACTCAATTCTGTTTTACTGGTTGTTATCAGCTTTGTCACAAAGGTTACAAACGCTTTAGGCGCAATCTTCGGATGGAAATATGAGGATTCTGGTGCGGGTCTTGCGGATAACTTTTCAGATGCGGCAGAAAGCGCAGATGATGTTGCGGACAGCACAGGACAGGCGGCAAAGAACATTGACAAGATGAATAAAGGTGTCCGTCAGTTTGACGAATTGAAACTGATTACCACAAATGATGGCTCTGGCAAAAAAGGTTCGGGCGGTTCCGGTGGCGGTGGTGCATCCGGTGGTGCCAGTGGCGGCAAACTCGTCAAGACTGATACCATTTTCAAGAATTACGAAAGTGATATTAAAAACTTAAAACAGCTTGGAAAATACATCAGCAAGGCATTGTCAGAAGCTATGGAGTCTATTAACTGGGATAAGATTTATTCCAAGGCAAGAAACTTCGGCAAAGGCTTGGCAGATTTCCTCAATGGTCTTATCAATCCGAGATTGTTTGGAAATGTTGGTAAAACGATTGCCGGGGCACTGAATACGGCGATTTATGCCACCCTTTCCTTTGGTCAGACATTTGACTGGTCAAACTTTGGAAAATCACTGGCAGAGGGAATAAATAAATTCTTCAAAACATTTGATTTTAAAGCACTTGCAGAAGATATAAATACTTGGGTACAGGGAGTTTACAAGACAATTAAGACCATGATAGAAAATATCAAGTGGTCTGATGTTTGGAAAGGCGTAAAAGATTTTCTTTCAAACATTGATATAAAAACAGTAGATATCATTCTTGGGGCTTTTGCATTAAAACTTGGAGCGGGATTATTAACCAAAAGCAAATTAACAGAAAAAATATTAGCAAAACTTGGGTTATCAAGTAAAAAACTTTTTTTATACGGCTTAGAAGCAATTCTTGTTTTTGAAGCAGTGACATACATTCTCGATCATGCAAAGGATTGGATTGACCAGTTTAAAGAATGGCTGGGCAATATTACTGTAAAAGAAGAGGATGTGCATTATAACGGAGAAGATATGGTATTAAAAACTCCGTTAAAGTGGAAACTCAAAAGCATAAAGCTGGATTTTGATGAATGGCAACACAATATATACTTACAGTTTGAACAATGGAAAAAAAATATTGAGGATTGGTTTGATAAACAAAGTTTACAAATTCGATTAAATGTTGATGAAGCCAAAAAGCACATAGAAGAATTTAGAGAAAATGTAGAAGAACAGTTCAATTTACTAGGAGAAAAAATAAAAAATTGGTTTGAAAATGATGTAAAACCATGGTTTACAAAGGAAAAGTGGACGGAAGTAGGAAATGGAATAAAAGAGGGATTATCTGCTAAATGGGATGAGTTTTCTAACTGGTGGGAAAATACAGGAATTTATACTTGGTGGAACGAGAAAGTTTCACCATGGTTTACAATAGATAAGTGGAAAGAAAAAGGACAATCTATAAAAGACGGCTTATCCCAAAAGTGGAATGAATTTAAAGACTGGTGGGAAAATACAGGATTTTACAGTTGGTGGGAAAACGATGTGAAACCTTGGTTTACAAAAGAAAAATGGGGGGAACAGGCAGACGGAATGAAGAAAGGTCTTTCTGAAAAATGGGACGAATTTAGTAACTGGTGGAGTACATCTGGAATTGGTTCTTGGTGGACAAATCATGTCGAACCGTATTTTACAAAAGACAAATGGACATTCAGCGGCATTTCTGACGGATTGAAGCAGGCATTTGATAATGCTGTTGCAGGAATTAAGCAGGTATGGAATAATTTTGCAACGTGGCTTAATTCAAAACTGTCTTTTTCATGGGATTCTGTAAATATTGGTGGAAAAGAAATAATTCAAGCTGGCAATATTAACCTCGGGAAAATACCAACATTTGCAACCGGAGGCTTCCCGGAAGATGGTTTATTTTTTGCAAATCACGGAGAAATGGTCGGGCAGTTTAGCAATGGAAATACAGCGGTTGCGAATAACAGCCAAATCGTAGAAGGAATTAAAGCAGGAGTAAAAAGCGCAGTATCAGAAGCATTGACACCATATCTGTCACAAATCGCACAGAATACAAGTGAAAACAGCGGAATTAAAGTTGAATTAGACGGTAAGGTAATATACGACAGTACCGTTAAGCAGTGGAAAAATGAAGCGAGAAGAACACAAAAAAATCCTGTTCCAATATTTTAATGACAAAAACCGCCACTTGTGGTAGAATTATTTTATTACAAGTGGTGGGAGGAAAAGCTATGAATGAAAAAAGTGAAACAAAATTATGCAAATACTGTCAGACGGAGATTCCAGCTAAAGCAAAAATTTGCCCTAATTGCAGAAAAAAGCAGGGTGGGGCAACAAAGTGGTTTGTTGCGGTGGTTATAGTTGTAATCCTGTTGATTGCCATATTTGGCGGAAAAGGAGAAAATAACGATACAGTTGCTGATTCTACCGAGCAAAATAAAAAAGTCTCTTCTATTAGTACGGTAGATAACAAGGAAGCGACAAGAGAAGAAGTTTCTGATTCTGATTTTTTGGTAAAAGAGTATCTGTACGAAAACACAATAGGAGACACATTAGATTTTTTGATTGTAACAAATAATTCAAACACGGATGTCGCAATTTCTGGAAACGCTACAGCCAAAGATTTAAGCGGGAATTCAATAGGAGCCGCCGACATGAGCATTGATGTATTGGGGGCAGGAGAAACATCTATTGGTGTTTTCTATTTTGATAGTGTGTCCGGAATTGACAAGGTGGATTATACCTTAGATTATGACGAAAACCCATATTATAAACCGGTTGTAAATGATTTATCCGTTGAACAGACATTTAATGATGAAAACGTGACTGTATCCGTGACCAATAACAGCACAAATCCGGCGCTTTTTGTAAGCGCGTATGCAATATTTTTTGACAGTAGTAATAATGTGGTAAATTACAACAGCACATATATTACAGATTCAGACAGTGAGATTAAACCAGGGAAAACTATTTCAGATCAGCTTGATTGCTATGGGAAATACGATCATGCAGAAGTATATTTTACTGGAAGAGCAGACAAATAGAATAATAAGTCAAAGCGGGTATAAAAGAGGGAGCGCAGTGATGCGCTTCTTTTTTTGAAAAATATTTCAAAATAGTATTGACTTTCTTTGCACGTACATGTATTATTAAGGCATAAAGATTGCACGTGCAATCAAAAAGAGAGGAAGTGATTATGTGTCTCCATTAAAAAAAGGACAGAAACTTACTGATAATCCTAAAAATGTTAGGCTTGATTTGAGACTTACAAAAGCAGAAGCAGAGGATTTGCAATATTGTGCGGATAAGTTAAAAACAAGCAGAACGGATGTTATCAACATGGGGATTAGAAAAGTGAAAGAAGAAATCAACAAAAAATAAAGCGTTCCAACCCTAGACAAGTTAAACGCTTTATTCAACACAGCCACCAAAAGCGGTTGATACATGGATTATACCGCTTTTTGGAATGGTTGTCAAACAGCAAACGAAAGGAAGGTAAAATCTATGAGAAGCATTGAAGAAATTGTAAGAACGATACTTAATAGTGACGCGCTGATGGAGAAAGTGAATCATGTTGTGGAAATCGAGAGGATGAAGTATAACCGTGGTTGGAGTACCGAAACGGACATTGATAATTTTTCTCCGATTGGTTTTCGCAAAGTGGTAACATCAGCCATGAATTTGCTCGGACTGCCGAACGAATTCGATGAGGTTGATATTGCCAGCGAAATTCTTAAGGACATTTTCAGAAATGAAATCATAAAAAAGGATGGAACTTATTTACCGAGCCAAATTGAGCAGTACAGATCGTTGCTTTCTCGGCTTGCAATCCGATGTGATAACGAAAAATTGTTGCGCGGCGTTGTAATATTTATGGCAGATTTGAATGATGAGGACGTAATAGATCACGACGGTATTTACCGCCTTGTAAAGAAAGGCGGTGCAAGATAATGAAAGAATTTTATATTGAAGCAATTACCAAAAATCTGAATTTACTTAGCGAACACTTTTTAAGATGTGTCTGGATTTTTACAAGTAACCTTGCATCCGACAAGAAAGGCGGTGCGAGATGAAAGAACAGCTGATAACGGAAATCCAGAGCATACAGGACGAAAAATTTTTGCATTTCATTTTGAACACGATACTTTCATTCAAGAAGAAATGGGGGATTTGCTGATGAACGATATTCAGATTTTTAACAATCCTATTTTAGGGGATTTGAGAACGGTTATAGTAAACGGAAAAGAATACTTTTTTGGAGTAGATATAGCTTCGATGCTTATGTATAAAAGACCAAGAAAGGCGGTTTCGGATAATTGCAAGGGTGTCCTGGTCGAGGATAGCTTTAAAAATAATGGTGGATATGCAGAACCTCTTATTCCGGAAGGAGATATTTACCGATTGATTATTAAAGCTGGTCAACAGGGTAACAGTAAAGAAATAAAAGATAAAGCTGACAAATTGGAAAAATGGATATTTGATGAAGTTTTACCGAGCATCAGAAAGACTGGTACATACATGATGCCGCAAACCACGGACGGGAAGATTGCATTGCTTGCACAGGGGCACACGGAACTGAAAGCAGAGGTTGACGAAATCAAGGCGGATTTGGAAAGCCTTAAGATGGACTTGCCGATACTTCCGGTGGAAGCCGACCGCATTACGGAAGCTGTCAGAAAGAAAGGCGTTTCAATCATGGGCGGCAAACAGTCAAGCGCATACAGCAATCGTGGATTACGCCAAAAGGTTTACAACAACCTGTATGCCAATCTGAAATACAACTTTGGGGTTCGGTCTTACAAGAGCATCAAGCGTAGCCAGTGCGACAAGGCAGTGGAAGTGATAAATGCCTATCAGACGCCGTATTTTTTGCAGGAACAGATTGACGATGCCAATATGCAGCAGAGGTTGGAATTTGATTGACAGATTTTGGCATATGGTATAGAATACAAAATAATTAAAAATCACGCAGGCAAGACCTAAAGAAATTTAGGACGTCCTGCAAGCCTATGAGGAATAGGTGCGGATTCGTGACCGTCAGAGATTGAAGAAATTCAGTCTTTGACGGTTTTTTATTTAAAAATTCATCCGAATGGATTGAATATATAGCGTGTAACTCCTGTTAGGGTATGTTCCTAACGCACGTGAATTTAAAGGTTGAGCCTTGCGAAATGCAAGGCTCGGAAATTTAGGAGATAGAAAGTATGGCATATACAGCTCTTATGACTAAAGATGAAATTGGATTTGAAAACAATACGAACACGATAACAACACTTGAAATTGCAGAAATGATGGAAGTTCCGCACTATGAGATTTTAAAAAAATTGGAAGGGACAACAAATCCAGACGGAAGCACTAAACAGGTAGGAATTATACCAACATTAGGTAAAGGGAAAATTCCCGTTACCGATTATTTCATCAAATCAACGTATTTGACAGGGCAAAACAAGAAGATGCCGTGTTATGAAGTTACCAAGATTGGTTGTGATTTTCTTGCTAATAAGTTTACAGGAGAAAAAGGTATCCTATTCACAGCAAAATATGTAAAGCGTTTTAACGAGATGGAGAGGGGACAGGTCCCGAAAGATTTTCCATCGGCACTTCGAGCATATGCAGACGAGGTAGAGCGCAGGCAGATTGCAGAACAGGAGAATGAAAGACTACAGCAAGAACTTGATTATAGCAAGGACTGGTATTCTATTAAGCGTGTTGCAGCAATGAACGGTGTGGACTGGAAAACATTTAATTGGCGAAAACTCAAAGAAAAGAGCATTGAACTTGGATATGGCGTAAAAAAGATTTTTGATGCGAATTATGGAGAGGTTAACACTTATCACAGGGATGCTTGGGAAGTAACATACCCGGAGTATGAAATTTAGGAGAAATTTTATGAACAAATCAGAAATCAGGATTACATATGGGAACACGGGAGTAATTCACACACCGGAGAAAATTGTGATTAAATCGCCCAATATCGAAGTAATTACAAAATAGATCAAGAAAAAGAAGTGGCACCTATCAAATCGGTAGGTGCTATCTTTGTGCCCATTTTTAGGAGAATAGCCATGAAAAAATATAAACCAATAGACTGGAGCAAGTGCCCGGAAAGTCGCACATTAATAGGAAATCCGAATAATTGCTTTGTCGCGGATATTCTGCCGGATGGAAAAACTGAAATCTTATTTTTAAGTGATGATAACGGTGTTCGTATTTGTAAATCTGAAAGAGTAACTTGATTGGAGGTGATCGTATGGCATACAGCGGATGGCTTTTAAAGATTGGAAATTACATAGTGCCAATGTCTTTTATGAAAGCGGAATCATATAGTCCATATGTTAATATGCAGGATTTAGATGATTATACGGATGCCAACGGTTATCTGCATAGAAATGCCGTGGAATTAAAGGCTTTAAAAGTGGAGTTTGAGACACGGGCAATGCTGACAAATAAGACTTTTAGTGAGGTTTTAAACAATATTCGAAGTCAGTTCACAAATGCGACAGGGAGAGCCTGCTATATCACAGCGTATATCCCGGAATATGACGATTATGTGACGCAGTACGGTTATATGGCAGATTTTCAGCCTACGATATACGGAACATATGATGGAATAATTCGTTACAATTCAGTTCGGCTTGCTTTCATAGGGGGTGTGTACGGTGGTTAATTATAAATATGGCGACTTGTTCAAAAAAGATACGGTCGATAAGCAGTTATCCATCGTATCTGATGATGGAAAAATCAATATCACAAATACAGAGCTACACCAAGAAAAATTCGAATTGACCGAAAGTTTGTGTTCAGAACAGGAATTGACGTTTGGTTCGTGTGAAGCTGCCATGATTAAATTTACGGTGTCAAATACATTTTTGCCAATGAAGGGCAGATGGATGACAGTAAAGATGTCTCTTGGTGGACATGCAGATATCCCGTTCCAGTTCGGACGATATAAGGTTGATTCTGATACGCCCACGGCAGACAGGACGTGCCGTGATGTGGTTGCATATGATGCCCTTTATGACATTTTAAATGCAGATGTGGCAGCATGGTATAACACTGTCTTTCCATCCCATAAAGAGCAGCAGAAAGATAAAGATGGAAAAACTACGACTGTTACAGTTTATGATCCGGTCACAATGAAGCAATTCCGGGACAGCTTTTTTAAGTACTTCGGGATTGAGCAGGCTGACATTGATCTTATCAATGACAACATGTCTATTGAGAAAACAGTTGCGGTCACGCCATCCAGTGAGACAAGTTCTGATACAGAGGAATCGAGCATCATAGGCGAATCTATGAGTGGCAAGGAAGTGTTGTCCTGTATTTGTGAGCTCAATGGCTGTATGGGGCACATTGGGCGTGACGGGAAGTTTCATTATATTTATCTGGAACAGGAGATGCAGGGATTATATCCAAGGAATGATCTTTATCCGGCGGATAATTTGTATCCAAGAGATCCGAAAAGTACACAGATAGGAAAAGGATTCTATGTTACCGCCACATATGAAGATTATCTTGTCAAAACCATTAATAAACTTCAGATCAGAGAACAGAAAAATGATATTGGTGTGATCGTTGGTACTGGAGACAATGCTTATGTGATCGAGGATAATTTTTTGGTCTATGGAAAAGGCACAGAAGAATTGACAGGGATAGCAAACAATGTCTTATCAAAAATCAGGGGCATTATTTACCGCCCATTTGCGGCAGACTGCAAAGGAAATCCGTGCCTTGAAGTCGGAGATGCAGTGCGTCTGCCGACGAAATACGAGTTGATTGAGTCATATATCTTTAAAAGAACCTTAAAAGGTATACAGGCTTTAAGGGATGATCTGGAAACAGACGGGGAAGAGTACCGGACAAATGGAGCGAATGGTATACAGAAAAGCATTTTGAAACTCAAAGGCAAGAGCAATGTGCTGGAGCGGACCATTGAGAAAACACAGAGCACGATAACAGATGTCGAAAAGGGGTTGCAGTCACAGATCACGCAGACTGCAACTGAAATTCGCACAGAAGTTAAAAATACAACGGATGGTTTATCATCGAGAATCACGCAAAATGCGAACAGCATTACAGCAGAGGTTACCAGGGCACAAGGGCAGGAAGTTGTACTTGCGGCGGCTATTAAAATCAATGAGGACAAGATTACAGCGGAAGTTAGCAGGGCAAGTGAAACAGAGGGTAAGTTATCCAGTAAAATAGAAATAACTGCAAAAAGCATTCGGTCAGAAGTGACCGCTTCGTTGAAGTCGTGGGACATTGGAGATTATGATGTGACACATTATGGTTTCGGAAATCCCGAAGAAACTTATCCGGCATCGTCATATTACAACGGACACAGTTTTTTAAATCAGGAAAATGGATACTTTTATGCCTGTGAACCGGACGGTGGAATAAGCAGCGGTAAGTACAAGTGGGTGTTGATAAAGAAATTTAGACAGCTTGCATCAAATATGTCCAGTGCTATGACACAGACAGCAAAAGAAATAAGCACGAAAGTGCAGAAAGATAATGTTATATCATCCATTAATCAGACAGCCGAATCTATAAAGATCAGTGCAAAAAAATTAAACCTTGACGGAAACACAAAAATTACAGGTGGAACGATTCATATTGAAACAACGGAATCTGTTGACAATATTATTCAGTTAAAACGTTCGGGCACACTTGTAAAAATGGGAAATGACGGTATGAGTGCGGTAGCAGACACCAGATCGGCAATCTTTCAGTATTCTAATATTACAGTGCAGGATACTTCAACTAATACTATTGCACAAATGCTATCAACTGGGAAAGGGATATCTTCTTATGGTTGGGAATCTTATTCCGACCGCCGGCTTAAGCATGGTATAGAGTCATTGGACAGGGAAAAGAGTTCTGCATTTATATTATCCTTACGTCCGTGCAGGTTTATTTACAATTATGATTCTCTTGGACATTATCGGCATGGGTTAATAGCGCAAGAGGTTTTGGAATCTGTTGGAGATGAAGATTGGGAAGTTTGCTCCGAGAATCCTGACCAGGATGGCAACACGTATTATGCGCTAGATAAATCAGAATTAATAGCTGATCTGATAGCCACTGTGCAGTTGCAATATGAAGAAATAAAAGAATTGAAAGAAACGGTAGGTATTCTATGATAAATGCAAAAATTCGTGAATTTGAAAACGACATTATAAATTATGCAAATTTGTGTGAGGATGTCCCAATCGAAGCTAAGTACCTAGTGTTTAAGGATATTCTGCAGCAGATTAAGGAAGAAGCAAACAGACATGTTATAGCCGAACGGGAGCAGATGAAGCTTGCAAAGGAAAGGGAGAGTGAGGACCATGAACAAAGCGCATAGTGCTATTAATTGGGAGAATTACCCGAGTGATGAAACACCGCTTAATGAAAGCAATCTTAACAAAATGGACGCAGCTATTGGCGTTATTGATGATCGTGTAATCACTCTTGATACCACGAAAGCCACAAAAGCAGAGGTAGCAACTCTTGTTGCAGACGTGACATTCGAGGAATCGACGGGAATTATCACAATCACGAAAAAGAACGGTTCCAAAGTTATGATCGATACGCAGATGGAGAAGATCGCGATCAACTTCGATTATAACCCGACCACACAGCAGATTATCCTGACTCTGATTGATGGCACGAAACAGTACATAGACCTGTCGGCACTGATTACACAGTATGAGTTCCTTGATTCTGATACGGTAGCTTTTTATATTGATAAGGATGGAAAAGTGTCTGCCATCGTCAAAGAGGGTAGCATCGAGGAAAAACACTTGGAGCCAAACTATCTTGCAAAAATTAAGGTGGAAGTAGCAAAGACAGAGTCAAGCCAGCAGGCTGCAGCAAAGTCTGAAGCCAACGCCAAAGCAAGTGAGGATGCTGCAAAAGCCAGTGAAACAGCGGCAAAAACATCCGAAACCAATGTCAAAGCGTCAGAGACAGCAGCGGCGAAGTCAGCCACGGCGGCAGCAACATCCGAGACTAACGCAAAAGCCAGTGAGACATCCGCCAGTCAGTCTGCAGCCACAGCCACAAGTGAAGCGGCATCTGCCAGCCAGTCCGCCAGTACCGCCATAGATAAAGCCACAATCGCAACGCAGAAAGCAACAGAGATCATCGGTAAAGCGGAATCTGCAGAAGAAAGTGCAACCAAGGCACAGAGTTATGCTGTTGGTGGTACAGGAAGCAGAGAGGGCGAGGATTCTGACAATGCCAAGTATTACTATCAGCAGGCAAAAGACATATCAGAAGGACTTAAAGGTGGATTGCAGCCACACGGAACAGTTGCATTTGCAGATCTTCCGGCACTTGCGGATGTTAGCACAGGGTGGATGTTTAATATTTCAGACGAATTTACGACCACCGCAGATTTTAAAGAGGGAGCCGGGAATACAGTTCCGGCCGGAGCGAACATCTATAAGACGTCAGATGGCAAGTGGGATGTGCTGGCGGGGACACCTGTAACTGGAATCAAAGGAGCGAAAGAAACATCTTACCGACGTGGAAATGTTAATCTTACGCCTGTGGACATTGGAGCGTATGCAATAGAAGCTATTGATGAAATGATGAAAAAAGTAAGTATTCCACTTTCACAGGAATTAGCAGTCGTTGGTACAGAAGACGATCAGCTCATAGTAGAGGAAAGTAGTGGTTGGCAAACAGTCAATTATTTGGAAGGAATAAGTGGTTCGCTAAAAACTATAGCGCAACAGCTTATGGCGTTAAACAGCGGTTTAACGAACCATATAAATAATGTAATGCAGGCTCAGACATCAAGTATTTACGGAACCCAGGTAGGCATTCCAAATAACACGCAGACATTAGTCAATCAATTAGTGGTTAAGGATGATGGGCTATATCTTGTCCGTTCTCAATGTACATTTGGTGCCGCCAGTGCTGGTTATCGTGATGTATCAATAAAAGTAACTGACAAAAAAACAAATATGCTCGCAACTCGTGGAAACACAAATACGGTTGCTCTACCATCGCCAGTACAAACGTGTCTGCAATGTCAGACTATAAATGCACTTAGCTTACATAGTGGAGACAAAATTGGACTGTATGCAAATCAGAATAGTGGTGCTACCTTAAACGTAAGTGAATCTTATATTTCAATAACCCGTTTAAAATAACTATGAAAATGTGACAATTTTGATATTATGCCATTTATCGTCACCCATGTTTGCACTTCTATAAGATGCTATGAGGTTGTTACTTGAATCTACAAATATTTGAAACATGTTTCCATTAACAGCACCATGAAATATTATCATTTGATTAGAACTATTTTGAATTTGGACTTTTTTCGTTAAACCGCTGTTTTACAAAAAAAAATGAGGACAACTTGGCACAAAAGAAAATAACTGCAGAAATATAATAAAATCAAGAACCTAAGAGCCGATTACATGACCATGTGTTGTGTAGCCGGCTCTTTTGCATAAAGCCTACGGGCAGAAAGGAAAATTATGCACTTAAAATTCATCACAGATAACTGGCAGATGCATAATTTTCAACCAGTAATTAATTTTTTAACAAAATTTAAACTAATCAATCGACATTCTGCGACAATAAGAAATTTACCTGTCGAAACTTGCGACCGAAAGAAATTGAATGTTTGCGGGAAAATTTGTAAAATAAAATTGTCCGATAAGGGCACTTCAAGTTCTGGCTGAGGGGCGGGATAAGGCGTTTTCTTGTCCCTCAACTACAAACGAGTTTGTAATTTGTAGCAATTTGTCAAATGGGGTTGACGATATCGAACATAAGTTCTATAATTTGTGTATCGCTATCGGAAGTGCGGAATGATTGGAGGAAATCAATATGGGGGAAAAAGAGTGCAATGAGGCAACAGCGTTTTACAAGGAAAAAATAACTGAAATGGTCGCGAATTGCGACAATGAAAAATGGTTAAGAATTATATATGTATTTGTTAAAAATTTATTAGAATAGAAAGAAAGCCAAGGGTTTGCGCATTGCCCTTGGCTTTTTCTTATTTGTTTTCTGAAATAGAATCAATAAAATCTTCTAGGTATTTCCAACCGGTATCATCAAGTTTTGATAATGCAGTTACAAGTCTTCTTTTAAAATCACTATTTTCTTTCTTTAGCACATCTGAAAGCAATCTTGTAATTTGTTCATCTTTAGTTTCCGGAACAAACATTTCACCGTTTCCCGTTAGGAACCATTCTTCATTTACGCTTTTACCATTCCAATTTTGTAAGCAAACAATTTTTGAAATTTTGTCGGTAACAGGTCTATCCCCTTTTTCTATTTGAGATAAATAAGTTTGCGCAACTTCAATTCTTTCTCCAAAATCTTTTTGGTTCATTCCTAATGATATTCTTAAAGATTTTAAGCGTTCGTTTACTGTACTCAAGTCTTCACCACCTTTCTGCAATAATATTATCACAAAAATATCACAAAAGCAATAATTTGTTATTGACTTTATATTTCTATTGCGTTATTATAATATTGCAAAAGAAATGGAAAAGAGGTGAGACGGTGAAAAAAATGACATTTCGGCAAAAGCGTGACTTACTCGATAAGTTTGAGCCATTCATTGTCGGTGGAATCCAACTCGTAAGCGCATTGGCTGGTGCCGCTGTCGGAATAGCTATCTGCTACTTTTTCTAAATGATATGTAGCAGTTGCTGTAATCAAAGCCACAATAAAAGGAATGAGGATATTTCTCAAAAATTCCAAGAAAAGATATTCTTTGTAGAATCTGCCTTTGGATGTAACTATGAAGCTAAAACTCGATCTATCCATAGATGTGTTTACTTTCGTTACATATCCTCTATCCTGTAAATCCAAAAACGCTTGGTATGCATCTTCTCCATCAAATTTACCTATATCGGAAAGTTTGATTGAAAAATTCGTTTTAGATATTTTCTTTAATATTATTCTTTCGATTTTTAGAAGCATGTTAATTCCTCCGTTTTTGAAAATATTATATCACAGAAAGGGATGATACAGTGAGCGAACAGGAAAAAAAGGTTGTTGAAAAACTCAAAGAAGCCATTCCTAAAATGACGGATTTTCAGAAAGGATATGTGCTTGGCATGGTTGAGGGTTCTGCAAAAAAGCAGGAAAGCGAAGAAGAAAATCAGAAAGGAGAAGAATGTCGCATAGCATTGAAGAAGTAAAAGATACCCTCTACCAGCAAATTGAAAAACTGGCAGAGGAAAGCAAGAAAACATCTGATACGGAAACAAAAATTCGCATTGCAGGCGAAATTGACCGTATTGCTGAAACGATTATTAGGACAGATTGGAGGCGTGAATGAGAAACTTTTATAGCGGTATCAGTAATGACAGAACGCAATTTTTGATAAATATGAATTGGTACAAAGACAATGAAGTAGAAACTTGTTTTAATTTGAGTAAAAATTTTCATGGGTTATGTGAAAAATGCAGTATTGATAAAAACGATTTTGAATTAGTATATTTAAAATTTAAATGGGTTGGTAATACATATTACCCACAAGAAAGTGATAAAAGCAAAGGACAACCAATTAGGGTATATAAAATTAAGACGTAAACAACAGAATTGGACAAGCTTAGGATTTATGCCGGTTGAGTATTGATACGATGCTAGATATGTTTCTTTCGATAGATTTTAGTTTTGAAAGATTTTTAATGCTTTTTAAATTACTTAATTTATGAACAGCGCAACAATCAGAACTGGAAACATACCAAGCACAATCGCGGATGCAATCTCTAAAATCGTTAAGTGGACATTTGTTAATTGTTACCACCTCCTTGTGGAGGATTATAACACGGAAAGGAGTTGGAGGAAACGGAAAAGTTAAAACAAGCCAAAATTCAGACACCGATTGAGATTGCGCTTGGTGTTGATGAAAACGGAATGACCACCGCAAGAAAGCTGTATGCGTTCTTGGAATTGGCACAGGGACAGTTTTCAAGATGGGCGAAATCAAACATTGTTGATAATGAATTTGTCACTGAAAATGAGGATTACTGGGGGTTCGACATCAATGTCGAGGGTAACAAAACGCAGGATTACAAACTCACAGCTCATTTTGCTAAGAAACTTTCTATGAAAGGAAATGGAGCGAAAGCAGAAGAAGCACGCGATTATTTCACAACCTTGGAAGAACGTGTGAAGCAAAAGGTAATCGACCTCAATCAGTTATCACCGGAGTTACAGATGTTTCAGAAAATTTTCAATTCTGTAGCGGAACAGCAGTTAGAACAGAAGCGGCAGGCAGAGCAGTTGAATCATGTGGAACAGAGGGTTGAGAGTATCCGGGAAGTTGTTGCACTCGATACAACATCATGGCGCGACGATACTGGAAATATTCTTCGGAAGATCAGCATGGAACTTGGCGGCGGACAGGCATACAGTCAAGTGAGAGCAGAAAGCTACGAACTGTTGTCAAAGCGTATGGGCGTAAATCTGAAACAACGGCTAACTAATAAGCGACGACGCATGGCAGATGAGGGTATCTGTAAATCAGCCAGAGACAAATTATCCTATGTGGATATTATCGCAGAGGATAAGAAGTTGATCGAGGGTTATACAGCTATTGTGAAAGAAATGGCAATCAGATATGGAGTTGGAAAGGAATGATAAATATGAGAGGAGACGAAAGAAATGCATGATTTTTATGTCATGGACGGGAAAAAGCTGATTGATTTTAAGCCTAAGCATATTAACTACGCAAGAGCATTTCATAGAAGATATGAAATGATAAACTCTCAAAGCGATATGACCATGCAGGAAATGAAAGAAACCTATCCAGATGAATTTAAAAAAGATCTGTTCTTGCTAATAAAATTGAAATCTACAACAGGTTTTGATGTGTTTAAAAGTGCAGAGTCCGAATTTATCATTGATGAGTTTAGGATTATCAGTGCAATTGACAGTATGATCGGATTATTGACACCGAGAGAGTTCATGAACATGTTCCCTATTGAAAAGTCATTTGATGGAGAAAAATACCAGTGGAAAGATTATTTTTACACTATGGATTATGTTAAGAAGTTCGGGATTGATAAAGTGATCGGAGACAAAGCGGCAGAATTTCTTATGGAATATCAGAATCTTGATGTGAGACGATACATGGTTTACTGGATGGGAGTTGTTAACAGGATGAGTGTCGTGCAGGACGGAAAAGATATCTTGCTTGAGTTCATGGAAGAACAGGGAGTAAAGCCACATACAATGCATTCTGACGGCAAATACATGATCGACGATGAAACAGGAGAAAAGTTCGAAATTAAAAGTCCTAAGAATCGGATGAAAAAACTTTTTTCTGTTACATGAGGAAATGCCTATGAAAAAGTTAGCAAATGTAATTGAAATGATCGGCACCGTTGTTTTTCTGTTTTGCATCTGCATTGATGCAACGGAGTATCCGGTCACTGCTATACCTGTATTGATTGGATTACTTCTTATTTATATAGGAACAAAAATAGATGGGGAGTGGCAGGAGTATACAGAAGAGATTGTAGATTACGATTACAGAAGTGAGTCTGATGACGATGACGGTATTACCTATATCACATTTGACACTGATTACAGCAAAGAAAAGGAATCATCCGAACCGACCAAAGCTGAATGATTCCAAATCAAAGCAATAGCATAAGCTATTTGCGCCTATTTTAGCACGAGAAAAGAGGAAAATCAAATATGGATGAAAAAATGAAAAACAATAATGTTTTACTTACCGGGAAAATTGTTTCAGAACCGGAATATAGCCATGAGGTATATGGAGAACAGTTTTACAACCTGTTTCTTGATGTGAACAGAAAAAGCGATATTGCAGATGTGATTCCACTGACAATTTCAGAAAGATTATTTGACGTGAGTAAGGAATGCATTGGGACTGTGATAAGTGTTTCCGGTCAATTACGTTCTTTTAATCGGCACGAAAATAGCAAAAATCGTTTAATATTGTCTGTTTTTGTCTGTGATATTGAAATAATCACTGATGAGTATGAGGACGAAAATGAAATCATGCTTGATGGGTTCATCTGCAAAGATGTTGTTTACCGGAAAACACCGCTTGGAAGAGAGATTGCGGACCTTCTGATCGCAGTCAACCGCTCCTACGGAAAATCAGATTATATCCCATGTATCTGCTGGGGTAGAAATGCGAGATTTGCATCTACGTTTCCGGTTGGAACTCATGTGCAATTTATTGGACGCATTCAGAGCCGTGGGTATGTAAAGATGTACGAAGACGGGACGGAAGAGCAGAGAACAGCATATGAGGTGTCTGTAAGCAAAATTAATGTATTAGAGGAGGAAAATTAAGATGGCAGAAAATACCGTTACAATTTCCGTTGAAGAATATGCAGATCTGGTTGCATGCAAGACAAGAGTTCATACAGCATGTGCCATTATTGCAAATGAACACCAAAGAGACATTGAGCTGATGGGGAAAAAGGGAACAACTATTAATTCAAAAATTATAGAGTCAGCTCTTGGATATATTGACGATGAAGCATGCTTTGAAGAGGCACTTAAAAAATATAAAGAGTGGAAGGGGAAAGAAAATGAAACTGAAAATTAGATCGTTACATATGGAGAATTTCAAGGGAATTAAGAGCCTTGATGTGAATTTCTCTAATAAGACAAGTATTAAAGGACAGAACGCCGCAGGAAAGACAACCATATTCGATGCGTTCACATGGCTTCTGTTTAACAAGAACAGTGCCGGAGAGGAAAAGTTCAATGTCAGACCGTTGGATAAGGACGGCAACCGCATTGATAACGTGGAGATTAAGATTGTAGCGGTTCTGGATGTAGATGGCAAGGAAATGGAACTTTCAAAGATTCAGAAGCAGAACTGGGTAAAGAAGCGTGGCACCGATACCGTGACTTTGCAGGGAAATGTCAATTCATTTGAAATTGACGGTTATCCAAAGAGTGAAGCTGATTTCAAAGCTTATGTTTCCGGTCTTGCGCAGAGCGAGGATATGTTTAAGATGCTGACCAATCCGCAGTATTTCTCTTCTTTGAAATGGAAAGATCAGCGCGATATTCTGATGCGCCTCGCAACGGATGTATCGGATGTTGAACTGGCGCAGACAGATGCTAAGTATGCCCCATTACTCGGCGAGTTGGAGAAAGCACCGTCCACAGATGATATCCGTGCTAAGTTTTCCAAAGCGTTATCCGGGTGGAAGAAGAAACAGGCTGAAATTCCGGTGCGTATTGATGAAGCAGAAAAATCCAAGATTGATGTGGATGTGGCAGAGCAGGAGCTTGCCAAGGCTGATCTGACAAGAAGAATCGCTGAATGTGATAAGAAGATTGAGAATTCCGGTAGCAAGTTAGGCGATTTGAGAAGCAAGGAAATGCAGTTGCAATTTGATATGTCCGGCATCGCGCAGACGATGAACCGTGAGTTATCCAATCGGAGAAGCAATATTGATGCTGATTTATGCGGTTGTAAGAATGAGATGGATCATTTCAAAGCAATAATCTCTTTAAAAGAGAAGCAGATTGCGGACAATGCAAAGGCTATTGCTGACGCAGATGCCGAACGGAAGAAGTTGGGTGAACAGTATAATTCCGAGAAAGCCAAGGCGTTTGATGAAACTCCGTATCTCTTTGATGAATCCAAGTGGATATTCGATGAATCTACAACGGTTTGTTCCTTGTGCGGTCAGAAGTTGCCGCAGGATAAGATTGAGTCTCTTAAGGCTGATTTTGAGCAGAAAAAGGCAGATGCCAAGGCACGTGCCACCAAGCAGTTAGAGGATGCACGCAAAGCATTTGATGATGCAAAGGGCGCAAAACTTAAAGGTCTGATTGACAAGGGCAACGCTTGCAAGGCTGATATTGAGCGAATGACAAAGGAAAACGCCAAGTTGCAGGAAGATATTGTGGCACTCAAAGAGCAGGAATCCAAGGCACTTGCAAAGCAGAATGATTATGCAAAGCAGTTATCCGAGATCCAGGCAGAAGCTGATTATTCGCAGAATGAAGAGTATGTGAAGCTGAAAACAGAGCATGACAAGATTCTTGCTGATATTGCAAAGCTTGAATCTGAGGGCGCAGACAAGGTTGTTACTGATTTGAAAGCCGAGAAAACCAATCTGCAGGCACAGCTTGGTGAAGTGAACAAGGTTATTGCACAGGCGGCTAACAATGTGGCGATTGATGATCGTATCGAAACGCTTCGTGACGAGCAGAAAGAAATTGGACAGAAAGTTGCAGATCAGGAACAGATGCTTTACCTCTTGGAAGAGTTCATTCGTTTCAAGCTGAATAAGGTTTCTGAATCTATCAATAGCCATTTTAAGACAGTTAATTTCAAACTCTTCGAAACGCAATTAAATGGCGGTATGAAAGATTGTTGCGAGTGTACTGTGAATGGCGTTCCGTATTCAACTTTGAACAGCGGTCACAGAATTGTGGCAGGACTTGATATTATCCGTTCTCTTAGCGAGTTATACGGTGTGAGTGTACCGATTTTCGTTGATAATTGCGAAGCGGTGTCAAGCGGCAATTTACCGGATATGGATAGTCAGATGATTTGCTTGTATGTTTCCGAGGACAAACAGTTGAAAGTTGATGCTGTGTGATATGGACTATCCAATAAATGCAAAAGCAATCGAAATCATTGACAAATACATGAAAACAGGAGAACCGCTTGACCTTGGAACCGAAAGGTTCTGTATTGGAACATTCAAAGCTATGTGTGAAGAAGTGTTTCATGAGAAATGCGTTAAGCGTTTGGTACATAGAAAGGGCGAAGAACCAATGTTTACCAAGTGGGATACGAAATACGACACGTATTTTCAAGGTAACACATGGTACTCATTTTCTTGGTTTAATGGCAGATGCGGTTTCGGGTATCGGTACTTTTTGAAAGCTAGTTGTGAATTATATTTTGAAAAGCACGCAAGGCAGATAATAAGCCTGTTTCTTTCGGAAAGATACACTAACATCGAGGATGCAATACTTAAAACGGACTGTTTCTTAGAACTGTGGAATGCGTTTGAAAAATGGTTCGACAATAGGAGAAATAAATTCATGGAGAATATGAAAACTGATATTCAAGAGATTCGGAGTTTATCAGCAAGGAAAACTCCACAGTCACATGGTGGCGTGGCTAATTTGCTTAAGGTTCTGACAAAGACAATGGAAAATCAAGGTTCTGATATTACAAGTATTGCAAAGGTGCAGTATGCGATATGCGTACAGGCAGGAATCTATATTCCGGAAGAGTTTATCAGAGATGTTGCGGTCACATTGGATATGCCAATTAACGATGCAGAAAGCGAGGGTGTGTAGAATGGATAAACACAAAAACAAAATTTTATATTTCTTAAGTGCTTTGCAGGATGTGTACAGAGAGCCAGAGGAAAGAGAAAGTGAATGCATTCCTAAATTGGAATTGAGTAACAATGAGGTCACTGACGATTTCTTTGCAATTATACAAGCATTTTTTATCTTTTATAAGAGAATTACAGGAGATGAATCAATTGATTTACTCGGATTTTCTCATTTGATTAATAGGTTAGTGGTTCAGTTCACAAATGTAGAAGAAGGCGAGGTGTCAGAATGAATTATATCAAAGCGAAATTTCCTAACAGCACAAGAAGTTACACATACCGCACCGAGGATTCTGTAAAAGCCGGAGATACCGTTGTAAATGCCAAAGGTGCAAAGCTGACAGTTACAGATGAATCAGTGGATATGGCATGGGTGGAAACCTACGGTGCTGATAAGGTGGCGGTTGTGAAGAAATATGAGGAAAGCGAGGAAAATCAGTGAAACTTTATTTTTATGGACTTAATTCGGACGGAATCTCCGTCACAGAAGTGGAAGTGATTGAAAAACCAAAGACATATTATCCAGTTGATAAGAAAAGAGGTTTTCCAAATTGCATGAGCTTTGTTAGAAAAGAGGACGAAGGGAAAATTACTGGCTATTATGAAAATATTTTCCTTACAAAGCCGAATTACGATTATGCAAAAGAAAAGTTTAGAGAAGTCGCAGAAAAGGAACTTGAATCGGCAAAAGAAAAGTTTGAAATAGCAGAAAACAAATTAAAAATCATCATGGAAAGTGAGGAAAAATAATTATGGCAGAAACAAAAAAACAGGAAGTAGCGGCACAGGGAAAACAGGAAATGAATACACAGCTTTCTTATTATGCGAACCAGTACACAGGACTTATGGAGCGTGATTTTGCGGAGCATGGACTTGTGTTTGATGATTATTCCAAGCAGTGTGCTATGGCATCTATGAGTGCAATTTACAACCTTGTTACATCTAACAAAGCCGCTATGAGCAACTTAAATGGTTCTAATTTGAGACAGGTTATTGGACAGGTATCAAGCCTTCAACTTAATGCCAATGCAGTGCCGAGGGAGTGCTACTTCCAGTTGAGAAGCAAACAGGATGCCAGCGGGAATTGGTATAAGGAAGTCGAAATGGGAATCGAGGGAGACGGCAACGATGCACTTCTTCGTAACTTTGGTGTTGATGTTAAAAAGGTATATCCAGTATGGCTTGTGAAAGAAGGGGATGAATTTACATATCCGAAGCACAGAGGTGTTGAAGTTACACCGCCGGAGTGGGAAGAAAAAGGATTATCACAGAAAGTAATCCGTGTTGTTTATCCTGTTGAAATGAATGATGGAAAAATCGAGTACATGATCGCAGAGCGTGAAAGCGTAAAAGGAAATCTTTTCGCTCATGTTCGTAATAATCTGATGAATGAGACTTTCGGTTTACTTGGAACAAAAAAAGATAAGAGTGGAAAGGTTGTACCTAGAACGAGATATGATGCTACGGATGAAGAAAAGAAAGCTATCGCAGAAAAGAAAAATGAAGTTCTGAAAGCACTTTTAGACTGTGAGACTATTGAAGATATGCTTGCCTGTGAAGTCGCAAGACCATACATGAGTGCTGCATGGCTTGATACATCGGAATCCATGATTGTCCGCAAGATGCGTAATAATGCAATCAAAAAGCATCCAAAAGACCTCAATGCTATTGCAAAACAGTCTCTTATGCAGATGGATGAAACATATCAGCAGACGCAGGAAGAAATTGCCGAGAACGCCAATTCAGAGGATTTTGTTGTAGATGCGGAAGCAAAGGAAGTCGAGAGTGCAGCAGTCGAAGCGGAAGTTGTTGAACCGGCAGAGGATGACGAGAATTTACCGGATTTCATGAAAGATTAGAGGTGATCGTATGAGAGTTATATCGCAGGACGGCACGATTGATGTGCCGTATGAGATCAGTTCTTTTTCTATGGCAGTTGGGAAATATGACGGTGTTGAGTATGCGGCTATTTATTGCTATAACAGCTCTACAGCGGCAGGAACTAAAATGGCTGAATACAATTCAAAAGAAAAAGCCAAGAAAGCTATGGAAATGCTTAGAATTGCGTATACAGGAAGTATTGCCATGTTTCAGAACGTTGAGCCTACAGAAGAAGTTAATGAAGTATTCAAAAAATGCAATACACAGGTCATATATGCAAGCCTTGACAATCAGCCATCGGAAATTAAATTTGAGAATCATCAGAATTTTTATTTCCAGTTTCCGACAGAGGAAGAATTGGAGTAGCCTATGGAAGTTATATCATTTTTAGAATCCGTACAGAAAGGAATGGAAGATAACATTTACAACTTTTGCAGAGATGGGAAATGTAGCCAATGCGGTAACTGCTGTTCCAATCTTTTACCAATGAGCAGAAAGGAAGTAGATGCAATTCACAGATATATCCGTAAGAACCATATCAAAGAGTGTAGGCACCTGCTTCCTACTGTGAATCGACCATATGATATGACATGCCCTTTTCTTGATACGGACAAGAGTTGTGAGAAATGCAGAATCTATCCGGTTCGACCAGAAATTTGCAAACAATTTATCTGTGACAATGAGCAGAGAGCAAAGCACAATAGGACATTGTTGGGACAGACGAGACAGATTATTGATGTGAGGAGTGAGTTCTTTAATGAGACTTAAAGTTTTAGGTTCTGGTTCATCCGGTAATTGCTACATGCTGGAGAATGACAAGGAAGCTTTGATAATCGAAGCCGGGTTGCCTTTTATGGAAGTCAAGAAAGCACTGGATTTCAATGTGATGAAAATTAAGGCTGTGATTACTACCCATTTCCATACTGACCATAGTCTTTATAGCTTACAATATGTGCAAGCTGGCATTCCTGTTTTTGAACCATGCAGACCGCCGATAAAAGATTCTGAAATGCGTTTTAGAAAAGGAAATTTTGACATAAGAGCATTTGAAAATCGTGATAAATCTGGAAGATGGCTACATAACAACGGAGACGGTTCAGAGTGCCCGTGCGTTGGGTTTTACATTACGCATCCAGAGATGGGAAGCCTTGTGTATGCAACAGACACGGAATACGTCAGATGGAGATTTAATGGTGTTAATCACATCATGGTGGAAGCCAACTATGATATGCAGTTTGTGAACCGAGAAGAGCCAAATTACGAACACAGATTAAGAGGTCATATGAGCTTACCAACGGCACTTGACTTTATTTCTACTAACGATAATCCGGCATTGCGAAATGTCGTTCTAATTCACTTATCAGATAAATCAGCAGATTCGGCATTATTCAAACAAAAGACAGAAGAAACAGTTAAATATGGAGCAAATGTTTATATTGCAGAAAAAGGATTAGAGGTTGATATGAACCTTTGCCCGTTTTGATAGGTTGAAACACCAATGTGAAAGCATAAAATAAACCAGTTTATGCGGTATCTGACTTTGGTATGGAATTTAATATATCACAAAACTAAATTGAAAGCCATGAGATACCTTTGGCGGTTGCTAAAAGTGACCGCCAGAAAGGAGAATACGTGTTAATAATTGAGGATAAAGGACAGAAAGAGGGCTTACATATCCTTAAGAATAGATATTTCAAAAGCCACGATATGGAAGTCTTGCGTGCACCATTGCCGGTTGGAGATTACATAATTGCCACAGACAAGGTAGCGGATGTTATCCATAGAAAATCAGCTAGAAAAATGGAACTTAAAAAGATGGATTTTCTTGGCACATATGATGTTTCCGTTGACACGAAAAAAGACATGCAGGAAATTGCTGGGAACATCTGTGGAAGAGCACATCCGAGATTCCGTGACGAGTGTATTTTGGCGCAGAACAACGGAATTAAGTTATATGTGCTTATTGAAAATACAGACAAGGTGTATTCCGTCAATGATGTATTTACATGGCATAATCCTCGAGTGGACCGGTATAACAATATTGCATATATGCACACACTTGGAAAATTGCTGAATGTATCGCTACCGAAAACAAAGCCGACATCTGGCAAGGTATTGGCAAAAGCTATGTTGACAATGCAACTTAAGTATGGCGTTGAGTTCGTATTTTGTCGCCCGGAAGATGCTGGGGCAAAGGTTATTGAATTGCTTGGAGGTAGTGAAAATGGCGGAGAATAAGCGGTATTACTGGCTTAAACTGATGGATGATTTCTTTGATAGCAAACGAATCAAAAAACTCCGAAAGATGGCTGGTGGCGATACATATACGATCATCTATCTTAAGATGCAGTTGTTGTCGTTGAAAAAAGGTGGCTATCTGGAATATTCCGGATTGGAAGATGAATTTTACAAAGAGATCGCCCTTGATATTGACGAGGACGAAATCAATGTTCAAGTAACGATTCAGTATCTTCTTTCCTGCGGATTGCTTGAAACATCAGATTCCATTGAGTACAAGTTGCCATTTGTGCAAGATAACCTAGGAAGTGAGACTGCAAGTACCAGAAGAAGTCGTAAATCTAGGGAAAATGCACAAAAAGCGTTGCAATGCAACAGTGGAGCAACGGAGTGCAACATTTTGCAACAAAATTGCAATGTAGAGATAGATATAGAGAAAGATATAGATATAGATATAGAGAAAGAAAATACAAAAGAAAGCGTGCCTGCATCTGATTTGGACTTTGACGCGGAATGGGGATGGGAATACACGATCAATGCATATCCAAAGAAAACGTCGTTAACGTCTGCCAAGGTAGCATGGATGGACAAGCTTTTAGAAGTTATCGAACCGAACAGAAAAGCCGTTGCAAAGCTGATATATGAGGCTACAGTGGCATATGTTACTGACTATATAGAGAAGAATCCAGATGATACAAATTATCGTTATATTCCGAAATATGGTGATTGGCTGAAAGAGGATTGCGATTACTGGATTCGCCAAGTAGAGAAACGAAAGCAAGGTGAGGACAGTTGACAGAAGCAGAAATTGGAGTGATCGGATGTGTATTGATTGACAATGATTCCATGTACAAGGTTTATAACAAATTGAAGCCGGAAATGTTCAGCTCTGAATTTTGCCAAGATGCTTTTGCTGAAATGCTTGCCATGTATGACCGGGGTGAAAACATCAATATCGTTTCGCTGTCTCAGTCACTTGAAAACCACAAATGGGAGCCGGAAATAATTGCAAGTGAATTGAAAGAATGCATATCTGTTACCCCAGTTTCAACGGCAATAAAAAGTTATGCGGATGCAGTTGTTAAAGATTGGCGGGCAAGGGAAACAAAAAGCCTTTTCCAGAGAGTGAGCCTTAGACCATGTGATATTGATAATTCGATCGCGGAAGTTCTCACGAAACTCGAAGAAATCCAAGAAAACAAAACCGTTCACTCAAAAACTATGAAGCAGATTGTTGCAGAAAATAAAGGGAATTATTTCAATGAGCATGTAGGCGAGGGATTGATAAAAACTGGATTTTATCGAACAGATGATTGTCTTGGCGGCTTGGAAGGCGGAGACGTTACTGTAATTGGTGCGAGACCGGGTGTTGGAAAGTCTGCAATCGTTACGCAAATGATCGGGCAGATGGCAGAAAAGGGTTATAACATTGGCTACTATAACCTTGAAATGAACGAATCACAGGTGTATGAGCGTTTCGTTTCTCGAATGTCTGAAATCGGTCTGACAAGGGTTCGCCGGGCAAAGGCTTTTCTTGGTGGGGAGAAAGAAGCATTCGACAAGGCGAATGAAACACTTTCCGGGTATAGCATCACTATTTCAACTGGCGCGAAGTCGGTAAGTGAAATCCGGGCAGAATGCAGGCACCAAAGATATGATGTGATCGTGATTGACTACTTGCAGTTAATCAAGGCTGATCGAAGATTCGGTAACCGTGCATCCGAGGTCGGAGATATTTCAAAAGCTATCAAAGCCTTGGCTATGGAACTGCATGTGCCAATTATCGTGCTGTCTCAGCTTAATCGAATATCAGAGATGAGAGAAACAAAAGAGCCAACTATGGCAGAATTGAGAGAATCCGGAGACGTTGAGCAGGATGCATCAAACATTATCTTGTTATGGAATCTTGATGAAGATGGTAAATATAAGGGATGGAAAATTGAAAAACAAAGGCAGGGAACGCATTTAAAAGAAGTTCTCCAATTTGATGGCGATCACATGAGATTCATCGAGCGAACCGAAACCATTGAACAGATTCAAGCACGGATGCGACAGAAAGACGGTTTCCGAGAAGTATGTGGCGGCACACCATTTGATTAAAAGGTGAATAATTATGGCAAGTAAGAAATTTGAAAAAGGTTCCGAAGAATGGCAGTTTTTTAATGACTATTATAAATTCCGGCAGCAGTTTTATGAAGCTGATAACGAAGATGAGTGGTTCCAAGGAATGATGGAAGCAGGGGAAATGCTAATTAAAAAATATGCACGGACAAATATATCAAAATATGTTCAAAGTCTTGTATTTAGCCATTTTGAGGATGTAGAGAGGAGATGGAAGAACAAATGAGTAATGTGCTGGCAAGAAAGAAAAAGCGGATGCAGCCACTTGGATATAAAGAAAATATACATGTTATCAACCAGCAGAGAGTCAGAATCAGAAATTATGCAAATGGTTTAGCGGAGAAGACATTTCTTGACATGAAGTTGATCTCGTATCAGGCATTGCATGACAGATTTGGATTCGGTCTGAAACGTATCCAGAGATTAGAACAGGGATTGAATAATCTTCTTAATGACAAGGTATCAACCCTTGAATGGGCAGAATATCTGACCAGGGAAAAAGGAATTGACCTGTCAAGTGTGGATATCCCACAGAGGGATTTAATAGCGTTTCAGAATCTAGGATACAACAATAATAATCTTCCACTGAAAAATAAAATTGATGTGGTTTTTGGAACAGTGTCAGATTATATCATCCTGTCAGTAGTAGTGCTTAAAACACAGTTCAAGTTTTCAAAGAAGCAGATTGAAAAGTATGTGGATGGGATTTGTTATTTGATTAACTGCCTTGCTACCGGATATGAAACCATGACGGGGATCGCAAGTGTTTTGGAATGGGAATGTAAGTACATTGACAAGCGTTTTATCGGAAAGACGTATGAAATATAGGAGGAATGGTTGATGGACAAGTTAACTGTGGAACTGCAGGATGGATATTTTGTGGAGATTGATTCTCTGAATCACACCCTGAGACAGAGATATGCCGGACAGGATAAGGACGGCAATGAAAAAGAAAGCGTTCGAACAATCGGATATTTTGGAGACATGAAACAGTGCATTAAGGCTTTGTTAGAGCGTTATCCGAGGGAGTTATCTGAAAAAGCACAGATTTCCTTTGATGAATATTTAGAACTGTTGGATAAGGCTTATACGAGGTCAGAACAGCTTGTAAACAGTCTTGGAAAATGACGGAGGTATAAATTGCACAGAGAAAGCAAAGAGAGACGCAGAATCATAGCAGAGATGGAAAACCGTCAGACGAGAATGCCGAAGCATCCAAACCCGGATGCATTGAGAGATTTTAAGGAAGTACAGTATCAGTTGCGGTATGGGAAGGAGAAGAAAGATGCTGAATAAAGAGAAGTATGCCAAGGAGATCGCAGAAATTGCCTGTGATGGATATAAAGTAGCTATCGTTCATGGAAAACCGAAATCATGTGGAAAATGCATTGATTGTGATTTTTATGGTTGTAACGATTGCACAAAAAAATTAAGGGATTGGGCTGATAACGAATATGGCAAGCCGCCTGTTGATTGGAGTAAAGTTCCTGTTGACACACCGATTTATGTTAGATGCTGCAGCAGCGACGAATGGGAGAAAAAACATTTTGCTAAATTCGAGAACAATTATGTGTATGCGTGGAGCGATGGCAAAACATCATGGAGCACCACTAATGGATCTACAATAATATGGGAGCATGCCAAACTGGCAGAGAGTGAGGACCAGAATGGAAATGAGCAGAATTAAAAACCGGATAACTGAATCATTAACAGAAGCCTGCGGATATTCTCCACTAACGAAAGTGGTTTCGGAGGAAGAAATCAACAGGATTTTGGAGCAGGAAAGCGGATGGATTCCAGTAAGTGAGAGACTGCCGGAAGAATCTCTTAATAGTGTAATTGGATGGGATACATATCGAAACCGTTGTTGCTTTGTACAATATTTGGGAGGACGGTTTGTCCTCGGTGATGATATTGATAGTGTAAATGTCACAGCCTGGATGCCGCTGCCGGAGCCGTACATGGAAAGCGAGGGATAGCAATGGAATATGGCTATATCAGAGTTTCTTCCAAAGAGCAGAACGAAGCCAGACAACTTGATGCATTGCATAAACAGGGCATAGAGGACAAAAATATCTATATGGATAAACAGTCGGGTAAGGATTTTAACCGCCCGAAATATAAAATCCTTTATCGCAAACTGAAAAAAGGAGATGTACTGTACATAAAAAGTATTGACCGGATGGGAAGAAACTATGATGAAATTATACAGGAATGGCGCCGAATCACACGTTTTCGTGAAGCTGATATTGTGGTGTTGGACATGCCGCTGCTTGACACGAGGCGGGGGAAAGACCTTATGGGTACATTCCTGAGTGACATTGTATTGCAGGTGCTTTCCTTTGTGGCAGAGAATGAGAGAACCAATATCCGGCAGAGGCAGGCAGAGGGAATTGCGGCAGCAAAAGCCAGAGGTGTGAAATTTGGCAGACCATCAATTCCATTGCCGGAGAATTTTGACCAGATGCGTAGGAATTGGAGAGCCAGACACATCACAATAGAGGACGCGGCAAGGGAGTGCGGAATGTGCACAAAGACATTTTATAGTAAGGCGGTAAAAGCAGAAATGGAGGAAAATGATGCAGAATAGATTTTTATCCCGTGGAAAGCGGATTGATAATGGGGAATGGGTGGAGTGGAATATGCTTACAGGTATTCCTCATGATGTACATATTTTGGATAACACCATCTGCCAGTGTACCGGACTTAAGGATAGTAATGGGAAGCTAATCTGGGAGAATGACGTTTGTGATAGAAAAGAAGAATATCCGGAAATTGTAAAATATAATAATGGCGATTGGACGCTTGATTATAGTTACTCAGAAGATAGAGAAAGCGGATATTGCTACTGTAATTTAGGATTTTACGTACTCGAACGAAAGTGTGTAGAAGTTATCGGCAACGTTTTTGATAATCCAGAACTGTTGGAGGTGTAGGATGTCGAGAACCATAGCGTATAGAGCAGGAGGATTTACAAATTATGGAATCGGTTACACAAAATTCAGTCAGGAGGAATTGGCAGAAATGAAAGATAGAGTCATGACGGAGAGTGAATTAATAACAAAAAAATATTGCAGTACATGTAAATACTACGCTGAATATGAGGGCGTTTGTTGCAATGGAGGCAGTGAACACTGTGCAGATTTCCGTGGACTGGATGATACATGTGAGAAATGGGAGGAAAACGAAGAATGAGCGAAGAACTTAAACCATGCCCGTTCTGTGGACGCAGCATAGATATTGAAAAAGATGTGTACGATCCAAGCAAGGATTGGCATCCGACATTCATAGATCCAGACAGTGGCGGTGATCCTATTAACATCCATTGCAAGTGTGGTTTAGAGTTTTGCACTGGTACATATGACTGGATCGAATTTGTGAAAGCATGGAACAGGAGGGCGAACAATGAGACTGATTGATGCGGATGCGCTGAAGAAAGATTTAAAATCGGTTACTTTAAGCAATGGAACTTTAGTAAATACAAATGCAGTATTGTATTTACTAGAAGAATATCCGACGGCTTATGATGTAGACAAGATTGTGGAGCAGTTGGAAAATGAGAGAAAGTTTTGGGAGAATGCATACAACAGGAATTTGGGAAAAGAGAAAGCAAGAAGTTATGAGCACGCAATCCAGATTGTGAAAGGCGGTGGAGTAGATGCGAAAACCGATTCCTAAATCTGTTAGAAAACAAGTATATGCAAAATACAACGGTCATTGCGCTTACTGTGGGTGTGAATTAGAGTACAAGGATATGCAAGTAGACCATGTTATTCCTTTAAACGGTTGGAGCGAACAGGGAACGGACACGGTGGATAATATGCTCCCTGCCTGCCGGAGTTGCAATCATTATAAAAGCCGTTCTACTCTTGAGGGATTCCGAAAGATGGTTGAAGCAATGCCAGATACCTTGATGCGGGATAGCGTAACTTATAAAAATGCGGTTCGCTTTGGTTTAGTAATTCCCAATAAGCAACCAATTACATTTTATTTTGAGAAAGTAGGTGGTGTAGATGGCAATTAAACCAATATTATTTAACACAAAAATGGTTCGGGCGATTCTGGATGGGAGAAAAGATGCAACGAGAAGAATTGTAAAAGGCTTTATTCCTGATGATGCAGTATGGGGATATACCGCTTTTACACCTAAAGGGTACATATCGTGTAGAGGTACATTTGCAGATGAGTATGGAGAGAAATTTTTTAAGTTGCCTTGCGAGTCGGGCGATATCCTGTATGTCCGGGAAACATGGAAAAAGGCGCCGAACGGATACTATTACTACGAAGATTGGCAAAGAAATGACATTGCCGATGTTACAAAGTGGAAACCATCCATCCACATGCCGAAAGAAGCCGCACGTATCTGGCTTAAGGTTACGAATGTGAGGGTGGAGCGGTTGCAGAAAATCGCACCACAAGGAGCGTGGAAAGAGGGTGCGAGATGCTCTTGCCTGCATCCTGTACCAGATTGCGCAGGAAATAAAACCGCTTTTGTTAATATTTGGAACAGCACCATTAAGAAATCCGACATTGACCGCTACGGCTGGGATGCTAATTCTTATGTATGGGTTATCGAATTTGAGCGGTGTGAGAAACCGGAAGGAGTGTGAATGATGCGTAAAATCATAGAGAAGAAGATATTGCCGAAGTATTTTGATGCGGTTATCCGCGACAAAAAGAAGTTTGAAATCCGCAAGGACGAGGATGATTTGCAGATAGGCGATGCAGTTATTCTAAAAGAGTGGGATGGCGAAAAGTATACCGGACGCGAGGTCGGCAGGAACATTGTGTATATTTTGCGTGATGTGCCGGAGTACGGCTTAATGCCAGGATATGTGATATTTGGATGGTAAGGAGTGTGAGGTATGGCTAAAGCAGTGTTGGTTATGGATATGCCGAAAAGATGTGCGGATTGTCCATTGAGGAATAGTGAAAAAACTAGTTATGCATGTTGTTACTTGACATTAAAAAACATATCATCGACTGATTATTATGACAAAAAGCCAGATTGGTGTCCGCTTCGGAAATTGCCAGAGAAGATACCAGAGTTGAAATCTGGTTATGAAGATCTCAGCACATCAATACGTCGGGTGGGTTGGAATGCCTGCTTAGATGAAATTTTGAAATAAAAAAGGAGTGAGAGGTTTGCCGTTAGATTGGATGATTTAAAAGCAATAAAACGATGAATTTGTTGCATAAAACACAACATAATTAAATTTAAAGTGCACTATTGTAGATGTGTGCACGGAATATAAGAAAGGAGCCGGAACCTATCCGGATAAAAGGCGCGCCGGGTTCCTTTTGAAGAAAATGAGAACAGTATTGAAATATCCGGGAAGTAAGTGGAATATTGCTCCCCGATTGGTGGAACTGATACCGGAACATCACAGCTATGTAGAGCCGTTCTTCGGCAGCGGGGCTGTGTTATTTAATAAGCCGGTCTCTGATATCGAAACGATCAATGATCTGGATCATGACGTTGTGAATATCTTCCAGTGCATACAGGAAGATGCGGAACGTCTGGCCAGAATGGTAATGACTACACCATTCAGCCGTGAAAAATATGAAGATACATATAAATTGGATGTATGGGAGCTGATGATGCCGGATGAACCGTACTATAAAGCATTGCGATTTCTGGTTCAGTGTTGGCAAGGACACGGCTTCCGAACCAATGGTTACAAGGTTGGTTGGAAAAATGACGTGCAGGGCAGGGAGAAAGCTTATGCATTATGGAACTGGTATCGCCTACCGGAATGGATCGTTGACATAGCAGAACGTCTGCGAATGGTACAGATTGAGAATCGACCTGCATTAGAAGTAATCGAAAGATTTAATTACAGCAATGTTTTTATGTACATTGATCCACCATATCTGTTAAGTACCAGAGCTGGAAAACAGTATAAAAATGAGATGTCAGACACCGATCATGAGGATTTATTAAAATTGTTACTGCAAAGTAAAGCCAAGATTATGCTGTCTGGCTATGAATCAGAAATGTATAACGACTATCTGGACGGATGGGAGAAAAAACAGTTTTCAAGCTGTGCGGAGCACGGAAAGCCACGGATGGAAACGGTGTGGATGAACTATGAGCCGGATCCACAGATGAAACTTAATTTTTCGGAGGTGTTGCCATGAAATTATTTGATAAAGTAAAATGCAAAGGCTTCTATAAACCATTTAAAGACGGAAGATGGCTGTATCTCGACAGGGAGACATTAACTGCTGATGCAATGGACAATAATCTGGCAGATGGAAACAATGATGGCACTGTCGAAAAGAATGTTGAATATATCGAGAAAACTTATTTCAAACACGTTGATAAGAATTTCATCGGCGTAATTGTCGGATATAAGAATATTGTTATCAAAGGTTATCTTGATGCAGTCTATCAAGACGAATGTGATGTAGGTGTCGGAGTTATTCCAGAAGCGTTTTATGTATCGAAAAGAGCAAAAGAAACAGTAAAATGTGCTGTTGTTTATTATGCGAACAATTTAAAACATTATGTTCCATTGGAAGATTTGGAGGTAATGCCATGATACAGATTTTAGAACTATTCGGAGGAATAGGCTCCCCGCGGTGCGCACTTAGAAACCTTGGTATTTCGGTAAAGGCGATTGATTATGTCGAGATTGACGAAAAGGCAGTACGTTCTTACAACGCCATGTTTGCAAACGAATTACCGTATAAGATGCAATCAGTTGTTGGGTGGAATCTTAAGCCGGATATTTTGATACATGGAAGTCCGTGCCAGGATTTCAGTATTGCTGGCAAACAGAAAGGCGCAGATGAGGGGTCAGAAACACGTTCAAGCCTAATGTGGGAAACCATCCACATTATCGGGCAGATGGGAGCCTGGAAGCCACGTTATGTCATTTGGGAAAATGTGAAAAATGTCCGTAGCAAATATATGGTGCATAACCACAACCGTTATATGTCTGAACTTGCAAAGATGGGATATACAAGCAGCTATGAGCTTTTGGATGCGCGGGATTTTGGATTGCCACAGGCAAGGCAGAGATATTTCACGGTATCTGTACTTGGGAATGAATACTTTGATTTTTCCAATTTGATACATACACCAATGCGAAATATTAAAGACTTTTTAGAAAGTGATGTGCCGGAATACTATACTGTTACGCAACCGAGTATGTTACGAAGAATAGACGGATTGTCTGATTATAATGGAAGTTTTAAAGGCAGAGTTCCGGTTATTAAAGAGTATGCCATGACAATCACATGCAAGCAGATGAGAAGTCCAAACAGTGGCGTGGTTGATTTAGGGAACGGAAAATATCGGTATCTTACCGAAAGGGAATGTTGGCGAATACAAGGTTATACAGATGAGGATTTTGATAATGCACTGAAAGTACATCCAGGAAAGAAAAACTGCTTAAACGGTGCATTGTACAAACAGGCGGGGAACAGTATTCCGGTGACTATTTTTGAAAGTCTGTTCCGGAAGATAATTCTCGGAGAGACAGAAAAATTGGAAGAACAGACCGGACAACTCCGGTTTGTCTAAGCTTTAAATTTTAGAATCAGATAACAAAACCAAACGATCATCATACCACCTCCCGTAATAGTATATGCTGCGGAGGTGGGAGATGATATGGAAAGAGAGGGGCACAGATGGATTGGAATTATGACATGGACAGTTGTCCGTTAGATACAAAGGTTTTCTTATTGTCAGCAAACGACAACCTACTTTTGCCACAGCGTGAATTTGTTGGCACTCTTATGCGCAAAGGACATTCTGTTACAAGAGGTAAGTGCTTTAGTGGAGATCCAGAGTATTTTTATAGAAGTAAAATTGTTGCGTGGAAGAAATATAATGCAGAAAGAGAGGAATAATTGCATGAAGTATACGGTAGAACTGACAGAAAACGGAATTAATGAAACATTGGAATTGAATGGAATAACTTACAGAAAAGAATGGACAAGGTTGGAAAATGGTTTACTTCAGTGCTCACAGAAAGATTTCTCGGAGCAGATGAGAGAGAATGGACATGATGGAGACCTTATAGAGAGAGTAGCAGAAGTATTTGACAGCTTTTTGGCAGGAGACGTAGATGATATCAGGGATTGTTATGATTAAGGAGAACGTGTAATTATGCTCAATAGCAAGGTATATACAAAAAAGTGCGTGATCTGCGGAAAAGAATACAAATCAATATCAGTCAGAGCACTTACCTGTGGGAAGCAGTGCCGGAATGAGTACCACAGAAGAAAATATAGAGAAAAGAGAAGTATTAAAACGTGCAATAACAATAGCATCAGTGAAGTTTTGGAAAAGGCACGTGAAGCCGGAATGAGTTATGGAAAATATGTGGCAATGATGGACGGCACACCGAAGATCTGGCAGGGAGAAGAATAAAATATTGGAGGATAGTGGCTTATGAAGTTTTCAAAACTGACTAAGCCAGAGCTTGAAACAATTATTGAAAACGCCAATTTCACGGAGCAGGAAGAAGAAATATTTTATCTTCTTGCCCGTGGACTTATTTCAAAAGAAATAGCCATGAGACTATGCGTATCAACAAGAACAGTGGAAAGAAGAATTTTTGATATTAAACAGAAAGTAAAAAAGTTAGAAGGTGAGTTAAACGGGAAATCTTTCAAATAGTGAGTTGTTGAATATTGCCATCGAAAATGGTATTATCAACATAGACACCATTCAGAAAAAAATTGAAATGAACGAAAGGAAAAAATTTATTGAAAAACACACTTACAGCATTTGGCAAGGAAAAGATGGAAAGTTTTACACATATTTGCCAGATGAAGATAATAAGAGAGGAAAGAGACTTGTAAAGAGAACATCTGAAAAAGCAATTGAAGATGAAATAGTAAAGTTCTATAAAGCTAAGGAGGATGAACCTACAGTTATTCAGGTATATTCTAATTGGATTTCTGAAAAACTTGAATATGGTGAAATAACAAGACAGACAAAGGACAAGTACGAGACAAATTTTAAAAGATTTTTTGAAAATAAGTATTTGCCGATTGCAAATAGAAAAATCCGGTACATTGATGAAGAAATATTGGAATCATTCATAAAAACAGCTATTTCAAAACTGGAACTTACGCAAAAAGCTTATTCTGATATGCGGATATTGATTAACGGAATTTTCAAATATGCAAAGAAAAAACATTATACCAGTCTGAGCATAACCAGTTTTATGGGTGATTTGGAAATTTCGGAAAAGTCATTTAAAAAGAACCATAAGTCAGACTGCGAATTGGTATTTTCTAAGGATGAGGAACTTTTAATTGAACGATTTGTAATGGAAGATGAGCCTACATTGATAGAACTTGGCATTATTTTGGCATTTAAAACAGGATTGAGAGTTGGGGAAATATCTACCCTCTCATGGTCTGATGTCGGAGAAAATAAGATACATATATCAAAGACAGAAATAAGATATAGAGATGATAATGGCAAATATGTATTTGATGTTCAAAATTTTCCTAAAAGTGATGCCGGGTTTAGAGATGTTATAATTACCGCAGATACCAAAGAACTTATGAGAAAAATAAAAATGCTCAATCCATTTGGGCAATATATTTTTATGAAAAACGGTAAACGAATAAAAGGTCAGGCATTTACAAGGCGGCTATATGTGATATGTGATAGAATAGGAATTGGTGAACGTTCAATTCACAAGGCAAGAAAGACATATGCAACAAAGTTGATAGATGGAAATGTTCCAGAATCGGTAATAAAAACACAAATGGGGCATACAGATATCAGAACAACTCTCGATCATTACTATTTTAATAACAAGACAGAGAGTGAAATGCAGGAATATATTGCAAAAGCATTATCAATGTAAAAGGTAACACGAGGTAACACCTTTGGAGATAAAGAAATTCAGTATTTATGCGGGTTTGAGAGAATTGATACCGAGTTCGAATCTCCCTTCCGCTACTTTATTTTTATTTAAGAAAACCTTGTGAAGCCTTGATTTTACTGAAAGAAAGGAGTTTTTGAATGGTGTCTTTTCTAAAGGTCAAAATCAAAGGTAACACTAAAGGTAACACGAACGGATGTATGGACGCTTAATGCGTTCTTTTTTTTTGTATTTTTTGACGGCAAACTGTCGGAATCGTGACGGTTTTGCCGCCTTTTTTTATGCAAAAATATAATCAAAGGGAGGGATGGTGGTGTTTTCAGATGAAGTTCTTGAAAAAATTTTTGCCAGAAAAGAGTTACAGTCCTTGGACTTGTCAACGCAGTCGTCTATCATACACGCAATAGAAGATGTTTTAGAGGAGGTCAAACAGGATGAATATGAGCGGAGCATACCAGAATCCGATTTATAATCAGCAGATGCAGCAATACGGGCAGCAGTACGCATACAATTCGTATATGAATCAGCCACGCATTGATAATACACAAAATTATATGCAGGCACCGCAGCAAATTCAGCAGCAGATCCCGGTTCAAACTTTTGGCATAAATGGAAAAGTAGTTCCGGCGGTAGAAAACATCACTGCCAATGATGTGCCAATGGATGGCAGCGTTGCATTTTTCCCAAAACAGGATATGACAGAAATATACGCTAAAAGTTGGAACGCAGATGGCACAATTCGCACAATCGTTTTTAAGCCAGTTTCGCATGATACTGTTAGCAATTTATCGCATGATACTGAAAAATTGAAATTTGACCTATCAGACGAGTGCACAGGTGCATTTATGCAGAAGTTTGATGAACTTTTTGGGAAGATTGAACAGATAGAAAACCGATTAGATAAAATTCCAAGCAGTCAAAGAAAAACTTCACAGGTAAAAAAGGAGAGTGATCCAGAATGAATCCGGCACAATTATTGTTAAATCAAATGATGAATTCTCCGCAGGTTCAAAACAATCCTATGGCAAAAAATGCCATGCAAATGTATCAAAGCGGAGATACAGGTGGACTTAAGACAATGGCAGAGAATCTCTGTAAAGAAAGAGGAATTACGGTAGATGAAGCAAAACAGAAAGTTATGAGTATGTTTAATCATTAGTACATTTTGGGGTGCGCGCAAAATAACCGGTTATCCCATTTGTAAATAGATCAGATGGAGGTAAACAAAATGTTTAATGGAAATGCAATGCCTAGTCTTGCTGATATTGCAGCAGTGACAGGAAACGGAAGAAACAATGATGGCATGTGGGGCGGCGATGGCTGGTGGGCTATCATTATCTTCGCTATGATTTTTGGCTGGGGCGGCTTTGGCGGCAATGGCTGGGGAGGAAACGGAGGTATGGGAGCGACAGCATCTGCATACACCGACTCTGCAATTCAGCGTGGGTTTGACACGCAGGCTATCATCGGAAAGTTAGATGGTATCACAAATGGTCTCTGTGATGGATTTTACGCACAGAATACCGCCGTTATGAACGGTTTCCATGGTGTAGACAATGCAATCTGCAACCTTGGCTACCAGACACAGCAGGGATTTAATACCACAAACGTGACACTTATGCAGGCGCAGAATGCTTTACAGTCCCAGTTGGCTAATTGCTGCTGCGAGACCAGGGAAGCTATCCAGGGTGTAAACTACAATATGTCACAGAACACCTGTGCACTGCAGAACACCATGAACAGCAACACAAGAGACATTATCGACAGCCAGCAGGCAGGAACAAGGGCAATCCTTGATTACCTGTGTCAGGAAAAGATTTCTTCCTTACAGGCAGAAAATAATGACTTAAGAAGAGCCGCATCACAGGATCGCCAGTCTGCATTGCTCACTACTGCAATGTCAGCGCAGACACAGCAGATCATCAACGCTGTAAATCCGGCTGCAATCCCGGCATATGTTGTTCCAAATCCTAACGCTTATGCGTATGGCTGTGGATGCAACACAGGATGTAGCTGCTAAAAGTAGCTGCTACACAAAATTGAATAATTGAGTATCTTAATTGAGTTTAACTCGATTATGTCTGCTGTGCAGTATTGCTTATAAACACAAAGGGCAGACTATAATGTTTGCCCTTATTTTTGAAAGAGAGGTAAATAATTATGGCAGAATTTACAGGAATTGCAATTCAAACTGTCGCGCAGGGAGAAGATGTAGCATTTACAGAAACTCCGGTATGCGCAACAAAATGTATTGTTCATAGACAGGGAAGCGGCATTGTTAAATTGAGAGGACTTACAAATCAGTGCCGGGCAAGATTTTTGGTATCTTATTCCGGGAACATTCAAATTCCTACCGGTGGCACAGTTGAAGCTATTTCACTGGCTATTGCAATTGACGGAGAACCGTTGCAGTCAACTCGAATGATTGTTACACCGGCGGCAGTTGAAAACTTCTTTAACGTTTCGGCGCAGGCATATGTGGACGTTCCTCGCGGTTGTTGTGTTACGGTAGCGGTACAGAATACGTCTACGCAGTCAATCGAAGTTCAGAACAGCAATTTAATTGCAGTCCGGGAAGCGTAAGGAGGGCGGTTTTATGGATATTAAGAGAATGCACGAAATGATTGAAAAACTGTCTGAAAGCGCAGAGTGTGAGTTTGCAAAAGGTATCGAATGTGTAGATACAGAAGAGATGGGAAAAGTCACGGACATGCTTAAAGACCTTGCGGAAGCCATGTATTACCGGACGCTTACAAAATCAATGGACGAAGCAGAACCAGAGCAGGTTCTTGATATGTTTGAGCGTTACGGAGACGGCAGACGGTATTATGATCGTTACCGGTATGCAGACGGAAGATTTGCGCCAAAGGGAAGAGGAACGCGGAGAGGATATGACGAACCTCCGTACTGGCACATGACACCAGAAATGTACCGGGAAATGGAACAAGACCGTGATATGGATCGTCACTCTGGCAGAATGTATTACACAGAACCTAAAATGGCATCAGATGGTGGAATGCGTGATCGCAGAGAGGGCAAAAGCGGAATGAGCCGCAGAAGCTACATGGAAAGCAAAGAGCTTCACAAAGGCAATACGCCAGAAGACAAGGATGCAAAGATGCATGACCTTGAAAGATACATGAAAGAGCTTTCGGAAGATATGGCGGAGCTTATCTCCGACATGACACCGGAAGAGCGCACGATGACAAAGAGCAAGCTGTCAACGCTTGTTTCCAAAATGTAATGGCAGGGGCAGAAATGCCCCTGTTTGTTTGAACATTGAAAACTGAATATTAGCTAGTGATTTGTGAATTTGAAAAAACTTTAAAAAATGTATTGACTTTTTGTGGCTCAACTATTATTATTTAATTGTGCCACAGAAAGTGAGGTGTAAAAAATGTCTCCACGCACAGGAAGACCTAAAGCATTATCTCCAAAGACAATAGAGGTTAAAGCAAGAATTGATGAAAAAACAAATGATAGGCTTAACCAATACTGTGAAAAACATAACGTCACGAGGACTGATGTTGTAAGAAAAGGGATTGAAAATGTTTTAGAAAATGAAAAAGAGTAGTTACCGACCTGACAAGCAATATAACTACTCCAATACTCAGCAACCACCAAAAGCGGTTGATACATGGATTATACCGCTTTTGGGAATGGTTGTCAAACAGCAAACGAAAGGCAGGAAAAATCTATGAGAGAAATGTATATTGAAGAAATTACCAAAAATCTGAATGTACTTAGCGAACACTTTTTGAAATGTGTCTGGATTTTTACAAGTAACCTTGCATCCGACAAGAAAGGCGGTCCAAGATGAAAGAGCAGTTAATTACAGAAATCCAGAGCATACAGGACGAGAAGTTCCTCCGGTTCATTTTGAACACGATACTTTCATTTAAGAAGAAATGGGGGATTTGCTGATGAACGATATTCAGATGAAACAATTAGAACAAACTCTAACCAGCATGGAAGTTGCGGAAATGGTCGAAAAGACACACGCAAACATGTTACGAGATATCAAAAGGTACTGTAAACAGATGGAACAAAACAATATTACAGGTAAAATCAAAATTGATGTGGCTGATTTCTTCAGAGAAAACACCTATAAGGACGAGCAAGGGAAAGAACGCCTATGTTTTGACATTACCAAGAAAGGTTGCGAATTTATCGCCCACAAGCTGACCGGAGTTAAGGGAACGGCTTTCACAGCTCAATACATCAATCGCTTCCACGACATGGAACAGGCTCTGAAAAATCCGCAGGCCGAAATTACGGAGAAAGACCCGTTTGCACGCTGGAGCATCGTAAAAAAGATAGAGAGTGGTAAATGGTTTAATAAAAATAAATGGAAACTCAAAATTATCTGCGACCGGTTCGGATGGACGAGAAAATTTTTATATCACAAAATTCTTGTGGAATTGTCTGACTTACATAACTTAGAGCTTGTGGAAAAGTTCTATACAGTCACATATGGGCATAAACCGGAGTACAAGATGGACTTGCTAGACTACAGCAAAGAACTTGCTGGAACAGCAACAAGGTACATTAATTATTTGTTGATTGAAGAGCAAGAAGAATAACTTTAAATTTAGAAATCACTGGCTGATATTTGGCTGGTGGTTTCTTTTTTTGGAGGTAAATATGTTTGTGATAAATGGTATTGAATGGGAAATAGAATTTGTTCACGGCGCAAGTAATAAATTGATGCGCTCTGATGGTTCTATTAGCCTTGCTGTGACCGATTGGAACGACAGGGTTATATATGTTTCAGATAAGCCTAAAAACGGCTATTTACGCAAAATACTGGCGCATGAACTTTGTCATTGTTTTTGCTTTTCCTATAACATTCATATGCCGATTGAGCAGGAAGAGTATCTTGCGGACTGGATCAGCCTGTACGGTACTGACTTGATCTATCTTTTGGATGATCTGATGTCAAACATTGATTGGAGGGCAGCATAGTGGACAAAATAGATGAATTGCTGCGGTATATTCACAGAACAAACCCAAAAATGACAAGGGAAAAGCTGATAAATGAACTAAGCAGAAGTGATTACGCCGCACGTTCTTTGCTTTTCACAAAAGAAGTTGTTTGTCAAGAAGAAAAATAGTAAAATGTTTTTGAGGTGATAGTATTGTACAATGGATGTCATACATCTTTTGATGTTATGAAAGAATATATGATCTATGGAGCGGAGCTTGATGAAAAATATCAGATCCCGATTGTCCCGGCATGCAGCTTGGATTATTTGCCGGAGGACTCCATAGATTTTGGAGAGAGCTTTTCACAAAAGATAAAAGGGCATAGAAAATTAAATGTGAATTTCTATATTGACGATTCAAAGTTTCAAAGACTGTGGAATAACCCGGATAAATACCTAGAGCACTTGAAGTGTTTCCACTCGGTCTGTATGCCGGATTTCAGTATTGCTACAGGCGATTGTGGTATGCCGTTTGCTTTGAATCTGTATAATGTGTACCGGAATCATGCGCTTGCACATTACATGCTGCTGAACGGGATCCGCGTTATACCGTCCGTAGGCATCCCGGACAAAGATAATTATGATCTTTGTTTTGCCGGGTACAGTAAGGGTGGTGTGATCGCTGTATGCACAAATGGAAGAGTGCGGGCAAAGGCGGCACGGATAGAGTTTTGCGAGGGATTCAAAGTTATGATCGACATGTTGCAGCCACATACAGTGTTGATCGTCGGGAAGATACCGGATGAATTAAACACCGATGTAAAGATTGTAAATTATAAATCACGCAACCAGAAGGTCAATGAGAGGTTTTCAAATGGGAACAAGAACAACAAAATCACAGAAAAAACAGAAACAGACTGAGAGTCAGAGGAAGAGAAGAGAACGAATTAGTCAAATTTCACAAGTTGCGAAATGACGCATAATAATTTACTGTGCATATTGTCTTTTCACAGTTGGAATCTCATTTTTCAACTTTTGAATTTTTTTCTTCTTGGAAAACGGCTCGATTTTGAGATCAGAAATCAGAATTTTCATACCCCGGCGGGATGCCGGTGATGTCTCCAGACGCGCCCCGGATGCTTCCTGGTGGTTTCCCGGATGCATCATGGCTGTGCACCTGGGGGAGTGCCAACGCGGCAAGATAAACACAGTGTTTACAGGCTTGCAACGTCGTAAAAGCGATTTACAGGCGGTTTTATACCGTGAGTATAAAAAGCACTGCATAGCCTTGCACAAGCCTTAAAATGGCTTATACGCGTTCACTTAAGCGTATTATATGACCGGGCGTATATCTTGTCAAGTTGCAATATATCCGGACACTGGAAAAAGCCGGGATGATTCCGGCTTAAAATTCCTCTATTTCCGCAGCATTTTGCTCCCATTCTGGAAGCGTTTTGAAAACTTCCCAAGCATCGTCGAACGTTTCAAAGTCTGTACCGATGCCGTCATTTCTAAAAAATCCATCTTCAACGCTATAAACACTTCCCATGCATGTGACTTGAAAAACTGTCTGTGCTCCGTTCGGATAAGTCATTTGTAAATCCTCCTAAAAAATAAAATTCCCTTCCGGGTAAAAGCAAGCCGGGGAATCGAACCCCGGAAAACGCCGCCGCTTGCCTATGCTACCTTATAATTCGGGTTCATCTCTTTTAATGTACTTTCTAAATCTTCTTTACAACATACTTGTGAAAATCTGTAAGGGATTTCTATTAAGCAAAATTCTTCGCCGTTGTCAGAAAAATATTTAACTGTTCCTATATGCATTTTCTTACTGTTGTAGATTGCATAAATTTCTCTCATCATATCCTTCTTCCTCCATTCTTTGATCTGCCATCATCAGAGCCGGGAGATCATCCCGCGGCTGACGCTCCAGGGTGGAGCGTTTCGGCTAATATTTTATATACACGCGGTTCTCATCTTCATAAACGATAGAGCCGCCAACATATATGACTGTTTTCTCTGCCATCCCCGGAAAATCGCCCGGCATCGTTATCTCAACGCCGTTCCCGGTAGTTTCAATTTTTAACGCTCTTCCTAAAAATGTTCCATCTGGTGTAAATACTTTTTTCATGTTCATGCCTCCCTCTCAATTTCTACTTTCTCAATTCTTCCGGCTTTCATTTCTTCGATGATCGCCGTCAGCTCGTCAAGGATATTTCCCTCTTCTGGTTGCTGAAAAGTGTAAGTATCGTTTATCTTTCCCTCAATTTTAATTTTAACTTTCATGATCGTTCCCTCCTGTTTTTGTGTTCCTCTTGATGACTATATAGTAAACCAAAATATTTACACAGTCAATAGAAAAATTGCAATTAAAATGAATTTGTGAAAATATAATAATTTACATAGTAAATAATACTATTTACATATTAAAAATGCACAGTAAATATATAGATTGACAAGTAAATAAATAAGTGCTATCTTTTATGTAAAGATAAGGAGGGCATGAAATGGGAACAAAAATAGAACTTTCGTTTGTGGAACAATACAAAATTTTATTGGAAAGAGAAAATAAAACGGTTGCTGATGTAGCCGCCTTAATAGGAACGACAAGGCAAAATTTGAATCAAAAATTGAATAGAAATAATTTAAGTGAGAAAGACATGGAACAGTTAGCCGCGGCTATTGGTTATGATTTGCAAATCATAATGAACAAGCGATAATTTGGCAGTTCGATTTTAAACTGTTTGAAAGGGGGATAAAATGAACGAATTAAACAATATTGAAATGCCTAAAGTAAAAATTTGGAACGGTCAAAGGGTTGTAACTTTCAAAGATGTTGATGAAGTACACCAGAGACCACAAGGGACTGCAAAAACGGCATTCAACAGAAACAGAAAGCGTTTTATAAAAGATGTAGATTATTTTATTGTTACGCGTTCAGATTCTCAAAAGTATGCTAAAGATACTTTAGAAAATTTTGGAGACATTCCAAATAGAGGAATAACAGTATTAACAGAAACTGGATACTTAATGGTTGTAAAGCCATTTACAGATGATCTGTCTTGGAATGTTCAAAGGCAACTTGTAACGGGATATTTTAAAGGTAAAGCATTAGAGAAATATTTAAAAGAACAAACGCAAGCGCCGCAATCGGGAAATTATCCTTTATTAGTCAATAAGTGGATGCATGAACAGGAGCCAAATTTCAAGACTATTTGTAAAGCTTACGACATTAGCAGAAAAGAATTGTATCACAAAATACTACTTGATATCGGAGATGATTACAACGTAGATGAGTATAAAGCTTGCTATAAGCGTGATAAAGGGCATGGTGCGGAGTATGTCATGGATGTTGTAGCATTTTATCCAGAATTAAGAGAAGCGGCAGAAATCGTCATAGAAATACATTTGCGGCGTATTAGAGCATACCCACAAGATTATTTAAAGCATATATATAATTGACACAATTATGCCAAATAAGAACGATTAAACTACAAAAGATAACAGCCACAAAATAGGCGCTTTGGTAGTTTTTTATTTACTCTGGATAAATAGAAAGGCGGCTTGAAAATAGTCGTCTTTTTTGTGAAAAACGTAGAAAATCTTTGTTAAATTTTCATAAAATTTCAAGAGTGATAATTTTATTACAGACAAGGCAAAATGATAGAATAGTATTAGTTTTGTTGCAATGCAACACCTCTGCAACAAATTGCAACATTTTTGCAACGTAGATATAGACACTAGAGTTAGAGAAAGAGTATATTCTGTCTCTTAT
>ERZ1026872.51-NODE-51-length-57907-cov-28.030751_pt1 | contig 57907 bp, 56 predicted proteins | sample MGYA00380166_ERZ1026872 | MGnify/ENA primary metagenome ERZ1026872 (study PRJEB33269, sample SAMEA4719802) | human gut metagenome | biome: human-associated habitat; feature: organic feature; material: feces | place: Cameroon | collected 2013-10 ... | reverse complement strand
AAGAGTAATTTCCACTTTGCTCCCCATGGAGTGGAAGTTACTTTTTCACTTCAGGGTCATACGGAAAAACAGTAAAACCGTAAAACGGGGCTTGACGCTTCTGTGAATATGAGGTAAGATAACATCTGCTTCGAGCGATTGGTTCGCAGTAGCAGATACAAATCGAGGCGTGGCTCAGTTTGGTAGAGCGCCGCGTTCGGGACGCGGAGGCCGCAAGTTCGAATCTTGTCGCCTCGATGATGATGAGATCCCTGGAAACGTTGAGAAATCAAGGTTTCCGGGGATTTTTCTTTGCGAAAAACGGCAAGAATACTGGACTTATGACTTGAAAATGTTGAGCCCCCTTTTGAGCCTCTTCTTTTCCAACTCGGCGAGCGCTTCTGCAAAATCAATGGCATTGGGATAATTTTCTTCACAAACTTTTTGATCACTACCAAGCAGGTGAGAAGACAGGTAGCTGCGGCCGAGACGCTTGGCAAAATTCCGTTGCCATGTATGTGGAAAGGGAAGAGTTGGGGACTTTTTTACTGCAAGTATGGCAGATAATTAAATCAACACTGCACAAAAAGAGAGTACAATATTTGAATAAGAGATATTTTGTGCGCTATTCGGATATATGCGAGATAGAAAATGGGAAAAACAGTATTTTTAAAAACGGGACGTCCTCACAAGATTGGGATTGCAGTTTATCAGCCGAAAAAGAAGAAATTTCAAATTCATGAGCTGAAGAACAAAAATTTAATAGGAAGAATGATATCTGGGGCGGAAGTCGATATACAGATAGATTCATCGATAGTATCTAGAAAACATGGCGTAATTATGTGCCAAGATGGTGAATGCTGGTATAAAGACTTGAACAGCACAAATGGTACATATATTAATGGAATTTTGCTTGGCCGGGAATCTCTTCAAGGCGAATTGGAAAAAAAGCTCGAAGTGGGAGATGTTCTTAGAATTGATCATGAAAATTTCAAAGAGCCTCATCCCAATGCTGTCATACTAGTAGTTATCGATATGAAAAATGAGGAAATGATTTCGCAATGTATGACACTGGCCGGGCTGAATCAGCTCTCTATTGGAAGACGATTAAACGACTGGAATTTGGATGACAAAGCCATGTCTGAAAAGCATGCAGAACTGGCACGCGAAAATGGTGAGTGGACTATTACTGATTGTGGAAGCACAAATGGTACATTTGTGAATAATGCGCGTATTGAAACTGCACGTCTATACCCACTGGATGTTATAAGAATTGCAGGATATACGTTTATCTATTTGAAAGAAGAGTTATTTTGCTTTTATCACAAATCCTCTAAAGGGCAATTGATAATTAAAATAGAAGAGAGAAGCGTTCGTAAAGCACTTATAAAGAAACAGATCCTCTTACAGGATATAAATCTTAGCGTTTTTCCGGGTGAGATGGTGATGATTATTGGAGGCTCTGGGGCTGGGAAAACCACATTTATTAATGCAGTTTTAGGATATGAACGCGCTAAAGGAACGATAGAGCATGATGGCATTGATATATATAAGAATTACGGAAAAATAAAAGGCGATATTGGATTTGTTCCGCAGCAAGATCTTCTTCGTCAGGAAGATACAGTATATTCAACATTATATAGTGTTGCAGAAATGCGAATGAATGCGAATGCTTCACGACAGGAACGAGAAGAAAGGGTTGATCATGTACTAAACAGTTTGGGACTTTCTCGCGAACGAAACAGTGTAATAAGAAAATTAAGCGGTGGTCAACGAAAAAGACTCAGTATAGCAGTGGAATTGATCTCAGATCCAAGTCTTTTCTTTTTGGATGAGCCAGATTCGGGACTTGATGGTGTTATGGCCAAAGCTTTGATGGTGCAATTAAGAGAAGTTGCAGACGAAGGGAAAATAGTTATGATCATAACGCATGCACCGGATCGTGTCAGAGAACTATTTGATAAGGTGATTGTGCTTGCTAAGGGTGAGAAGGATAATATAGGACATATGGCGTTCTACGGAACAGTAGAAGATGCATTAACTTTTTTTGATGCAGTTTCAATGGAGGATGTTGTCAGGAAATTAAATAGAATAGATGAGGGCGGAGAAGGCTTATCTGATTTCTATATTGAAAAATATAGACGGATGCATAAGGCGGAGGTACATGATGAAGGATAGAATACATCAGACAAGAGTATATCTATTTAAATTTCTAAGTTTATTTTTTAAGACAGGTGGCTGGAAAGCTTTTGCTTTTGGCGCCATCATCTCTATTATCATTGTGATGGTAGTTGGAGATAATATGTTTGTCTATGGATTAGATACGGAATCTGGTGGATTTTCTTTTATCTCAGCATGCATATGGATCGGCATCTTTAATTCAATACAGTCTATATGTAAGGAACGGGACATAATTAAGAGAGAGCATCGTTCTGGTCTCCATATGTCGTCTTATGTTTTGTCAAGGGCCATTTATGAATTACTGATATGCTTGGTACAGGCGGCAACAATGCTCATCCTGTGCGCAGTGCTTTTGGATGTACCCAAGAATGGTCTTGTGAGTAAGAGTGCATTAATAGATTTCTATATTACATTTTTCCTTGTTACATTAAGTGCCGACTATTTGGGGTTGGCTGTATCCAGTATAGTCAAAACTACAACGACTGCTATGACAGTTATGCCTTTTTTACTGATTGTTCAGCTGGTCTTTTCCGGCGTGTTGTTTAGACTAGAGGGAAACGCAGAAAAAATGGCAAAAGCTACTATTAGTAAGTGGGGAATGGAAGCATTTGGATCAATTGCAGATTTAAATGGTATCCCCTATAACGCAGCTGGTTGGATTGTGGCAGAACGTAATGTGTACGCATATGAGAGTGGACATGTAGAATGTGCCTGGCTCATAATCATAGCATTTTCAGTCATGTATTTATTAATAAGTATCATCAGTTTGGAATTTATTGATTTGGATAAGAGATAGAAAACTAAATTAAGTCAGGCAATACGAGCATATCCATATATATCTTACGCGGAGGGAATGAATATGCAAAATGATGGAAAAACGGAGTATGCAAATAGCGGAAACACAGCAGATGGAGGAGAAACTTTATATGTGCGAGGTGGGAATGCGATAGAGGAGAATCAAACAGAATATGTAGGAAAGGAATGCTCCGAGAAAATAGATTCTGAGAAACAATGCAAGGAAGATTCAGCGGATAACGAGCCCATTGAAGAAGAAAAGCAGGAAACAGAAGCTTATTTTTTACCAATTAATACAATTTTGCTAAAAAGATATCGGATTGATGGTGTGTTGGGGCAAGGTGGGTTTGGAATCACCTATTTGGGATGGGATATAACACTGAATGCTTCCGTGGCAATTAAGGAGTTCTTTCCGTCAGGATTGGCCACCCGCAGTGTTTCGATAGGAAGAACGACGCAAGTTGTTCCCATTATATCTTCCAGAAAAGAGGAAGATTTCAGGGATGGGGTACGACGCGTTCTGGACGAAGCCAGAAAGATGGCCAGGTTTAGAAATACACCTGGTATAGTTGGTGTGTACGATTTTTTTGAAGCAAACAATACAGCATATATCGTGATGGAATATGTTGATGGATGCACGTTAGATAAGTTTTACAAAGAAAAACAGATAGATGATATTTCGCTATTCAATCGCCTTGTTCCAGTCATGGATGCGTTGCAGGCATTGCATAAAGAAGGAATTTTGCATCGTGATATCAGCCCGGATAATATCATGGTCGATAAAGAGGAGAATTTTAAGTTATTGGATTTTGGAGCAGCACGGGGGTATCAAGAGGAACCATCCGCTTCTATGTCTGTTATTTTAAAAAGAAATTATGCGCCAATCGAGCAGTTTAGCACCAAGGGAAATCAAGGGCCTTGGACAGATGTATATGCCTTGGGAGCTACTATATATTCGTTGCTAACCGGGAAAAATGTCCCAGAAAGTGTAGACCGTCTGATCGAGGATGACATCGTTGATATCCGAGAACTTGATGATTCGCTGAGTGATAAGCAGGCGGCTGCAATTATGAAAGCATTGGCAGTTCATAAAGAAGATAGATGGGAATCAGTTGAAGAATTTAAAAATGCCCTGATATGCGATACAAGAAGAAATGAAACCGGGAAAAACGACGATTTCAAGGAGCTGAAAACTGTAGAAAAATCAGAAAAAAAGAAGGGCGTCTTGATTGTTTGTACACTTTTAATTATTTTAGCAATCATTGCTTTCTCCGTAAGAGAATCAGTGAAAAATACTAATAGAAAGGAAAGTGTAACTACAGAGACATCTGAGAAGGAAATTAGCAGTAATGAAAGCACTTTTGAAAAGGATGATTTATCGATAGAACTTGTTGGAGCGGAAATAGATAAATATTCTTCTGAACGGTTACATCTTTTATTGAGGTTCAATAATCCAAACGATACATGTAGTGTAATTATCGATAGCCTTTCAATTAATGGAGTAGAAGTCTCTGGCTTTAAAAAAATTGAGGGTGTCCTTGGTGAAACAGAATCTACAAAGGAAATAAAAGTAGACTATCCTAATGTGATTGCTCAACAAGTTGGAGAATATATTTCTTCGATGGATGTGCAATATCGATATGAAGGAGAATATGATGTAGAAAGATATTGTTCCAAAAGTGGCTATTCATATCTGATAATAACAGCAGAAAAGCCTGATATTGACAATAGTGAAGTAGATAGTAGCAATACGGAGGTATTGATTCAAGATAATCAGAATTCATCTGCGGAAGAAAGTGGCGACAATGAGAATCAAACAGGTGATTTTTATAAGGTAACAGAATATAACAGACAACCCGATTATTCAAAAATATATTCTGGGGATTTGAATGTCGATTATTCAAATTTACCTTCGAATTTAGATGTTCACTTATTTCCAACAGAGCACGGTGAAATTTGCGGATTTATAACCAATGTAAGCGACCAAATTATTCCGGATATGGGCATTCAATTGAATTACAAAAATAAAAAAGGGGAAACAATTAAAACTGACAGGGATGGGCATGATGTTATTCTTCCAGGTTATACAGTTGTTTCAAGATTTGATTGCCCCAAGGAATTCTCTAATATTACATTAGAATTCACGTGGGGATCGGCGCCTGGATGGGTTAACCATAGTGAATATGTTCATATTGAAACAAATATTGGGGAAAACAATATTATCCTAGAAATCACCAATAATTGGGATAACAAGATATCGGAAATTGAATATGATGTGATTCTTTATAAAAAGGATCGCATTGTTGAAATATTGTACCCGCAAGATGTGATTGGCGTAGAGCCAGGAATAACTGTAACCAAAGAGGAAAGCACTTGGGGACAAGAGTTTGATCGATATGAGGTATATCTAAATCAAGCACACACCTTTTAAAAAGGGATAACATTTTTTATTATCCACTATCCGGAATGATGATGGAAAGCTGCCTGTTGTCTAGTCGGTGACCAAGATTATTGTTCTATATATGGTAACTATTGAAATTTTCTGTTGCTGACTTCATGAGTTGTCACCAGGTTGATTTGATTGTCTGTCACTGAACTGCTCATTTTTCTGTCATCACTTGAACGGTTGAAACCGGGGCTTTTGCCCCGGCCGCTCTTATCCAATCAGTTTATGCTCCGCCACATATCTAACCATATGATCATCGATCAATCGATGCTGGTTCTGATATGCATAGATCAGATCAGTGTCTCTTCACAGATCCGGTTGATTATGCGCGGAATTCCGGACGAGATCCGATAATTCGTCGCTTTCTCTGTGAAAATATCCTGGTCGCATCCGGCGTATGACATGTGGCTTCTGATGTAGGCTTCTGTCTCGGATCTGCCCAGATGCGGAAGTGTGCAATACATGTTGATTCTCTGACGTATGGCTGTGTATTTCTGGAGCTTCATCTTGTTGTCCCAGAGCTCGGTCTGTCCTACCAAGACCATTGCTATCGGGCTCATGGAATCAAACTTATAGTTCAGGAAAAAGTGAAATTCTTCGAGTGTGTGAATGTCAATCACTTCATAACAGGTGGAACAGGAAACAGTAGAGATAGAATTTGTAGATATTTTTCAAATGAATTTTTTAGCAATCACTGTGCAACTACTCGTTGGGTATATTAGGCAAACGACCGATTTACTGGATATTTGATTCTGGTGCGAAAAACGGTTTTAAGTGTTTGATTTACTTACATCGTTATCAGCCAGACACTATTGCTTGTATTCGTACCGATTATGTGCATGAGCAGCAGGTTCGTTACTGTACAGCAATTGCTGATTTGGAGATACATATTGCAAATGCGGCTACAAGTGAAAGAGTGAAATTGAACAAGCAGCTCAAGACACTGAATGACCAAGCGACTGAAATTCATGCATATGAAGAAAAAATCCATCATTTAGCAGACCAGATGATTTCCATTAACCTTGACGATAGTGTGAAAAAGAATTATGAGACATTTAAAGCTGTCTTGGCAAAGATCAAATAAGGAGGTGCTGTAATTGATTGAAGTAAATGTTTCTATTAATGCACCTGTCCTATACTGCGATGAGACCACACTCGGAATACAATTAGGCCATGGCTACTCTTTTGAAAAAATTTATATCGATAAAATGCCATTTAAGGAAAAAATCACAGATGGTAGAGGGCATCTAAAAGTTGACTATTTAGGCTCTGTTAAATCTGATGAAAATGGAATATACCTGATATGCATTAGCAAAGAGGATGTTTATCAGATTGAGAACCCAATTAAAGGGCCGGGCGTGTACACCGATACAGATATGATGTGTGGTAATCAAGTAGAAGCTCACAGACAGTTGGAAACAGATTATTTGCACAAGGTGTTTTCGTTGTTGCATCTTTTCAAAGAAGGTAACATCGGCACAAAAGAGATTTTCCTTGACTATGTATTTTCTCTTGGAATTATGAAGAATACATTGCACAACGCCAGTAATAATGTGACAAGAAATATTACTGATGATAGGGTGTTTTCTCTGGTGCCGGATGAGGTATTGTCATGTAATCAGTTTTTATCTGATTATCAGGGTTCAGAGTATACCATATTTAAGAACTGTATTGATGAGTTTGTTCGGGGCCTTGAGCAAGTTGATATAGCAACCGGATTTGAACGATTTACAACGGCTCTTGAAATGACACTCCTTGGTCATAATCAGCAGGGAAAAAAAGAAGTACTTTCAAAGAGAGTTGCAGTAATGCTAGAGAACGCACCGACAGCAATAGACCAGATGTATGCGAGAATGAAAGTGTTTTACCGTTTTAGGTCGGAATCTTTGCATGAAGGAGAGGGACAGAATATTTCCAAATCTGAATTGTTCGAATTGGAATCAATTGTACGTAGGACTCTTGTTAAATGCCTTGAAAGAATAAAACAAGAGTTGCGAACAAACGCTTCTGTTACATGGCTTGAGGTAAAGGCTATGATTATTAATGACTTGAAGTCGAAAGTTGCTGCTGAAAATGCGGCTGGAACTTTTGTTAGTTAGGAGGTGGCAGCATAAGATACTGGCGGTCATGATTGATAATAAAATTCTGACAAAAACCGCGATCATCAGTTATCTGGATTTTTTCATTAGCCAGAGGCAGTCCCAGCCAAAATTTGAGGCCGCGATTTCCAAGTGGGAAAATGACAGGGAGTTTGTTTCGAACTATTATAAAGGCAGTTATGCGAAATATGGAAGAAAGATATAGAATTCGACTCGGAAGGAGGAATTTCATTGACGATTGAAGAAATCCTGACAGGTGAATCCAAAAACGTTGAGTTTAAGGTGCAACGTCCAAAGGATAGCTCAAAATACATGAAAACAGTGGTTGCTTTCTCCAACGGAGAAGGTGGGCGTATTGTATTTGGTGTCGATGACAGTAGTCGGGAGGTAGTAGGAATTCCGAAAGAGATCGTCTTTTCTGAGATTGATGCCATAACGACCGCAATTTCTGACTGCTGCGAGCCGGTCGTAATTCCGGATGTGTATTTGCAGTCGATAGGCGACAAAACAATTATTATAGCCGAAATCAGTGCAGGAAAACAAAGACCGTATTACATCAAATCCATGGGGATTAAAGACGGTACTTACATTCGGGTTTCAGGAACGTCACGTCCTGCCGGACGTGATCTGACAGCTGAAATGTATTATGAGGATGAAGGGCGTTCCTATGATACTGTTATTCGGAAGGATTTGACGGTTACAGATGAAGAAATTGCTGAATTGTGTCGTCAGATGAAAGAGGTGGCTGTCTCCAATGCGAAATCTAAGGCACAGGCAGAGGGAATTAAAGATGTAACAAAAAACGTGCTCTTGAGTTGGGGCCTCCTGGCAGAAGCGGAGGATGGAAGTGTTCGTCCGACGAATGGATACGTCTACCTGCTTGGTAAAGATGAGTTCCTTTCGCAAATTCAGTGTGGAATGTTTAAGGGGAAGAACCGTACTGTTTTTGTGGATAAACGAGAGTACTCTGGCCCATTATGGAAGCAAATTGACGACGCATTTCAATTCGTGCTCCGGAATATTCGGTTGGGTGCAAGGCTGGAAGGCATTTATCGGAAGGATATTTATGAGCTGCCGCCGGATAGTATTCGAGAGCTTATCATCAACGCTGTGATGAATTGCAGTTTTTTACAAAATTCACATATTCAGGTAGCTGTCTATGATGATCGCCTGGAAATCACTTCTCCGGGTGGCCTTATGCCTGGTGTTACCTTGGATAAAATGAAAGAAGGTTATTCGAAAATACGAAACCGTGCGCTTGCACATGCTTTCTCTTACATGAACCTGATTGAAGCATGGGGAAGTGGAATTCCAAAACTAATGGAAGCGATGCGGGAGTATGGATTGAGAGATCCGGAGTTTTGTGATTTGGAGATTGGCTTTCGCATAAATCTTTATCGCAAGGAAGAAAATGAGCTGGAGACGGAACACCCTGTATTGGTTATCGAGGATAAGCCAGACAGCAAATGTGACGAAAAGGAGCCAAAAAGGAGCCAAAAAGGAGCCGAAAAGGAGCCAAAAAGGAGCCGAAAAGGAGCCAAAAAGGAGCTGAAAAACAGAGCCCAAATTAAAAATGGTATCTTACAACGCATGCAAGAGAATCCGGCGATAACGCAGCGGGAACTGATGGAAGAATTTGAGCTTACAAGAAAGCAAATTCAGACAATAATAAAAGAATTACAGGAGAATGAACTTGTTGAAAGACAAGGTTCTGCCAGAAGCGGAAAATGGGTAGTGAAACAAATATAGAAAACAGATTGATTGAAATGAAACGGTACCGCTATTTCAAAGGGCTTTCCGGTGCTGATGTGGCAAAGACCTTTGATGAGTATGGCATCTACAGGTATATCACGAGATATTTTGAATCACTGCACACAATGGGGGATCATTGCATCGTGCAGGATATTGACGATTATATTAGCAGCATCACAGGCAACAAACGGATCAAGGCGTAGCTGCCTGAAAAATCTGCTCAGGTTGGTCGTTGAAGAAGATATTGATGTTTTTACACCCCTCTCCTTTCGGAGAGGGGCATTGACAGACCGGACCGTGCTGCTTCTGTCTGGCGGAAATCCGCAGGCAGCTTTTGCAAAGTGCTGATATCTTAATTGAGTTGCCTGACCGCAAAACGTATCAACCACAACAGGCTGCGAATAACAAAAGAATAACGAATAACAATAACCTTTAACACAGCGCCCATCCAAGGGCAGATCGCAGAGTGCTGCACTTTGCCGGAATGGGGGATCAGAGCTCGATTTCCATGGTTTCGGTACTGTTCAGAAGGTCAAGAGCGGTCTGGGCTCTGGATAATTCAGCGGAAACCGCGGTGTAATCCTCTTTTGCTTTTTCTGGGTCGTAGTTGGCAATGCAGTAGTCAATGACCGCAGTATCCGGAGAAAAGCCTCTCGCAGAAGCGCGCTGCTTCGGAAGCCGCTGCATCATCGCTGCGAGCTTCTGTTTCCGTTTGGAAAGCTGCGGGATATAGACCAGAATCTGATCCACAGTCATATCAAATCCGGGGACTAAGTGTGTCAGATTGAACATGCTGATGACATGCTTCACCTTCCGAATCTGCTGCTCCAAAGCTGCAAGCTGATCCTGTACCAGCCGATAATCATATTCCGGGCGCACGTCTTCGATGTTCTCACCGAGCGCGGCATTGAAAACGGAGCAGAGATTTTCCTGAAGCTCCAGATTGTCGTGACGGTCATTTAATTCACGAAGCAGCTTGGCTGCCTCGGCAGAGGTATATTTCATAAGATTGCCGGCTCCTTTCTGATCTTTCCAACGAACTTTTTCTGACTTCAAATCTATTATAACAACCGTGTGAGAAGAAAAGCGATATGTTATACTTTCAGTATAAAAAATCAACGAAAAAGAAAGGAAACTGACAATATGCCCAGCAGCCGTTCTTCTTCCAGCCATTCATCCCGTTCTTCCTCAAGCCGTTCGTCGAGTTCTTCGAGTCGGTCCTCGAGCCGTCCGTCAAGCTCTTCCAGTCGTTCTTCCAGTCGTTCTTCCGGTTTTTCCTCCGGCCGCTCCGGCGGACCTTCGAGGCATTCATCCGGATCCTCTGCCAGCCGGCATTCCACAAGCAGCCATTCCTCCAGCTATTCCGGCTCTGTAAGAAGACCCGGAATGGCCGGAAGCCGCGGAACCAGTGTCAATGCGCGAACCTACCGCCCGCGACGCAATCAGCCGAGAAGCTATCCGGGATCGGATCTGACGCGGTACGTATGTCATCATCACGATTATGTGTATTATCCGGTTGCCTGGGAAAGCGAAGGAACCAGCTATGCGGCGGGCTATTATGATGAGGACGGCAATCACTACGACAGCGTTCTGATTAAGGATGAGCAGACCATCTGTAAGTGCGAATACTGCGGATCCTCCGTCAAGATCAAGTGGGAAGGCGGAGCAATGCCGAACTGTCCGAACTGCGGAGCCCCGCTGTCGGTTCAGGCCACAGACGAGAACGGAAGTCAGACGGGAACAGAGGGGACTGCCAATACCGGCGGTAAGAAAAAACCTTCCAAGGCAAAAATTGTGCTCCGAATTCTGCTTGCCGTATTCCTGCTGCAGTTTATCTGGGGACTTATTTCGGTATGGAACGAAGAGAAAGCAGTTGGTGTACAGGAGGTCACCACGACAGGACAGGAAACGGAGCCGGCGGAGCCTTATCCGGTCGACGGCGGCGATAGCGATGCGGAATGGGCTGAGCCGGAGGAGGTTTATGTCGATGCGCTTGGCAGGTACTGCCCGCTCGGTTCGGATGGCAATTACTACGACAGTGAGACCGAAACCTATTTCTGGTTCAATACGGATGTAACACCGCCGCAGTGGCAGTACTGGGTAGAAGGAATTTCCGACGACTACGGAGACTATGGCTGGATGGAATACGATGATGCCGAGCAGCAGTGGTATATCGAGTCTGAAGACGGCTGGGATGTGCTCCCTGCGGACTATGATGCAGCTGCGCTGTGGCATTTCGAAAACGCAAACGAGTTTCCGTGAAAATTAAAATCGCCCCGAAATGTCATCACGTACATTTCAGGGCGATTTTTGAGGATAAGAATTCGCCTTTATTTCTCGTCCACAACCTGGAAGATATAGAATTTCAGATAATAAGAGGCATCGTTTGCCCACAGGATCGGATGATCCGGGCCCTGCTGGCGGAATTCCACCTGGCGAAGCCGCTTGTGTGCATCGCGGGCAGCCTGAGCGATCGCCTGCTGGAAGAGATCCGCGGTCATGAAGTGTGAGCAGGAACAGGTGGCGAGAAAGCCGCCGTCCTTTACAAGGTGCAGCCCCTGACGGTTGATTTCACGGTAGCCGCCGACCGCCGCCTTTACGGAATTGCGGGATTTTGTGAAAGCAGGGGGATCGAGAATCACAACATCGTATTTCCTGCCGGCTGCGCGCTGGGAAGGAAGAAAATCAAAAACATCCCCGACTACATACTCGATGCGGTCCTCAAAGCCGTTCAGCTTCGCATTCTCCCTGGCCTGCGTGATGGCAAGCTCGGAGGCATCAATGGAGGTTACGTGTGCTGCGCCTGCGGCAGCGGCATTCAGGCCAAAGGAGCCGGTGTGAGTGAAGCAGTCGAGCACATCCTTGTCGCGGCAGATGGGCCAGATGGATTTGCGGTTCTCCTTCTGATCGAGGAAGAAGCCGGTTTTCTGCCCGTCCCTGACATCGACAATGTATCTGACACCGTTTTCAGTGATGGCTACGTTGGTGTCAAATTCCTCGGAAAGAAAACCGCTGGTGCGGGAAAGGCCTTCCTTTTCGCGTACCTTGGCATCGCTTCGCTCATAAATGCCGCGGATGTGGATGCCATCCTCCTGCAGGACCTGGACAAGGGAAGCAAGAAGGAGAGTCTTGAGCTTTTCGATTCCAAGGGCCAGAGACTCGACAACAAGTACATCCTCATATTTGTCAACCGTGAGTCCCGGAAGAAAGTCGGCTTCTCCGAAGATGACGCGGCAGGATGAGGTGTCGATGACTGCCTTCCGATAATCCCAGGCTGCTTTTACCCGTGCCTTCAGAAAGGCGGGAGAAATCACATTCTCCTTTTTCCGTGCAAGCATGCGCACGCGGATGGTGGAATTGGTGTTGAGAAAGCCGTAGCCGAGAAAGAAGCCGTCAAAATCCAGAACGCTGACAATGTCACCATTCTGAAAGGTTCCGGAAATGTGATCGATTTCGTTGTCGTAGATCCAGGCGCCGCCGGCCTTGAATTCCCGGGCTTCGCGCTTTTTAATGTGGACCTGTGCGTCGGAAGCAAGGCTCTCTTCGGATGTTGTGTGATAGGCTGCATATTCGGAAATTGTCATATAGAATACCTTCCTGAAATACTGGGATCATGTGGACTGTGTAACAGTTTACACTATTTTTCGAAGCTTCTGACGGTTTTTCAGCGTTTTCTTTATGAAAAAACAAACCGGGCAGGATAAAATCCAAACTGCAGGGGAGATTGGATTGACGGGGCGCGATGGGAAGTGTATGCTGAACATGTAGTTTTCAAAACTACGTCAGAAATGAACAGAAGAAAAGGACTATTTTCAATGAATGAACAGAAGACTGCGATACTGATTGATTCCGGCTGTGATCTGCCGGAGAGAATCCGCAAGAAATACGATATTGAGATTCTTCCGCTTCGTGTGATTTATCCCGAGAAGGATTATCAGGACGGCGTGGACATCAATCCGATGATGATTTATCAGCGCTTTCCAGATGAGATTCCGACAACCTCTACGCCGTCTCTTGCAGAGGCTACGGATAAATTTGATGAGCTTCGGGATAAGGGCTATGAGAAGGTGATTGCAATTGCCATTTCCAGCGGTTTATCCGGAACCTACAATACGCTTCGTCTTGCGGCATCGGAATATGAGGATCTGGAGATCTTTGTTTTTGATACCAGAAATATTTCCTCGGCGAGCGGAATTTTTGCCATCTGGGCGGCGACCCGACTGCAGAAGGGGGAGTCTTTTGAGGAGATCTGCCGAAAGCTCCCGGAGAAGATCGGGGACAGCAAGGCCTTCTTCTATATGGATACGCTGAAATATCTTCAGCACGGCGGAAGAATCGGACGAGTCGCGGGAACCATAGGAGAAGCGCTGAAGATTAAGCCGATTATTTCCTGCGATGAGAACGGCGTGTATTATACGGTCGCAAAGATTCGCGGAGCCAGGACCGCGAAGCTGAAGCTGGCGGAGGAGGTCATTCGCTACAGCTTCGGTCATAAGACCTGGATGATTCTCAAGGAGGGTGATGCACACGCAGAGGCAGCGGCCATGCAGGAGCTTCTGGAGAACCATGAGAAACTCGTGGACAAGCAGATCCTTTTTGAGGAGCAGATTACGGCAACACTGGCGCTGAATACCGGCCCCGGACTTGTCGGCGTTGTAGTTATGAGAGATCCGGACGAATAGTATTCGTCATTTATATCCGTTATTGGAGCAGGGCAGCAGGTGATGCGTTAGGCATTTCCTGCTGTCCTGTTTTTCTGGTATACTTATTAGGTTAAGGTGCGTCTGCAGGCGGCTGGATCTGCCTGTGCATGAAGCTTTGGGAGGGTTTGAACAATGACACACACAGAAAGAGTATTACAGGCATTTGAACAGCAGTTTGGAGATACCGAGGGAGTTCGTCTTTTCTTTGCACCGGGACGCGTGAATCTGATCGGGGAGCATACGGATTACAACGGCGGACATGTCTTTCCGTGTGCAATCAGCCTTGGAACCTACGCGGCAGCAAGAAAGAGGACCGATCGTGTGATGCGGTTTTTCTCGGTGAATTTTGAGAAGCTCGGTGTGATCAGCACTTCGCTGGACGATCTGACGCCTTCGAAGCAGGCGGGATGGACCAACTATCCGAAGGGTGTGGTCTGGGCCTTTGCACAGAAGGGGCATCCGATTGACTGCGGCTTTGATATGGTTATTTACGGAGACATTCCGAATGGATCCGGTCTTTCCTCCTCGGCTTCACTTGAGGTTCTGACCGGAGAGATGCTCCGCAGCTTTTTCGGGATGGAAGATGTGCTTACAAATGAGGATCTTGCTTTTATCGGGCAGTATTCGGAGAACGAATACAACGGTATGAAGTGCGGCATCATGGATCAGTTTGCATCCGCAATGGGCAAGGAAGGCAATGCGATTTTCCTGGATACCAACAGCATGGAGTTTGAGTACGCGCCTCTGAATCTGACAGGCATGAAGCTGATGGTAACCAACACGAACAAGAAGCACAGTCTTGTGGATTCGGAATACAATCTTCGGAGAGAGCAGTGCGGCAGAGCACTGGCAGATCTTCAGAAGAAGCTGGATGTGAAGACCCTTGGCGATCTTTCCATCGAGGAATATGAGGCAAACAAGAGCCTGATTGAGGACGAGGTCTGCAGACGCCGTGCGAAGCATGCGGTGTATGAGAATCAGCGGACGATTGAGGCGGTTGCCGCGCTGAAGGCAGGCGATGTGGAGCATTTCGGAAAGCTGATGAACGAATCTCATGTATCCCTTCGGGATGATTATGAGACCTCCTGTAAGGAAGCGGATATTCTTGCGGAGGAGGCATGGAAGATTCCGGGAGTTCTCGGATCCCGTATTACCGGCGGCGGCTTCGGAGGCTGCACAGTCAGCATTGTAAAGGATGAGGCCGTAGAGGAGTTTCAGAAGAAGCTTGGCGAGGTATATCTGGAGAAGGTCGGATATCCGGCATCCTTCTATATGCTTGAGATTGGCGGAGGCCCGAAGGAGCTTTGACGGCTCCGATGAGAAGGTGAGAAGATGAGCTTATTTTCAGCAATTGTTCCCTGCTACAACGAAGAGGAGAATATTGACTATTTTTATCAGGAATTCATGAAGAATGAACCCTTCTTTCGTGACCATGATCTGGAATTTGAGCTGCTGTATGTGGATGACGGCTCGAAGGACAAGACCGTGGAAAAGGTGAAAGAGCTTCGCAGGAAGGATGAAAGAGTACATCTGATTTCCTTTTCCCGAAATTTCGGAAAAGAGGCTGCCATGTATGCCGGGCTGGAGCACGCCAAGGGTGATTATGTGGCAGTGATGGATGCGGACCTTCAGGATCCGCCGTCGCTTCTTCCGGAAATGTTCGGCTATCTGTGGGATGGCTATGATCAGGCTGCGACGAGACGGGTAACCAGAAAGGGTGAGCCGCCGATCCGGTCCTTTTTTGCAAGACAGTTTTACAAGCTGATCAACAAATTCTCGAAGACAGAGATTGTGGACGGCGCCAGAGATTTCCGGCTGATGAAGCGGTGCGTTGTGGATGCGATCCTTTCGGTGAAGGAGTACAACCGCTTTTCGAAGGGAATCTTTGAGTGGGTTGGCTTTAAAACACGCTGGATCGAGTTTGAGAACGTGGAGCGCAAATACGGCGAGACAAAGTGGTCCTTCTGGAAGCTGTTTGTCTATGCCATGGACGGAATCGTGGCTTATTCGACGGTTCCGCTTGCGGCGGCGGCCTTTGCAGGCGGTCTCTTTTGTGTCATTGCGTTCCTGATGATCGTTTTTGTCATTATCCGGAAGCTTATCATGGGAGATCCGACGAGCGGATGGCCGAGCCTTGTGTGCATCATTCTGATGGTCAGCGGCATTCAGCTGCTGTGTCTTGGCGTGATCGGGCAGTATTTGTCCAAGACCTATCTGGAAGTAAAGAATCGCCCGATCTATATCACAAAGGAAGAGCTTGACTGATGAAGCAGACTACGAACAAACGACAATCCCTGCGGCGCATTGCAGCCCTGGAGATGCCGCTTGCCGGCATTCTGATCCAGACCATGATCTATGCATGGCTCTGGTTCAGCATTTATTATCCGCTGGTACGGCTGAGGCTGAAATTCTACCTGAACGGACATATTCTGGTATTGCTCCTGTATTTCATCCTTCTCCTGTTTCTGACGAAAACCTACGGCGGTATGGATGTGGGATATCAGAAGCCGTTTGATGTGAGCCTGTCGCAGATTTTCTCGCTTCTGATTGTCAATGCCTTCACCTATCTGCAGGATTCTTTGATGCGCAACTGGATTCTGCCTCTTGGCTGGGCACTTCTGGTGACGCTGGTACAGATTCTGTTTGCCGTGCTGTGGATTCAGATTTCCGACAAGGTCTACCACAAGGTATTTCCGCCGACAAAGATGATTCTGATCTACGGGGAGCGCAATGCGGAGCCGATTCTCCAGAAGTTTGCAAGCCGTCCGGAGAAATACGATATTACGAAGACGATCTGCATTTCAGAAGGAGTTCCGGCCATCAAAAGAGCAATTCTGGAATCCGGAAAAATGGCGGTTGTCCTCTGGGATATTCCGACTCTCGAGCGCAATGACCTGATGAAGTTCTGCTATGCCAACGGTGTGCGGCAGTATATGATGCCGAAGATTCCGGATGTCCTTGTAAAGGGCTCCGCACAGCTTCATCTGTTTGATACTCCGATCTATCTGACGAAGGAATATGCGCTGACCTTTGGGCAGCGCTTCTGCAAGCGGGCGGTGGATGTCATCTGTGCCCTGATTCTTCTCGTTCTGACGTCGCCCTTTTTCCTGATCACGGCCATCCTGGTTAAGCTGTACGACCACGGACCGGTATTTTACAAGCAGGTTCGCTGCACGATGAACCAGAAGGAATTCCGGATCATCAAGTTCCGCAGCATGAAGGTGGATGCGGAGAAGGACGGCGTGGCAAGGCTTGCGGCGGAGCATGATGACCGCATTACTCCGGTGGGGCATTTTATCCGGAAGACGCGAATCGATGAGCTTCCTCAGCTGATTAACATCCTGAAGGGAGAGATGTCCTTTATCGGTCCGAGGCCGGAGCGCCCGGAGATCATCGCACAGTATATGGAAGAGATGCCGGAATTTGCCTACCGCATGAAGGTAAAGGCAGGACTTGCAGGCTATGCGCAGGTCTATGGCAAATACAATACAACGCCCTACGACAAGCTGAAGCTGGATCTGACCTATATTCAGAATTATTCTCTGGGACTGGATCTGAAGCTGATGCTGCTCACCCTGAAGATCGTTTTCACACCGGAGGCAACCGAAGGCGTTGCGGACGGACAGGTAACTGCCATGCAGGAGGTGCAGGCAGCCGGGGATGAGGCAAGGAATGCCGGGCGGTCCGGAGACGGATTATAAGAAGCAGGAAGAATCATCGGGAGGTGTTTATGTTGGATCACATGGAGGAGCTGATAAACCGGCGCAGTCTCTGGCTGCGGCTTGGGAAAAAGCTTTGGTGGATTCCGGCATGCATGGTGGTTGGCGTTCTTGCATCGGTTCTTGTCTATACCGGAATCTGGCTGAGACTTGCAGGGCAGAGACAGTACCGGCAGGCCTCGAAGTACTACCTGACCTTCGGGCAGGATGAAGCGGGCAATCCGCAGGATTACTACAATGATTACACCTGGAATGATCTGATCTTTTCGGTTCCGGCAATTTCGCAGGTGATCGAATCGGAGCTCCCGGACGGGATCACCATGGAGGATGCAAGACGGGACATCGAGGCACAGATTCTGTCGGATGTCCGCGTTCTTACGATTCAGGTGACGGATTCCGATCCGCAGATCGTGCAGGCGCTGACCGATGCCGTTCAGGACGCTCTGGTCCGGTACGGCCATACCGCCGAGGAGTTTCGGCGGATCGAGTACCTTTCCTCCGGCGAGGTGGAGCAGGTGGTGGTCGCGGATCGCACCCGGAACGCAGCGCTTCTCGGAGCGCTTCTCGGACTTCTGATCAGTGCGGCAGTGCTGTGGATTCGTGAGCTTCTGAATGACGGTGTGTACTGTCCGGAGGATGCAGCAAAACGCTACGATCTTCCGGTACTTCTGGTTCTTCCCGGAGATTTGGAAAGAACTTCAGAAAAGCATGAGGGAAAGCGCGAAAAAGACGCGGAGCTTCCGGCATTTCTTCTGGATGAGAACGTTCGGGAAGCGGAGAAGCTTGTGAAAGAGCATCCGGAGGGGGTGCGGCTGATTTCAGAGGATCCGGAGCTTGCCGGAAAAGCGTCAGAGCAGCTGCGGAAGACTTACGGAATTGGTGTTTGTGAAGAAAATGGAATCACTCTTGCTGTGATTCCGTTCGGAAGGGAAAACGGAACAGGAACCGACCATCTTCTGACACAGAAGAGGCTGAAAGGAGAGGCACCTGCAGGACTCATCCTTGCGGAGGCGGATGGAACGTTTCTGAAGAAATATTATGGAAGAAAATAAGGTATACAACCGGATTGATCAGAAGAGGGTGGAAGAGGCGAAGCATAAGACCTCCCTCGAGGTTCTGGTCGCAGCGGTTCAGGAAAATGATATTACTCTTGCGGAGCGGATGAATCTGTCCACGGATGCCGTGATCTGCAACCAATGTCAGGAGGTTTCCTACCGGGAGTTTGAGAGAAGGGGACACCTGATTCGGACACTTGCATTCAATGAGCGCGGGGTCGGACGGAACCGGAACAATGCTTTGATGCGGGCAGATGCGGAATATGTGCTTTTTGCGGATGAGGACATTGTTTACGATGATGACTATGAGGAGAGTGTCCGGAAGGCTTTCGAGGAGAATCCGCAGGCAGATATCCTGATGTTCAACGTAAGTGCGGTAGAAAGCCGGAGAACCTATGAGAACCGGAAGGTCCGCAGGGTTCGCTGGTACAACTGTGGGCGCTATCCTACGTATGCCATGGGAGCACGGCTGGACAGTCTGCGCCGTGCAAATGTGTGGTTTTCGCTGCTGTTCGGCGGGGGAGCGAAGTATTCCAACGGAGAAGACAGTCTGTTCATTCATGACTGTCTGAAAAAGGGACTGAAGATCTGGTCGGTTCCGGTCGGAATCGGCCATGAAGCGGCAAGAGAGAATGATGCTTCCACGTGGTTTACAGGCTATAATGAGAAATTCTTCTATGACAGAGGCGTTCTCTATCATTATCTGTACGGGCATCTGCAAAAGGTGATGGGGCTGCGGTTCCTTCTGGCCCACAGAAAAACCATGTGCCGGCAGATTCCGCTGCGGAGGGCGTACCGCCTTATGAAAAAAGGAATGAAAGAAGCCTGAGATGGTACTTTACCTTCTGATATCGGCAGCTGCGGTGGCGGCTGCGGCCATTGTGAATAAGACAGAAGGGATGCAGGCAGGAAGCCGCGGCAGTCTGCTGCGAAGATCCTGCCTCTTTCTGATTGCGCTGATTCTGATGGTACCGGCCATTCTCCGTCAGGAAACCGGAAATGACTATCTGAGATATGTGGAGTTCTTCCACCTGGCATCGATTGATGCCTATGTGCCGACGGAAGCCGGCTTCAACTGGCTCGCCAAGGCGGTATACGGTCTCTGCGGCTATGAGAACTACCTGCTGCTGTTTGCCATCTATGCTGTGATGACCATCCTTGTGATGCTGACGGTGATCCGGCAGCAGGCAGAGAACTTCTGCTTCTCATTCTTCCTGTTCATGATGTTCGGGTATTATTTCCAGAGCTTTAATACCATGCGGTATTATTTTGCGCTGTCGCTGTCGCTTCTTGCGATGACCTGTCTTCTGCGAAGAAAGTATGCAGGTTTTGTGATACTGGTGCTTCTGGCCGCGCTGTTTCATAAGACAGCACTGATCACCCTTTTGCTGTATCCGGTCGCTGCGCGCCGCTGGAAGAAGCGGGAGCTGGCAGCAGGTGTGGCGCTCGGTCTGGCAGTGCTGCTGCTCCATGAAAAGGCGATGGAGCTTCTGCTCTCTTTGTATCCCTCCTGGGAGGGAACGGTGGATCTTGCGGCAGGGACAAGCATCTCGTGGGTCAATATCGCCAAATGTCTTGCAGTCCTTCTTCTTGCATATTATGTGAGGGCGGACGAAGATCCGGAGACCTTTCGCGGCAGGCAGCTTGTGATGTACCGGAACAGTGCATACATCGGACTTCTTCTGTATGTGTTTGGCTGGTTTATTCCGGAGGTGTCCCGGATTTGCTATTATCTTACGTTTACACAGATTTTCTATCTTCCGATGCTCCTTTCAGGACTTCCGGAGACGGAGCAGGGGCGCAGACAGAAGAAATTACTGACCATTCTGGTGATTGCGGCGGCTTTGGTATTTTTTGCACTGTTTCTTCGGACCGCATACCGGGATACCATCAAAATTCTGCCGTATAAGAGCTTTCTGTTTCACGATCTGAACCGGACTCCGTCGGCAAGCGTGGGAGGCAGCTACTGAAGCGTTATGAATACACCTTTTTTCAGTATCATTACACCGAGCTATAATCCGGGATTCCGCCTTCAGAAGACGATCGGGAGTATCCTGGGGCAGACCTTTTCGGATTATGAGGTAATCGTCAAGGATGCCGGTTCCTCGGATGGAAGTCTGGACGGGCTCTCCGCAGATGGAAGAATCCGTCTGATTCGGCAGAAGGACAGTGGAATTTATGATGGGATGAATCAGGCAGTTGCTGCGGCGAGAGGTGAGTATCTGTATTTCTTAAATTGCGGAGATGTGCTCTTTTCGCCGGATGTGCTGGAGAAGACCGCGGCAGCGATTCGGAAAGAGGAGGAGCTTTCCGCGAAGCAGCCCGGAGAAAGAAAAGCGGGAGGCTGGATTTTCTACGGAGATGTGCTGGAGGAGAAGACCGGTCAGCGTGTTGCAGCTAAGCCTGAAATGACGCATTTTGCCATGTACCGGAATCTTCCCTGCCATCAGGCCTGCTTCTATTCGAGAGATTTGTTTGAAATCAGAGCCTTTGATCTTCAGTATCAGGTCCGGGCGGATTACGAGCATTTTCTGTGGTGTGTCATCCGGCACCATGCGAAGGCAGTTGCAATGGACCTGACCGTTGCAGGCTACGAGGGCGGAGGCTTTTCGGAGAGGGCGGAGAGCAGGGAGCTTTCGGCAAAAGAGCACCGGGAAATAGCAAAGGAGTACTTCTCACAGGCAGAGCAGCGAAGGTTCCGCGCTGCGATGGTATTAAGCCTGCAGCCTCTTCGGGAGAAGCTTGCCTCTTCTCCGAAGACGGCAGCGTGTTATGATCGGATTAAGAATAAGATATATGAGAAAAAGCCTCGCGGGTGATTCGGGCCTTGCAGGCTTTCCGGGGTAAGAATGAGAGTTTTATGGTTGTGCAATATTATGCTTCCGATTTTCGCAAAGGCGGAAGGGCTGCCCTATTCCAATCGTGAGGGATGGCTGACAGGGAGCTTTCATTTACTGGTAAATGAGAAGGTAGAAGCGGGAAAGGATGAGAACCTGATTGAGCTTGGGGTCTGTGTCCCGGTTCCGCAGCAGCTTGCCGGCTGCAGGAGAGAAATTGACGGAGCCGTATTTTACGGCTACTGCGAGAATCTGAACACACCGGAGGTGTATGACGGAACGCTGGTAGAGCGATTTCTTGATATTCTGGAGGATTTCAAGCCGGATATGGTACATATTTTCGGCACGGAGTTTCCGCATTCGCTGGCAATGGTTCGCGCTTTTCAGCGTCCGGAAAGAACACTGGTGGGAATTCAGGGACTTTGCTGTGCTATTGCGGATTCCTATATGGCGGAGCTCCCGTACAAGGTGCAGCGTGCCCGGACTTTCCGGGACAGAGTCCGTCATGATTCTCTGAAGGAGCAGCAGAAGAAGTTCCGCCTTCGGGCAGAAAATGAACGAAGCACGATTCAGGAGGTGCTTCATATTACAGGAAGAACCGGCTTTGACCGGGAAGGAACCTCTGCGATTCATCCGGAAGCGATTTATCATCTGATGAATGAAACGCTCCGGCCGGAATTCTATGAGGGACGCTGGGATTTGAACGGCGTAGAGCCGCACAGTATTTTCATCAGCCAGGGGGATTACCCTCTGAAGGGGTTTCACTTTGTTCTGCAGGCGATGCCGAAAATCCTGAAGGAGTATCCGGATGCGAAGCTGTATGTAGCAGGCAAATCCATCATTGGAAATGTCGGGGGCCGGATTCCTGCGAAGAAGCTTCCGTCTGCACTCTGGATTACTGCATACGGAAAATATCTGAAGAAGCTGATCCGGGAGGGCAATCTGGAAGGACATGTCATTATGCTGGGATCGCTGAATGCAGAGGAGATGAAGGCGCAGTTTCTTCGAAGTCATGTTTTTGTCTGCCCGTCTGTGATGGAGAATTCGCCGAATTCGCTCTGCGAGGCCATGCTGCTCGGAATGCCGGTTGCAGCGGCCAGGGTTGGCGGGATTGGTGATCTTGTGGAGAACGGCGCGGAAGGTCTCCTGTTTTCGGAAGGTGATTACGAGGCGCTCGCGGAGGATGTCTGCAATCTGTTTGAGAACAATCAGTTTGCCTGCAGACTGGCCAGTGCCGCACATAAGGAAGCGATGATTCGCCACAATCCGCACACGAATTATCTGCGCCTTCTGGAAATTTACCGCAGTATCTGCCAGTAAGCGATCAAGGAGGATGCCGAATGCCGCTGACGGTCACCTTTGTGTCTAACTACATCAATCACCACCAGATTCCGTTCTGCGAGGCCATGCGTAAAAGGCTTGGTGACGGCTTTGTCTTCGTGCAGATGGAGGAGATGGAAGAAGAGCGGAAGAAGATGGGCTGGGAGGATCATTCCGAAGAGCTTTGCTGGGTTTTAAAATGGAGCGAGGATCGGAAGGAAGCAGAGCGGGAGATGATGTCCTGTGACCTCCTGATTGCCGGCTGGGTTCCGGAAATTCAGGATCTTCTGGCGAAGCGGCTGAACATTCACCGGCCGGTTTTTCAGATCAGTGAGCGGATTTACAAGGATGGCCAGTGGAAGGCAATTTCGCCGAAGGGGCTCCTTCATAAATATCGTGCCTTTACAAAATTTCGCAGGGAGCCGTATTTCCTGCTGTGTGCCGGAGCCTATGTGGCATCCGACTATGGTCTGATCGGAGCTTTCCCGGAGAAAAAATACCGTTGGGGATATTTCCCGCCGATGATTTCCTATGAAGGCGACAGGCCGCCGATCCGCCGAAGACAGGCGGCGGATCCTGCAGAACTTGTCTGGGCAGGGCGTTTTGTTGCGTTCAAGCATGTGGAACGAGTTCTGGAGCTTGCGGACCGGCTCGAAAGGGACGGTAAAAATTTCCTGCTTCACATTATCGGAGGAGACAGTGTGGAGAACGGGGGCGAAGAGGAGAAGGCTCATCGCTATGTGCTGGAGCATGGTCTGGAGGAGAAGGTTATTTTTCATGGACTGTGTTCGACAGAAACGGTGCGGGATGTGATGGAGCACAGCGATATTTTTGTATTTACCAGTGACCACGGGGAAGGCTGGGGAGCTGTGCTGAATGAGGCGATGAACAGCGGATGTGCGCCGGTTGCCGGTGCAGAGGCCGGCGCTGTGCCGTATCTTCTGCGCAACGGTGTCAACGGCTACATCTATGCGGATGGTGATCAGGAGGATCTTGCGGCCAAAACCGAGCGGCTTATCGATGATCCGGAGCTGTGCGAACGATTTGCAGAAGCCTCTTTCCGTTCGGTTGTGACTTTATGGAATGCGGAAACTGCTGCGGAACGGCTTCTTTTGTTTGCAGATAAGGTGCTTGATGCCTGCGAAGAACGGAGAATCCTGCTGGCAGGCGGAGCAAGGAGAACTGCTCTGGAGATGAAGAATCTGAATGCGGATCTTCCGGCAGAGGGGCCCATGAGCCGGGCACCGGGGCTTCGGCCGTTTCTTCACGTGCCGCGCATGGCAGAAACGAAGCAGCTGTGAACTTCAATGGTGGGGGAGACAGGGAGAATGAGTATGCAGGCTCTGATATCGGTTGTAGTACCGGTTTATAATTCAGAACCTTTTCTGAGGAAGACGGTTCGCTGCATTCAGGAGCAGACCGATCCTGCTTTCGAAATTATTCTGGTAAACGACGGATCCCTGGACGGATCGCTGGAGCTTTGCAGGGAACTGGAAAAGGAGGATGCAAGAATCCGCGTTCTGACACAGGAGAATAAGGGGCTGTCTGCAGCGAGAAATGCCGGTGTTCTGGAAGCACATGGGGAGTACATCAGCTTTGTGGACTCAGACGATCTGATCTATCCGGATATGATTGCAAACCTGCGTGCCGGGATGGATGAGATGAGACGCAGAGGCCTTCGGAATGTACAGGTGCAGATCGGACGTGAGGAAATTGATGAAAATGGGAATGCGCTTCCTCCCGCCATCATTGCGCCGGAAGAGCCGGTGCTGATTCCGCCGGTTCTGTTCGTGCAGAGCATGCTCCTGTATACGGGAGATGCTTCCTTTTGTACCAAGCTGACACCCAGAAGAATTCTTCTGGAGCACCCGTTTGAGGTAGGAGCCTTATGTGAGGACTTTAGTCTGGAAACACATCTTGTAGATATCCTTGATGGCGTCTACAATCTGCCGCAGATCGGCTATCGCGTGGTACACCGTCTGGGAAGTCTGACGAGGAGAAGGTCGGTCAATCAGTTTTCACGCGCATACATTGCCATTATCGAAGCGTCGGACTACGTGGAAAAGGAGCTGGTGCCCCGTTATCCCAAGCTCGAGGTGGCGGCCAGAAGATTCGGCTTGTATGAGCGGCTGGATTATATGCTTCATGTGCCGATTGCACAGATGAACCGGAAAAATGAGTTCTATATGCAGGTTCTGCATTATCTGCGGGAGAATAAAACGGCAATCCGCGAGAATCCGTATCTGGCTCATCGCGACAGGATTTACCTGACGATTCTTTCAGCTGCGCCGGTCCTTGTGCGGCGTGTTCACCGGGTCAGCATGCGGCTTCGCGGAATCAAAATGAAATAGGACGGCCCGAATGCGATGAATATCGAATAATATGCAGAATTTGGCTCAATTCATACGAGCGAGTCTATGGAAAAATGCGTAGATGCGGTCTATAATCAGTAACGTTACCATCAAGAGATTTATACAGACAGGGAGGACAGATCATCATGGAGAAGAAGAATCTGGACTGGTCAAACCTCGGCTTCAGTTATATGAAGACCGATAAACGGTATGTGGCAAATTATACGGCAGAAGCCGGCAAATGGGATGAGGGTGCCCTCATTGACGATGACAAGATTGTCATGAGTGAGGATGCCGGTGTTCTCCAGTACAGCCAGTCTGTGTTTGAGGGACTGAAGGCATATACAACCAAGGACGGACATATCGTATGCTTCCGCCCGGATCTGAACGCACAGAGAATGTATGATTCTGCACAGCGTCTGGAGATGCCGCCTCTTCCGGTAGATCAGTTTGTTGATTCCATCCATAAGGTGGTTGAGGCAAATGCAGCATGGGTTCCGCCTTTCGGAACCGGTGCAACACTTTATATTCGTCCTTATATGTTCGGCATCAGCCCGGTTATCGGTGTAAAGCCGGCAGATGATTACCAGTACCGCGTATTTACGACTCCGGTTGGCCCGTACTTCAAGGGCGGCGCGAAGCCGATCTATGTGAAGATCAGTGATTATGACCGCGCAGCGCCGCACGGAACCGGCAACATCAAGGCGGGATTGAACTATGCAATGAGCCTGCATGCAATTGTTACGGCACACCAGGAAGGTTTTGCGGAGAACATTTACCTGGATGCAGCAACAAGAACGAAGATTGAGGAGACCGGCGGAGCCAACATCCTCTTCGTGGATCAGGACAATCATCTGGTGGTTCCGAAGTCGGATTCCATCCTTCCTTCCATCACAAGAAGAAGCCTTGTCTATGTGGCAGAGCATTACCTTGGAATGCAGGTGGATGAGCGCCCGGTATACTGGCAGGAGGTCAAGGACGGAGCATTCAAGGAGTGCGGTCTCTGCGGCACGGCAGCGGTGATTTCCCCGATCGGCAAGATCAACGATCACGGAACCGATTATGCGTTTGCATCCGGCATGGAGAACATCGGACCCTGGATGGATAAGCTTCGTACTACCCTGCTTGGAATTCAGGAGGGAGAGCTGGAAGCACCCGAAGGATGGATTCACGTCATCGAGTAAGACGCATCGGACAGGTAAGCTTCCTTCGATCAATCAGGAGTGCAGAGAGGTTTTCCGCTGTCAAAGGAATACAGAAATGAGAAAAGAGGAGTTTCCCACATGCGGGGAGCTCCTCTTTTTTACAGGTGCGTCTGTAAAAAACGGCTGATATCGATCGTATTCATCGTTCTGCTGTGGATTGTTGGCAGACAAATAATTTAGTATAATAAAAACTGTATGATTATTGCAGTGGCTGCTTTCATACGGGGGGGGGGATTTTCGAAGTGCAAATGGAAAAGAGACTGTGCGAAGATGAAGAATGGATGGCGGGAAGAGATCATCTGACAGGCTTATACAGTCTGCACCGGTTTGCGGAGAAGGCACATGATGCATTGGACGCGATGACACCGCAGGCTGCGGAGAACACAGTGATCGTATTCCTGAATCTGCATCGCTTCCAGAGATACAACCGCCGTTATGGCTACGAAGAAGGGGACAGGGTCCTGCACCGACTGGCCGCTTCCATGCAGGAGAACAGCGGGATCCTTTTGTGCGGAAGGGTTGCAGAGGATCATTTCCTGTTTCTGACAGATAAGACGTCCGTGGAAGAAATTCTGCGGGGGCTGAATCATCGTCTGCAGGAGATCTCATATGACAGTCTTCTATGTATCCGGGCTGGAATCTATGACATCTCGCCGGCGGATTCTGTCATTGCTGCCGGGGACAAGGCGAAGGCGGCGGCTGACAGTCTCCGCGGGAAATCGGTGGGAGAGGTTTTCTGGCACTACTATGACCAGGAGTTGGCACTTGCGATGGAACGCCGCGCATATATCCTGGAGAATTTTGATCGGGCCATCCGAAAAGGATGGATTCATGTCTATTATCAGCCGGTGATGCGTACCCTGACCGGCAAGCTGTGCGGAATGGAAGCACTTGCCCGCTGGGAGGATCCGGTATACGGCCTGATGCCGCCGGCGCTGTTTATTCATGTTCTGGAAGAAAATCTGCTGATCCATAAGCTCGATTTACATATCGTCCGCCTGGTTTGTGAGGATTACCGGCGGGAAGTGAATGAGGGACATCGATTTGTGCCGGTTTCCTTCAATTTGTCGCGCCTTGATTTTGATCTGTGTGACATCCTGGATGAGATCAATCAGATTGTATTGGCGCATGAAGTCCCGAAGGATATGATCCATGTGGAAATCACGGAGAGCATGCTGTCCGACAACGATATTCATGTCCGGCATACCATGGAGCTGTTTCACGATGACGGATATCAGGTGTGGATGGACGATTTCGGCAGCGGATATTCGACTCTGAACGTCCTGAAGGACTACAAGTTTGATGAGATTAAGATCGACATGCGGTTTCTGTCCGATTCCGGAGAACGTTCACGGAAGATTATCACCTCTGTGGTGGATATGGCGAAGAAGATCGGAATTCAGACTCTGGCAGAGGGTGTGGAGAATGAAAGCCAGCTTGATTTTCTGCGGAAAATCGGATGTGAGAAGATACAGGGATATTATTACGGAAAGCCGCAGCCGTTTGATGACGGCGTTCGAAAGCTCCTTGAGACGGAAGAAAAAGTTGAGGAAGCGGCACTTGGACGATATTATGATCAGATTGGAAAAGTCAATGTGATCGACGAAAGATGCATTGCGCTGGCAGAATATGACGGAGAACGGTATCGTTTTCCGTACCTCAATGACAGGTTCCGGACGCTTCTTAAGGGGCTTCGGATCGACTCCGCATTTCTGCTGGAGGAAATCTGCAATGATCCGGTTTTCCCGGTCTACGGTTTGCTGAGAAGAGAATCGGAAAAGCTGCATCTCGGAACCGGAAAACGCAGTACAAGCTTTGTCGCAGAGGGCAGGTATTTCTATCTGACTGGTGACTGCGTTGGCGAACTGCCGGATCGTAAAATGCTGTTGGTATTCATTTCAGACATGGCAGACAACAAGGATTACAACCGTGAGGTTGAGCTGGATGAAGCGATCCGAAGTCTGTATCAGACCTGTGAGAATCTCTATATCTGCAATCTGGAAGAGAAAAAGTGCCGGTCCCTGCTGTCCGTTTCCGAGAATCCGGAAGAGGATGAGAACTGGAAGCATGACATTGATCCGAAGGGCTTTGCGAAAGACCGGATCTATCCGGAGGATCGGGACCGCTATCTGGAGTATGCGAATCCCGATACTCTTTACAGCAGGATGCAGAACAGTCCGAGGGGCTTTGTGAGCAGTTATTTCCGTACGAAGGGTCAGGATGGTCAGTACCATTGGATGAGGCACCTTTTTGTGCTGATTTCGAAGCTCGGCAGAAAAGACTATGTGGGAATTACGCAGGCAGTAGAAGAACCGCAGCTTTTGCAGAATGCGAAGATTATCTGTGAAAGTGAACAAATGGAAACGGAACGTATGGTGGATGAGACAGACGTGACCTTGCAGAAGGATTGCTGGAGGAATCTGCTGTATGGCTCAGGGCTGAAGATTTGCTGGAAGGACGTAAATCGCAGATATGTGGGAGCGAGTCGTGCTTTTCTGGATTATTTCGGCCTTTCTTCCATTTCGGAAATCCGCAGCATGCAGGATGAAGAACAGAAATGGAACATAGCGGGAGAAGAATACCGGGAGCTGGAAGAACGAATTCTGAAGGAAGGAATTGCAGTAAAGCTGCAGCCGCAGAAATGCATGGTTCATGGTGCCGTGCGGGATGTTCTTACGAACAAGCAGCCGATTTACCGGAATGGGAAGATCGTAGGAATTCTGTGCTATTTCTTCGATGTATCGGATGCGAAGGAAAATAAAGACCCTGCAAGGGAGAGCATGGACACCATAACCGGAGGACTTAATATCCGGGGACTGATGCTGGCCAGTGAGCGGTTCCAGAAGACCTATGAGGATAAGAAAAAGGACTTCTGTTATTTCTATGTTGATATTCACGAATATATGGAATTTCGGGAGAAAAACGGAAAGGAAGTCGGAGAGAAGCTTCTGCGCCGCATATCGGAAAGAATGCGGACTGCGGCAGGCAAAGGAAGCGTGATCGGAAGGATCTGGGAGGATCACTACGTTGTGATCTGTCTGCTTGAGGAACAGGGAGTGACTGAAAATGAGGTCGCAGGAAGGATTCATCAGGAGCTGAAACGGATTCATCGGGTCGGAGACATCCCGGTGACCGTATACTGTTCCATCGGGAGCAGCAGATATTCAGAGGCGGGGAGCCTGGAGAAGTGTGTGCTTCTGGCGAAGGAGCGCATGCTTGAGGGAGAGAAGTCTCACGCGTAACAGAGCAGGCAAGACAACAGGAAGCCAGATGACAAAAAGAAAGGGCCCGACGTGCTGTATGAAACACGTCGGGCCCTTTTCCTGTAGTGCGCCCGGAGAAAATTACTGGAAGTTCGTGATGAGAGTCACAATTCTCAGTGCAAAGAGAATGAAGACAACCCACATAACAGGCTGAATTTCCTTTGCCTTCTTCTCAACAACCTTGATGATAACCCAGGTCATGATAGCGAACATGATGCCGGTTGCGATGGAGTATGCAAGAGGCATCATAACGATTGCCATGTAAGCGCCTGCAGTATCCGCAAGATCACCGTCGAACTCAATCTTCTTTACAGAGGAAACCATCAGCATGCCGACATAGATCAGAGCCGGTGCGGTAGCAAATCCGGGAATTGCAAGGAAGATCGGGGAGAGCAGGAGAGATACCAGGAACATCACACCGGTTGTCAGAGAGGTGAGACCGGTGCGTCCGCCGGCTGCTACGCCGGCACTGGACTCTACGAAGGAAGTAATGGTAGAGGTTCCGAGGCAGGCACCTGCGCAGGTACCAACGGCATCAGCCATCAGGACCTTGCCGACGCGCGGAAGCTTTCCATCCTTGTCAAGAAGACCTGCCTTATCTGCAACACCGACGACGGTTCCGACGGTATCGAAGATATCAACATAAAGGAAGGAGAAGACAATTGCAATAAACTGGATCAGATGGGAAGCTGCCCAGCCGAAGTTGAACTTGAATGCGGTATTTGCCAGTCCGCCGAGCTGAAGTCCTGCGGAGAAATCCGGGAATACGCTGTATACGCCTGCATCCGGATTCGGTACATACCAGCCGGCTGCCTGTGCAATCATGCCAAGAACCCAGGTTGCGAGGATTCCGATCAGAACGGAGCCCTTCACGTTGTAATGAACCAGTGCGAGGATGATCAGAAAGCCGATGATTGCAAGAGTGACATCGGGGGTAGAGAAGCTGCCCAGACCTACGATCGTAGAGTCATTCTTGATGATGATGCCGGCGTTCTGCATGCCGATGAAGGCAACGAACAGACCGATTCCGGCGGAAATGCCGTTCTTCAGGTTGGTCGGGATGCCGTTGATGATGGCCTCACGAGCCTTGAAGAAGGAAAGGATGATGAAGATGATACCTTCCACCAGAACTGCGGTCAGTGCGATGGTGAAAGCATCTGCTTCTCCGCCAAGCTCACCCAGGCAGACTGTGTATGCGAAGTATGCATTCAGACCAAGACCTGCGGAAAGGGCGATCGGGTAGTTTGCCAGGAATGCCATAATGAATGTGGCAAGTGCGGAAGCAAGTGCGGTTGCAACAAAGACACCGCTTCGATCCATGACAGTACCCAGAATGTTGGGGTTGACGGCCAGAATATAAGCCATCGTCAGGAATGTGGTGAGACCGGCAATGACCTCCGTGCGGACAGTCGTGCCGTGCTCTTTGAGCTGGAACAGTTTTTCTAACATTGATACACCTCCTCATAAGTGTTTCAAAAACTACATTACATAATTTATCACGATAAAGCATGAACGGGAATGGAAAAAAGACACGAAAAGCACCACAGTTTTGCAAGAATGCGCAATAAACTGCCGGTTTTCAGAGATTATTGGCGAAAAACAGTTATTATTTTCGTAAATTTTCGTTTGACGGCTAATAGAAAAGCCGTGCAATTTATATATTATTAAGTGATAATATAATTAATTTATGTGAAAAAATCATATAAACAGGGGATAAAAAGAGACATGGAGTACTACGAAAGACTTTACGAAGCGGTCAGCCAGCATCTGTGCGGGCTTCACCAGCAAAAAGGAGCATCGTTTCTGTCCATGGGTCAGGAGCTTGGTCTTGCCAAGGAAACGGTCCGAAAGATTGCGAGACGGGATTACAAGCCGGGCGGAGGCCCGGATATGCAATCCCTGATCATCATACAGAGCTACTATCGCATTCCGACGGTGGGGCAGGTGGAAGAAATGACGGAGGACCTGGTGCAGGACATCAAATTTCTGAAAGAGTATCTGCCGTTTTTCAACGAACAGGAAAGAGAAAGCTTCAAGGAAGAGATTCGCGATTTGTATGAGAAGAAAAAGCTTCAGGGAGAAATCGCGGATTTTTAACCGGAATACCACGATGCACGAATCATTTCTATCTTCATTTCGGCCGCCGGGCTCATCCATCGTGCAGTGAATCCCGGCGGTCATCCGCATCCTTTGGCTCTTCCCGGAGAATGCTCTGGTTCTTCGCTGTGCGGACGATCAGACCATCGGCAAGGCGGTTTGCGGCGCGGCTCTGCATTTCCCCGCGGTTCTTCACGTAGAAATATCCGAAGACACTGAAGCAGATGGCACCGATGAAGTTGACGAAAAGATCCTTCATTGTGTCAAGAATGCCGATGTCAAGGTATCCGCCGTCAATGGTAAAGGTTTCGCCGGAGGCTGTGTAGATGACAGTCTGGGTGATGTCGCGTACATGAATCACCTTCTGCGAGTGTGTGGGATCCAGCGTCACGCTGTTAAAGCTGCTTACGATAAAGTCCTTCTGCATGTCCTGGCCGAAGAACAGATCGCCTGTACATTCAATGAATTCCCATATGACACCGATCGTCATGGAGAAGCAGAATGCGACCATGGCCACATAGAAGGGAGAGAGCTGCATCCGTTTGCTGTGCCGGTTCAAGAGGTCGATCATGGAGAAGCCGACGGCAGCGGCAAGAAAGCCGTTGATGGTGTGCAGAATGGAATCCCATCCGGGAAGTGCTACATAAAAATGATCCACCTCACCGAGAATTTCCGCCGCAAAAATAAAAACATAAATGATTCCCTCAAACAGAGGGGGAATCTCAATCTCAAACTGCTGCTCCATGAAGCTTGGGATCAGAAATAAAAGGAGCACCAGCGCGCATACCCCCACACCCTCGTAATTGCGCTCGAAAATCTGGCGGACCAGAACACAGATGACGAGAATCCGCAATATGGAATAAAGCAGAAAAACCCTGGGACTTTCTTTGATATGATTTTTCAGCCGTTTGGTAAATTGGCGCGGATGGATCATAAAAGCCTCCTAAATAAACGGATTGTAGAACCGTGACCCGTCACGGAAGGTAACCCAGAGGGCCCATACAGAGAATACAACGGTCGCCAGAAGGACCAGCTTGTCCGTGCGGGAGAGTTTCTTTGCCATGTACCAGGTACGTTTTTTCTTTTTGCCGAAGCCGCGAAGCTCCATGGCATTGGAAACAACATCAATGCGCTCCATGGTAGAGAAAAGAAGCGGGAAAATAATGCTGGAGGTCCGCTTGATTCTCTCGGTCAGCTTCGCCTTGCTGCTCATCTCAATGCCGCGTGCCTGCTGGGCGTTCCGGATGCGGTGGAACTCGTCCTGAATATCAGGAATGTAGCGGAGTGCAATCGCAACGGAATAGGAGATGTTGTAGCTGACGCCGATTCCGTTCAGGGATGCAGCAAATTCACTCGGATCCGTGGTGGTCATAAAGGTGAAGACCGCCGGAATGATGGTGAAGTATTTGATGAGCACGTTAAAGAGGTAGAACAGCTCCTCGCTGGTCAGGTCATAGCCTGCAAACAGGTGAACCAGAATCGTTTGCGACTGATAGATTTCACAGCCCTGATACGGCGAAATCAGAAAAATCGCCGCGATGTTCAGAACCATGAACAGCATAATCAGCTTGAAAACAGAGCAGACCTGTTCCCAGCGAACCTTTGCCATCGCGAAAATGACAAAGCTGACGGCAATCATCAGCAGCAGAATTCTTGTGTCATAGGTCATGGCACTGACGATGCACCAGAAAAGGAAGAAAATCATTTTCGTGACACCGGACAGCTCATGAATCCAGGTGTCTTTCTTCTCATAAGACAGAAGTCGGGACATTACTGCGCCTCCTTTCCTGCGAGGTTCTCCTGGACGGACGGGCGGTGAGCCTGTTCGTAGGAAATAAAACGCTCACACAACGCGGAAGGATCCTGCAGCTCACATCGCATAGCCAGATGATACAGCGAGGTTTCCTTTAAATCCGCCTGCCGGCAAATCGTTTCGTTCGTGAGAACCTTGGCCGGGGTGCTGTCCGTAATCAGCTTCCCGTCGGCGATAACGATGGCGCGATCCGTATATTCCAGCATCAGATGCATGTCGTGTGTAATCATCAGAATCGTAATACCGGTTTCCCGGTTGATTCTGCGAAGAAACTCCATGATTTCGGTGTAGTGACGGTAGTCCTGACCGGCTGTCGGCTCATCGAGAATGAGAATCTGCGGGTTCATGACCAGAATAGAGGCAATGGTAACGCGCTTCTTCTGACCAAAGCTCAGTGCATTGACCGGCCAGTTGCGGAAGGGATACAGACCGCAGATCTTCAGCGTTTCATCCACTCTGCGGTTTACCTCATCCTCCGGGATGCCTCGCACCGTAAGGCCGAGTCCGACCTCCTCGCGGATCATGGGCTTGCTGATCATCTGGTTCGGACTCTGCATGACAAGACCAATCTGTTCGCCGCGCTCCTTGATGGAAAGAGGCGTGATGTCTCTGCCATTCAGAAGAATCTGGCCGCTGTCCGGCCTGTGGAAGCCGCAGATCAGAGAAGAAAGTGTGGATTTGCCGGCACCGTTTCGGCCGACAAGAGAAACCATCTCGCCCTTCTTCAGTGTGAAGCTCACATGCTGCAGCACCGGCTCGCCGTGCATATAGGAAAAGGAAAGGTCTTTTACCTCGAGCACCGGATCATTCTGATTCAGGCGGGAAGGAATCGGCTCTGCCGAAAACCAGTCGCGCAAGGGCTTGCGGTACGGCTCCAGGTTCATGGACTCGATATGCATCGGACGATCCGCGGGGCAAAGCCTGCAGCCTGCGTATTTCAAAGCGGCAACATAAAGCGGTTCGCGGATACCCTGTGAGGGCAAAATATCCGTGCAAAGCAGTTCATCCGGGGTTTTGTCCGCGATGATTCTTCCGTCATTGACAACGATGACGCGGTCGACATCCCGGTACAGAACGTCCTCCAGACGATGCTCGATGATCAGAACCGTGAGATCCTTCTGCTGCATGATCTCATCAATGAGCGCAATGGTCTTCTGACCGGTTGCAGGATCCAGGTTGGCGAGGGGCTCATCGAAAAGAAGAATGTCCACATCGTCGACCATGACTCCGCCCATGGAAACCCGCTGCTTCTGCCCGCCGGAAAGTTCACCCGGAGCGTGGTGCAGAAGTGCCTTCAGATTCAGCTCATTGGCGACAGCATCTACCTTTTCATGAATTTCATCCTGTGCGACAGCATCGTTCTCCAGTGCAAAGGCAAGGTCCTCCGCTACGGTAAGACCGATGAACTGCCCGTCCGTATCCTGCAGAACGGTGCCGACCTTTTTGGACATGCCGAAAACGCCGACCTCGGAAGGATTCAGCCCGCCGACGCGGAGGGTCCCGGTGACATCTCCGGTAAATGAGCAGGGGATCAGCGCGTTAATGCAGTGTGCAAGCGTGGATTTTCCGGATCCGGAGGGACCGGCAATCAGAATCTTCTCGCCCGGATAAATCCGGAGATTGATATCGTGAAGTGACGGCTCGGTCTGGGCACGGTATTTAAAGGAAAAATTCTGAAATTCAATAACAGGTTCCCGGGTGCAGGAGCCTTCTGAGGAAGAAGTTGTTGTGGTTGACATTGCGGTCTCTTTTCTGTGTTCAGGTAAAATGTGAATCCATTATACGATATGGGAATCAAAACAGCAAAAAAACAGCCGGGATGCATGAAACATCCCGGCTGTTTGTCAGAACCTATTGAACAGATGATGGAAAACCATCAGTCTTCCTTCTTCAGGCTGGAAGACTTTCCGGCAACTCTGGAATATCCGACAAGCAGGAGAGATCCGAGAATGCCGATGATAATGATGTTGCCGAGGAATGCGAATGCACCCTGCAGGAAGACCTTGCTGGCAGGCTCAGCGTAGACGGCGATGTCCAGAACCGGAGCAACGAGAATCCATGCAGCAGCATTGGCAACGATCTGAACAAGGTTGAACAGAATGATGTTCTTCTTGTCGAAGCCACCCTCTTTTACCGCAAATTTCTTTGCAAAAGCGCCGATTGCAATGCCAACAACAGCCTCCGGGAATACCCAGCTCCACCATACCGAGCCGTAGAAGACAGCGTCACCAAGAGCGTGGCCGAGCAGGCCGATGATGGCACCGACAAACGGTCCGAAGATTGCAGACAGAAAAGCAAGAACAGCCATTCTGGGCTGCAGAGAGGTGTTCGGAATTCCGATCGGAATCTGAACCTCGGTCAGAACAACAAACAGAGCGGTTCCGATACCGATTGCAACAACTTCTTTGATACCAAATTTCTTATTCACAACAACGCCTCCTCATAAGGTTGTATATGGATACCTCTCCGCCGAAAGTCCTATTGAATAAATAGGATTACAGCAGAAGCTGATCACAGTCTATCACAGAAGAAGTCTGTGTCAATGAAATTTCAAAGTAAGAGTTGACAAACCGTGTTAGCTGCATTAAACTACAGGCCGAGTTAGTTAAGGAGAACTATTTTTTGTTAACATACCATAACACTTTTTATCCGAAACAACCGGAGAAAGGACGGAGCAAATGATGCCGTTAGCTTTTGCCAGGACAGGCGACAAGGTACTGGTCGCACGAATTGGAGGAAATGAAGAAGGTAAAAAGCACCTGGAGGATCTGGGGTTTGTTGTAGGAGCACAGGTGGACATTATTTCAGCCAGCGGAGATGGCAACATCATTGTTAATCTGAAGGAGTCCAGACTGGCAATTACATCGCAGATGGCAGCGAAGATCATGATCAGCTGATCCTGCATCAGCAGGGACAGAGAGCAATTGAATTATGAGGAGGACAGAAGCATGAAGACACTTAGGGATGTCGCAGTCGGACAGACCGCAATCGTTGCGAGGATCCATGGAGAAGGCGCTTTGAAAAGACGCATCATGGATATGGGAATCACCAAAGGAACGGAGATCTATGTTCGAAAAGTCGCTCCGCTCGGAGATCCGGTCGAAGTAACCGTTCGCGGTTATGAGCTGTCTCTCCGGAAGGAAGATGCGGATATTCTGGAAATGGCGTAAGTGCAGCAGAGGAGGAGTAAGATGGAAATCAAAATCGCATTGGCCGGCAACCCGAACTGCGGTAAGACAACCCTGTTCAACAATCTGACCGGCAGCAACCAGTACGTCGGAAACTGGCCGGGCGTTACGGTTGAGAAAAAGGAAGGACGTCTGAAGGAGCATAAGGATGTCATCATTCAGGATCTTCCGGGAATTTATTCCCTGAGCCCGTATACGCTTGAGGAAGTGGTGACCCGTAACTACATCGTAAACGAGAAGCCGGATGCAGTCCTGAATATCGTTGACGGAACAAATATTGAGCGTAACCTGTATCTGACCACACAGCTGATTGAGATCGGAATTCCGGTCGTGATTGCAATCAACATGATGGATCTGGTTCGCAAGAACGGTGACAACATTGACATTAAGAAGCTCGGGCAGGAGCTTGGCTGCAAGGTCATTGAGATTTCGGCATTGAAGAATGAGCACACGATGGAGGCTGCAGAGCTCTGTATTGCAGCTGCAAAAGAGGGCAAGAAGGAAGAGCTTCCCCATGTCTTTACCGGCAGTGTGGAGCATGCGCTTGCCCATATCGAAGAGTCCATTCAGAATGTTGTGGATCGCCAGGAGCTTCGCTGGTATGCGATCAAGATCTTTGAACGCGACAGCAAGGCGCTGGAGCAGCTGAAGCTGGATCCGTCGCTTCTGCAGCACCTGGAGGAGCACATCAAGGATTGCGAAAAGGAAATGGATGATGATGCAGAATCGATCATCACCAATCAGAGATACACCTACATCACAGATCTGATTCACAAGACTGTGAAAAAAGGCAAGCAGCCCGGTGCTCTGACCACTTCGGATAAGATTGACCGGATCGTGACAAACCGGTGGCTTGCGCTTCCGATCTTCGCAGCCGTTATGTTCATTGTGTATTATGTTTCTGTCAGCACCCTTGGCGGAATCGTAACCGACTGGACAAATGACACGCTGTTCGGCACCTGGATTCAGCCCGGCGTTGAAACACTTCTGACCAATGCGGGAGCTTCCGACTGGCTGATCTCTCTCGTCGTTGACGGCATCATCGGCGGACTTGCCGCACCGATCGGTTTTGTCCCCCAGATGGCAATTGTATTCCTGTTCCTGAGCTTCCTCGAGGATGTCGGATACATGGCCCGCGTTGCTTTCATCATGGACCGTATCTTCCGCAGATTCGGACTTTCCGGAAAGAGCTTCATTCCGTTCCTGATCTCCTCCGGCTGCGGCGTTCCCGGAATCATGGCTACCCGTACGATTGAATCTGAGAAGGATCGCCGGATGACCATGATCACAACGACCATGATTCCCTGCGGCGCAAAGCTTCCTGTCATCGCTCTGATCGCCGGCTATCTGATGGGCGGTGCATGGTGGATGGCTCCCACGATGTATTTTGCGGGAATTGCGCTGGTGATCATCTACTGCATCATCCTGAAGAAGACCAAGTTCTTCTCCGGCGATCCGGTTCCGTTTGTTATGGAGCTTCCTGCTTATCACCTTCCTTCCCTGAAGGGAATTCTCCTTCATGTGTGGGAGCGTGTGTGGGCATTCATGAAGAAGGCAGGTACCATCCTGTTCCTGTGCTGCGCGGTAATGTGGTTCCTTGGAAGCTTTGGCTTTGCAGACGGAGCATTCGGTCTGGTGGATTCCGCAGATTCTCTGCTGGCTTCGATCGGCGGTGTTCTTGCTCCGATCTTCGCTCCTCTTGGATTCGGTACCTGGCAGGCGGTTGCATCCTCCCTGTCCGGCTTCGTAGCAAAGGAAGGCATTGTTTCCACCATGTCCCTTCTGTCTTCTCTGGGAGAGGAGATCGAGGAGTATGATGCTTCGATGCACGCTGCATTCCAGGCATTCTTCCCGACAAGCATTGCAGCAGTTTCCTTCCTGGTCTTCAACTGCTTCGACTCCCCGTGCCTTGCAGCAATTTCTACCATGGCGAAGGAAATCGGAAGCCGTAAGTACTTCTGGTATTCGATTCTGTTCCAGAACATTGCTGCTTACTGCGTAACCCTGATCATTTATCAGCTGGTTGGTGTTGCACTCGGCGAAGTTGTATTCGGACCGGCAACTGTGGTTGCGGGCATTCTTCTGATCGGTGTTCTTTATCTGCTGTTCCGCAAGGATCCGAACAGGGAAACGAAGAACGTTAGGGTACCTGGACAGGCCTGATCATCGGACACAGAAAGATACATACAGGGAAAAGGATGCACCTGCAGGGACATACCCGCAGGTGCATCTTGCAAATGAGGTTGTTTTCCATGAAAATAAATGTTCCGGTAAATCATACAGATGTGATCATTCTGGTGATTCTCGCAATCCTGTTTGCGGCGGGCATCCGGATTGTCATCGGTTTTTTCAGAAGCCCCGCACACAAAGATACGCAGGATCGCAGTGAAGAAAAAGACGGGAGGCAGTCATGACAGGAAGGATTGTGGATGTGGTGGTACTTGCACTGGTCCTTGCAGTGTGTGCACTGTGCATTCGGAGACTTGTACTAAATAAGAAGAACGGCATCAGCAACTGCTCCGGCTGCAGTGGCTGTGCTTCGCATGGAAGCTGCACGAGGGATGTACCGGAGCGTTTTAAATTGAAGAAAAACGGAAGAAAGTAAGGAGGCTCTTAAAATGGTACAGGTCACGCTGAAAATTGACGGGATGATGTGCGTTATGTGTGAGGCTCATGTTGGGGATGCCATAAGGAAGCAGCTTCCGGAGGCCAGAAAGGTATCCGCTTCTGCAGGAAAGGGCGAGGTAAGATTTCTTCTGGAAAATGAGATGCCAAAGCCCATGCTGGAGCATGAGCTTCACAGGGCCATCGATCCTCTCGGCTATAAGCTGCTGTCGGTTGCAATCGGCGAGCCGGAGGTAAAGAAAGGCTTTTTTCATTTCGGAGCCTGATAAAACAGACCGCTTTGCAAGGAAAGAGGAAAGTGTATAATGTGGACTATGCCCGGCAGATACCGGACATGGTCTTTTTTTAATCTTATAACGGACAGAGAGAAGGCATATATGCAGAATCTTGTTTTACATGAAGGAAGACCGGAGAATACGGAGGGACGGGAAGAAAAGGAGATCCGGGTTTATGATCTTCTGGATTCTCTCGGAATCCATTACTGGCGCACGGATCACGAACACGCGGATACAATGGAAGCCTGCCAGGATATTGATGTAGTATTGGATTGTCTGATCTGCAAGAATCTGTTCCTGTGCAACCGGCAGCAGACGAAATTTTATCTCCTGCTGATGCCGGGAGATAAGGTATTTAAAACCAAAGAGCTTTCTTCACAGATCGGCTCTGCAAGGCTGTCCTTCGGATCTTCGGAGAAAATGCTGGAATATCTGGATATCTGTCCGGGATCTGTGAGCGTGATGGGGCTGATGAATGATCCGGAAAATCATGTTCAGCTTCTGGTGGATGAGGATGTTCTGAAGCAGGAAGATTTTGGATGTCATCCGTGCGTCAACACGTCCAGTCTGAAGATGAAGCTCCGCGATGTGATGGAGAAGTTTCTTCCTGCGGTTCACCATGATCCGGTTCTGGTGAAGCTGGTGGGGGAAGACACAGAATGAGAAAGAACGAGGACAGCAGATGAGCAGTATCCGTGAAGAAGCACGCAGAATGAAGCTTGCGGCACCGCATCTTGCGGCAGCACCGATCGCACAGAGAAATGCTGCACTGGAGAATATCGCAAATGAGCTGGAGAAGCATCAGGTAGAAATCTTTCAGGCAAACGCACTGGATCTGCAGGAAGCGATGGAAGAGGGAATCGCTCCTGCCATTCAGAAACGTCTGAAGTATGATGCAGTTAAAATGCGTGACAGCATTGCCGGTCTTCGTGAGCTGGAGAAGCTGGAGGATCCGGTCGGAAAGGCGCTCCTTGAGCGGGAGCTGGATGAAGGACTGGTGCTGCGGCGTGTCAGTGTACCGATCGGAGTGATCGGGGTGATTTTCGAAGCAAGACCGGATGCGATGGTGCAGGTAGCTTCTCTGTGCATTAAGAGCGGAAACTGTGCGATTTTAAAGGGCGGAAAGGAAACAGCGGAGACTAACCGTGCTCTGTTTGAAATCATTCAGAAGGCGGTTCTGGAGGCGGGACTTCCGGAGCACTGCCTGTTTCAGGCGGAGCAGCACAGTGAGATCGATGAGCTTCTTGCCTGTGATCAGGAGGTGGATCTTCTGATTCCGAGGGGCTCCAACCGTTTTGTGCGATATATCATGGAGCACACGAAGATTCCGGTGATGGGACATTCGAGCGGGATCTGTCATATCTATGTGGATGACAAGGCGGATCAGGCGAAAGCGATCCCTGTGATTGTGGATGCCAAGACGCAGTATCCGGCGGCCTGCAATGCTGTGGAGACGCTGCTAGTGAGCCGGAAGATTGCAGAAGAGTTCCTTCCGAAGGCTGCAGAGGCATTGACGGGAGCAGGAGTAAGACTTCGCGGAACGAAAGAAGCAGCAGAGCTTCTGGAGAAAGCTTTCGGTAAGCAGCAGATTGCCCCGGAAGATATCATGGGAGATGAGGATTTTGCCGCGGAATACAATGACCTGGTGATTTCCATTCGGCTTGTGGAGGATGTGGAGGAAGCGGTCTGCCACATCAATGCATTCGGCTCGCATCACACAGACTGTATTCTTACCGAGGATGATGCGGCGGCGGAGTACTTCATGCAGATGGTGGACAGCGCAGGGGTGTACCGGAACTGCTCCACACGGTTCGCGGACGGCTATCGCTACGGCTTCGGGGCGGAGGTTGGAATCAGCACCGGCAAGCTGCATGCAAGGGGCCCGGTTGGCCTGGAGGGGCTTGTTACCTATAAGTACCGTCTTGTTGGCGGCGGTCAGATTGTGGCGGACTATGCTTCGGGAAGAAAGCAGTTTCACCACAGAGATCTGTAAAAGGGATTGACAGAAGGAGGATATTACAATGGCAAAGACGTACACAGTTACCATTACCATGGAAGACGGCGGTGTGATGAAGGGAGAGCTTTACCCGGAAATTGCACCGATCACAGTGGAGAACTTCAAGAAGCTTTGTGACGAGAAGTTCTATGACGGACTGACCTTTCATCGTATCATCAAGGGTTTTATGATTCAGGGCGGTGATCCGGACGGAAACGGAACCGGAGGCCCCGGCTACAGCATTAAGGGAGAGTTTTCCGCAAACGGTGTTCCGAATGATCTGAAGCATACAAGAGGCGTTCTGTCCATGGCACGTGCGATGGATCCGAACTCCGCCGGATCGCAGTTTTTTGTGATGCACCAGGATGCTCCGCATCTGGACGGACAGTATGCGGCCTTCGGAAAGATTACGGAGGGACTGGATGTTCTGGACCGGATTGCAGAGGTGAAGACCAACTGGAGCGATGCTCCGTGGGAGCCGCAGGTCATCCGTACCATCGAGGTAACGGAGGACTGAGATTTTTTCCTGCATCCGGAAAATGCCTGCAGGAAGGTCAGGAAATTTTAATATTGTGTGAAACCGGAAAGAGCTGAAGCGTGTGCATCAGCTCTTTCTTTTTTCTGCGGCTGATAGGGAAAACAGAGCCGTCCGACATGACGAAGTCGTTTCCCCGGACCTCCCGGATATGCTGTATGTTCAGAAGGATGCCGCGGTTGCAGAGAAGAAACCGGTCCTTTGGAAGAAGACGGGCGGCATCCTGAAACCGGAGGCGAATGCGGTAGCTGCGGCTTGTGCAGGAGAAGATGACATAGTGACGGTCGGCGGAAAGAGAAAGAAGATCATTGAAAGGGATTCTGACCGGAACGGAATTCGGAGAAGCCGCGGAGGAAGGCAGAAAAAGGGAACTTTTCGAGTCATCCGAAAGCTCAAAGCGTACGTCGCCGTCCATCTGCCGTCCGAGCAGCAGAAGGTCATTGGCAAGACAGTCAATGTTGTGAGGGGAGAGTTCTGAAATCTGGATGCGGATTTTCTGCATAAAATATCCTTTTGTGCCATGAAAGTACCGCTCGTGCCCGGAGGCTTTTCTTCATGAGAGGAGCTCTTATAATGGGAAATGCGCACAGAGATTTCCACCCCGGAAATCGCCGGAGAACAGACCCGGCTCTGCAGATGCAGACGGTGCAGACCTATCTTTAACCGGCATATGCCGGACATTTCTATCATCTTTTCACGGGAGTATCAGTCATGAGAGAAATCAGAACGGTGCAGAGAATTTTCAGGAGGAACAGGCCTGTACGCGCAGATACCGGGACGTGGATTGCGTTTCTGGCTGTTCTTGGGTTGCTGACAGGGAATCTTATTCTTCCGGTGAGAGCGGAAGAGCATGCGGAGAATCTCCGCGGATATGAGGCCGGAGAAACTGCGGTCTCCGGAACCGATGAAGACAGTATAACACAGTCGGCAGAAAACGGCGGTGTTCATGTGCGGAAAACTCTTCGGAATAACGGAGACGGAACGTATCAGATTGAACTGGAATCTTGGGTGACAGGAGGTACGAAGACGGAGCAGGTTCCAACGGATGTGGTTCTTCTGATGGATACGTCCGGAAGTATGCGGCTTCCCTGTCCGGGGGCAGCGGACCGTCTGGCAGCATTGAAGACGGCGGCCTGCGCGTTTGTGGATTCCATACAGGAGCAGAATGCGGGGACGGATCCTTCCGGACAGAGCAGAATTGCACTGATCCAGTACAGCTCCGCAGCCAACACCGGAATCCGGAGACATCTCACCTGTGCCGATGCGGAGGGAGCGGCTTCTCTTAAGACGGCCATCCGAGGCTTCGAGAAAGGCGGCAGGACCCGCATGGATCTTGGAATGGAGCTCGCCGAGGAGATCATGAACACGGAGTCAGATGCCGGACGCAGTCGGGCCGTGGTGCTGTTTACGGACGGTGTTCCTGCAAATGAAGATTATGACGGATTTGTCATGGTGACAGCAAACCGAACCCTTGCGGCAGCGAAGAGACTGAAGGAGAGCGGAATCGAAGTATTCGGACTCAGCATAGAGCAGTATGCGAAATGTATCCCGGGTGAAGCAATGCCGGTTTATACACCGCACAGTGCGGCGAACTACATTGCCCCGTACTATGGGATCGGCGGTGTGAACACCAGCAATGAGAACGCGATTGCACTGGAAAACCGTCTGATGTACCTGGTGACCTCTGCCAATCCGCATGCGCAGGACATGGATACGCCGAATGCGGAGGATCCGTCGGATCCGGGAAAGACCACGGGGCAGGGGCGAGAGACCTATTATTTTACCGCCCAGACATCGGATGAGCTGTCGACTGTCTTCCGGAACCTTGCCTCCCAGGTGGGAACAGCGGATCGCTCTCTTGGAAGGAATGCACAGGCAAGAGATGACATTCTGTGGCCATTCCGGAGAACGGAGAACACAATGGTCCGGGCATATGAATCGGCCTATCTGGGAAATGAAGGATGGGCTGAGCGAAGAGAAATTACCGATCAGCTCTTCGTGCAGGACACAGAGGGAAGCGTTAAGGCGCAGGGCTTTGATTATGCCGGCAATTACGTATCGGAAGAACCACATCCGGGAACGGCTTCCGGAGAAGAACCCTTTCGCGGAAGCAAACTGATCCTGTCTTTTTCCATCAGGCCGCAGGCAATATTCGGCGGCAATCAGATTCCAACCAACAGCGAATTATCAGGAATATATGCGGACGAAGCGGCAGAGGCGGCAGAAGTCCGGTATCCGGTCCCGAAGGCAGATCTGAAGCTTCGCTATGCCATCGGAATGACCGATCGAAGGGTTTATGTGCCGGATCCGGCAAAGCTGGAGCCGCTCGTTCTGTTCCCGGAGGATTTCCGGGCAGACGGAAGCAAGAATGCTTACGTAAATATTCGTTATGAAATGACGGATGAGAACGGCGGTATTGCGGGAACTCTGGAAATCCCGGCAGGGGAAAGGCTTGAGAGCTGCAGCTGGCAGTGGACGAAAGAAACGACTGACAGCTGCGGGGAATATAAGCTGAGCTGCACGGTCACGCCGGTTAAGAACGGGCATTTTCCGGAAAAAGAGCTGACCCGGCGGGGAACGGTTCACATCTTCCATCCGGAGATTCTGTTCGAGGATTCAACCCAGTATATCGGAGATCCTTCGGATACCGTTCCGGGTGATTCTACAGAAGGGGGTGTTCTCGGAGAACATCTTGGAAGAGTCCGGTGGATCTGCGGGGATGATACGGCTTCCATTCCGGAGGAGGAGCCCGAGCTTGGGTTTCGGATTGCTGTCCCGGAGGGACTGCGGCAGGAGAACGGAAGGTGGGTGATTGCAGGAAAGGAGGATATTCCGGTGATTGCAGGAGTTTACCGGACGGAAGGAGGAAAGCTTGGTGAAGACATTACCGGGGAGACAGACTTTCTTCATGCATGCGAAAGAGCGGACTGCGGATATGAGGAGAACAGAGGAAAGACAGGCACTCGCTGCCTGATCCATGTACTTGAGCGGCCAATGCAGGAGAAGGTCTGTCTTCCGAATACCGGAGGAGAAGGAACACTTCCCTATGTTGGGGGAGCTGTTCTGCTGGCGATGATGGGGGCCGGTATCAGCGGATACAAAGGTAAAGATAAGAGCAGAAACAGAAAACATAAATCATCTGAATGGGGGAAATGAACATGAGAAGCAGAAACAAAATGTTACAGAGCGCGGTATTGGCAGCAGGAATTCTGGGGGTTGGCCTGATTCCGAAGGTATCGGTGCTTGCGGCACCGGAGCTTCCGAAGGGAACCATCACAGCCGTGAATGTGAAGGAAAGCGGAGTGTCTGTGACCGCCTACAAGCTTGTGGACGGAACCTACTCGAAGGAAGGAAAGCTTACCGGCTATGTCTTAACGGACGGCACGAATATGAAGCTTGCAGATCCGCAGAATCCAACGGCCGGGGAAATCACGGCCATTGCAGATTATATCGAGGCAAATCCGGGACAGGTGCAGGGGCAGATAATGACGCTTCAGAATGCAGAAACCGGAACGTATACCCTGCAGACAGAGCCGGGAGAATATCTGATTCTGGTAACCGGATCCGGGAGTGTTGTTTACAATCCTGCGGTGGTATCGGTCAACGTGACGGATGCAGACCGGATGTCTCTGGAAAATGGAAGTGTGGACTATCTTGGCTGGTTCCGTACGGGAGACACCGCCTATCTGAAATCCTCCACAACAGGTTTGAAGAAGTCGGTCCTCTCCGGAGGCAGGAAGGTGAGCGGAGTTTCGGCTTCTGTGGGAGATACGCTTGATTTTGTCATCGATGCCATGACCATCCCTTCTTATTCGGCAAGCTATTCCAAAGTGAATTATCAGATTACCGATCAGCTGGAAAGCGGGTGCTTCGGTGAAATCAGGAATCTGAAGGTTCGCGTGAACGGAACGGAGACGGCACCGGGGGCAGATACATGGACGGTGAAATATGGGGAGAAGAAGGACTCCTTTGAGCTTTCCTTTGCCGATGCCTTTCTGAGAACGCATGGAACACAGTCCGTAGAAATTACCTATCAGTCGGTTCTGACGGGGAAGGCAGGTCTTAACTTTGCAGAGAATACCAATACGGCGGTTCTGAAGTATTCAAATAATCCATCAGATGCGAACGGGGTAAAGGAGCTGACCTCCACAACGTATCAGTATACGTTCGGTCTTGGGGCCAACATTGATGCAGAAGCGGATAAAAAGGATCAGATTGAGACAGGGGAGCTCAATAAGGTGACCAGAGCGGACGGAGCTCCGGCCTACGAGAAGACCGAAACCACATATTCCGGAACGGGAGCCTCTTCAACCATGCGCAGCAGGCATGCGCTGCAGGGAGCGGAATTTACTCTGTATTCGGATGCGGGAATGCTTCAGAAGGTGAAGGAAGCCGTCTCGGATCAGAATGGAAGGCTCACTTTTACCGGGCTGAAGGAAGGCTCTTACTATCTGAAGGAAACGAAGGCGCCTGCAGGCTACGCCTCCAACGAGAAGAAGTTCCATATCATCATTGGAGCGCAGTTTCGTGAAGACGGTGTCATGGACCGATATACCGTGACAACAAAGGAAATGCTTGCGGACGGAAGCGAGAGTGAAGCCGGTTCTGCGGTATACACTTCGGTTCCCAGTGTGCAGGAGGATGGAAGTGTGACGAATACGGTAACCAGAACGGAAACTCCTGCCGAAATTCTGAATGTGCCGCTCGCGAAGCTTCCCACGGCAGGAGGTGCGGGGACGTTTGGCTTTGTACTTGCAGCGGCAGGGATGAGTGGTGGAATGATCATCTGGAAGCTTGCGGAAAGGAAGAGAAGACGCTGACGGGAAGAACGGAAGAATGCAGGATGAACTGAGAAAAACGTTGGAAACATTGGCTGTTCTGGGTATTCTGACGACCGGCTTTTATCCGCTTGTCAGCAACGCATGGAATCAGAGTGCAGCAGACAGGATGATGGTCGAGTACCGGAAATCTCTGTGGACGGATGGAACAGAGGATGCAATGCAAGCTTCGAAAGCAGAGGCAGAAAGGTACAACCACAGACTGCTGCTGTCCGGCGGTGGAATGAATGCAAAAGAGACAGAGAATGATTATGAAACCTTGCTCAATTCTGATGGAAGCGGCGTCATGGGATATCTTGAGATACCAAAGATATCGGTCAGTCTGCCAATTCTGCATGGGACCGGGGATGAAGTCCTTGCAAAAGGAATCGGACATCTTCAGGGATCCAGTCTTCCGGTGGGAGGAAAAGGAACACATGCGGTGCTGACGGGGCACCGCGGTCTTCCGTCAGCACGACTCTTTACGGATCTGGATCAGATGGAAGAGACAGACCACTTCCGGATCCTGACACTTGGAGAAGAGCTGGATTATGAAGTGGCGGAAATCCGGACGGTTTTGCCGGAGAATACCCGTGATTTGAAGATTTTACCAGGAGAAGATCTTGTAACGCTTGTTACCTGTACGCCGTACGGTGTCAACACACACCGGCTGCTGGTGACAGGAAAGCGGATCCGGGAGGACGGAGAAACAGAATCAACACGGGAGATCCTGGAAAACAGGGAACAGGAGAATGTGGAAAAGGTGAAGCATCTGGCTGCAAGGCGGATACGATTGCCTGACTTCATCTGGAAGAAGCCGGCGGTGGTCCTTGCGGCAGCAGGTGTGGTCATCTGCGTTTTTATGCTGCGGATTTTGTGGATCTGGACAGTATACCGGGGACGGAGAAGGAATGTGGAAAGGCTGCGCAGTAAAAGAAGAATCCGCAGCATTCCGGGAGGAAAACAGTCTTGAAAAAACGAAAAAGAAAAGGAGCGATGGTTCTTGGGATAACAGCAGTCTTGTTCGTTGTGATGAGCCTGATTGGAAGTCTGCAGGTACATGCAGCAGAACGGGATCACGGACAGATCCGAATTGTTTATGCCTGTGATAATGGAAAAACACGAATCAGCGGTGCCTGGTTTTCCGTACTGAGGGTTGCAGATGTCGGAGGAGCCAAAGCGGAAGAGTTCCGGAGCGGTAGAATAAGTGCGGCCATGCTCCTTGAGGATTATCAGAAAAGCGGGGCAGACCGTGCATGGTCCTGCAAGACCAGCCTGATGGGAGAAGCTTCATTTGAAAATTGCCCGGCCGGAATTTATCTGATCTGGCAGAGTGGAGGTGAAGAACAAAGCACAATGTTTGAAACTGCACTTCCCTTTCTGACAGAGCTTCCGCTTTATGAAGAGGAGTCTGACGGGTGGAACTGGACTCCATGTGTCTATCCGAAAACAACCAGGAAACCGGCAGAGCAGGAACAGAATGCTCCGCCGGATCGGCAGAAGCCTGAGGAGCCGCAGCCGGTTCAGGAGATAAGTGCACTTCCGGAACGCGGGCAGGGAACAGGGGATGATTCTCATGCTTTCTGGTATATTCTTATTTCCGCAGGTTCCCTGTGCGGACTTTTGACAGCGGTTTATCGAAGATTTTAGGGAAATTTCATTGTATTTTACTTTTGCCTTTCGCTACAATATTCGTTAGTTTTATAAAATCAGCCGGTACCGGAGTGCTGTCCGGGTGACTGCAGCAGGGAGGATTGACGAAATGGCGGAAGGAAACAGAAAACGGGTGCTGGCACTTATGCTGGCAGGTGTTCTGGCGGCTGGAATTTCCGGCTGCTCCAAGAGTGCAGGGGCAGGGGAGATTTCGGCAAAGGGATACAGTGAAGAGCAGGTGAAGCTGAGAGATATCACCACCTACCACAGTTTTACCGGCAACATTGCACCTGTTACAGAGAAAAATGTTCTTCCGGATCTTACCGGAGTGAAGGTCACCAGGGTGAATGTGGAAAAGGGGGACGAGGTGCATGCGGGCGATGTGCTTATGACCCTGGACGAAGACAGTCTGAATGAGCAGATTGCCGAACTGCAGGCATCCATTAACGCAGCAGATACTTCCGTTTCCATGAGTGTTACCTCTGCACAGCAGGCCTATAACAATTATCAGCAGAATCTGAATGATGGTCTTGACGCGAACATCACAAGCGCGAAGAACAGCATGGATTCTGCCTGTGCTGCGCTTGTATCGGCCCAGCAGAACTACAATAACGAAGTGAATCTGAACAATCAGCAGCTCTCCCAGACGATTCTGTCGGCGAAGCAGAGTGTGGACAGCACGTATTCCAGCCTGCAGTCCGCACAGTCACAGCTGGAGCAGGCGCAGCTGAGCGTGGATCATGCAAGAGAGAACAGACAGAAAGCCGCAGATAAGGGGATTGGCGAAGATGATCTGTATCAGTACGATCAGCAGATTGCTTCTGCGGAGCAGCAGGTGAATTCTGCGCAGACTGCGGTCGATAACGCGGAGAGGCTGTATAACGATGCCGTCAACGGTTATGAGGCAGCGAAGATCGGAGAAGAGAACAATCTGACGGCGCTCTACGACGCTCTGATCCAGGCACAGACTGCTTATGTCAATTCCGTAGACGCCTATAATACGGCAGTCCGCGGCTCGGAGCAGCAGCTTCAGTCTTATGCGACGCAGGTTCAGACAGCGAAGACAGGAAGCACTCAGCAGGACGCAAACCGCCTGAAGCTGCAGGATCTCCAGAATCAGCTTGGCGACTGCAATGTCAAATCCCCTATTGACGGAGTGATCACACAGCTCAATGTGAAGGAGGGGGACATTGCGGCAACAACGCAACCTGCTGCGGTTGTGACAAGCTTTGACAAAATGAAAATTGACATCAAGATCAACGAGTATGACATTCTCGGCGTAGAAGAGGGAAAACCGGTCACCATTAACATCGATGCACTGGACAAGGACTATCAGGGAACAATCAAGAACATATCCCGCGTGGCAACCATAGAGAATGGAGTGTCCTATTTCGAATCCGAGGTGGATTTTGACGGAGATGAAGACGCAAGAAGCGGAATGAGTGCGGAGGTGCGGCTGGTCACCAGTGAGGCGGATAACACAACCTCAATCAGCGCAGAAGCGATTCAGACGGCGGAGGACGGTTCCACGTTTGTTTATATGTATGCGGATGACAAGAAAAAAACGCTGAAGGAGCAGCCGGTCACGCTGGGCATTTCAGACGGTACCTTCACGCAGATTACGGAGGGTCTGTACCCGGGAGACACCATTTTGTATAAGCCGTCCATGAATCTGGACATGATGTACGGTATGCAGGTACCTGCGGAATAATCTGCAGGACAGCCATCGGGAAATGCAGAAGGGTAAGACTCACTGCTGCAGGACAACTGCGGCAGAGAAGGGATCATCGGGAAAAATGATTTTTTCCAGAAAAAAGAAAGAACCTGCAGCTGCTGCGGAAAAGGAGAGCCTGCCGGAGGAGAATGAGATCCTGAAGATGAAGGGGATCACCAAGGATTATGTGATGGGCGATGAGGTATCTCATGTCCTGAAGGGGATCGATCTTACGGTAACAAAGGGAGAGTTCCTTGCGGTTCTGGGGCCCTCCGGCTCCGGAAAGTCGACACTGATGAATATCATCGGCTGTCTGGATACGCCTACGTCCGGTGATTACTGGCTTTCGGGACGGCACATTGCGGTGCAAAGCGAGGCGACTCTTGCAAGGATCCGGAGTAAGGAGATCGGTTTTATTTTTCAGTCCTTCTATCTTCTGCAGAGGCAGACTGCCTTTGAGAATGTAGAGCTTCCGCTGATTTACTCAGGAATGTCAGAGAAGGAGCGGAAGAAGCGTGTGCGCGAGGTGCTCGAGCGTGTGCAGCTTGCAGATAAGATGGACCATTATCCCAACCAGCTTTCCGGCGGACAGCAGCAGAGAGTTGCGATTGCGCGAGCGGTTGCGAACAATCCGACGATTCTTCTTGCCGACGAGCCGACCGGTGCGCTGGATCAGAATACGGGACGACAGGTCATGGAGCTGTTCCATTCGCTGAATGAAGAGGGCAGAACCATCATCATGATTACGCATGACAGCAAGATCGCTGCTCATGCACAGAGGATCGTCAGAATCCTGGATGGGAATATCAGCGCGGGAGGACTGGAGGATGCTTAAGCTGATCGGGCAGAGCTTTCGAATGTCTCTGCAGAATATTAAGAACAATAAAATGCGATCCTTCCTGACGATGCTGGGAATTGTCATCGGAGTTGCGGCGGTAATCGGCCTGATTACCATTGTTCAGGGAGTAACCTCTACGGTGATGGACCAGTTCGAGGGACTGGGAGCCGGAACACTGACGGTGAGTGCTCCGGGAACAGCCCTGAAAAGCGGGCTTTCCGACAGTGACCTTGCACTTCTTGAAAAGGCGGAGGGAGTCGGCGGAATCTCTCCGACGGTTTCTGTCACAACAACCGCAGTCAGCGAGGGCAATGTCTGTGACAAGATTTCGGTAAGCGGAAAGGATACGATTTACTTCAGACGCAATGACATCATTCAGTCCGGCCGTGCATTCAACGATGCGGAAACAAACGGCGATACACGGGTGTGTATTGTGGACATGGATTTTGTAAAGAACGTGATGCAGGGGCGTCAGGTGCTGGGCAGCACGGTGATGCTGGATGGATATCAGTATAAGATCATCGGTATTGAGAAGAAGGATAATTCGCTGATGTCTTATTACATGGATACATCGGATCTTGACGGCTCCGTGATCATTCCTTACCGCAATGCGCTGACGATGTCCGGGGCGGCCAATGTCACGAGTCTCGATGTGTACATTGCGGATGGGTATTCCACCAGTGAGGTGGACTCGAATCTCCGGAGAGTGCTCGATAATATCTATAACGGAGCGGACAATGCCTACAGTGTCATCAATCTGGAAAGTCTGATGAGCAGCATGGACACTGTGGAAGGAATGATGACCACGATGCTTGGGGGAATTGCCAGCATTGCGCTTCTGGTAGGCGGGATCGGCATCATGAATATGATGCTCGTTTCCGTGACAGAACGGACGAAGGAGATCGGCCTTCGAAAGGCTCTCGGAGCAGAGCCGATCCGGATCCAGATGCAGTTTCTGATCGAATCCATTACGCTGTCACTCCTGGGAGGCCTGATTGGGGTTGCGTTTGGTATGCTGATCGCCTTTGCCGGGGCAAAGGCGCTTAAAAGCAATTTTACCATTTCCCCGGGGGCTATTTTGCTGGGAGTTGGTTTCTCTGCAGTGGTTGGAATTATTTTCGGCTGGGCACCCGCAAGGCGTGCGAGCCGGTTGAATCCGATTGATGCACTTCGTTCGGAATGATTGTATGAGAGGGAACTGAAGATGAGCAGAAAAGAAAACAGAAAGAAGATCAAGGTAATTGCACTGATGTCAGCGGCAGTAATGAGCCTGGGCTGCGCTGCAGGCATGCCGGCGCTGTCGCTTGGAGTACAGGCGGCAGGACCCGCATATGAATCGAAATGGACGGTGCAGTACCCGTTCCTGACGCTGCTGAAGTCATCGCTTCTGAATCCGTATACCGATTCCAACGGAATCTATGAGCAGCTCAAGCAGGGAATCAAGTATCAGACCGTCAGTGAGACCGATATTATGCAGCTTCTGCAGGAAGGATACCGGATTCCCGCAGATGTCCTTCAGAGACTTTATGCAGAAGGCTGGATTTCCGGATATCTTTACAAAACGGTAAGCGGACAGCCGTTTACCGCCGCAGATTTTAAGGACGTGTTTGATGCTTCCTATTATGTCAGTGCAAATCCGGTGATTGCAGCGGCTGTTCAGAACGGAACTCTGCCGGGAGATGAAATGTCACTGTTTCTGAATTATCTGACCTGTGGCATTCCGGCCGGATTAAACGGGAGCAGCAGCTTCAGCTTTGCCTATTTCGAGGCACACTATCCTCAGATCGCAAAGGCTCTGGGAAATGATAAGATGGCCGAAGCAGCCTACTATATTCTGAACAGGAATTCCCAGCATCTGAAAGGGAATGCCTGACATGAGCACAGAAAAGAAATTCAGGGTATCGCTGGTTCCCTGTGATAATTATGAGAAGAATACGGTCCGGTCTGCCATGCGGGAGCTTCTGGCTCCGCTAGGCGGACTGGATTTTGTATCACCGGGCATGACCGTTGCCATTAAGGCAAATCTTGTGACAGGGGCCGCGGAGAATAAGGCGGTAACCACACATCCGGAGCTTGTTGTGGCCTTGTGCGAGATGCTTGTGGAGCGAGGAGCGGAGGTGATTGTCGGAGACAGTCCCGGAGGTCTGTTTACCAGGGGCGCCCTTCAGAGTGCATATCGGGGTGCCGGTTACGAGAGAATCGAGGAAACGGGGGCGAAACTGAATCTGGATACCTCCGTGCGAAAGGCGGTATTTCCGGAAGCGATCAGCGCAAAGGCATTTGATTATACCGGGTGGCTGGATCAGGCGGATGTGATCATTGACTTTGCAAAGCTGAAGACGCACGCCATGCTGCGAATGACCTGCAGTGCCAAGAATCTGTTCGGCGTGGTTCCGGGAACAACGAAGCCGGAGTACCACATGCGGTTTCCGGAGCCTGCGGCCTTTGCCAATATGCTGGTGGATCTGAATGAATATTTCAGACCGAAGATCCAGCTTGCCATTGTGGATGCAGTGGACGGAATGGAAGGAAACGGTCCGACGAGCGGAACGCCGCGGCATATCGGTGTGCTGGCGGCATCTGAAGTGACCTATGCGGTGGATTTGATCTGTGCATCTCTGATTGGGATGCAGCGTTCGGATATCCTGTATCTGGAAGAGGCATGGAAACGGGGTGTTGCCCCCGGAAGCCGGAAAGAGATAGAGCTATGCGGAAGCAGACCGGAGAAGTATGCCATTCCGGATTTCAAACGAAATACTCTGAAGCAGAGCATTTCGTTTGGCTCGGAAGGTGCAGTCGGAAGACTGACGGCCGGATTTCTGAAGATTGCGCTTGCATCCGGCCCAAGAGTGACGAAGAAGGAGTGCACAGGCTGCGGGAAATGCAGCAGAACCTGTCCGGCACATGCCATCCTGATGACGGATGGAAAGCCTGTGGTAAACCGGCATAAATGCATCGGCTGCTTCTGCTGTCAGGAATTCTGTCCCACAGGCGCCATGAAGGTACATCATACGCTTCTTGCAAGAGCCATGGCCTCTCTTGGAAAAGGAAAGCAGTGACTGGCCGGCCTGAAGGCACAAAGATATTGGTGTCAGAAACGGAAGAACAGACCAAGCTTCTTCAGTGGTGCGCGGAGAGCCATGTAGAGAACAACGACAATCACAGCGGATACCACAGAATTCAGAAGAGTTACAGCAAAATTGATTGCGAAGGAAACTTCTGCAGCGGGCTTTCCGAGAATCAGAATCTTGTAGAAATAACGAAGAAGCGGGTCGAAGATTGCATTGAAGGCAAGCCCTGCGATGGTTGCAAGAACAACCCAGCGAAGGACCTTTTTGTTATCCGTTTCGGTGGAAATGTGGCCGAGCTTGTGCGCAACGAGACCGACAAGCAGGCCGATCAGAAACTTGATCACAAAGGTGATCGGAGCTTCCACAATGTAGACAGGATCGATCAGATCTGCAATGGTAAGTCCGACGGCTCCGCCGATTCCGCCGTACAGGCTGCCAAGAAGGAGTGCGCCAAGGACGACGAAGGCATTTCCGAGATGAATGGAAACCTGACCTGCTCCGGGAGTGGGAATGCGGATGGCAAGATAGGTAAATACGACATAGGTGATGGCTGCGAATACGCCGGCAAAAACCAGCTTGCGCAGTCTGCTGTCCTGTACAGTGTTCTGTGACTCACTCATGATAAATCCTCCCTTGTGGATATTGTTGGATGTATAATAGCTGTTACGATACTTGGTTTGTGACGATGAACTTCCGGAATTAAGTATTCAGTATAAATACAAGTGGAATGGTAACAAGTACCAAAATATGATTATTTTAGCATACCAATTATGACGTGCCGGTATGTAGCCGTGGAAAATCCGCGGCAGAAGGAGGGGAAATGAACAAGAACAGCTTTGCGATGTCCTCGCCGAAGGGGTGGAACAGCTATGATTATTACGACACCTCGGTGACGGAAGCGGAGGTAAAGGCCAACGCACAGTATCTTGCGGATCATCTGAAGCCGGCGGGATACGAGTATGTGGTCATCGATATTGAGTGGTATTCGAGAGATGCGGGGACGAAAAGGCCGGAAATTCAGTACATTCCGTTTGGAGACGATGCGATGGATGAGTACGGACGGCTTCAGCCTGCGGAAAACCGGTTCCCGTCTGCAGCAGGCGGAAAGGGCTTTACGGAGCTTGCAGCTTATGTCCACAGTCTGGGTTTGAAGTTCGGTATTCATATCATGCGCGGAATTCCGAGAGCGGCAGCCTTCCGGCATCTTCCGGTGCTCGGAACGGATATGACGGCGGATCAGGTCGCGGATCCGTATTCGATCTGCCCGTGGAATCCGGATATGTACGGTGTTCGGGACATTCCTGCAGGACAGGCATATTACGATTCCCTGATTCAGATGTATGCGGATTGGGGAGTTGATTTTATCAAATGTGATGATATCTGCGATTCCAGACAGTATCCGGACGGAAACCAGACAGAGGAGTTTTCGGGATGGCATGAGACCGAGATGATTCATCGTGCCATTCTGAAAACGGGACGCCCGATTGTCCTGTCGCTTTCTCCGGGACCGGCACATATTGATCGTGCATGGTTCTATGCAAAGAATGCGAACATGTGGCGGATTACCGATGACTTCTGGGACAGCTGGCCGCTTCTTCTGGATATGTTCAGCCGCTGCGAGAAGTGGCAGGATCATGTGACCTGCGGCTGCTATCCGGACTGCGATATGCTCCCGATCGGTGTGATCGGAAAGACCTTCGGCGAAGAACGCCGTTCTGCCTTTACGACCACAGAGATCCGTACGATGCTGACACTCTGGAACATGTTCGGAGCTCCGCTCATGATCGGCGGCGAGCTGACGAAGCTTTTGGATGAAGAGGTACGGATGCTGACGAACAAGGAGCTTCTTGCATTGAATGACGGACAGCATTTCGGAAGACAGATTCTGCGAAATGACAAGATGGCAGTCTGGGAGAATACGGACTGCGCCGACGGACATGTGACGGTGGCGATCTTCAACTTATCCGATGAGGATGGAGTACGCAGCGTCTCTCTGGAGACACTCGGGATTGAAGGGGAAGATGGAACCGTTCCGCAGACCATGCAGCTGCACGAGCTCTGGGACAAGACGAATTCGACCATCACGGATGGAACGATTGCGACAGAGGTGCTGGCACACGGGGTGAAGGTGTTCCGTCTGATCGGATGAGAGCACCTGCTTATATTGAGAAGGCTTTCTGCGTAGATGCAGGAGGAGGGCAAGGTGGAAAACACCTTGCCCTCTTCTTATAATGTATCTGGCTGGAAACGTTCCTGTCAGCGATTACGGAACAGCAGATTAAAACTCAGAAATATCCAGCTCACCTGCGGAAGCAGAATCCTTGATTTCCCGGATTTCTGCGCGATAGGAGTAGGAATCACTGACATGAATGGTGACGGTATCACCGACATGGCGGTGAAGCAGCGCCCTCCCGATCGGAGATTCAATGCTGACAATGTTATGAAGGGAATCTGCACGGATTGGGGTTACCAGAGTGTAGACCTCCTCCTCGTCATCCTCCGGGATGTAGATGGTCACTTCCTTATCGACACCAACCTCATCCTCCGGTGCATCCTCGACAATCTCCGCTGTGCGGAGCATCCGCTCCAGATAGCGGATCCGGCTGTTGTTATGTCCGTTTTCTCTTTTTGCGGCATAATATTCGAAATTCTCAGAACGGTCACCTTGTGCGGCAGCTTCTGCAACGGCAGCAGTCAGCTTCGGACGGAGCTCGACCCGCCTCATTTCAATTTCTGCTTCAATTTTGGCTACATCGCCCTTTGTCAAACGCTGTCCCATGATTTACCTCTTTCTTCTGCTTCTGTGTTATGATGTTCTGAAAATAAATCGTTCCTGTAAATGAATCAGAACCACTTATCGTCCATCATACCACGATTTCAGAGAAAAGGAGGCTGCCATGGAAACGGAAGAGATCATTCAGGCAGGAAATCGAAATGTGCGGATTCGGAAAGTAACAACTGCGGATGCAGAGAAAATGCTGGCCTATCTGAGATAGGTTTCCGATGAAACTCCATATATGATCCGTTATCCGGATGAGGTGCGAAGCTCGGTGGAAGAGGAACGCACTTTTCTGGAGAATCTGGCTTCCGGCGGACGTAATTTTATGTTGGCAGCGCTTGAACTGAATGAAGAAGGGATGGAAGGACGAATTGCCGGAAATGTCGGAGTCAATGCGATTGGCAGCACTGAAAAAGTCTGTCACCGGGCATCGCTTGGAATTGCGTTGATTCAGGAGTACTGCGGGATTGGGCTTGGAAGAATTCTGCTGGAAAAATCTATTTCGTTTGCCGGTGAACTTGGGTATACACAGATGGAACTGGGAGTGTTTGAGAACAATGAACGGGCGCTGCGGCTGTACTGGAAGATGGGATTTTCTGAAGTGGGCCGTATCCCGAATGCGTTCCGGCTGCGGACAGGGGAACAGATTGCAGAGATTCAGATGGTGAAGGAACTGTGAAAAAACATAGTTTCAGAAAAAAGAAGGGGGTATGAAAAACGGAAATTTTTTCATACCCCCTTCTCTATTTGACGTGCGCCCGGCGGAGCACGTTTCTAGCCGGTGCAAGTCCGGAGTCCGCC
>ERZ1026872.49-NODE-49-length-60339-cov-23.460122_pt1 | contig 60339 bp, 49 predicted proteins | sample MGYA00380166_ERZ1026872 | MGnify/ENA primary metagenome ERZ1026872 (study PRJEB33269, sample SAMEA4719802) | human gut metagenome | biome: human-associated habitat; feature: organic feature; material: feces | place: Cameroon | collected 2013-10 ... | reverse complement strand
CGCGTATGTAAAGAGCGAGTTCTTCGATAAGATCGAGCCCGGTGCGGCGGATGATAGTCAGGAAAGCACTTCCGGGGAAGCCGGGCAGACGACGTCGGAAGATACTTCGGGCGATGCTGGCTGAGGAAGCATTTTCGTGGGGAAAAGCATCCTGATTCGGAGAAATGTCCTGTCAGGGATGCATTTTCGTGGGAAAAAGCATCCTCAAATCATAGAGCCAGCAGATAGAGATGCAATGAGTGTAAGCTTACCGGCTTACGGCACAGGATGGGAGGTTTGAAATGAGCAGATTGAATGTAGGAATTCTCGGGTGCGGTGCCATTGCCGCGACGATGGCGAATACGGTACGGAAAACCAAGGGCTTTTGCATGTATGCGGCGGCTTCCAGAAATCTGGACAAGGCAACCGGTTTTGCAAAAAGAAACGGAGTACGGAAGGCTTATGGCTCCTATGAGGAGCTTTTGCAGGATAAGAAGGTGGATCTTGTCTATATTGCAACACCTCACTCTGAGCATTTTGAGCATGCAAAGCTTTGCATTTCCTATGGAAAGCCCTGTCTTGTGGAAAAGGCATTTACGGTAAACGAAGCACAGGCGAGAGAGGTGTTCCGTCTTGCGAAGGAGAAGAATGTTTTCATTACGGAGGCAATCTGGACAAGATATATGCCGTTTGTCCGGACAATGAAGGAGGTTCTGGCAAGCGGCGTCATCGGAAAGCCTGTCTGCCTGTCGGCAAACCTCGGATATGCGATCAAGGGCAAGGAGCGCATGGTGGAGCCTGCACTTGCCGGAGGGTCCTTGCTTGATCTTGGCGTATATCCGCTGAACTTTGCCTCGATGATGTTCGGAGATGACCTTTTACGCGTGGAGGCTTCCTGCACGTATACGAGCAAGCATCTGGATGAGCAGGACAATCTGACACTGATTTACAAGGACGGACGGATGGCTGCATTGACCGCAACGATGCTCGGGACGACGGATCGAAAGGGCACCATTGTCGGAACAGAAGGCTATCTTGTGATCGATAACATCAATAATTTCGAGAGGATGACGGTCTATGACGGGAAGTATAAGAAGATCGCTTCCTACAAGAGACCCAGACAAATCACGGGCTACGAATATGAGCTGCAGGCCTGCCGCATGGCTCTTGAGAACGGATGGCTGGAGTGTCCGGAGATGACGCACGATGAGACCATCCGGATGATGCGGATTTGTGACGTAATCCGAAGACAGATCGGTGTGATCTATCCGTTTGAGACCGGATCGGTTCCGGATCCGGTCAAGGTGGAAGAAGGTGCAACCTCACAGGTTGAGGAAGTGATCGAGATTTCGCCGGAGCTTCAGATTGCTCCGCAGGAGGATGCGACGCTTTTCATGGAAGGACCTGTGGCAGATGCGGGGGATGCACAGGTGATCGCGGGTGAGCCGGAAACTGCAGAAGCTGACGGCAGCATGATCGCGGGCGAGCCGGAAACTGCAGAAGCTGACGACAGCATGATCGCGGGCGAGCCCATTGCTGCAGCGGATGCGAGTGCTGGCTCAGAGCAGGCAGGCCCCGATATGACAGAGGAAGCTTTTGCGGTGTCGGAGAAAACCGGTGAGTCAGAAACACCGACAGAAACACCGACAGAAACACCGGCAGAAGCGCTGACAGAAACACTGGCAGAAGCACCGGCGGCTGCAGACTGAGGAATGTGATGGCAGAGCGAGTGGTTGTAGGTATGTCCGGCGGAGTAGATTCCTCCGTCGCGGCATACCTTTTGAAATTACAGGGATATGAGGTGATCGGCGTCACCATGCAGGTGTGGGATGCGGCCTGCTCCTTACAGATGGAGCGGGAGGGCGGCTGCTGCGGGCAGAGCGCCGTGGATGATGCAAGGCGTGTCTGCGGACTTCTGGGAATTCCGTATTACGTGATGAATTTCCGTGATGTTTTTCAGGAAAAGGTGATCGATTATTTCATCGATGAATATTTGCAGGGGCGTACACCGAACCCGTGCCTTGCCTGCAACCGGTTTGTGAAGTGGGAGGCACTTCGGATCAAGGCGGGTGAGATCGGAGCACGGTACATTTCAACGGGACATTATGCACGGGTGGAGCAGCTCCCCAATGGACGCTATACGATCCGGAATTCCGTGACCGCAGCGAAGGATCAGACCTATGCGTTGTACCGCCTGACACAGGAGCAGCTTGCACATACGCTGATGCCTGTGGGAGATTATCATAAGGCTGAGGTCCGGAGAATGGCAGAGGAAGCGGGAATTCCGGTTGCGAAGAAGCCGGACAGCGAAGAGATCTGCTTTGTCACGGACGATGATTATGCCGGCTATCTGGAGCGAAATGCTGCGGAACGGATTCCGCCCGCAGGACGCTTTGTCTATCGGGACGGAACGGATCTTGGCCCGAACAGGGGCATCATCCATTACACTGTGGGGCAGAGAAAGCGCCTTGGGATTGCAATGGGACACCCGGTTTTTGTGACCGGGATCGACGCAGAGACCAATACGGTGTATATCGGCGAGAGCGAGGATGTTTTTGCGGATACGCTGACCTGCCGGGAGCTGAACTTTATGGCGATTTCGGAGAAGGAGCTTCCGATTGGAGGAAGCCGGCGCGCAGAAGGGAAAATCCGCTATGGCGCAAAAGCTGTGCCATGCACCATCACAAGGACCGGCGAGGATGAGCTGATGGCGCGGTTTGACAGTAAGGTTCGGGCGATTACGCCGGGACAGGCGGCGGTGTTTTATGAGGGAGAGCACATCCTGTGCGGAGGCAGCATCTGCGGGATGGACGATGAGAGGAAATGATGAAACGGGCACTGGTAATCGGAGCAAATGAAGAAGCGGTTTTTTCCATCCGGACGGCGCAGAGGCACGGCCTTTGGGTGGATGCCATGGACGGCAATGAAAAGGCAAAGGGGCTGCAGGCGGCTGATGAGGCTTATCACGTGGACATCAATGATCTTGCCAGGGTGTTTGAGATTACAGACCGGCTGCAGCCCTGCGTGGTGGTGCCTGCGCCCATCGGGCACTGTCTGACCACCATCGGCGCTGTCAACGACAGATATCATCTGGCCGGAGTTTCGCAGGCAGCTGCGGAGAAGTGCACGGACAAATACCGGTTCCACCAGACAATGGCAGGAGCAGGACTTCGGAATGCGGAGCTTGTTTTGCTGAAAGAGGGGCAGAAGGTCCGGGAAGAAGAGATTTCCGGGATGACCCGGTTTCCCGTGATTGTAAAGCCTCGCTTTGGCTCCGGAAGCCGCGGTGTGGAAATCTGCGGAAACCGGCAGGAGCTTTTATGCTTCCTTCAATATGAGCTCGGAAAAGACACCGGACTTTTGGAGGACTACATCGCGGAAACCTGCATCCCGGGACCGGAGTACGGCGTGGACGGCGCCTATGTGGACGGAGAATTCCGGATGGTTTTGCTTCGCCGCAAGAAGAATACGCCGCCGCCTTACCGGCAGTGTGTGGGATACTATGCGCTGCTTCCGGAGGAAGAGCCTGCTTTCTATGAGAAATGCTGCCGGCTGATGCAGAAAACCGGCGAGGCCATGGGCTTTCAAAACTGCGTGGTGCATGCAGATCTGATCCGGGAAAGAAAAGAGGACGGAACGCTTACGGACGAGCCGTTTGTCATTGAAACCTCGGCAAGACCCTCCGGACATAACCTTTCGAATCTGTTCACCCCTCTCTCGACCGGCGTGACGCTGGTCGAGGATTTTCTGAAGCTGGCACTCCCGGAGCTGATGGACAGCCGGAATGAGAATAATGAGAATACAGAAGGGCTGTTCCGGCCGGAGAAGACAAGAAAGCTGCTGATCCGGTATTTTGACCTTGCAAAGGGAACGGTCCGGTCCGTGCCGGATCCCGGGGAATTGAAGGAGCGTTATCCTCTGCTGGACTACGTTTGTCATATCAGGCCCGGAGATCAGCTGGCGGAGGTAAGAGACGGCGCCTCGGTGATGGGCCGCGGCTATTATATCCTGGAAGGGGAAAATGACGCACAGCTGGATGCGGCGGATGAGAAGCTCCGCGCGGAATTCCGTGTGCAGGCATAAGGACAGATGGTGGGAAGAGATGAGAAATCTGGCGATGATTACCGCGCGGGGCGGCAGCAAGAGAATCCCCGGAAAAAATATCAAGGAGTTCTGCGGAAAGCCGATTCTGGCCTATTCCATAGAAGCGGCGTTGAAAAGCGGCGTGTTCGACGAGGTGATGGTTTCCACGGATGACGACAGGATTGCAGAGATCGCAATCCGATACGGCGCAGCGGTGCCGTTTCGGAGATCAGAAAAGACGGCGGGAGACTATGCGACGACGGACGAAGTCATCGCGGAGGTTCTGGAGACCTATGCAGAGCTGGGAAATCCTGCGGAGCGCTTCTGCTGCATCTATCCGACGGCCCCGTTTCTTACGCCGGAGCGTCTGACGGCCGCGATGGAAATGCTGGATGAGCATGAGTCGGTGCTTCCTGTGGTTGGATTCTCCTATCCGCCGCAGCGGGGCTTTGTCGTGCGAAACGGCTGCGTGGTGAGGTGGATGCCGCAGTATGAGTCGGCAAGGTCGCAGGACCTGGATAAAATCTATCACGACGCCGGTCAGTTCTATGCGTGCAGAAGCGATGCCTTTTTCCGCGGCCGGACAACGGATGTGGAGGACATGGTTCCGCTGGTTCTGCAGGAGAAGGAAGTGCAGGACATTGATACAATGGAGGACTGGGAGCTCGCAGAACAGAAATACATTCAAATGAATGCGCAGACAAAAGCCAATCCATTGAGAGAAAAGAAGGTAGAGAACGCTTGATGCAAACCCCTTATTATGAAATTGAAGAACAGAAACTGAATGAGGACATTGCGCTTCTGAAGGGCGCTCTGGAGTCGGGATGGGGAAAACATTCGGTTGCGGCCTGCTCGGTGAAAACCAATTCGCTCCCGTGGCTTTTGAATCATTTCCGGCAGAACGGCTTCTGGGCGGAGGTGGTTTCCGCGGAGGAATACGATCTGGCGATGCGAATCGGTTTTGCTCCGGATAAGGTGATTTACAACGGTCCCATCAAGGACAGATGCGTTTTTGAAAAGGTGCTTTCGGATGGGGGACTTGTCAATCTGGATTCTTCTATGGAGCCGGAATGGCTTTCGGAAATGGCGCAGGAACGCGAAGGATTTGGCAGACCACTCCGCGTCGGTCTTCGGGTCAATGTGGATTTCCGGAAACTGGTGCCGTCCGAGGTTCCCGCGGAGGAAGAGGGCAGCAGGTTTGGCTACTGCGAGGAGAATGGAAGCCTTGCGGCCGTGATCGAAAAGCTCCGCAGGATGCCCGGAGTCTTGATTGCGGGACTCCATCTTCATTCGTCGACCAAGTCGCGCTCTGTGAAGGCATATGCGGCGGTTGCGGCTTTTGCGGTGTCTCTTGCGGAAAAATATGATCTGAAGGAGCTTTCCTACATTGATATGGGCGGCGGCTATTACGGCGGCGTGAAGGGAAAGCCGGATTTCCGTGATTACGTCCCTGCAATCGCCGGGGAATTGAAGAAGTATTTTGACCCGGAGAAAACAGCTCTGATCCTGGAGCCGGGAGTTTCGATGGTGTCATCGTCTTTTACCTTTGTGACCTCTGTGCGCGATGTGAAACGGATCGGAGAGCATGTGTACGTGGTGACGGACGGAAGCCGCGTGAACCTGAATCCGCAGGTGACGAGAAGATGGTACCCGCATCATCTGGAATATAAGACAGCGGACGACGGGAAGGGGGAGATAAGAGAAACACTCCCCTCGCAGATGATCTGCGGAGCAACCTGTATGGAGTATGACCGCCTGTTTGAGGAGGAAAATGCGCCGGAGCTGAGGGAAGGGGACCTTGTGATCTATGACCTTGCCGGCGGATACACCATCTGCCTGACGCCTCTTTTCATCCACTATTTTCCGGCTGTGCTGGTAAAAAAAGAGGATGGAACGCTCTATACGGCGCGGGATCCCTGGACAAACGACGAGTTTCTTGCGGGGAATCATTGGACGTAATGATGCAGGGAAAAGCACCTGCAAGGAACAGATACGAGGAAAACGAAATGGAACAGCTTGCAATTGACGGGAGAAAAATAGGCCCGGGAGAGAAGACCTATATTGTGGCGGAGATGTCCGCCAACCACCTGCAGGATTTTAACAGAGCTGTGGAGATCGTGCATGCGGCGGCAGAGGCCGGCGCGGATGCGCTGAAGCTCCAGACGTACACGGCGGATACGATCACCATAGAGAGTGATAAGCCGTATTTTCGCATCACGGGCGGAACGCTCTGGGACGGACAGACGCTGCACGGCCTGTATGAGGAGGCGTATACGCCATGGGACTGGCAGCCGAGGCTGAAGGAGGAAGCAGAGAAGCTTGGAATGGCCTGCTTTTCTTCTCCGTTTGATCCCACTGCAGTGGAATTTATGGAAGAGATGAAGATGCCGGCGTATAAGATTGCTTCGTATGAAATCACGGACATTCCGCTGATCCGCCAGTGCGCGCGGACGATGAAGCCGGTGATTCTGGCGACAGGCGTGGCACATAAGGAAGAAATCGAGGCTGCGGTGCAGGCCTGCCGTGAGGAAGGAAACGAGCAGATTTTGCTCCTTAAATGCGTGTCCGCGTACCCGACACCGTATGAGGATGTCAATCTCAGAATGATGCCGGAGCTCGGGAAGACCTACGGAACGCTGTGCGGTCTGTCCGATCACACGATGGGTTCTGCGGTTCCGGTGGCAGCGGTGGCTCTTGGAGCCTGCATGGTGGAGAAGCACATGACACTCAGGAGGAGCGATGGCGGTCCGGACGGCGCATTTTCCATGGAGCCGGAGGAATTTGCGGCGATGGTTCGTGACATCCGCTGTGTGGAGAAGGCGCTTGGCGTATCGGATTATCATCTGACGCCGCAGCAGGAGGAGGAGCACAGCGGTGTCCGTTCTCTGTTTGTGGTAAAGGATGTGGCGGAGGGAGAGCTTCTGACGCCGGAGAATGTCCGTTCCATCCGGCCGGGCGACGGACTTTCGCCTGCCCGTATTGACGAGATCCTCGGCAAAAGAGCGGCGCATCGCCTGGAGCGCGGAGAGCCGCTTCGCGAAGGAGATTTTGTTTCATAAGCTGCCGGCGGCCGGCAGAGAAGAGAGTGCAGACAATGAGGATTTGGATCCGCGCGGACGCAAATGAAGAGATCGCATCCGGACATCTGGCCCGCACGCTGTCCATCGCGGGCGAGCTTCGAAGGCTTGGCGCGAGGGTGCGCTTTGTCCTTTCGGACGAGGAGAGCAGAAGCTGGCTGCAGAGGCTTTCCGGAAGCCCGGATGAATGGGAGGTGTCTGTTCTGGGACTTTCCTACGGGAAGCCAGGCGAAGAGCTTCCGCTTCTTGCAAAGCTGGCGGAAAGGGAGCGGCCGGATTGGATTCTGGTGGATTCCTATGCGGTTTCCGGAGATTGGTTCGAACAGCTTCGGAGCACTCTTGCAGCTTCCCTGCAGGAAAAACAGAGAGAGAAAAATCCGGCACCGTGGCTTGCCTTTCTCGATGATGAAAGAGCCTTTGATCCGGAGGCAGATCTTGTGATCAATTATGATCCGGACGCGGAGAGCCTGCAAAGCTTCTATCAAAAAGCGTCCTTCCGGCTTCTGGGACCGAAATATGCGCCTCTTCGGGAGCAGTTTGCGGATCTGACGCCGGCAGTCCGGCCTTCTGTAAGGAAAATTCTGATTTCCACGGGCGGAACGGATCCCTATGGCATGGCAAAGCGCCTTTCGAAGCTGGTGCAGTGCGTGCCGGAAACGGCAGTGATGGCACCGGGGTATCCCCGCGTGGAGAAGGTTGCAGAGCTTCTGCTTGGCTGTGATCTTGCAATTTCGGCAGCAGGGACAACCTTGTATGAGCTCTGTGCGGCCGGAGTGCCGACGCTTGCTTTTTCCATGTCGGACAATCAGGAGCTTTTTGCGAAGCAGATGGCAGCGGCAGGCGCGGTCACTTATCTGGGCGATATCCGGAACCAGGAGGTTCTGGCAGAGCTGGAGAAAAACGTGGCTTCGTGGCTTTCGGAGCGCGGCGCGGCGGAAGAACACGGCCTGCCGGAAGCGAAAGAGTGTGGCGCAGCCGAAGAGCGCGGCCTGCCGGAAGCGGGAGAGCGCAGTGCGGACAGGGCTTTGCTTCTGAGGCAGCAGGAATCGGCCCGCATGCACGCATTGACAGACGGGCTTGGAAGCAGGAGAATTGCACAGAAGCTGATACAGATTTCGGACGGAGCGTGCTCCGGAAGGAAGGACAGGCAGCAGACAGGAGGCATGAGATGAGCTTTGAACTTAGAACGTATTATCCGCCGGATTTTACCCAGGAGAAGTTTCGCAGTGCGAAGGAAGCAAGACTGGAGCCTGCGCCGTTTGATGCGGTTGCGCCGCTGGATTTTCATGCGATGAGTATTTTTCCTGAGTATTTCAAGGTGAAGGGGGAGTGGCTTCTTGCAAAGGACAGCCGGATGGACTGCGTTCCGGTCTATGAGAACGGAGAGATCGTCGTCCGGGAGCCGCGGCTTCTGAAGAAGGGGGATCTGGTTGTCTGCGGACGCACCGAGAACTGTGAGGATGGAATTTATCTGTATGCAGACGGTTTCCGCGAGACCTCCGGAAGGAAGGATACCTTTGCATTTCGACAGGGACGATCCCGCGAGACTGCTTTCTCCAAGGATTATGATGAGATTTACGATCTTCTTCGCTATGAGAAGGATCACGGATATGTGGTCTGGGTGATGGGACCTGCCTTTGCGTTTGATTCGGACGCCAGAAATGCTTTTTCCAAAATCATCGCCGGCGGCTATGCCGATGCGGTTCTTGCGGGAAATGCACTGGCGACGCATGATCTCGAGGGTGCATATCTTCATACGGCACTTGGCCAGAACATTTACACGCAGGAAAGCCAGCCCCTTGGACATTACAATCACCTGGACACCATCAATCGTGTGCGGTATGACGGCTCCATTCCGGAGTTCATCCGAAAGGAACACATCGACAACGGCATTATCTACAGCTGTGAGAAATATCATGTTCCCTATGTGCTTGCGGGTTCGATCCGGGATGACGGTCCGCTTCCGCCGGTTCTTGGAAATGTATATGAGGCACAGAATGCCATGCGCGCGCAGGTTCGCAAGGCAACGACGGTGATCTGCATGGCGACCATGCTGCATACCATTGCGACCGGCAATATGACGCCGTCTTACCGCGTTCTGCCGGATGGAACGGTGCGTCAGGTGTATTTCTACTGTGTGGACATTTCGGAGTTTACCGTCAATAAGCTGGCGGACCGGGGAAGTCTTGCGGCACACGGAATCGTGACCAATGTGCAGGATTTCATTGTGAATATCAGCAAAGGGCTCGGGCTGCAGTAAATATTCCGGAAAAAAAGGATCCCCTCCAAACGGATACCAGTCATATGGGTATTCGCCTGGAGGGGATCCTGATTTTTTATTTTACGGCATCAATCATTTCCGTGACGGCCTGAACCATATCCCGGACCGCCTTTGCGGAAACCGCCGGATCGGAATTCACGGCGTAGTAATAGAACTTGATCTTGGGCTCTGTTCCGGACGGGCGGAGAGCAAACCAGCTGCCGTCTGTCATCGTAAACCGAAGGACATTGCTTGCGGGGATGTCCTGATAACCGTGCAGATAGTCGATGGTTTCCTTAACGGAAAAGCGTCCGAAGCTCTGCGGCTTTCCTGCGCGGAAGGCGTCCATGATGCGTCCGATGCGGGCTGCGCCCTCCTGTCCCTTCAGAACAATGGAAATCTGATTCTCTGCAAAATATCCATACCTTTGATAGAGCTGCTCCAGCGCATCTGCGAGTGTGAGGCCCTGTTTGCGGTACCATGCTGCCATCTCTGCAATCAGCATTCCGGCAAGGATTCCGTCCTTGTCGCGAACCTGTTCGCCGGGAGCACAGCCGATGCTCTCCTCGTAGCCGAAGAAATAGGAATAGCCCTCCTCTTCAAGCTGCGGGATGCGGCCGCAGATATTCTTAAAGCCCGTCAGCGCCTCGAAGATATGAATGCCGTAGGATTCGCAGATGACGCGTCCGAAGTCTCCGGTCACAATGGATTTGATCATCGCGGCTTTCGCGGGAAGTCTGCCCTCTGCCTTCTGGCTTTCTGCCATGTAAGCGATGAGAAGGGCACCGGTCTGATTGCCGTTTAAGGGGAGATAGCCGCCCCTTCCGTCCGGGATTTCGATTGCCATGCGGTCACTGTCAGGATCTGTTGCAATGAGAACCTCAGCGCCGGTCTTTTTCCCAAGCTCTTCGGCAAGACGGAAGGCCTTCGGATCCTCGGGATTCGGATAGCCGACTGTGGTAAATTCCGGATCCGGGTCTTTCTGCTCCGGAACGAGAAGAAAGCTTGTAAAGCCGCGCTCTGCCATGACCTGCGAGAAGGGAAGGCTCCCTGCTCCGTTGAGCGGTGTATAGACAACGGGAACGGTCTTGTCGAGCTCAGAATCCGGGCGCTGTGCCATGGATTTTACATAGTCCAGATAGTCACGGTCCATCGGCTCGCCGAGCATGGTAAGAAGCCCCTTTTCCTTTGCCTCATCCAGAGAAAGGATGCCAAAGGAATCGAACAGGTCGAGCTTCTGAATTTCTGCGAGCATGCCGTCAGACACGGCACCGGAAATCTGTGCGCCGTCTGCCCAGTAGACCTTGTAGCCGTTGTATTCCTTGGGATTGTGGCTGGCCGTCATGTTGATGCCTGCCACGGCGCCGAGCTTCCGGATGGCATAGGACAGCTCGGGAGTCGGGCGAAGAGAAGGAAACAGGAACACCTTGATGCCGTTTCCGGTGAGAATCTGCGCGCTCAGCTCGGAAAACTCTCTGGAGTGATAGCGGCAGTCATAGGCAATGACTACGCCGCGGGAAATCTCCTCGCCGGAGTGAAGAATGTAGTTGGCGATGCCCTGCGTGGCGCGTCCAACGGTGAGCGTGTTCATGCGGTTGGTTCCTGCGCCGCAGATGCCGCGAAGTCCGGCGGTTCCAAAAACTATTTCCTGATAGAAGCGGTCCGTGATCGCTGCCTCGTCTCCCCCGATGGAAGCAAGCTCCTCATGCATCGGGTCCGCAGGATCCAGGCGGTCCAGCCAGAGTTTATATAATGATTGAATTTCGGGTGTCATCCGCATCCTCCTTCCAGAAGGCATCTCTTTAGAAATGCTCTTTTCTGATGTCCTGATTTTCTGACGATGTATCCATACGGTTATTTTACCACAGGAAGGGGAAAAGCATTCCTTTGGCATCAGAACGTGGTATGATCACGATGTACAAGGGAATAAACAGAAACTGCCGGTGACCGGCGGAAATTACTACAGGAGGGAATGACGGAATGAAAATTTATTTTTACGCATTGAGAAAATTCGATGAGCTTTCGTTTGCGCGCGAGTATGCCAAGAAGTACGGGATCGAATTTGATTTTACGACGGATTATCCGGATGAAGAGAACTATCTTCTGGCAAAAGGAGCCGATGCCGTCAGCATGACGCCCTGCGACATGTCGGCAGCAATGGTGGAGAGATTTGCGTCCATCGGAGTGAAGGATATCCTCTGCCGGTCCATCGGCTATGACCATGTGGACCTTGCAAAGGCCAGGGAATGCGGCATGCGCGTTTCCAACGTCAGCTATCCGCCCTCAGGTGTTGCCAACTATGCCATTATGCTGGCGATGATGCTGCAGCGAAGAATTGTCAGCATCCTGAAGCGGGCCGAGCTGCAGGACTATTCTCTGAAGGAGAAGATCGGGGAGGACATCAGCTTCCAGACCGTCGGCGTCATCGGAACGGGTAAAATCGGAAGAACGGTCATCGAGCATCTTTCCGGCTTTGGCTGCAAAATTCTGTGCTACGATCCCTACCAGAATGAAGCGGTGAAGAAATATGCTGAGTATGTATCCCTTGAGGAGCTTTTTGAAAAATCGGATGTCATCACGCTTCACACCAATGCGACGGAGGAAAACTACCACCTTCTGAACAGGGAGGCCTTTGCGCGGATGAAGGACGGTGTCCGGATTGTCAACACGGCAAGAGGAAAGCTCATTGACACCGATGCACTGGTGGAGGCACTGGAGAGCGGAAAGGTCGGCGGCGCAGCACTGGATGTACTGGAGAAGGAGGACGGACTCTATTATTACAACCGAATCGGCGACGTGATCGCAAACAGGGATATGGCGCTTCTTCGCTCCTTCCCGAATGTCATTCTGAGCCCGCACACCGCCTTCTATACCACGCAGGCGGTCGGGCATATGGTGGAAGGCTGCTTTGAAGCTGCGGATGCTTTTGCGAGGGGCGTTCAGACGGAGCATGAGGTGAAGCTTCCGGAGGCATAGAGAAGTCTTTTAAGAGGAGTCTTTTAACAGGAGTTTTTAACAGGGGGATTTTACAAGGGGGATTGTAATGAAGGACAGGAAGGATAAGAGAGAACGGAAGGCTCCGCTTTATAAGAGCTTTGGCTATGCGTTTGAGGGAATCTTTCACACAATCCGGAGGGAGAGGAACATGCAGATTCACTGCGCGGCAGTGGTTCTTGTCATCTTGCTTGGCTGTCTTCTGCATATTTCGAAGGCGGAGTGGATCGTCTGTCTGATCCTGTTCGGGATGGTGATGGGTCTTGAATGCGTGAACACAGCGGTGGAGGCCGTGGTGGACCTTGTAACCAGAGAGCGCAGACCCCTTGCGAAGAAAGCCAAGGATGCGGCAGCAGGTGCGGTTCTGATTGCGGCAATTATGTCGGCAATCATTGGAGGTATCATCTTCCTGCCGAAGATCATGGGTGTTATAATGTAATTGTTCAGCACAGTCCAAGGGCTGCTGAACGGTTGGGGATCATCATTCAGTAGACAGAAAAGTCATCATGGGAGGTACGTTATGGAACTTGGAGACGGAATTAAGAAATTCTTTCTGCTTGGAATTGGTGCTGCAGCTGCATCGGTAGAGAAGTCGGGTGAGATTCTTGGCGATCTTGTGAAGAAGGGAGAGCTCACTGTGGAGCAGGGCAAGGCTCTGAATCAGGAGCTGAAGCATAACGCAGAGGAGAAGAAGAAACAGGCTGAGGCTCAGAAGAAGGAGAAGAACATCTCCGATCTTGTTGCCGGACTTTCTGCAGAGGATCTTGAGAAGCTGAAGGCGCAGATCGCAAAGGCTGAGGAAGAAATGGCAGAGAAACCGGAGGAGACGGCGGAATAAGCTGCCGCAGAATCCGCAGGGATTTCGGAAAGAGCCGCAGAATGATCTGCGGCTCTTTTTTTGGCAGATTGAGGAAAGGGTACGTGCATATGCCTCAGAACGCAGAAGAAATGAAACAGGGAGAGCAGAGCAGTAAGAAAGCGGAGGAAGCCGCAGACAACCGCTCCAGAATGAAGGAAATCCGGCAGGTGCTGTCGAAGAACAAGATTACGAGAGGGATTTCGCCGGAAAAGCTTCGGATCATTCTGGAGGAACTGGGGCCGACCTATATCAAGCTTGGTCAGATCATGTCCCTCCACTCGGACATTCTCCCGAAGCGCTACTGCGACGAACTGATGAAGCTGAATTCTGAGGTTGCGCCAATGCCGTTTGAGATGGTGGAGGAGGTCATCAACCGCTCCTATCGCCAGAGCTGGCGCGAGGTTTTTGCCTCCATCGATCCGACGCCGCTCGGGTCTGCGTCCATCGCGCAGGTGCACAAGGCGGTGCTGAAAACCGGTGAGGACGTTGTCGTCAAGGTGCAGAGAAAGGGCATCTATGATGTCATGGCAAGAGACATCAGTCTGCTGCACAGGCTGGTGCATCTGATGCCCCCTGTCGGCGACCTGAAGAATCTGGTGGATCTGAACATGGTCCTGGATGAGCTCTGGGGCGTTGCCCAGGAGGAGATGGATTTCCTGAAGGAAGCCGCCAACATGGAGGAGTTTGCCAGAAACAACAAGGGCATCGCCTATGTGACCTGCCCGAGACTCTACCACGAGTATACGACGAGCCGAGTTCTTGTGATGGAGTATGTGGAAGGCGTGGCCATCAATGACCGGGAAGCTCTGACGGAGGGCGGCTACGATCTTCATGAGATCGGGACCAAGTACGTCAACAATTTCATTAAGCAGGTGATGGATGACGGCTTTTTCCATGCGGATCCTCATCCCGGAAACGTGAAGGTCAGCGGCGGCAGGATCGTCTGGATTGACATGGGCATGATGGGACGGCTTTCGGAGAAGGACCGCCGCGTCATGGTCAAGGGCGTGCAGGGAATTGCCCTGCATGACATCAGCATGGTGGAAAATGCGGTCCTTGAAATCGGCGAGTTTCGAGGGAAGCCGGACCGGGCGAAGCTCTGGGAGGACCTCCGGAAATTCCTGGATGATTATGGGTCTGCCGCAATGGGCGGCATCGATATCGCACAGGTTCTTGCGGATCTCATGGAGATCATGAAGGAGAACGGGATCAGTCTCCCGCACGGCGTCACAATGCTCTGCCGGGGACTTGCGCATGTGGAGGGAGTGCTTGCGCAGATCAGTCCGGACATCAACATGTTCCAGATTGCAGTCACCAGGTTTACGGAGGATTCGGTCCGCCAGCTTGACTGGAAAAAGGAGCTGGAGAAGAGTGGCCGACTCCTGTATCGCACGGCGAGAAAGGGAGCAGAGATCCCCTCTCTTACGGCGGATTCTCTGAATGAGTTTCTGAACGGCAGATCGAAGGTGAACATTATTCTGGGAGCTCAGGACGAATTTACGGTGGTCGCGTATGCTCTTGTGCGGAATCTTGTCATCGGTGTGTGCATCGCCGCGCTTCTTATGGCCTCGGCAATCATCTGCACGACCGACATGAAGCCGAAGGTGATGGGAATTCCGGTGCTGGGTGCCGCCGGCTTTGTGTTTGCACTGGGCGCCAGCATGTTCCTTGTCGTGCGCAACATTTATTATCGTTACAGGAAGCCGAAAAGGGATCGAAAGAGGAAAAAGAAATAAAGCAGCAGAAATCGTATTTTTCATAGAAACAAGGGGAGTGTATTTGTTATGAAGAAGAGCAAACTGATCGGAACGAAGGATTTCTACCACCGCGTTCTTATGGTAGCGGTTCCGATTATGATTCAGAACGGAATTACGAATTTTGTCGGCATGCTGGACAACATCATGGTGGGACAGGTGGGAACCGACCAGATGTCCGGCGTTGCCATTGTCAATCAGCTGATGTTTGTTTACAACCTGATGGTTTTCGGAGGTCTGGCGGGCATCGGGATTTTTACGGCCCAGTTTGCGGGAAAGGGCGATGAAAAGGGCCTTCGCTATACGATGCGAATCAAAATCGTGATGGCACTGGTGCTGACGGCAGGCGCGGCGCTCCTGTTCTTCAATGGCGGAAGCGGTCTGATCGGCATGTGGCTGAAGGGAGACAGCGCGGCAGGAGATGCTGCGGCCACCATGGCGGCTGCGGAGGGATATCTGCGGGTTATGCTGGTCGGAATGGTTCCCTTTGCCGCAACACAGGTACTCTCAGGAACACTGCGCGAGACGGGCGAAACGATTGTGCCGATGAAGGCAGGCGTGGTTGCCGTTCTTGTCAATCTCGTCGGAAACTATATCCTGATTTACGGAAAATTCGGAGCTCCCGTACTCGGAGTTGTCGGCGCGGCAATTGCAACCAACATTTCAAGATTCGTGGAATTTCTGTTCGTGCTCGTGTGGCTTCTCCGGCATCTGGAGAAGAACCGTTACATGGAAGGACTGTTCCGGGGCTTCTATGTGCCGGGGGATCTGGCACTTCGCATTGTCATAAGGGCGTTCCCGCTCCTTCTGAATGAGACGCTCTGGTCTCTTGGAAATACGGTGATGTCGCAGCAGTATTCTCTTCGGGGACTCGATGTCGTCGCGGCCTTCAATATTTCAAGCACCATCTGCAACGTCTTCAACATCGCCTTCATTGCGATGGGAGAAGCCATTTCCATTCTGCTCGGCCAGGAGCTTGGAGCAGGACGGCTGAAGGAGGTGAAGGACGATGCCTACCGCCTTGCGGCATTTTCCGTCTTTCTGTGCCTCATCAGCGGAACCGGGCTTTTCCTTGTCGCTCCGTTCTTCCCGCTGATTTACAACACAACGGAAACGGTGCGGGAGTTTGCAGCCGGTCTGATCCGGATCAGCGCAGTCTGCATGCCTCTGTATGCTTATGAAAATGCGTCGTATTTCACGCTGCGCTCCGGAGGAAAGACGTGGATTACGTTCTTTTTCGACTGCGGCTTTGTGTGGGCGGTATCTCTTCCGCTCGCGGCGGCTCTGATCCACTTCACGGCACTTCCCATTCTTCCGCTGTATCTGGCGGTACAGGCAGTTGAAATTCTGAAGGTGGCCGTTGGCTTTGTGCTGGTACGCCGCGGCAAATGGATTCACGACCTCACGGTGTACTGAGCATGGACAAGGTATTATCCTACACGCTGCTGCCGGAGGATCTGGACCGGACGGCTGGCGGTCTTGTCAATCTGGTTCTGAAGAACTGCGTCCGTGTGACGGGACATGAAATCAGCGCTGCGAAATTTCTGGAGGATGGCATCACCTGCGGCGGGAGACTCATTCACGTGTCGGAGCGCATGCAGCCGGGACAGACTCTTCGCGTCCGGCTCCCGGAGGAAAAGGATGCAGGAAAGCTCATCGCGGCCCCCGGTCCGATTCACATTTTATATGAAGATGAGGATCTGATCGCCGTGGACAAGGCCGCGGGAGAGGTGGTGCATCCGTGTCCGGGACATTATGCGGACACGATTGCCAACTATCTGACCTGGTATATGCAGCGTGATGCCGGCCCGGATGCCTCAGGACTTCGGATTATCGGAAGGCTGGACAAGGAGACCTCAGGAGTTCTTGTTTTTGCAAGAAGCAGGGCGGCGGCAGCAAGATTGCAGCGTCAGCGCCAGGAGGGTATTTTCATTCGTACCTATCTGGGGATCTGCGAGGGAGCGTTTTCCAAGGAAGAACCATGCGGCACCATTGACCTGGATATGGAGAAGGTGCCCGGAGTTCTTATGAAAATGAGAACCTGTACAGCAGGAATGCGCGCGGTGACACATTACAGGGTTCTTGCGGAAGGAGATGGGAAATCTCTTGTGAGATTTCAGATCGAAACCGGAAGAACGCATCAGATCCGTGTGCATATGGCGGGGATCGGACATCCCCTGTGCGGAGATACACTCTACGGAAGGTCGGCGCAGCAGGAGGGATTTTTGCGGCAGCAGGGAATATATAAGGACGAGGGCGTCTGTCAGCATGTAAAATCCATGCCGGAAGGAACCGGAGAAGGGAGTAAGAGGGCGCTTCTCCATGCGGTGTCCGTGGAATGCAGACAGCCATTCTCCGGAGAGAAGTTATCCATATCTTCGGCAATTCCGGACGATTTTCTGCAGGTCATGAAAGACTGGACGAAAGACTGCGATACGTCATCCCTTTATTGACATAAAGCAGAAGAGCCGTTACAATACCTTTTGTCTTTCACATAAAGACAGATGTCTTTTCAGCAGAGCTATGAGCGCAATGGCGCAGGGAACAGCGGCGCCATTGTGTTTTATTGTATCTGTTTGCAGCCGGCAATAAAGGGGGCCGGGGGACAGATGCCATTGGATAGCGAGCAATATTTTTTTATGGAAGAGAGGAAAGAAAGTTGGCTAAGTATGTTGTAAAACGTGTGCTGCTGGCGGTTGTTACGATGTTCCTCATCTGCTTCATTACCTTTTTCACAATGAATGCGATCCCCGGCGGACCGTTCAACGGTGAGAAGGCGAAGTCTGAGGCAGTCATGCAGGCATTGAACGCCCGTTATGGTTTGGACAAACCCGTAGAGGTGCAGTTCGCAAATTATATGAAGAATCTTTTTCACGGAGATTTTGGCATATCTCTGAAGACGGGACGCAGTATTTCCCAGACGATTTTCGAGTCGTTCCGCGTTTCTGCGAAGCTTGGTCTGATGGCTGTCCTTGTGGCACTCATCTGCGGCATCGTGCTTGGCTGTGTTGCGGCACTGAATCGCAATAAGTGGCCGGATCACATCATCATTTTCTTTGTTACGCTGTTTACCGCAATGCCGAGCTTTGTTGCGGCATCGTTTCTGCTCCTTGTGTTCTGCATCCAGCTTGGATGGGTTCCGGTCTGGAGTACCAGTAATCCGAACTATGTACTTCCGGTCATTGCACTTTCCCTGTCTCCGATGGCCTATATCACGCGTCTTACGAAAACCAGCATGCTGGATGTGCTCGGGCAGGACTATGTGCGTACTGCAAGAGCAAAGGGTGTGCATCCGTGGAAGGTGATCTTTGTTCACTCCCTGCGGAATGCCCTGATTCCGGTTATCACCTATGTCGGACCTCTGATCGCCGGCATCCTGACCGGTTCTCTTGTTGTAGAGAAGATCTTTACCATCGGAGGACTTGGCTCCAAATTCGTGGATTCGATTACCAACCGCGATTATCCGATGATTATGGGTACCACAATTTTCCTTGCATTCATCATGATTCTCATGAATCTGATCAGCGACCTTGTGTACAAGCTGGTTGATCCGAGAATCACACTGGATTAAAGGAGGGAGGAACGAGATGGCACAGAATTACGATATTCCCACACCGAAGAAAAGGCTGCTCAGCCTCCAGCTTGATCCGGCTAAATTTGAAAAGGCATCCGCAGAAGAGAAGAAGCAGCAGGATGTCATGGCGGAGTCCACAACCTTCTTTAAGGACGGCATGCGGCGTCTCAGACGCAATCCGCTGGCAATGTTCTCCATTGTTGTTCTGCTTCTGGTTATACTGATCATGATCTTTGCACCGCTGGTCGTTCCTTACAGCTATGAGGAAATCATCAGTGTGGAGGGTGTTCGCGACAAGAGAGCAGCAAACCTTGCGCCGTTTGAATACTCCGATATGGAGAAGGCGTACATGGAGAAGTATAACGTCAAGGTGTTCCCTCACATTCTGGGAACCGATGAGCTTTGCCGTGATTATTTCATCCGTGTGGTATACGGAACCAGAGTCTCCTTCATGGTTGGTATCTTTGCGGCTGTGATGGTAACGGTGATCGGTACCATATACGGAGCGATATCCGGATATGCGGGAGGCAAGGTCGATCTGATCATGATGCGGATTGTCGATATTATTTATTCGCTTCCGGATCTTCTGATCATCATTCTGCTGTCAGTTGTATTCAAGGAAACAATGGATTTCTCCAGTATTCCCGTCATCGGAAAGCTTGGCACCAACATGGTATCCATGTTCATTGTATTCGGTCTTCTGTACTGGGTCGGCATGGCGCGTCTTGTGCGCGGTCAGATTCTGACCATCAAGCAGAACGAATACGTGCTTGCCGCAAAAGCGATGGGTGCAAGCTCCGGACGCATCATCCGGAAGCACATCCTGCCGAACTGTCTGTCCGTCATCATCATTATGGCGGCGCAGGAAATTCCGGCCGCGATTTTCACAGAGTCATACCTGTCCTTCCTGGGACTTGGTGTTTCTCTTCCGATGCCGTCCCTTGGCTCACTGGCCAATGCAGCCCGGTCGGGAATGCAGTCCTATCCGCTGAAGCTCGTATTCCCGGCAGTTGCAATCATTCTGATTGTACTGTCCTTCAACCTGCTGGGGGATGCCATGCGTGATGCCTTTGACCCGAAGCTGAAGAACTGAGGAGGAGCCGGCAATGTCAGAAGAGAAAGTAATTACCAATATCAATGAAACCCCGGACAGCGGGGCTGCCGGAGCAGAGGGGAATGTTCTGGAGGTCAAAGACCTGCACACGTCCTTCTTTACGGATTCCGGAGAGGTTCAGGCTGTCAACGGCGTTAGCTTTAATCTCGGAAGAGGAAAGATCCTCGGCGTGGTAGGAGAGTCGGGCTCCGGAAAATCCGTTACTGCCTATTCCATCATGCAGATCCTTGCTTCTACCGGAAAGGTTGTAAAGGGAGAGATCCTCTTCAACGGCGAGAATATCCTGAATTACAACAAGAAGCAGATGGACGAATTCCGCGGAGAAAAGTGTTCCATCATTTTCCAGGATCCCATGACCTCGCTGAATCCGACCTTTACGGTTGGATGGCAGCTTCGTGAGGCCCTTCGTCTTCACACGCAGTACAAGACCAGATCCGCAGCAAACCGCCGTGCGATTGAGCTGCTCGAGATGGTAGGCGTCAATGAGCCGGAAAGCCGGATCAAGCAGTATCCGTTTGAGCTCTCTGGCGGTATGCGTCAGCGTGTTATGATCGCCATGGCACTTGCCTGCGAGCCGGACATTCTGATCGCAGATGAGCCGACGACGGCTCTGGACGTAACCATTCAGGCTCAGATTCTGGAGCTGATGAAGGATCTTCAGAAGAAGCTGGGGATGGCGATCATTCTGGTCACTCATGATCTGGGCGTCATTGCCTCCATGTGCGATGAGATCATTGTCATGTACGGCGGACGGGTCTGCGAAAGAGGAACGGCGGATGATATTTTCTATCATCCCTGCCATGAATATACCAAGGGACTGCTTCGTTCCATTCCGAATGTGGACAATATGAAGGAGAAGCTGGTTCCCATCGGCGGAAGCCCGATCAACATGCTGGCAATGCCGAAGGGCTGCGCATTCTGCCCTCGCTGTGAGAACGCACTGAAGGTCTGTCTGGATCAGGAGCCGGAAGAGCTGCAGATGCCGGATGGCCATTACGCAGCGTGCTGGCTTAATGTGAAGAAGGCCTATGAGGAAGAGAAGACCGCAGGGAAGGGAGAGGCATAATGGCGGAAGAGAAAAAGAAAAGCGAATACCTCGTCGAGGTCAAGGATCTGAAGGAATACTTCCCGGTAAAAACCGGCTTTTTCCAGACGGTTCCGCTGAAGGCCGTGGACGGCGTTTCCTTTAATATCAAACCCGGTGAGACACTCGGACTGGTTGGTGAGTCCGGCTGCGGAAAGACAACCGTCGGCCGCACCCTGCTTCATCTGTACAAGCCGACGGGCGGCGAGTTCTATTTTGACGGAGAGCTGGTGACGGACAAGAATATCCATTCCCTGCGCAAGGAAATGCAGATGGTATTCCAGGATCCGTATTCTTCGCTGAACCCCCGCATGACGGTCGAGGATATCATCGGAGAGCCTCTGGACATCCACAAGCTCTACACCTCCAAGGGAGAGCGTCATGACAAGATCATGCATCTGATGGAGCTCGTCGGACTGAATGCGGAGCATGCAACCCGTTACGCACACGAGTTCTCCGGCGGACAGAGACAGAGAATCGGAATTGCAAGAGCACTTGCAGTGGATCCGAAGTTCATCGTCTGTGATGAGCCGGTTTCCGCACTGGATGTTTCCATTCAGGCGCAGGTCATCAATATGTTCGAGGAGCTTCAGGAGAAGCTTGGCGTTGCGTATCTGTTCATCGCGCACGACCTTCTTGTGGTTCATCACATTTCGAAGAGAATTGCGGTCATGTATCTGGGACGCATCGTGGAGATTGCCGATGCCGACGAACTGAATGAGCATCCGATTCATCCGTACACGCTGTCCCTTCTGTCAGCGGTTCCGGTTCCGGACCCGAAGACGGCAAGAGAATCGAAGCGAATCGTTCTCGAGGGTGATATTCCGTCTCCCCTGCATATGCCGAGCGGATGCCCGTTCCGCACGCGCTGCCGTTTTGCAACGGAGAAGTGCGCAAAGGAATGTCCTGGTCTTACGGATCGCGGAAACGGCCACATGGTGGCCTGCTGGGTAAAATAATATTGACAATCTGACAGACGGTCATTATTATGGACGCAAAATTTGTTGATTTCAGATCCTTCGGATCTGTTTTCAAACCTCCGGCATTTACCGGAGGGAGTCATTATAAATTGGATGGTCAGCCAATGACTGTATCATCCGGGATTCAAGGAGGAATTATGAAAAAGAGAGTTTTAGCCCTCGTACTTGCAGGCGTAACGGCTGCAAGCCTTCTCGGTGGCTGCGGCAGCGCAGCTTCTGCTCCGGCAGCTTCCGCAACAACGGATGCCGCTGCAGATGCAGATGCTTCTGCGGATACCGCTGACGCTTCTGCGGATGCAGAGGATGTGGACGATCCTGCCTTCATGGAGTTTGAAGACGGCGATGTCAATTCCTATGCTCCGAAGTGGGATGCCTATGACAGCCTGATCGATGAGATCCGTACGGACACCGATCTTGCCGATCGCGAGGCGAAGATGCATGAGGCAGAGGATATGCTGATGGCTACCGGCGCAGTGCTTCCCCTGTACTACTACAATGACCTGTACATGGAGAAGACCGAGTGGTCCGGTGATTTTGCTTCCGTATTCGGAACCAAGTTCTTCATGTATGCGAAGAAGAACGGCGAGAATGCTGACGTTATGAAGATCAATCTGGCTTCCGAGCCGGATCATCTGGATCCCGCTCTGAACACCACGGTTGATGGTGCGTGCCTTGCTGCAAACTCCTTCGTAGGCCTTTACACCAACGACAAGGATGACCCGAGCAAGGTTGTTCCCGCTCTGGCAGACGGTGATCCGGAAATCTCCGAGGACGGTCTGACCTACACCATCCACATGAAGAAGGACCTGAAGTGGTCTGACGGCTCCACTCTGAACGCAAATGATATCATCTATTCCTGGAACAGAGCAGCAGATCCGAACACGGCTTCCGACTATTCTTATCTGTTCGCCGTAATCGAGGGATATGGCGATGGCTCTGACCCGCAGCTTGCAATCTCTGCTCCGGATGAGAACACCGTTCAGTTCACTCTGGCTGCTCCCTGCCCGTACATCATGACCCTGTTGGCATTCCCGGTATTCATGCCGGTTCAGCAGGCAAGCGTAGAGGCTGCTGCAGACTGGGAGACCAACCCTGGCTCCTGGGCTTCTGAGGCTGGCTTTGTTTCCAATGGCGCATTCACTCTGAAGGAGTGGAAGCACAACGAGTCCATGGTTTATGTCAAGAACCCGAACTACTACGATGCAGACAATGTATCCGTAGACGAGCTTGACTTCATGCTTTCTGCTGATGATACTGCAATCCTTGCAGCATATCAGGCAGGCGACGTAGACTACATCGATACCGTTCCTACCAATGAAATTCAGAACCTGAAGGACGGCGATGATTTCCACGTCATCCCGAACATGGGATGCTACTATGTAGCATTCAACGTAAACTCCAAGATGTTCGAAGGCAAGACGGCAACCGAGGCAGCTCTGGAGCGCCGCGCTCTGTCGATGCTGATCGATCGCCAGTACATCATTGACACCATCGGACAGACGGAGCAGAAGGTAGCAACCTCCTACATTCCGGAAGGAATGAGTGATGGCAACGGCGGCCTCTTCAAGGAGAACGACGATGCTTACACCTTCCCTTATGCAGATGATCTTGGATATTATCCCACTGATGTTGACGTGGAAGGCGCAGTTGCTCTTCTGAAGCAGGCAGGCTTCAAGTTCAACGATGATAACACTCTGTCTGAGGAGACTCCGATCAGCATCAACTACCTGACCAACGATGGCACCAACCACCAGGCAATTGCACAGGCAATCCAGCAGGATCTGGCTGTGATCGGTGTTAACATGGAGATCACCAGTGAAGACTGGCAGACCTTCCTGAACGATCGTAAGCAGGGCAACTTCGACGTAGCTCGTGAGGGATGGCTTGCAGACTACGACGATCCGATCAACATGCTCGAGATGTTCACAACCGACTCCGGCAACAACGACTGCCAGCTCGGCAAATAATCGGCATACTGCGTATGAAACGGCAGCTGTGCACCAGGTGTGCAGAGCTGACATGAAAACGGCGAAGAATCCCGTTCTGACAAAAGCTGTCAGGACGGGATCTTTGTGTTATGATTGAAAAATATGAAAAAAGTAGACTTTGACCACGGAACCATCACGCATAACATACTGCAGACCGCCTTCCCGATGCTGGTGGCACAGGTGCTGAATCTTTTGTACAGCATTGTGGACCGTGTATACATCGGACGAATCCCGGGGGCCGGAACCGAGGCACTCGGAGCTGTGGGCCTGTGCTTCCCGATCATCATTCTGGTGACAGGCTTTACGAATATGTTCGGCCTCGGAGGAGCGCCGCTGTTCTCAATGGCCCTCGGACAGGGAAACCGGGAAAAGGCAATCGACATCCAGAACACGGCGCTTCGCCTTCTGGTTCTTGTCGGAGCGGGGATCCTTCTCGTTGGAGAGCTGCTGGGGGATCGGATTCTTCTGCTGTTTGGTGCGACGACGGAAGAGTTGTCTCTGGCGCTTCCTTATCTCCGGATTTATCTTGTCGGAACCATCTTTATCATGGTGTCCACCGGCATGAATGCGTACATCAACGCACAGGGCTTTCCGGTGATCGGTATGATCTCCGTGACGATCGGAGCCGCCGCCAACCTGATTCTGGATCCCCTGTTTATCTTTGGCTGGAAGCTGGGTGTCAGCGGAGCGGCAGCTGCAACGGTGCTGTCACAGCTTCTGTCCTTTCTGTTCGTCGTTTCCTTCCTTTTCGGAAAAAAGAATGAGCTGCCGGTTTGCTTTGCCTGGCGCTTTCCCTATGCAGGTGCCATCATGAGCCTTGGGCTTGCACCCTTTATCATGCAGGTGACCAACTCTCTGGTTCAGATTGCCTGCAACAGTGTGCTGATGCAGTACGGAGGCGCGGTCTTCGTATCCATTATGACAATCGTATCCTCCGTTCGCTCAATTCTGGATGTGCCGGTGATGGCGATTACGGACGGAGCTTCCCCTTCTATCAGCTATAATTACGGCGCCGGAAGGCCGCAGAATGTCCGGAAAGCCATCCGTGTGATGATGGCACTGGCACTTCCGTATACGGTTGCAGTCTGGGCACTTGTCATGGCGGTGCCGCAGATTTTCGTCAGGATCTTCAGTGAGGATGCTGCCATTTCAGAGGGGGCCTCCAGGGCACTGCATCTGTATTTCTGCGCCTTCGTCTTCCAGTCCTTTCAGTACAGCGGACAGACGGTGTTCAAGGCACTGAACAAGAAGGGGAATGCCATCTTTTTCTCCTTGTTCCGGAAGGTGATCCTGGTGGTTCCGCTGACATTTCTTCTTCCTGCGGCGGCAGGCCTTGGAACGGACGGCGTGTTCATCGCAGAGCCGATTTCCAATCTGATCGGAGGCATGGCATGCTTTGTAACGATGCTGCTTACGGTTCTGCCGGAGCTGAAGAGGATGGCGGAGAAGTAGTTGCGGCAAAGCCCCGGAGGGGCTAAACTGTAGAACAGGTTTATCAGCATTCATCAGGGAGGACAGAGAACATGGCAAATCTGGAAGAAAGACTGAAGGAAAGAAGCTATCCGGGACGCGGAATCCTGGTGGGACGCTCCTGCGACGGCAGCAAGGCTGTCATTGCGTATTTCATCATGGGCCGGAGCGAGAACAGCAGAAACCGCGTGTTCGTTACCGATGGGGACGGCATCCGCACCCAGGCCTTTGATCCGGCGAAGATGAAGGATCCGAGTCTTATCATCTATGCTCCGGTCCGCGTGCTTGGCAATAAGACCATTGTTACGAACGGCGACCAGACAGATACCATTTATGATGGTCTGGATCATCAGATGACCTTTGAGCAGTCCTTAAGATGCCGCGAATTTGAGCCGGACGGCCCGAATTACACGCCCCGCATTTCTGCGGTTCTTCATATTGAGGATGGCAGCTATAACTATGCGATGTCCATTCTGAAAACCGATGACGGCGATCCGGAGACAACGCTTCGCTATACCTTTGCCTACGAGGCACCCAAGGCAGGAAAGGGCCGGTTTATTTCTACCTATGAGAATGACGCAGATCCCCTTCCTTCGTTTGGAGGAGAGCCGGTATCCTGTGATTTTGACGAGGATTTTACAGCGGGAATTGACAGCTTTACCAACCGGATCTGGGCAGCGCTGAATGAAGACAACAAGGTTTCTCTGTTTACCCGCTTCATTGATCTTGCGGGCGGAGAGACGGAGACCAGAATCATCAACAAGAACATTTGAATGTTTTGCGGTCAGAGGAGGCCTGTTATGAATTCGATGGAACTGAAGTACGGATGCAACCCCAACCAGAAGCCTGCAAGAGTATTTATGGAGAACGGCGGAGACCTGCCGATTACGGTGCTCTGCGGACGGCCCGGCTACATCAACCTTCTGGATGCCCTGAATGGCTGGCAGCTTGTTTCGGAATTAAAGCGCGCGACCGGAAAGCCGGCAGCGACCTCGTTTAAGCACGTATCTCCCGCGGGAGCAGCCATCGGCCTTCCGCTTTCGGAGATGGAAGCGAAGATCTACTGGGTGGCAGACATGGGTGAGCTGACTCCCCTTGCAAGTGCATATGCAAGAGCAAGAGGCGCGGACCGCATGAGCTCCTTTGGCGATTTCATTTCCCTTTCCGACAAGTGTGATGCCTGCACGGCGAAGCTGATTCAGCGTGAGGTATCGGACGGCGTCATTGCACCCGGCTATGACGACGAGGCACTGGAGATTCTGAAGACGAAGAAGAAGGGAAACTACTGCATCCTTCAGATGGATCCGGACTATGTTCCGGCTCCCGTAGAGCACAAGCAGGTTTTCGGTGTGACCTTTGAGCAGGGAAGAAACAATGTCGTAATCGATGCTTCCATGTTTGAGAACATCGTGACGAAGAATCATGAGCTTCCGGACTGGGCGAAGGATGACATGGCAATTGCCATGATCACACTGAAGTATACGCAGTCGAATTCGGTCTGCTATGTCAAGGGCGGCCAGGCAATCGGCATCGGAGCAGGGCAGCAGTCCCGCATCCACTGCACGAGACTTGCCGGACAGAAGGCGGACAACTGGTGGCTTCGCCAGTCTCCGAAGGTTTTAAACCTTCCCTTCCGCGAGGATGTCAAGCGGGTGGACAAGGACAATGCGATTGATCTCTACATCGGAGACGAATACGAGGATCTTCTTGCAGAGGGAAGCTGGCAGCAGGTATTTACCGAAAAGCCTTCTGTCTTTACCCGCGAGGAGAAGAAGGAATGGCTTTCGAAGAACACGGATGTGGTCCTTGGATCGGATGCGTTCTTCCCGTTCGGTGATAACATCGAGCGCGCCTTCAAGAGCGGGGTAAAATATGTGGCAGAGCCCGGCGGCTCGGTTCGCGATGACAATGTCATCTCGTCTGCAGACAGTCATGATATGGTGATGTGCTTCACCGGACTTCGTCTGTTCCATCATTGATTGTCACCGTTGGCAGTCACCAGTACCGACATGAAAAGGAGTCACCATGCGGGTAGGAACCGGATACGACGTTCATAAGCTGACAGAAGGAAGAAAATGCATCATCGGCGGAGTGGAAATCCCTTACGAAAAGGGACTTCTCGGACATTCCGATGCCGATGTCCTGCTGCATGCCATTATGGACGCACTTTTGGGCGCGGCGGCGCTCGGAGACATCGGCAAGTGGTTTCCGGATACGGATCCGGAATGGGAAGGTGCCGATTCGCTGAAGCTGACAAAGCGTGTGGGAGAAATTCTTTCCGAGCACGGATTTCTCATTGAGAACATTGATGCGACGATCATTGCACAGGCACCGAAGATGCGGCCGCACATTGACCGGATGCGGGAGAACATCGCAGGCGCACTGGGGCTTGAGCTGGATCAGGTCAGTGTCAAGGCAACGACAGAGGAGCATCTGGGCTTCACCGGAAGAGGAGAGGGAATCTCTTCGCAGGCGGTGTGCCTTTTGACCTCCCCGAGAGACCTGGTCTCGCAGCAGGTTGCACTGAATCTGGATGCCCCCACCGGCGGATGCAGCGGCTGCCCGATGCACGAGGCAGCAGAGTAAGGACAAAACGGATGGGGATCATTCAGACAGTCAGAGAAGAAATTGCAATCATACAGGACCGGGACCCTGCGCTTCACAGCGTATGGGAGGTCCTGCTTTACCCGAGCTTCTGGGCGATACTCTCGTACCGGAGAGCACACAGGCAGTACCTGAAAGGGCATTTTTTCCGCGCACGGTGGATTTCGCAGAGAAGTGCCAGAAAGACCAGAATCGAAATTCACCCGGGAGCTGAGATCGGAAAGGGACTCTTTATCGATCACGGAACCGGCGTTGTCATCGGTGAGACAACCATCATCGGCGATAACTGTACGCTTTATCAGGGCGTAACGCTCGGCGGCACAGGAAAAGAGCAGGGGAAACGCCATCCGACGCTCGGCAACAACGTACTGGTCGGAGCAGGCGCCAAGGTCCTTGGCTCCTTCAAGATCGGGGACAACTGCCGGATCGCGGCAGGAAGCGTGGTTCTGCAGGAGGTTCCTGCAAACTGTACGGTGGTCGGCATTCCCGGAAGAATCGTGAAGATGTTTCACAAGGGCACTGCGCTCGATGGCTGCAGCGCTCTGGACCAGATTCATTTTCCGGATCCGGTTCGTACAGATATTGAATGCCTGAACCGCGGGCAGACGGCACTGGCGAATCAGCTGATCGAAATCGAGAATGAGCTGCGCGAAGAAAAGGCGGAGCGAAGAAAGCTCGCCGCACAGCGGGATTGCCTCCAGAAGGAGCTTCTGGAGTGTCAGGAAGAGCTGAGAGAGCTTCGCGGGAAATCATAAATGCGGGACCGGAACGGCGGCAGCAGGCCGCTTGTCCAGAGTCCGGAGAGGAATTGCCATGGGGATTGAAATTTACAACACCGAATCCAAACGGCTCGAGGAATTCAAGCCGATTGAAGAGGGAAAGGTCAGCATGTATGTCTGCGGACCTACCGTTTACAATCTGATTCACATCGGAAATGCAAGACCGATGATCGTATTTGATACGGTCCGCCGGTATTTTGAATACAAGGGATATCAGGTCAACTACGTCTCCAATTTTACCGATGTGGATGACAAGATCATTAAGAAAGCAAACGAAGAGGGCGTCGATTCCTCCGTGATCTCTGAGCGCTATATCAGGGAGTGCCGGAAGGATATGGCAGACCTGAATGTGAAGCCCGCGACCACGCATCCGCAGGCAACACAGGAAATTGACGGAATGATTGACATGATTCAGAGTCTGATCGACAAGGGCTTTGCCTATGTTGTGAGTGACGGGACCGTGTACTTCTCGGTTCGCCAGGATCCGGATTACGGAAAGCTTTCCCACAAGAATCTGGACGATCTCCAGTTCAACATGCGCGGCATTGCCGTGTCGGGAGAGGATCAGAAAAGAGACCCTCTGGACTTCGTTCTCTGGAAGCCGAAGAAGGACGGAGAGCCCTACTGGAAGTCTCCGTGGTGCGATGGCCGTCCCGGCTGGCACATTGAGTGCTCGGTGATGTCGAGAAAATATCTTGGCGAGACCATCGACATTCATGCCGGCGGAGAGGATCTGATTTTCCCTCACCATGAGAATGAGATCGCACAGTCGGAATGTGCCAACGGAAAGACCTTTGTTCATTACTGGATGCACAACGCATTCCTGAACATTGACAATCATAAGATGTCGAAGTCCCTTGGAAACTTCAAGACGGTCCGCGACATCGATGAGCAGTATGACCCGCAGGTTCTGCGCTATCTGATGCTGAGTGCGCATTACCGGAGCCCTTTGAACTTCTCTGCAGAGCTGATGGAGTCGGCAAAGGCGTCCTATGAGAGAATTGTGACCTGCATGGAGAATCTGAATTTCCGCCTCGCAGGGGCCCAAAAGGCCGAAGCCGGGACTGCAAAGGCGGTTTCGGAAGAGGAAGCGAAGGTCCTGCAGGAGGCGGAAAAGTGCCGCAGCGAATTTGAAGCTGCCATGGATGACGACTTCAATACGGCAGATGCACTCGCAGGTGTTTTCAACCTGGTAAAGGTCATCAACACCGGATCCAGTGAGCAGTCCTCCGCAGCCTTCCTGGAGAGCCTTAAGAAGGAGCTGAACGAGCTGTGCGGCGTTCTCGGCCTGATTGCAGAGCGCACGCAGGAAACCTCCGGGGAAGAGGCAGCCTGGGTGGAGAAGATGATTCAGGAGCGTCAGGATGCCAGAAAGGCAAGAGATTTCGCCAGAGCGGATGCAATCCGGGATGAGTTGAAGGAAAAGGGAATCGTTCTGGAAGATACCCGTGATGGTGTGAAATGGAAAAAGGCCTGAGAGAGGAAATCCTCGAATGCTTCCCGCAGAAGCAGACGGACATCCGGATGTATTCGCCGCTTGCTCTGGCATTTCTGGGAGACGGCGTATATTCTCTGATTGTCCGGACGATGGTCATTTCAAAGGGAAACCGTCAGGCGGAGAAGCTTCACAATGACACGAGAAAGTACGTGTCGGCACATGCACAGGCACGAATCGGCGACGCCATCCAGGAGCTCCTCACAGAGGAAGAGGCAAGAATTTACCGGCGCGGGCGAAACGCCAATCCCTATCATCACGCGAAGAATGCGACGCTGGAGGAATACCTGAAGGCGACGGCGCTGGAGACATTGTGCGGCTATCTCTATCTGAAGGATGAGACCGCAAGGTTTCTGGAGCTTTTAAAGGCGGGAATCGAGCGGGCAGGAATCGGATAAACGAAGCAGCGATAACACAGAAAGGCAGACATGGAACAACGGAAGGTATCAAATCGTAAATTTGCGGAAAAACAGCAGGCGGACAAGGAAGCCGGCATCAAAAAGGGCCAGAAGAGAACGGACGGTACGGCAAAGAACCGCAGAAGAGGAAAAGGAACCGGAAAAGCCGGACAGGGACAGAACAAGTCCTATCTCAACTACAAGCTGGATGACAACACTGCCATCGGAGAGAATGAGAGCAGAATCGAAGGAAGAAACGCCGTGACGGAGGCTTTCCGGAGCGGACGCACCGTAGATCGCCTGTACGTGCTTGACGGCTGTCAGGATGGATCGGTGAACACCATTAAACGGGAAGCTGCCAAGGCCGGAACACCGATCAAGTATGTTTCGAGAGAACGACTGGATCAGATGTCCGAGACCGGAAGTCATCAGGGCGTCATTGCCGTGCTGGCAGCGTATCACTATTCCGAGCTTGAGGATCTGTTTGCTCTTGCGGAGAAGAGGAATGAGGATCCCTTCTTCATTCTTCTGGACAACATTGAAGATCCCCACAATCTGGGTGCCATCATCCGGACGGCCAATATCGTTGGGGCACACGGCGTGATCATTCCGAAGGATCGGGCAGTCGGCCTGACCGCAACGGTTGCCAAGGCTTCGGCGGGAGCCATCAATTACACCCCGGTAGTCAAGGTCACGAATCTGTCGGCGACCATTGATGAGCTGAAGGAGCGCGGACTCTGGTTTGTCTGCGCCGATATGGGCGGTACACCGATGACCAGGCTGAATCTCGCGGGAGCCATCGGTCTTGTCATCGGCAATGAGGGAAGCGGCGTTTCCCGTCTCGTGAAGGAAAAGTGCGACATTGTTGCATCGATTCCGCAGAAGGGACAGATCAACTCCCTGAATGCATCGGTTGCCATGGGCGTTCTGTCCTACGAAATTCTGCGGCAGCGGGAGATGTAATGCGGCGGAATGTGATGTGCCGGAAAGGAAGCATGCAGAAGGATCCCTGTTACGACAACTGCACAGATGATCAGCTGATTGAACTCAGTCGCGGAGGTGATACAGCCGCGACTGATTTTCTTATGGAAAAATATAAGGGCCTTGTGCGAAGCAAGGCAAGGGCATTTCGCCTGCCGGATTTCGGAGATTCGGATGATCTGATTCAGGAGGGAATGCTGGGACTGTTCAAGGCTCTCCGGGATTATGATCCCGAAAAAGAGGCCTCCTTTGCGACCTTTGCGGCGCTCTGCATTTCAAGACAGCTCTGTACCGCGGTGGAAGGAGCCGGAAGAAAGAAGCATCAGGTGCTCAACACGGCGATTTCCTATGATGCGGAGCTTTCAAACGGTGAGAGCAGGACTTCGTCCGCAGAAGGCTGGGGACAAGGCGGGAAGAACACCCTCCTGGATTTTCTTGCTTCGGAGGACGCAGATCCGGAGACGTGCTACATCTCCGAGGAGAGCGGCCGCCTGCTGAGGGAGAACATTCAGGAGGTGCTGAGCCCTCTGGAGAGAGAGGTGCTGGACTTATATCTTGCAGATCTGGACTATATACAGATTGCCGGGATCCTGGGAAAGGATCCGAAGTCCACGGACAATGCATTGCAGCGCATCAAGGGAAAGGTTCGGAAAATTATAAAATAGCAGATTTCTGATTTTGAGAAATCATAAAAACAATCGGATTTCACATCATTTTTCAAATCCGGGGAAAAGTCCCTTTCGAACCGGGAAGAAATATGATATCTTGACCGTGTATCGAAATCGATTGAGCCTTCAGACGCATGGGAAGTCGGCGCCTGCAGACGGAACGGAAAAGGAGTATCGGAAAGGAACGCTATGACCGCATTGCCATGGGAGGAAGTTCATACTTTTTTCGATTACCTGAACCTTGAGGGAAGCGGATCTGCGGAGGTGTCAGGCAATTGCGGAAAGGCGATCGCGATTCTTGCGAAATACATTCCGATCGGAAGGGTGGAAGCCAGTGTACAGGCTCCCAGGAACAGGCTTCGGCCGGAAGGGGAGCAGGGAACCATCCTTTTGTATGAAAGCGATTTGACGGAGAAGCTCGGGGAGCCCTGCTCCCTGACCATTCCGATTGCAGATGGCGGGCAGGCGGTTCAGACGGTCTGGCCTCTTGCGAGGATCGAAGACAGGTTTACCGAGGAGGAAAAGGAGACTCTTTTCCTGTTCCTGCGGGAGATCTTTCACCGCTTCAGCCGCATGCAGATGGAGGCACTTCTGCTGCGGGCACTTCAAACCGATATGAGTACGGGTGTCGCTTCCCCGGAAGCATTTCTGGAATACGTGGAGAAAAAGCTGTCGGAGCATGCTCTGAAGAACCGAAGCGTTGTGATGCTCAATATCCACAATTTCAAATATGTAAATAAGCTTCTGTCTTATTCCGAAGGTGACAAGGTTCTCTGGGAGTATGCGAACAAGGTGAAGAGTCTTCTGAATCCGGAGGACTGCATTGCAAGACTGGGCGGAGATAATTTTGTCCTCATAACAGACAGCGCAAGGCTGCGGTTTCTGTTTCAGACACTTGGCGATTTTCACCTCACCTATGTTTCCAGGGGAGAGCAGACGGAGTTTCAGTTTGGGATGACTGCCGGCTATGGTTCCCTGGATGAGATTCAGGAGCCGACGGATGCCATGGCGATCTGCAGCGTTGCCTATCAGGCGGCAAGGCACAAGGGAGCCGGCTCGGTTGTACGTTTTTCTGAAGAAGTGCAGCAGGAGGTGCTGCAACGCCAGAGCATCATTTCCTTGTTCAAGCCCGCGCTTTCGGCGGGAGAATTTGTGGTTTTCTATCAGCCGAAGGTGGCGCTTTGCGATCATTCCATCTGCGGAGCGGAGGCACTTGTCCGCTGGCTGCATCAGGGGCAGCTGATTTCTCCCGGTGCGTTTGTTCCGATTCTGGAAGAGGAGGGCAGCATCTGCCAGCTGGACTACTATGTGCTGGAGAAAACCTGCCAGTTCCTGCGAAGGCGCATCGACAGCGGAAAAGAACCTCTGTGCATCTCCGTGAATTTCTCCCGAAGACACATGGAGGAGGAAAACCTTGTTCGAAAGATCGTGGCGGTGATCGATCGCTACGGGCTGGATCACAGCTACCTGGAGATCGAGCTTACGGAGAGCGAGGACTATCAGGACTATGAGAAGATGATGCAGCTGGTGGAGGGCCTGAAGAAGAACGGGATCGGAACCTCCATGGATGATTTCGGCACCGGCTTCTCCTCTCTGAATCTGATCAAAAAGGTGGACATGAGCGTCATCAAAATAGACCGCTCGTTCATTCCGCTGGAGATCGACTATCCGGAGAAGGAGAAGGACATCGTCATGTTCTGCAGCATGGTTCAGATGATGAAGCTCCTGAAGAAAAAAACGGTGGTAGAAGGCGTGGAGACGAAGTCGCAGCTGAAGTACCTGGAGGATGCCGGGTGCGAGGTTGTGCAGGGATATATTTTCGACCGGCCGCTTCCGGAGAACGATTTTGTCCGGAGGCTGGAGTGCGGATACGCAGAGGTCGGATGAGAGAACAGGCGCAGCAGCTTTGCCCGGAGCAGAATGACAGAACAGGCGCAGCAGTTTTGCCCAAGGCGGTTTATGAAAGCCGCGGGCAGGGCTGCTGCGTATTTTTTAGTGGCAAAAAGAGCGCAGACATGTATAATAAACTCTGTGTGTAAAGACTTTGACAGTTAGATCAAGGATAGGAGAACGATATATGATACAGGAAGATCTGGAACGGATCCGGCAGGAGGCACATGAACGTCTGGAGAAGGCGTTTTCTCCGGAAGAAATCAATCAGATCAAGGTTGATTTTCTTGGCAAAAAGGGACAGCTCACCGGTATTCTGAAGGGAATGAAGGATGTTGCGGCACAGGATCGCCCGAAGGTCGGACAGATGGTCAATGAGACCCGCGTCCGCATCGAGGAGGCCATCAGCCAGCATCAGAAGGAAATCGAAGAAAAGCTCCTTGCAGAGCGCCTGAAGGCAGAGAAGATCGATGTGACCCTTCCTGCGAAGAAGGAGACGAGAGGTCATCTTCATCCCAACACCGTAGCGCTTCGTGAGATCGAAGAGGTCTTTATCGGCATGGGCTATGAGGTGGTCGACGGACCGGAAATCGAGAAGGATTATTATAACTTCGAGGCTCTGAACATTCCGGCAGATCATCCTGCAAAGGACGAGCAGGATACCTTTTACATAGGCGGAGAGATGCTTCTTCGCACGCAGACCTCCGGCACGCAGATTCATGAGATGGAGAAGGGACATATCCCGGTCCGCATGATTGCACCCGGACGCGTATACCGTGCAGATGAAGTAGATGCGACGCACAGCCCTGTTTTCCATCAGGTGGAAGGCCTTGTTCTGGACAAGGGAATTACGTTTGCTGACCTGAAGGGGACTCTTGCGGAGTTCGCAAAGGCCATCTTCGGCGAGGACACCAAGGTCCGTTTCCGCCCCCATCACTTCCCGTTCACGGAGCCGTCCGCAGAGATGGACGTTTCCTGCTTCAAGTGCGGCGGCAAGGGCTGCAGCTTTTGCAAGAACGAGGGTTGGATTGAGATTCTCGGCTGCGGCATGGTACATCCGCACGTTCTGGAGATGAGCGGCATTGATCCGGAGGTATATTCCGGCTTCGCGTTCGGTGTAGGCCTTGAGCGTATCGCTCTGCTGAAATATGAAATTGATGACATGCGCCTTCTTTATGAGAATGACAAGCGCTTTATTGATCAGTTCTGAGCAGAGAATGGATTCTGATCGGAAGAAGGAGAGAATGGCTAATGAATACACCGATTTCATGGATTAAGGATTACGTTCCGGAGCTTGACTGCACGGACAAGGAATATTATGACCGGATGACTCTTTCGGGAACGAAGGTAGAGAACTGGAAGAATCTGGATCACAACTGTGAGAAAATTGTTGTCGGCCGCGTGGAGGCCATGGAGAAGCATCCCGATGCGGATCACCTCTGGGTTTGCAGGGTGAACATCGGAGCTGCCTATGCGGAGAACGGCTATAATGAAGAAAATGACGGCCTTCCCGCACACGGAGAAGAGACCGTAAACTGCATTCAGATCGTGACCGGCGCTCAGAACCTGAAGCTCTCGGATCTGGTTCCGACCTGCTTAAACGGCGGAAAGGTTGCCGGCGGTCATGACGGCGGTCCGCTGCCGGAGGATGGCATTAAGATCAAGGCCGGCAAAATGCGCGGACTTCCGAGCGTAGGCATGATGTGCGGAATCGAAGAGCTTGGCGCAACCGGAGACATGTATCCGGAGGCTCCGGAAAATGGTATTTATGTTTTCCCGAAGGAGCAGGAGGCAGAGCTTACTCTCGGCGCAGATGCGATCGAAGCGCTCGGCCTTCACGATACGAATTTTGAATATGAGATTACCTCCAACCGCGTGGACTGCTATTCCATTCTCGGAATTGCAAGAGAAGCGGCGGTAACCTTCGACAAGCCCTTTGTTCCTCCGGTTGTTTCGGTGAAGCATGAGGGAGAAAAGGATACATCGGATTACGTGGATGTCACCATCGAGGACAAGGACCTCTGCACACGCTACGTAGCAGCGATCTGCACGAACGTAAAGCTCGGCGAGAGCCCGCGCTGGATGCAGAGAAGACTTGCAAACTTCGGTATCCGTCCCATCAACAACCTGGTGGATATCACTAATTTTGTCATGATGGAATACGGCCAGCCGATGCATGCGTATGATTTCGATACCATCCACGGAGGCAGAATTATTGTCCGCCGCGCGAACGACGGGGACACCTTTGTGACGCTGGACGGACAGGAGAGAAAGCTTGACCGCGATGTCCTGATGATCAATGACGCAGACCGCGCAGTCGGCATTGCCGGCATCATGGGCGGCGAGGATTCCATGATCACGGAGAACGTACATACCGTTCTTTTCGAGGCGGCAACCTTCAACGGAACCAACATCCGCAAGGCCTCCAAGAGAATCGGAATCCGCACCGAGGCATCTGCGATTTTTGAAAAGGGACTGGATCCGTACAATGCACTGGAAGCAATGAATCGTGCCTGCCAGCTGATGGAAGAGCTTGGCTGCGGCACGGTGGCAAAGAGCTATGTGGACGTACATGAGGAGCTGCCGGCTCTTCGCAGGATCAAGTTCGAGCCGGAGAAGATCAACGCTTACCTTGGCACCTCCTATACAAAGGAGCGAATGCTCGATATTTTCCGGAAAGAAGAGCTTGTTTATGACGAGCAGGCAGGGGAGCTTGTGATCCCGTCCTTCCGTCAGGATCTTCGTGCAATGTGCGACATCGCAGAGGAAGCGGCACGCTTTGACGGCTATGACAAGGTTCCGTCCACGCTTCCTGCAAGCTCCGCAACCGTAGGCGGCCTTCAGCCGATGATGAAGCTGCAGGATCTTGCCAGAACGGTTGCCATGGATTACGGCTATTCCGAATCGGAGACGTTCTCCTTTGAGAGCCCGAAGGTATTTGATACGCTTCTTCTGGATGCCGATGATGCAGAGCGTCAGGCAATCCGGATTTCGAATCCACTGGGAGAGGATTTCTCCATCATGCGCACGCAGATGGTGAGCTCGATTCTGACCTCGCTGTCCACGAACTATGCGCGCAGAAACAAGGACGTGAAGTTGTTTGACCTCGGAAAGATCTACCTTGCAAAGGAGCTTCCGCTCGTCGGCTATCCCGATGAGAGGCCGCAGCTGACGCTTGGCTTCTACGGAGAAGGAAACTTCTTCACCTTAAAGGGTGTTGTGGAGGATTTCCTGACCACCGCAGGCGTTTCGGAAAAGGTTCTGTGCGACCCTGATGCCGGAAAGAATTTCCTGCATCCCGGACGTCAGGCATTGATTGTTCTCTCGAATCCGCACGGCGGCCCGAAGGGAGCACCGGTTCACACCGTGATCGGCTACATGGGCGAGGTACATCCGACCGTTGCCAGGGCCTACGGCATGAACGACCGCGTATACATCGCGTGCATCGATCTGAAGAGTGTTCTGGAGAAGGCATCCTTTGCACACCACTACGAGGGCATTGCGAAGTTCCCTGCAATGAGCCGTGACATTTCCATGGTTGTCCCGAAGGAGGTTTCAGCAGGCGAGATCGAGGAGGTCATTGAGCAGCGCGGCGGAAAGCTTCTGGAATCCTATCGTCTGTTCGATCTCTACGAGGGCGCTCAGGTGAAGCCCGGATGCAAGTCCATGGCCTACAGCCTGACCTTCCGCCATAAGGACCGCACGCTGGAGACCGAGGAAGTGGATAAGACCATGAAGAAGATCCTGAATGGTCTGGAAGAGCTGAACATCGAGCTTCGCTCCTGATTTACGACCGTTATGGTTTTCGCGCCGGATCGGATGCAAAGGCTCGATCGGAAATATCAGCATATTGTCAATGCAATACGGAAGGGCAAGGCCGCACAAAGGCCCTGCCCTTTTTTACAACAATGTGGTCTGGATGGTGTGATCATGAAGAAAAACAAACCAAACAACTGCATAAAAGCTTCGGGGACGTCTCCCGAGATGTCTCCTGCGAAGCGGAAACGGCTGTCTCCGGAAAAAAGCTGTGACCTTCGGCGGCTGTCTTACCTTCTGATTGTGATTTATGCTTTGTCCCTGATTCCGGTTCTTGTTATCGGAAAATACGACTATCCGTCGGCGGATGATTTTTCCATGGGACTTGGAACGCGGCTTGTCTATGAGGCAACCGGCTCCCTCCTTGCTGTGGCCGGCAAAATACTGTCGGAAACCGCGCGCTATTACCGGACATGGATCGGTTATTTTACCTCCTGTCTGTTCACCACCGTATCCCCGGCCACCTTTGGGGAAGCCTGGTATGCGCTGACACCTGCGGTCATTCTCCTGGCCCTTCATGTCGGCGTCGCGGTTTTCTTCTATGTGCTGATGGAAAAGGCACTTGGCATGAACCGCTATGACCGCCGCTGCATGACGGTGCTTGCGCTCTTTCTGATGGTTCAGCGGATGCCGGAGGGCAGCCTTCGCGTGGAGGCCTTCTACTGGTACAGCGGGGCGGGAAACTATACGCTCACCTTTTCGGCGGGCCTTCTGTACCTTGCCTTTTATGTGCTCTCTGTCTGCGGCGTCAGGAGGAAAAACCGGAGCCTGTTCCTGGTCCTTGCCTGCATCATGGGATTTCTGGCAGGAGGAGGAAACTACCTGAGCGCGCTCTCCTTTGCGGTGGTGTCGGTGCTTTTCGCCGTTTATCTGGTGAACATGAAAACCCGTCAGGGTGAAAACAGCCGCATGGGCAGGCCTTGCGTGATCGGACGCCTTCTTCCTGCGGCCTTTTATCTCTGCGGATTCGCTGTCAGTTGCCTTTCTCCCGGAAATCGGATCCGGGGAGGAGAGGCAGAAGGGTACGGAGCCCTGAAGTCGATCCTGCTCTCCCTTTACTACACCTTGTCCTATCCGCTGAATCAGTGGATGAACTGGGCGGTTCTACTGATTCTGGCTCTGGCCGGCGTGATTTTCTGGATGGGATTTGCGGAAAGCGAATTTTCCGGAGCGAACGCAGGAGCGGGCAGTGCTGCGGCTTCGGAGAAGCCGGAAGAGAAGGTGTGCGGTGCTGCGGCTTCGGAGACAGGCAGTGGTGCACAGGCGGTGGAGCTTCGTTTTGCAGCCCCCTTTTCCGCTGCGGTTCTTGCCTACGGCATCGTGAGCTGCGTTGTGACGCCGGCCCTCTATGCGCAGGGAAATATGGATGCCGGGAGAATCCAGAGCACCTTCTGGCTGCATGCCGTGCTTGTACTGCTCCTTCTGGAGTGGTATCTTGTCGGTGGACTGTACAGACGGTTTTCGAAGGAGCAGAATGTATCGGCTGCGTCCTGCCTGCAGAATGCATCGGCTGCGTCCTGCCTGCGGAATGGTGCAGGCGGTTTTGTCCGGGCGATTCTTCTGTTTTTCCTCGTGTTCTCGCTTCTTGCGGTAAAGGGAAATCCGGATTTTTATACCGGAACCAGTGCGGTATCCGAGCTTATGGATGGCTCTGCCGCGCAGTACGGAAGAGAGAACGAAGAGAGACTTCGCATTCTGAAAAATCCCAGGGAGCAGGACGCCGTGCTGCCGCGCTATACCGTGCAGCCGAATCTTCTCTATTTTGAGGATGTCAGTGAGGATCCGGGCGACTGGATCAATCAGAAAATGAGTGAGTATTATGGAAAAAACAGTATCCGCGGGGTAAGCGGGTAGAGAAAGGAGCAAAAAATGGAACGAGTAAATGTGTGGAATACCTATGATCTGGAGAGGCAGAAGAGCTGTTTTACCTTTGCGGAGGATTATCGTAAGTTCATTTCCGAGAACAAGACGGAAAGAGAGTGCGTGGACTCCTTCGTGAATGCGGCGGAGGATGCCGGATACGTAGAGCTCTCCCGTGCCATTGAGGAGGCAGAGAAAAACGGGAAAAAGCTTCAGCCCGGCGACAAGGTATACATGACCTGGATGAATAAGTCGATGGTGCTGTTCCGTCTCGGGACGCGTCCCATGGAGGAGGGCGTCAATATTCTGGGCGCACACATTGACAGCCCCCGCATGGATGTCAAGCAGAACCCTCTGTATGAGAAGGGCGGCTACGGATATCTTGATACCCATTACTACGGCGGCATCAAGAAGTATCAGTTTGTCGCAAGACCGCTTGCCATTCACGGCGTGATCGTAAAAAAAGACGGAGAGACGGTTGTCCTGAACGTCGGAGAGGATGCAGACGATCCGGTATTCTTTATTTCCGATCTTCTGATTCACCTCGCACAGGATCAGATGCAGAAGAAGGCGGCCGAGGTCGTTGAGGGTGAGGCGCTTGACCTTATCATTGGCAATAAGCCGATCATCATTGATGCGAAGACCAAGTCTGGAAAAAAGAAGGAGGAGCTTCCGAAGGAGGCCGTCAAGAATTCTCTTCTCGCTATTCTGGAAGAGATGTACGGCATCAAGGAGGATGATTTTGAGTCCGCAGAGCTGGAAGTCGTTCCCGCAGGTCCTGCAAGAGATGCAGGCTTTGACCGCAGCATGATCCTTGGCTATGGACATGATGACCGGGTTTGTGCATATCCCTCCTTCCGCGCAATTCTGGATGAGGAATTCGATGGGGAGAACGGAGCACCGGAGCGCACCAGCGTCTGCCTTCTGGTAGACAAGGAAGAGATCGGATCGGTCGGCGCAACCGGAATGCAGTCCCATTATTTTGAAAATGCGCTGGCTGAGGTCATGAACCTTCGCGGTGAGTACACGGAGCTCAAGCTCCGCCGCTGCCTTGCAAACTCCGACATGCTCTCCAGCGATGTATCCTCTGCCTTTGATCCGAACTGGAGCGAGTGCTTTGATGAGAAGAACACAGCCTTCCTCGGACGCGGAATGGTCTTCAACAAGTTTACGGGCTCCCGCGGAAAGAGCGGCTCCAACGATGCCAACGCTGAGTTCATCGCGCATCTTCGCGATATTTTCAGCAAGGAGGGCGTTGTTACCCAGACCGCAGAGCTTGGCAAGGTAGACGTCGGCGGCGGCGGAACCATCGCGTACATCCTTGCGCTGTATGGCATGAACGTTATTGACAGCGGCGTTCCGGTACTGTCGATGCACTCCCCCGCGGAGGCAATTTCCAAGGCGGACCTCTACGAGGCATATCGCGGCTACAAGGCGTTCCTTCGCGATGCCAACCTCAGAAACGCGTAAAACAAGATTTCTCAGACACCACTGTGGGCGAGAAGTGCAGGCTGGAGAAGCATCCCTGTTCGACGAAATTTTCGCTGGGGGATGCTTTTCGAGCGGCGGATGCATCCCTGTTCGGAGAAATGTTCGCTGAGGGATGCTTTTCGAGCGGCGGATGCATCTCTATTCGGAGAAATTCGTCGCCAGGGATTATTTTCCAGAGACGAATGCATCCCTATTCGGAGGAATTCGTCGCCAGGGATTATTTTTCCCGAGACGGATACATCCCTATTCGATGAAAAGTCCGCTGAGGGATGCTTTTCGAGCGGCGAATACATCCCTATTCGGAAGAATTCGTCGCCAAGGATTATTTTCCAGAGACGAATGCATCCCTATTCAGAGGAATTCGTTGCCAGGGATTATTTTCCCGAGACGGATACATCCCTATTCGATGAAAAATTCGCTGAGGGATGCTTTTCCAAGGGGAAAAGCATCCCTCAAGGCCATGAAAGCACTTTAGGGATACATTGACAGCCTGAAAAGCATCCTCAAATCTCAGCATCAGCAGATAGAGATGCATTGTTCGCAAATCAGTGGACTACGGCTCAAACACAAAGCTGAGGTTCCAAAGTGAAGCCTCAAACACAAAGCTGAGATCTTAAAAAGCAAAAGTAAGAACAAAGGCAAAAAACAACATGAGTGAAATCAACGAGAACATTGCTCCCGCAAACGAGGCGGGAGCAGGGAGCGGCGGGAATGTGCCTCTTGGACACAAGACCGCGGATTATTATTTTGACCTGCCAAAGGAATTGATTGCGCAGGATCCCAATGAGCAGAGGGACGGCTGCAGAATGCTCTGCATTGACCGGAATACCGGTGAGCTGGAGCATAAGGTTTTCCATGACATTATTGATTACCTGGAGCCGGGAGAGACGCTGGTTCTGAATAACACCAGAGTGATTCCTGCCAGACTCCTTGGAACCAAGGAAGGAACCGGCGCAAATGCGGAAATTCTTCTGTTGAAGCGGCGTGAGAATGATGTCTGGGAGACATTGGTGCGTCCCGGCAAGAAGCTTCGCCCGGGAGCGAGAGTGACTTTTGGCGACGGCGCGCTGACCGCAGAGATCATGGATGTTCTGGATGATGGGAATCGCCTGGTGAAATTCTATTATGACGGGATCTTTGAGGAGGTGCTGGACCGGCTCGGTGAGATGCCGCTTCCTCCGTACATCACACACAAGCTGGAAGATCCGAACATGTACCAGACGGTGTATGCGAAGTTTGACGGAAGCGCGGCAGCGCCGACGGCAGGGCTTCATTTTACCGAGGAGCTTCTGAAAAAGATTCAGGACAAGGGAGTCAATTTGGCCTATGTCACACTTCATGTAGGGCTTGGAACTTTCCGCCCGGTCAAGGTGGATGATGTGACGAAGCATCACATGCACACTGAGTGGTACAACGTACTGCCAGCTGCCGCAGATCTCATCAACGAGACCCATGCCAAGGGAAAACGCGTCATCTGTGTTGGAACCACCAGCTGCCGCACCGTAGAGTCTGCAGCAGATGAGAACGGCATTGTGCATGCAGGGGCAGATAACACCTCCATCTTCATTTATCCGGGCTACCGTTTCAAGGTGATGGACGGATTGATCACCAATTTTCATCTGCCGGAGTCCACACTGGTGATGCTGGTCTCAGCCTTTGCAGGAAGAGATCATGTTCTGAACGCATATCGGGAAGCGGTGAAGGAGAAATACCGCTTCTTTAGCTTCGGGGATGCGTGCTTTTTCCATTAACGCTTTAGATCAACCAACAAAATGGAAACCTGCTTCCGCATTCGGCAAAATCACATTCGCAGATTTTGCCTCAGCGAGGGAGAAAGAGGAACGAGCCGGGACTTCTGCGGAAGTCCCGGCTTTCTTTTTGCCGGATTCCAATAGGAATAGGATCATTTTGTGATTGAAAATGGAGGTGATCAGACAGGCGAAAATCCTTGCCGGAGAATGGAAGCCCAGTTGCTCTTTTGATAGAGGAAACGAACGATAGTGACGGTCTTCTTTTCTTCATTGACGGTATAAAAGGCAAGGTAGCTATGGATGATTACAAAACGAATGCCCCAACTGGCCAATATCGGATCATCGGCAAGACGGTATTTTTGCGGCAGCTCCGTTAATGAGTTGATCTGTTCCGCCACAGCATCCAAAAGGTGCTCCGAGGCACTTGGATTTTTAAGAGTATATTCAATGTAATCTGCGGATTGCACAATATCATGTTCTGCCGCGGAAGTGATAAAAAGATGGTAACTCATGGATTGCGATGTCTCCGAATATCAGCCATGGCTTCCGAAAATGGCCGGGTGTTACCTGATGTAATATCGTCCATTCCTTCTTTTATCTTACTGTAAAGCTCAAAACGACTGGTCAGTTCTTCGTAGGCCTCAATGCTCATAACGGCAAGGTCGCCCTTCCCATTCTTCGTGATGAAAACGGGTTCCGAATAATTGTGACAAAAGGTAGAAATCTCACTGTAATGATTCCTTAAATCAGCACTTGATTTGATTGACGGCATAGAGCACCTCCTTATTTGATAACAAAATTATACAGAAATTCTCCTATCAGATCAATAGCGATATTGGTTATGTTGAGCCACTACTACAAAATAAAACGAACCAGGGAAGCAGAACACAAGATATCCTTTGGATTTTTGCGCTGAGTTATAAAATTGAGGAAAAATTCTGCTATGCTTATCTGGTATGAGAAAATATTGATGTCATAGTAATATGGCACAATTTGTATGAACCTAGGTGGGAGTATAGAGTATGTGCTTCTTACGCAATTGCAGATATTTTATGGCGGGCTTTGTTATTTCTGTAATTATTATGGGGATAGCAGCAGTTACTGGAATAAAAGTTCAGGCGGGAAGTAAGATCAAAAATCCGATACCCACACTATACGAGAATGATGAAGATACCTTTATATCAGAGCAGGACTATGCTGTTCAAAAGTTTGCATATGGCAGAACATCAATGGGAACGTTGACGCTTTCTGGTGCAATTGATCAGCAGACAAAGTATAAAGAGTGGAATACCTATTTGGCGGATAATACTGTATCGATTGGTTATCAGTACAATGGCGCATATCAGTCCGGAATTGATGAGGAATGGCATATTTCGTCTACTGGAGCGAAAACCATTGGAAATCTTTCCCTGTCCAGTAAAATCAAAATGGGAGCCGTTGTCATTGAACAGTCCGCGGATGGTGAAAATTGGGAAAACATAGTAGAGACGGAAAATTTCTTTGCAGACAATCCGGAAGATAGTGAGGAGCTTTATTCTGTATCTGCAACAGACTTGAAGAGAGGAACTTACTTTCGTGTCATGGTCGCATATCAGATGACGCGCAAAACTGGTGAAAAACAGCGCATTCCGGGTTGGATGCCGTTGATTGATAAGGATACATTGGCAAAGCCTGTATATGAAACAATCTCCTGCTTGGAACAATATGAATTCTTCTTGTACTATAATGGGAATCCAATTATTCTTCGGGATATTACGTCCAGAGCGGAAATTCATTCGGCCACCGTACAGAGCGGATTTACGATTAGTAAAGATGGCTGGCAAGAGGATGTAACAGTATCAGCAAATGGTCGTACAGTAGCAGTCGGCGATTTTGACTCCTTCTATGAGCCGGGAGAATATCAAATCGAAACAATTACACGACTTGGAAAGAAGATTTCGACAAACATTCAGGTGACAGATGGGCTTAAAATGACGGATGTCTCTCCGGAAGTTTATGTAACTGGGGGCGGAGATAACTATGAGAAGGGCGAGCTGGAAACGAAGAGCACGCCGGCGCATATAAGAAAATATACAACACTTAGAATCGGACAGATAGGTTCGGATGATATTGAAATTTCTAAAAATAGCGATGACATACCAGTGTATGGTATCACGGGTAATGGCGTAAGTCTTTACTTGAATTTGTCTGGGGACAAGGTGCTTTCCACCAATGGGTGGGAAATTGTTCCTGACGGTTGGGGAAAAAAGAGCAAGCAAACGATAAAAGGCGCTAGAACGGGAACGGTTTTGTCAGGGGCCTTAATTGTTCAGACGTCCAAGACAGGAAAGGCTGATGATTGGAAGAATGTTGATAAAGAAAAATATGCTGACGGTCTGACAACAACAGATTATTCTGCAAATTGGAGGGATAAAAAGGATGTCTGCATCTACACACCATCAGGTGAAGATGTGAAAAATGGAATATATATTCGCGTAATATACGCCTATAAAGCGCAAAAAAAAGGAAATAAAACTTCTTATCGGTCATACGAACTGTATGAATTTTATTTGTGCAACAGCGAATTGGGATCGGTTTCATTTCATAATCTCACAGTAGAAGGCCAAATTGATGAACTCTATCAAGATGAGGATGAGAATACAGTAGAGGCATATCGTCAGGCAGAAACATTGACCTCGGGATCAGAGACGGTAACAGGATTTGAACTGGATACAGATCTAAATCCCACTGCCACCTACGAAATTTTTAGAAATGGCAAGCAGGTGGCAGTCTCTTCGGATAACCAGTATCGGGACTCTGGACGGTATGACATATATTTGAAAAGCCCCGCTGGAAATGAGCGAAATGTCAGAATATATGTTGATCCGCAGTCGAATGATGAGGCTCTGAGAACATATTTTGGAGATTCCTTTCTATCTGGCAAACGAATCTACTCGACTGGTTCTTATCCGGTCTATGAGGGGGGCAGAACATCTTATCACATTGCTGCTGTAGGTGAAGGATATTTGCCGGTAAGCGGACAGATTACCAACAATTCTACTGGTGATTCCATCAATATTTCTGCAACAAGGGAAGAAAAGAGAGGGAAACTTTCAATACCCGGAGAATATACCTGTGTATTCAGAACGAATGATGCGGGGGATGATGCCGCGCAATCTGGCGACAGCAGAGTGTTTACTTTTCACTTTTCCATTATTGCAGAAGGATCCGCACCAGGTCCTGTAATTAATCAGAAGAATCTGACAGATTATTCGCATTCATCCATTTCTGATGCATATCCTGTTTACTATGGCCTGACATATCAAAGTGCACTTAAGGGCAGGATCACATTGGCTTTTTCCAGTGAAGAGAGTGCTATCGAATATGCCTATAATTATGAAAAGGGAACCGTTGAAAAGCAGGACGATGGAACATATCGTTATACAGGGTCCCTGCAATCTCAGAAAGAAAGCTATGATTCTGTTTGGGATTTAACCGATGACATTAGTACTTTTGCGGAAAAAGAAGTTCAGCGGGACTATTTTGATATGTCAGATGAGTTTACTTATCGGACATTGGATGAAGACACATTGAAAGGCACGGCCAATCTGAGAACACTGGAACTGGAAAACAGTGTGATCGTTTTTGCAAACGAAGAAGAGAAGAGCAAGCTGACAGCGCATAAAAGATTGTCGCTGCTCTCGCCCAAGCCGTATTCTTACGTGAAGAATCCGGGGGGAAGCGAGACGGTTCAGAAAAACAACCTCCTGAATTTTCAGTTTATCCGGGATCTATATGGAATAGATTCTGATAAGGTGTTGATTACAGACAGTACAGGAAAAACATTTCATATTGAATATAACAAGAATGTAGGAGAACAGCTGCAGGACGCAGGTTGCAGTACCGGCGTAGTTATGATAAAGGAGTCTACAAAATACGGAGATACTGCCTCCTATGAAGCTGCTTTTATAAATTCCGGAGATAACACTGCGGCCATAACAGTGAGTTATTGCAAGGGAGAAGAAAAAGAAAGTCGTACATTTACACAAGCTGATGATGGAGCTGTACTGAAAGCGGATGCTTTTCTTATTCGAGAGGTCAATGATAAGTTGGATCCGTATGATCTGGTCCTGGTAAAAAAAGATGGTCAGGTTTTGGCATCGGGGGCAGCAGATGAAGTTATGAAGACTGCATGGACGAACCCAGGACAATATTCTATCAAAGTTGTGAATTGTCTGGGATATTCATATACGGTCAATGTAATTATTGATGAAAGAACCTGCACGAAAGTTATGTTTTCGGGTGAGGGGTGTGATTCCATTCAGGATATGCCGGTTCAATATGGACAGGAAAATATTTTGCTGCCGGCCATTGAAAGAACCGGCTATAGCCTGGTGGGGTATGAAGATACGAATGGGAACCGGTATTCCGATAGAATTTCTAAGGTGGATTTCAAAAAGCCACTGGTATTAACACCACAGTGGGACACGGAGAAATGCACGGTTGCCATTCGCGATATGCAGGGAAATATTCTGTTATCGACACAACTGGATTATGGATCGGTTTATCAGCTTCCGGATGCAATAGATGGTGTGGAGGCAGAAAATATACAGTGGAGCAGAGATGGAGTATTGATCAGTGCGGATACTATAACGGTTGATGATTCAAAAATTACTCTTACAATTTCCAAATCAAATGAATCGGATAAAAATGCTCCTAAAGAAAATGATTCTTCTGAAAATCAGAAATCGGGAAATGCACTGCCTGTTGTTATATTTCTTGTCCTGTCAGGTGCTTTGATTTATATAGGGAGGAAAGTGCGCAAAAGGCACAGTGCTGAATGCAAGCCGGTTGGCTTAAATGAGGACTGGAGCGAGAATATCTCTGATGCGGATAAGAGTAACGTGTAAAAAGCAGGGATTAGTCATGAAAAAAGAACACATCATACGCAGAGTGTTATCTGTAACTCTTGCAGCATTCATTGTAACTTCTTCTTTTGGAGGATGTGCCAAAAACGTATCTGAACAAAAGAGAAATGATGAAACTGTTTCAACAAATGCTGGAGCAGCTATTGCGGACAGCATATCGGAGCCGAAAGAAAATCCTGAAGATAAGGCATCTTCCGTAACAATATCCACGGACTGGAAGGATTACGCCGGAGACATTGATACCATTGTGTATGGGCTCATTATGAATGAGTATTCCAAGGCCTATGATGTTTTTAATGCTGCCATTGATTTGGATGATGGAACGGAGATATTTGGACTTGGTTACACAGATTATTCTTGTCTGCTGGAGGAAGAGAACGGTAAATCATATTTTCCGGCTGGTTTTATTTCTTATATTGGTGAGCCAGAGATTCCGGATAATGTATCTGAGGAAGGGCTGGAAGTATACAATCTGGATATTGGAGACGATATTTCTGATTGTGGATATGTGCTGGCATATGATACAGATCCATATATGGAGCATTGTGTCATCTGGGGACAGTATTTGCAGTATGGAATTGCAGATGATGGAAGTATCACATATTTGTCTACTGACTATAGAAGAGGGGACTGCGATGAGACGCTAGGTGCGCTCTACTCTTATGATGAGGGAAAATATGTATATGACCCGGATGTTGGCAATGCTGTGAGAGTTACGGGAACCTCTCTGTATGATCTGATTGACTATGATGAACTGGAGGCGGAGGTCAATCGAATTATTGAGGAGCAGGATACTAATTTCTCAGAATCGGAGGTTGAATCCACTGTTTATATTGCACAAGAGGCTCTTAATTCTTATATGCTGGCTCATCAGGAAGAAACCTTTATGGGCTATCGATTCAGCGAGCTGTTGGAGATTTCGAGGACGCTGGATCCGATGGAATGCCTTCAGTTTACAGATGAGGGCATGATTGTTGTTGATATGAATTCTCTGCCACCGGAAGAGAAGACAGAACTGACAAAATGGCTGGTGGGATCTTGCTGTGTGACTGCTGTTGTGGCAAGCATTGCGCTGGGAATATTTGTTCCAGGATCACAGGCAATATCCGGTGCAGTATCCGGCGCGGCCGTGGAAGTATTCATGGAAGTGATACTGCAAAATCAGGCTGTCTCTGACGTGAACTGGGCAAAGGTTGGAATTGCTGCGGCATCTGGAGCTATACTGGCCTGGGTGTGCCCGGCATTAGGAAGCGCTGCTTCATCAGGAACAGTGAAGTCTCTCAGCAGTGTAATTACGGAGGAGAAGACACGCAAATTGGGGAAATTAGCCGGTTACGGAGTAAAGACATTCTCCAGCGCTTTAATTAGCGGTGCAACGGGCGCCGCCTACACCTATCTGGATGGCGGTAATGAAGAAGAGATGCTCACTGCATTTAAGACAGGAGCAGTGCTGGCGGCGGCCTGCATAATTATTACGGATGCCGCATCATCTATTATTGGCATGAGGATGCAGGTGGTCGAAAAGAGCCATCCGAATAACTGGCTTACAACGACAGTAAATAAAACAGGACAGTTCATAAAGAATCATCAGCATCCGATTACAAAAAATGAGAAGTTACAAGAAATCCTGGCACCTAAATCAATTTGTCAGGCAACGGAGGAGGCATTGCAGGAGGTTGATGCTAATCGAGAGATATTAGCCACTAAGATACGCCAGATGCCAAGCGACGATAATCTTGATCTTGTTAAAGTTGATCCTTTAGGAAAGGAACTTCGAAAGAACGAAATCAAGAAAAATGGAGGAGATTGTATAATCAAGTTGCGAAATAATTGCAGTCCGGAAATGAAGCAGTTGTTTGAGAAAAATGGGATTACAGAAATTCGAGTGCGGGATGGAGATCCAGATTTTAGCAAGGCAGCAAAGTATATTTTTGAACCATCTGAAGCGATGACATCAAATAGAAATGACAACTATGATGTGTATTATACTGATCTTGCAAATACATGGAAGAATCCTGAAGAGGCTGTACCAGAAGAAGCACTGCAATATTTGGCGAATAAAAATATTTCAAGGGAAAATCTGGTGAACTCAGACATAACAGAAATGTTTTCAGATCTGTCCTGGACCCCGCATGAAGCAGCCGATGGAAAAATTTATTTAGTGGACATGGCACTGCACAGTAAGATCTCTCACGCAGGAGGGGTAGCGCAGGCGGCAGTGTTGGAAAAAATTGAGATTGGAACCAAGCAATTCTACGAGCTGGTGTCCACTACAGTAACCAGTGTGTATGGAACTATGATGGCGGGGGTGGCAGCGCAGTGAATACAATGAAAGAGTTTGCGAAAGACCATAAGATGATTACAGACATCGGGCATAAATTGCGAGACGCGCGAGATCAATACAGCGCGGGATTGATTCAGCAACAGTATGACCATTTGCCGGTAAATGTTGATGAATTAAAGCAAAAGGTGACGAAATTACGCGAAGAAGAAAAAACAGTTTGGGACGCTTATGCAAAGCATGTGTTTGAATACTTTTCGCCAATGGAGCCAGAGCTGATTCGAGATGTGACGGGAGAGAGAATAAGCTGGAAGGAGGCTTTCGGAGATTCTTTTGATGTTCTTGATACGGGACTTAGAAATTCTCTTGTTGCCTTGATCGAAAAAAACGGTGGGCAATACAGGTTGCTTTAGTGACCATTGCAAGAGCCTTCGCTAAGAATGAATTTATACGGTTGAACATAATCAGGGTAAAGAGAAATGCACAAGGGAATCACCACGACTTCCGGTACTGGCTGGGAGTAACGCCCTCCACCTTCTTGAAAATGCGGGAAAAATAATTGGCATCGTGGATACCGACACGGGCTCCTGCCTCCTCCAGAGTGACCTCGGAGAAGCGCAGGAGCTTTTTGGCCTCTCCGATGCGGGCGTGGATCAGATAGCTGCCGATGGTGGTGCCGTACTGCTGGCGGAAACGACGCATCAGATAGTACTTGTTGAAATGAAATTTCTCGGCCAGAAGATCAAGAGACAGATCCTCCGCATAGTGTGTGTCCAGATAGAGCCGGACCCAGGCAATGTCGCTTTCTGCAGGAGAAGGATCTGATTGTTTTCCGTTTTTTTCATTTTTGTCAGAGCGCTTTTCCGGATTCCAGGCTTCCTCCATGACAAGCGACAAAAGAGAAGACAGGGATTCGTTGAGCTTCATGTCACGGGTGTAGCAGTCGGACAAGGAGATTTCATAAATCTGGTCCAGGAGTGCCAGAAGGCGGGCACGTCCGGAGGAAGAGGGGTGGAACACGGGGCCGCCGCTCCGCTCCAGATATTTCCGGTAGATGCCCGGCATCATGCTGCCGTCAAAGTGAACCCATTTGAGCTCCCAGAGGTTGCGGGAGGTGGTGTGCGAATAGGCCTTACTGCAGTCCAGAAACACGCAGTCCCCCGCGCGAAGCAGCAGCTCCTGACCATCGCAGCGAAGGCTCCCGCTTCCGGAAACAACGAGAAACAGCAGGTAGGAAGGGAGTCCGTTCCGGCTGCTGGTGTGCGGCTTGGCGGCGCGAAGAGAGCCTGCCTCCTGCAGGTGCAGAAGACACTCCCTGGCGAAGGCAGAAGGCGTGTAGATGTTGCGGCGGGAGGTGACAAGATCCCCATGAAATTCAGCGGTCTGATTCCGATCCATAAGAAAACCTCAGTGCTTTTTGTCTGTGCAATAGAATCAATATTGTGCTAATACAGGACAGCATCGTGCGTGGGAAAATGCAAAAATATCTGCTAACATCAATATGCTATCAGAATAATCAATAAGTCAAGATTGTACATAAATAAAACATCACTTTGTGAAAAGGAGAAAAATATGGCAAAGACAGCTCTGATCACCGGCGTTACCGGACAGGACGGATCCTACCTTTCGGAGTTCCTTCTGGAAAAGGGATATGAAGTACACGGAATCATTCGTCGTTCCTCCGTGGATTATCGCGAGAGAATTGCACATCTGGAGAACAATCCGCACTTCCATCTCCATTACGGAGACCTCGGCGATTCGATGAGCATGATGCAGGTTATCAGCAAGGTTCGTCCGGATGAAATCTACAACCTCGCGGCACAGTCCCACGTTCAGGTTTCCTTCGATGTTCCGGAGTTCACGGCAGACGTGGATGCCATCGGAGTTCTGCGTGTTCTGGAAGCGGTCCGCCTGTGCGGCCTGAAGGATACCTGCCGCATCTATCAGGCGTCCACCTCGGAGCTTTTCGGCAAGGTGGAGGAGGTTCCTCAGCGCGAGACAACTCCGTTCCATCCCTACAGCCCGTATGCCGTCGCGAAGCAGTACGGCTACTGGATCGTCAAGGAATATCGGGAAGCCTACGGCATGTTTGCCTGCTCCGGAATTTTGTTCAATCACGAATCCGAGCGCCGCGGCGAGACCTTTGTTACAAGAAAAATAACCCTTGCAGCAGCCAGAATCGCACAGGGACTGCAGGACAAGCTTTATCTTGGAAATTTGTCCTCTCTCCGCGACTGGGGCTACGCAAAGGACTATGTCGAGTGCATGTGGCTGATCCTGCAGAATAAGGAGCCGGAGGATTTCGTCATCGCAACCGGCGAGCAGCATTCGGTCCGTGAGTTTGCGCAGCTTGCTTTCCACGATGCCGGCATTGAGCTCGAGTGGCAGGGCGAAGGCATGAATGAAAAGGGAATCGACAAGGCAACCGGAAAGGTGCTCGTTGAGGTTTCTCCGGACTTCTACCGCCCGACCGATGTCGTAAACCTTTGGGGCGATCCTACCAAGGCGAAGACGCACCTTGGCTGGAATCCGACCAAGACAACCTTCGAGGAGCTTGTCCGCATTATGGTAGAGCACGACATGCAGAAGGTTGCGGTTGAGCACGAACAGGAAGAAATCAGAAAGAAGCTGGAGAAGTAATTTCAGGGCTGGAAAGGACGTACAGAAGCTATGATGGAAAAAAATGCGAAAATTTACGTGGCAGGCCATCGCGGAATGGTTGGCTCTGCGATTAAGAGAGAGCTGGAGCGCCAGGGATATACGAATATCATCACCCGCACACACAAGGAGCTGGATCTGACCAGACAGGATGCAGTGGAAGAGTTTTTTGCCGCGGAAAAGCCGGATTATGTTTTTCTTGCTGCAGCAAAGGTGGGCGGCATTGTGGCAAATGAGGAAGCTCTGGCCGACTTTATGTATGACAACATGATTCTGGAGATGAACGTTGTGCACAGCGCGTGGAAGAACGGCTGCAGGAAGCTGGAATTCCTCGGAAGCTCCTGCATTTATCCCCGCATGGCACCGCAGCCGATGACAGAGGACTGTCTCCTGTCGGGACCGCTTGAAAAGACCAACGAGGCCTATGCCCTCGCCAAGATTTCCGGCCTGAAGTACTGCGAGTTCTTAAACCGTCAGTACGGAACGGACTACATCTCCGTAATGCCGACAAACCTCTACGGCCCGAATGACAACTATCATCCGACACACAGCCATGTGCTCCCTGCGCTGATCCGCAGATTCCATGAGGCGAAGGAGCAGAACCTTCCCTATGTGACCTGCTGGGGAGATGGCTCGCCGCTTCGCGAGTTCCTCTATGTGGATGATCTTGCAAACCTCTGCGTGTTCCTGATGAACAACTATTCCGGAAACGAAACCGTCAATGCAGGAACAGGAAAGGAGCTGACCATCAAGGAGCTGACAGAGAAGGTGGCAGCCATCATCGGCTACACCGGAGAAATCCGCTGGGATACCTCCAAGCCGAACGGGACCCCCAGAAAGCTCCTGGACGTATCCAAGAGTAAAGAGATGGGCTGGGAAGCAAAGACCTCTCTGGATGAGGGAATCCGCCTGACCTACGAGGACTTCCTGCACAATCCGATGCGGGCAGAGCGCTGACAACAACAGGCAGCACGATTTTCTGCCGCAGCAGGTGCTTCAGGACGGGCCCGGCAGACACCGCGGCAGGCGCTTCAGGACAGGCCCGGCAGACGCCGCGGCAGGTGCGCCCAGAAGTGTGACGGGCGGCACGAACGAAGGAGAGACCAGCTATGCATATTATTCTATTATCCGGTGGATCGGGAAAGCGCCTCTGGCCCCTTTCCAATGACATCCGCTCCAAGCAGTTTATAAAGATTTTTCCTGCGGAAAACGGGGAATATGAGTCGATGGCACAGAGAATGTACCGTCAGATCCGCAAGGTAGATCCGGACGCAACCGTGACCGTCGCGACGAGCCGCTCACAGGTTTCTCAGCTGAAGAATCAGCTGGGAGACGGAATCGGCGTATCTCTGGAGCCGTGCAGACGGGATACCTTCCCGGCGATCGCACTGGCGACGGCGTACCTGCACGATGTGCAGAAGGTGCCGGAGAACGAGCCGGTGGTGGTCTGCCCGGTAGACCCCTATGTAAACGAGGATTATTTTGAGGCACTTCGGAAGCTCTCTGATCTGGCGGAAAGCGACGCCTGCCATCTGACCGTGATGGGAATTGAGCCGACCTATCCCTCGGAGAAGTACGGCTACGTCATTCCGATCAGCAAGGACAAGGTGAGCCCGGTGAAGACCTTTAAGGAGAAGCCGGACGTGGAGACCGCGAAGCAGTACATCGAAGCAGGCGCGCTGTGGAATGCAGGTGTTTTCGCTTACAAGATCGGTTACGTTCTGGAAAAGGCGCATGAGCTCATGGACTTCACCGACTACGACGACCTGTTTGCAAAATACGACACGGTGAAGAAGATCTCGTTCGATTACGCTGTGGCGGAGCACGAGCCGCTCATCCAGGTCATGCGGTTTTCCGGTGACTGGAAGGACATGGGAACCTGGAATACGCTGACGGAGGCCATGGAAGAGCCGGTCATCGGACAGGGCACCTTAAACGACACCTGTGAAAATGTCGATGTCGTGAACGAGCTGAACGTGCCGATCCTCGCGATGGGACTTAAGAACGTTGTCATCGCAGCGTCCCCCGAGGGAATTCTGGTCTCCGACAAGGAGCAGTCCAGCTACATCAAGCCGTATGTGGATGCCATGGACCAGCAGGTGATGTTCGCGGAGAAGTCCTGGGGCTCCTTCCAGGTGCTGGATGTTGAGAAGGAGAGCATGACCATTCTGGTGACCCTCAAGGAGGGACATCAGATGAATTACCACAGCCACGAGCATCGTGACGAGATCTGGAACGTCATCGCGGGCGAAGGCCGTACCATCGTGGATGGCATGGAGCAGAAGGTAAAACAGGGCGATGTGATCACCATGCAGGCGGGCTGCCGCCACACCATCGTCGCTGACACGGAGCTGAAGCTGATTGAGGTTCAGATCGGCAAGGAGATCAGTGTGCATGACAAGCAGAAATTCGAGCTGGAAATCTGATTTCGCTGCAGGAGCATCCGGCCCGGAAGCCGAAGAAAGCAAACGGACAACTGAATTCGGAAATCGAAGAGGACCGATTCCGCTCCTTCCTGCAGGAAAGGATTACCTGTGGGGAGGAAGACGGCTTCGGGATGATTTTTCCAAGGATATCCCGCTGACGCCCCTTGCGGAAACCTGGGAGTGCTCGACGCACCCAGACGGACTCTCGCTCCTTGCCGGAGATCCGGACAAAACACTCCACGAGCTGCTGCAGGAGAATCCCTGGATGTTCGGCACGCACCCTGCCAAAAGCATGCCGGAGGCGGTGGAAAAGGGGGAGCTTCCGGTTCTCATCAAGTTCATTGATGCGGCCTCCGACCTTTCGGTGCAGGTGCATCCGGACGATGCGTACGCAAAAGAGCACGAAAACGGACAGCTCGGCAAGAGCGAGATGTGGTACGTCGTGGACGCAGCTCCCGGCGCGAATCTGGTTTATGGCTTCTCCCATGACATGGACAGGGACAGAGTGCGGGAGGCTGCGCAGAACGGGACTCTTGAGAAGCATCTGCAGCGGGTGCCGATCAGAAAGGACGATGTTTTCTTCATTCCGGCCGGAACCGTTCATGCAATCGGCGGCGGGAGCCTCATCGCGGAGGTGCAGGAGAGCTCGAACCTGACCTACCGGCTGTATGATTATCACCGCATCGGGAAGGACGGAAAAGAACGGCCTCTTCACTTGGAAAAGGCGCTGCAGGTCGCAAAGCTCTCTGCGGCAGATGAGCCGAGGCAGCCGATGCGCGTTCTGAATTATTGTCCGGGCTTTGCCTCGGAGTTTTTATGCAGGTGCCGTTATTTTGAGGTGCGGCGCCTCCTTCTGAATACACAGAGAATTCGGAAAATGGCATCTTTTCAAACAGATGACACTTCCTTTCACGTTCTGATTTGCACAGATGGGTGCGGCGTGATATCTTGTAATAGATTACGTATGCCCTTTTTCCGCGGGGACACTTTTTTTGTTCCTGCCGGCAGCGATGAAATCCGTATTCACGGAATCGCAACGCTGCTCGATGTAAACTGTTGATATCCGGAAGCCTGTGAACTGCTGACGCAGGGGAGGCATCCCGGATGGAGAAACGGATGCTGCAGCGGGCGCAGGTCTGCCGCAGACACAATTGTGCAGAGAGGAATATGAAAAAATTAAACGGAACCGTGATCGTCACCTATCGGTGTAATGCCAGGTGTACGATGTGCAACCGATATAAAGCCCCTTCGCTTCCCGAAGAGGAAATCTCACTTGAGACCATCAAAAAGCTCCCGCCGATGTATTTTACGAATATCACCGGTGGGGAGCCTTTTATACGTTCAGATTTGAAGGACATTGTGCGGGAGCTCTCGAAGCTCTCCGACCGGATCGTCATTTCAACGAACGGATTCTTCACAGACCGGATTCTGGATCTGTGCAGGGAATTTCCGAATGTCGGAATCCGCATCTCCATTGAAGGTCTGGAGGATACCAACAATGAAATCCGCGGGCTTCAGAACGGCTACCAGAGAGGCTACCAGACGCTCTGCAGGCTGAAGGAGATGGGCTTAAAGGACGTCGGCTTCGGAATGACGGTGCAGGACCGCAATGCGCCGGATCTTGTTCCGCTGTACGATCTTTCCAACAAGCTCGGTATGGAATTTGCAACGGCAAGCCTCCACAACTCGTTTTACTTTGTAGAAGCGAAGAACATCATTCATGACCGACCGATGGTTGCGCAGCATTTTGAGGACCTCGTGAACCGGCTGCTGGATTCGAACGAGCCGAAGAAGTGGTTCCGCGCGTATTTTAACCATGGACTGATCAATTACATTTACGGGCAGAAGCGCCTTCTTCCCTGCGACATGTCCTTTGACACCTTCTTCATCGATCCGTACGGGGATGTCATGCCCTGCAACGGGACGAAGGCCAAGGAGGTCATGGGCAATCTGAACACCCAGTCCTGGGAGGAGCTCTGGAATTCGGAGCAGGCGGAGCAGGTCCGCGCCAAGGTCCGCGCCTGCGACCGGCAGTGCTGGATGATCGGCTCGGCATCGCCCGCCATGCACAAATATATCTGGAAGCCGGCTCTCTGGGTGATTCATCACAAGTTCCTGCGTTTCTGGAAAAAGAAGAAATATTCCATGTATGAAATTCCGGCAGTCCGGGATTTCCGCGACGGTAAGATCACGAAGGAAGAGCTGGATGCCTGCTCGACCTGTGACCTTTCCGGGGCCTGCATCAATAACGGCCTCAGCAGCGCCTCCGAGGAGCTTCTGAAGAACAAGGCCGGTGAGGATTTTGTCGCAGAGGACATGCGCAGACAGAATTTATGACGCCAGAACAGAACAGAAAAAAAACGGTGAAAATCATTGTCACCACACATAAGAAATACCGCATGCCGGCAGATCCCATGTATCTTCCGATTCATGTGGGAGCTGCCATCGAGAAGACAGGAGAGGGGCAGGAGCCCGATCTTGGCTATGTGAAGGATAACATCGGCGCCAACATCTCCTCGCGAAACCCTTATTTCTGCGAGCTGACGGGGCTTTACTGGGCGTGGAAGCACCTGCACACCGATTACATCGGACTTGTGCATTACCGGCGGCATTTTCGCGGAAACGGGAAAACACACCGCTCCGGAATCCGCGGGGATATTTTTGACAAGGTACTTACCTACCGCGAGCTGGAGCCGATGCTCGGGAAGTACAAGGTGTTCGTCCCCGCAAAGCGCTTCTACGTGATTGAGTCCCTGTATTCTCATTATGAGCACTCGCACTATATCGAGCATCTGGATAAGACGAGAGCCATTCTGGAGGCAAAATATCCGGAGTATGTCCCTGCCTTTGACAAGGTCATGGCGGAGCGGTCCGGGCACATGTTCAATATGATGATCATGGAGCGGGAGCTTCTGGATGAATACTGCACGTGGCTCTTCGACGTCCTGTTTACACTGGAGAACCAGGTGGACATCCGGAGCTATTCTTATTTTCAGGGGCGCTACTGCGGACGGGTCGGCGAGCTGATTCTGAATGTCTGGCTCCGCTATCAGGTGGAGAGCGGACGGCTTCAGAAATCAGACATCAAGGTGCTTCCTTATCTTTATGTCGAGCGCGTCAACTGGTGGAAGAAGGGCAAGCAGTTCCTCCGCGCGAAATTTCTTCATGAAAAATACGAGGTTCAGTGATGGGCTTATCGACGGTCGATGCATTTAAACACATCCGTTCGGAGGAAGCGCTGACGCTGACGGATGAGCAGCTCAAGGACCTGCAGAGGACGTTAAACGGCATGCTCTCTGATCTGGACGAGTGCTGCAGACGAAACGGTCTGACCTACGTCCTGGGCGGCGGCTCCTGTCTCGGGGCAGTCCGCCACCACGGCTTTATTCCCTGGGATGATGACGTGGATGTCAACATGCCGCGGGCGGATCTGGAGAAGTTTCTCGTCCTCTTTGAAAAGGAGTACGGCGACCGGTACTGGGTGCATTCGCCGCAGACGACAAAGGGATATGGACTTACGCTTTCCCGCATCCTTCTGAAGGGAACCTCTGTCCGCACCCGGGAGGATTTTCAGAACGAAGAATGCGGCGCATTTCTGGATATTTTCCCGATCGAGAATACGTATGACAACAAGCTCCTTCGGAAGCTCCACGGATTGTCCTGCATGGCAGCAGGCTTTGCACAGTCCTGCTCGAAGTTCAAAAGAGACCGGAGAGAGCTCCTTCGTCTTGCCGCTTCCATCGAAGATCCCAAAGAGAGGAAGCATTATCTCAGGATTTTCCGGGTCAAAATCGCACTGGGCTGTCTTTTTTTCTGGCACTCTCCGGACGGCTGGACAAGGCGGTGCGACCGCGTGTACAAACGCTGCACCGATTCGAATTCCGGCTATGTGACGATGCCCTCCGGGCGCGGCCATTTCTTCCGGGAGCTGTATGAGCGGAAGGAGATCCTGCCGGGAGTCCCTGTGGCCTATGAAGACCGGCAGTATCCGGTGCCTTCGGACTATGATGCCTATCTTACACGGCTCTACGGAAATTACAGGGAAATTCCGCCGGAGAACAAACGGGAGAAGCACATTTTCTTCGCCCCCTTCTGTCTGCAGGATGAGACGAAGGGACGAGAATTAGAGGGCTGAGAATAAAAGGCTCGAGAAAAAAGTTTCGAGAGTAAAAAGGGTCGAGAGCAAAAAGGGACGAGAGCAGAGAGATGAAAATAAGAGACATGAATGTCGCATTGATTTTTGCCGGCGGAACCGGAAAGCGCATGAACACCAAGGGCGTTCCCAAGCAGTTTCTGGAGCTCTACGGCAAGCCGATCATCATCTATACGATCGAGAAGTTCGAGAACAATGACGAGATCGACGGAATCGTGATCTCGTGCCTGCGGGAGTACATCCCGAAGATGTGGAAGCTGTGCAACAAGTTCCATATCACCAAGGTGCAGGCCATTGTGCCCGGCGGCGAGACCGGACAGGAGTCGATTTATCACGGCCTCTGCAAAATTGATGAGCTGTTCCCCGGAAATTCCGTGGTGCTCGTCCATGACGGCGTGCGCCCTTTGGTGGACTCGGACACCATCACAAATGCGGTCCACTGCGTCCGCGAGCACGGCTCCGCCATCACGGTGACGCCGGCGACGGAGACGATCATCACGGAGTCGAAGAACGGTGAGATCGGCAACATTCTGGACCGCGCAGCCTGTCAGGTCGCGAAGGCACCGCAGTGCTTCTTCATTCAGGACCTGCTGGATGCCCACGAAAAGGCCAGAAAAGAAGGAAGAGAGGATTTTATCGACTCGGCCAGCCTGATGCGTCATTACGGCTATAAGCTGTATGCCGTCGAAGGCAGAACCGAGAACATCAAGATCACGACACCGATCGACTATTACATTTTCAAGGCAATCGTGACCGCAAGAGAGAATTCCAATGCTTTCGGGCTTTGAGCCGCAGAGTCCTGAATGACGGCTCCGGGGGCGTCCGGTTTTGGGGCGCAGAGCGATGAGCCGCTTCGCCCCGGGGCGTCCGCCTTGGGCGCTGAGTGATAATCCGTTATGTTCCGGGGCGTCCGGCGTTGGAAGTGAGAGATTTACAGGGAGGATGTTTTATTTTACATGAGTGCA